>Ga0209533_1004877_pt1 | contig 11533 bp, 12 predicted proteins | sample COG_04_FD_184748 | JGI IMG/M metagenome (GOLD analysis project Ga0209533, IMG submission 184748) | Pelagic Microbial community sample from North Sea - COGITO 998_met_04 (SPAdes) (version 2) | ecosystem: Environmental > Aquatic > Marine > Neritic zone/Coastal water | place: Helgoland, sampling... | reverse complement strand
TGTCGCTCGCCGGGGTTGAGTCGGGCGCGAGCTTGATCCAAGGCACGATGAATGGCTTTGGTGAGCGTAATGGGAATGCCAACCTCAGCACCATTATCCCTAATTTGATTTTGAAGATGGATGCGGAGCTGAATTGCGCGCCGAATCTGAGCAAGCTGCGTGACCTCTCGTTGTTTGTAGACGAGATGGCGAATCGCGCCTCAGATTCGACGCAGCCCTTTGTCGGCACCAGCTCGTTTGCGCATAAGGGTGGGGTGCATGCGGATGCAGCTGCCAAAGTGAAACACAGCTACGAGCACATTACGCCTGAGCTTGTCGGCAATCGCACCCGTGTATTGGTTTCAGATATGTCCGGTCGCAGCAGTGTGATGATGAAGGCCAAGGAGATCGGCGTCGATCTCGACGCCCGTTCGCCAGAGCTGAAGGATTTTCTCGGCGAGCTTAAGGAGCTTGAATTTAAGGGTTACGAATACGAAGCCGCGGATGCGTCGTTCAAATTGTTGCTCAGCCGTTTTCTGAAAGGGAAGCAGCCAGACTTCGAGCTGATCGGCTATCGTGTCATGGTGAGTCACCAAGAAGAACTGGAGCGTGTCGTGTCTGAAGCGACCGTGCAGGTGAAGGTTGGTGGCGAGGTGCACCACACTGTTGCGCAAGCAAATGGCCCGGTCGGCGCATTGGATCACGCATTGCGTAAAGCAATCGCACCGGTCTTCCCGCAGATCATGGAAATCGAGCTGATCGACTACAAGGTGCGCATCCTCGAAACCGAGCACGGCACCGATGCGATTACGCGCGTGTTGATCGAATCGACCGACGGCACTGCCACGTGGGGCACTGTTGGCGCGAGCGATAACATCATCGAAGCGACTTGGCGCGCACTGGTCGACTCGGTTGAGTATAAGATCCTGTTGGATTCGGAGAAGTAGCGGGTTGCGATAGCTGCTTAAGCTGTTTGCCTGTTTTCTGGCTGATCGATGTCGGCCAGCCACTGGCTAATTCTATCGGCATAGCCTTCCACTAATTGTATCTCTTCTTTACTGAACGCGTTGCGGTATTTAGGTGAGGTGAAATTGACCGTTCCCCAGACCTCGTTGTTGTGGCGTATGGGCGCGCTAATATAAGCTTCCAGCGGGAGGCTGACATAGAGCGGGTGTCGTTTCATGCCAGGGACTCCATCGATTTCAGTGATGGCCAAGGTCTTTTGACTGCGAAATACATCACGGCAATAAGTGCTACTGAGGGGGAAGAGTGCTCCGCCTATGAATTCGCCGATTTCACTATTGATGGTCACAATTTCATACCAGTCATTGTAGATGTGGCTGACGATGCCGATCGGCATCTTCAGTTGTTCAATACCTTCATTTACTAGTATTTGACACGATTCAATTAATTGCGTTGGGATCATCTGGCACCTCCTTAGAAATGTAATAAGGTCAAATTCGACTCAGATGCGAACGATGCTTGTCATTTTTTTCATTTCGACCGGTCCGCTCGATCACTGTATCGTGGTCGTGATTTCGTTATTTGGGGGCAATCTTGGCCTTCGGCACTTTGCAATCCGTGCTGCTACAGCCGCAACTGGAACCGCCTTTCTTTTTGGGGAAGAAGGTCTTATGCAAATAGAACACCGCACTCAGTAGGATGAGGCCGACGAGGATGATTTCCAGGTATTTCATGAGCAGTAAAATCTAACTCCTAAATTCTAACTTCTTACTCCTCTTTACACAAACAGCATGCCGATTTGGTAGGTCAGCACTGCAGCGATCCATGCGACTCCGGTCAGTGTGAAAAAACTGGCGACGGCCCAACCCCAGTTGAGCTCTTTGGCGATGACTGCGAGCGTTGCGCCGCACTGCATGCAGAGCGCAAAGAAGACCATGATCGAGAGTGCGACAGGGATGTTAAAGACGTCCTCGCCTTTGCGTGGGCCGTCTTCCCATTTGGCATTCGTGAGTGTGCTGCGCAGGTCATCGGATTCTTCGTCGATCTCACCGCCGAGTGCGTAAGTGATGCCGAGCGTGGAAATGATGATTTCACGAGCCGGGAAACTGGCCAACACACCAACCGTGATCTTCCAGTCGTAGCCGGCGGGCGCAAAGACCGGTTGCACGAATTTACCGAAGCGCCCCATGTAGCTTTGTTCTAGGTAGGCCGCATCGGTGCGTTTGGAGAGCTCTTCTAGAAATGCTTCTTCAGATTCAAACTGATGCATGCTTTCGGTAAATTCATTACCTAAGTCGCGAGCGACTGCTGAAGTGACTTCAAATGGGCGCGGGAAGTAGAGCAGTGCCCAGATGATGATCGACATAGCAAAGATCACAGTGCCGGCGCGCACGACGAACTCTTTGCCGCTCTCAAACATGCGGTGAAAGACGAGACTGATTTGCGGCACGCGGTAGTGCGGGAGCTCCATCACAAATGGCGGTGCGCTGCGGCCACGGTTCAGTGTCTTATTGAGCATCCAAGCCAGCGGTGCGGCCAGTAGTGCGCCGATGAAGTGCATGCCAAACAATGTCGCACCCGCGACGCTTGGGCCGTAACGCGGCTCTATGAATGCGCCGATCAGCAGTAGATAGACAGGCAGTCGTGCCGAGCAGCTCATCAGCGGCGTGATGAGGATGGTGATCATCCGCGCCTTGTTATCGCTAATCGTGCGGGTGGCCATGATGCCGGGGATTGCGCAGGCGAAGCCGGTCAGCAGCGGCACGAAGCTCTTGCCGTTGAGGCCGCACCATTGGAATAGCTTATCCATCAGGAAGGCCGCGCGCGCCATATAGCCGGAGGCCTCCAGTAGTGAGATGAAGAAAAACAATACCAGAATTTGCGGCAGGAACACGAGGAACGCACCGACTCCGCCGATGATGCCGTCGGCGATCAGACTCTGTAGCATCGGTGTGGCAACCAGTGCATCGGCGGCGATGCCTTGCACCCAGCCGACGCCGCCTTCGATCAAATCCATGATCGGGCCGGCCCATGTGTAAACCGATTGAAAGACGACATACATCATGCCGATGAATACCATTAGCCCCCAGAACTTATGCAGTAGCAGTTGGTCAATGCCTTCGGATTTACTGCGATGTTTGAGCAGCGCCTGACGCTCTAGAATATCGTTGAGCAGCGGATTTAGGAAGCGATAACGCAGGAGTGATTCCGCGGCGTCGGGTTGGTAGCCGTCTTTGTAGAGCTGGTCGCGTGTGGCCTTGATGATCGGCTCATAGTCCTCGGGTGTGGATTCTAGTCGCTCGCGCACGGCGCTGTTGCGGTCAAATAGTAGACGTTGCAGTTCGCCTTCGCGCAGTGATTCGCCGCGCTGAGTGATGAGTTCATCATGTAGTTTCGAGAGTGCTGTTTGCACGGACTCCGGCCATTTCGGGCGCACTAACTTCGGGCGTGTGTCGATTGCTCGTTCGACGGCCTTGGCGAGTTCGAGGGTGCCACGTGTGTGCTTGGCAATGGTTGGCACGACGGGCACTGCGAGGCGTTGCTCCAAGAGTTTGCTGTCGATCTGGAGGCCTTTTTTCTCGGCCACGTCCCAGCAGTTCAGCGCGATCACCATCGGCACGCCGAGCTCGGCTGCTTGTGAGGCGAGAAAGAGATTGCGGCGCAGATTCTCGACATCGACCACCACGATGATCAGGTCGGGGGCGGTCTGGCCTGCCTCATGTCCGGCAAGCACATCGACGGCCACGCGCTCGTCCAGCGAGGTTGCGCTCAGGCTATAGGTGCCCGGCAAGTCGATCAGCTCGACTTCCTGTCCTTGAGGCATCGTCCATGTGCCAGTCTTTTTCTCAACGGTGACGCCTGAGTAGTTGCCTACGCGCTGGCGCATGCCCGTGAGCGTGTTAAATAGCGACGTCTTGCCTGTGTTAGGATTCCCAATCAGCGCAATGCGGATCTCTTTCTTGGGCGCGGTCATTCGATCGGCTCGACTTCAATGTTGGCGGCATCGACCAAGCGCAGGCTCATATTGCAGCCGTTGAACTCGATCGCGATGGGGTCGCCCAGCGGTGCCTCATGCATCAGACGGATTTCTTGGTCGGGAAGTAGGCCCATGGACATCAGTCGTGCGACGCATTCATTGTCGCAATTCAGGGATTTTACCCGGAAGAGTCCGTTTTTAGTGATTTGGTCGAGTCGCATGGAAAGAGTGGTAGTGCCTGAGATTAAGTCTCAATAGCAAGTGTCCTACCAAAGTGATGAAATCACAGATTGCAAGCCACAAGGGTCTACACCTTGATACTTCAGCCTAGAAGCTGAGGCTTGCGCTGATGCCGTAGTAGGTGAAGTCATCCAGCAGGTCATCGTCTGCGTATTTTTTCGACTCGGAATCAATTGCAATATTATGAGCGACGTAAGCACCAATGCTAATTTGCTGATTGATTGCGTAGTTGAGTTCGAGTCCGAGTGTCAAATGGTTGAGTCCGTTGTGTCCTTCGGCGATATAGTCGTCGTTGTAGCCGAGGTTGGCAAAGGGGGTTAGAGCCCACTCATCTGTGAATTCGATCTCTGCTGACAGAGTGGCTTCGTAGAAAGTGCCTGAATTCTCGTCCGAGTAGTAGCCACCGATTTCTAGTTGTAGTGTGTAGGGCATGGCATAGCCGATATAGAAAGATATTTCTTTGTCGTCCGCATCGTCGGTATGGAAGTCCAAGTAGGTGTAGGCTGCGGTGAATGTAAATGCCTGCCATTCGTAGTTGTATTCCAGCCAGTAGTTATACTCACGGTAATCCTGGTCGGGGCTTTCGGCTGCCCACGCTCCGACTGTGATGCCTTCGTATCCTGCTGTCGCTTCTACGCTGGCGAGGCTGTCATCGTCGAGATTATCGCGTCCCTCAGATACGTAGTGGCTTTCCCATGCACCTGCCAAACTCAGTTCAATCGGAAACTCGGGGTGCTCAATGGCCGGATCATGCGCACTGTGATGTTGAGGCACTGGCTGGATGTTATGGTGGTGTTGTGCAAAGCAGATGTTTGTGCAGAGAAAGGCCGTTGCTAGTAGTCGCTTCATTCGTTGTGTCGTTAAGTTCATTAGTTCACTTTTGATACGACTGATCGAAGTTTTTACTTTGATCAATCAAAATGAATTGAATCAGCGACATTTCGGAGGAGGCCGTGCCTGATGGAATGAACGCTCAACATTCAACTTTAAACATTCAACTCACAAGGATGAGCATTTTAACTTGAGCGTTGGACGTTGAGCGTTGGACGTTCGAGCGAAGCGTTTCGCGTCTCAGGTGTAGGACGTGCCTCTCGAAGAGGGCGCGTTTAACGCAAGGGGAAACACGGCCTTTGCTGCGCAAAGAACCGCGTTCTACATCACGCGCTACATGATTTCCGGAGTCAGTCGGATCTTATGCTCGCGGGAGACTGTTACGTATTTCTCTGCCATGCCCTTGAGGCCTGCGCGTTCCTCTGTGGTGAGCGCGCGCACCACTTTGGCTGGAGCGCCGAGCACGAGTGAGCCGGCTGGGACTTGGGTGCCTTTGGTCACGAGAGCGCCCGCGCCGACGATGGATTGCTCACCAATCACTGCGCCATCCAGGACGGTGGAGTGCATGCCGATCAGGCATTCGTCGCCGATGGTGCAGGCGTGGATCATCGCCATGTGGCCGATGGTCACATACTTGCCGACTTTGACACCGTAGTCATCTGCGAGGTGCACGACGCTGCCGTCTTGCACATTGGAGCCTTCGCCGATCTCGATGCTGTTGATGTCGCCGCGCAGCACGCAATTGTGCCAGACACTGGAATTCGGCCCCATTGTGACTGCTCCGATGACCACAGCGCCAGAGGCGATATAGGCCGAAGCGTCAATTTGAGGGTCTTGATCTAGGTGCTTTTCGAGGCGTTCTTCAATAGTCATATGGCGATTACCGTAGAGTGCGGGAGTGATGAGCCAAGATTAGAATCGAGTCGGAGGAGCTGTTAAGTTGCGGGTGTCAGCTCAGCTACTGGGTGTTATTGCGCGTGCTAATGCCTATATCAGTAGCGTTAATGAGGGGTGTAATTGTTTGACATGGGTCGCCTTGAGACCATTCAGTTTACGCACCGATGAACCAATCGAATAACCCTCAAAATCGTGCCCCGGACGAGTCGCTTTGCTCGCTTCTGGTTGGCTTTAATTTCCTTTTCTTCACTGGCCTGTTGGCGTGTCTGTTGATTCTGCCGTTGAAGTCGCTCTTCACTGGTTCGGATGTTGGGCATGGTGATGCTGCGACCGAGGAACTCCACGCAGCGGCTGGCGGCACAGAGGAAATCACATCTTCGGGTAAGGCGGCCTATATGATCTGCTCGTCTTGCCACGGAGCCGAAGGCGAGGGTAACCAGTCGATGAATGCTCCAGCGATTGCAGGTCAGGAAGACTGGTATCTCAAGCGCCAGATTCAAAAATTCAAGGACGGTGTGCGTGGCACCCATGCGGATGATCTGTATGGTATGCAGATGCGCCCGATGGCGATGACGCTACAGAGCGATGAGCAGATCGATGCAGTGGCGGAATATATCGCAAGCCTACCAGTAAAGGCACCCGTGGCGACGCTCAGTGGTGATGCTGCGAAGGGCAAAGCGGGCTATATGCTTTGCCAAGCTTGCCACGGCCCTGATGCGAAGGGCAATAAGGTGATGAATGCACCAGGACTCACAGGTTTGCCGGATTGGTATATCGTGACTCAATTGCAGCATTTCAAAACAGGTGTGCGCGGTGCCGATCCAAAGGATCTCGAAGGTATGCAAATGGTTCCGATGGCGAAGACAGTTGCGGATGAGCAAGCGATGAAGGATCTCGCTGCTTATATCCATTCAATCGGCGCAGCGAAGTAAGGACAGTGGTGTCGTTTGGGGCGGTCGAGAATGAGGACGGCTTTTTTAATCAATCTGAAGATTGACAGCCGATCAAACGGCGCGTTTTCTCGCAACTTTCACTTTTCGCTCAGGTGGTGAAACGGTAGACACGCCACGTTCAGGTCGTGGTGCTCGCAAGGGCGTGAGGGTTCAAATCCCTCCCTGAGTATTTTTGAAAGCCGTCCGAATTCGGGGCGGCTTTCTTGTTTGTGGAGGGGGTGTGCAGCGCTTATATATGAGGCGGGCACTTTCTATTCATTTGACTGTCAGTGTTGGGATTATGGAATTTCGTTCGTTCTTATCTCAACAAAAACAATCAATTATATCCCCATGAAATTCCAAATGACTGCACTGTGTGCGACACTTTTGTTTGACTCTTTCAATGCCGCGATGGCGAAGGGCAAGAAGTCAAAATCAGGCGCCGATGGTCACGGCACTATCAGCAAGGCTGAGTATGTTGGGGATGCGAATGCCTAGGCCACTCAGGCGGCTCAGAAGAAATCCTTATCAGAGGAAGCGTCTGCCAAAATGGTGAAGCAGGCAGAGAGTAAAGCGAAGAAGCAGTTTAAAGCTTTGGATGCCAATGGCGATGGTCAGCTCGACGCTACGGAGCAAAAGGCACCCAAGAAGAAAAAGAAGTAGGGCGCGCCTACGGCTGCAACCGCACTGCTTAGAATTCTTTGGCGTGCGATTTATTTTTAAGGGGATGCTACGGCATCCCCTTTTTTTGCTTAGTCGAGCAGCACTAGGTGGTCGCGGTGGACGACTACACTGGAGTGTAGTGCAGGGAGCTTGGCTGTGATTTCTGCTGGGTGTAGACCGAGGATCTTGCCGGTGTCGCTGGCGTTGATGGTGGCGAGGCCGTGGGCGATGGTTGTGCCGTCTTCGGTGCAAATTTTGATGACGTCGCCTTCTTCGAACTCGCCTTCGCTGGCGGTGATGCCGGCGGCGAGTAGGCTTTTCCCGAAATCTTGTAATGCTGTCGCAGCGCCTGCATCGATGGTCAGTGTGCCGTGCGTGTGGTCTTGAATGGCCATCCAGCGCTTGTGTGATTTGATTGGCTCGCCGCTGGGGGCAAAGTAGGTGCCGACGCTTTCGCCAGCGAGGAGCTTGTTGAAGAGCTCGCTATCTTGCCCGCTGCCAATCGTGACGCCACAACCGGCGCGATGGGCGATTTTGGCGGCTGATAGCTTGCTGATCATGCCACCGACGGAGGTCGTGTGCGTGGTGCCTTCTGCCATTGCCTCGATCTCTGGGGTCATCTTTTCGACGTAGGGCACGACTTCGCCAGTGCCTTGCATATCGATGAGTCCGGGAATGTTGGAGAGAATGAACAGTTGATCGGCGTTGGTGATGCTGGCCACGAGTGCGGAGAGAGTGTCATTATCGCCGAATTTGATTTCGCTGGCGCTGACGGTGTCGTTCTCGTTGACAATTGGCACCGCGCCAGTTGCGAGCAGGCGCTCGACAGTATTAAACACAGCGTTGTGGCGGTGCTTGGCGCGCAGATCCTCGCGGGTGAGGAGAATCTGAGCCACGGTTAAACCGTGTGGATCAAAGCCCTGTTGCCAAGTGTTGATTAGAATCGTCTGCCCGACTGCGGCGCAGGCTTGCTGCGTGGCGAGATCTTTGGGGCGTTGTTTAAGTGCGAGTTTGCCCATGCCGAGGCCGACTGCGCCGGAACTGACGATGATGACGTCGATTCCGCGATCACGCAGTGTTTTGACCTGGCGGCAGAGTGCTTCGATGCGAGCCGTATCCAAATCGCCGATACCAGACGTTAATACGCCGGTGCCGAGTTTGATAACAACACGTTTAGCCTGTTCGAGTGGAGCCACTTGTTTGAATTAGACCTTCTTCAGGTCTGCTTCCTTGGCTCCCAACTGTTTGTTGATTTCGGCGACGTAATCGTCGTGTTCTTTCTGCACTTCTTTTTCGTAGCGCTTGAAATCGTCTTCGGAGAGGCCGTCGTTTTTCGCTGCTTTAAAGAGATCGAGTGCATCGCGGCGCGCTTGACGCACACGGACGCGGCCGTCTTCGGCCATGTTACCTGCTGTCTTGGCGAGCTCTTGGCGGCGTTGTCCTGTCAATTCAGGGACGGGGACGCGGAGAATGCCGCCGTCGATCATTGGGTTGAGGCCGAGGTTGGCTTCTTGAATGCCTTTTTCGACGTCTTTGATGACGCTTTTATCCCATGGCTGAACCATGATGGTCTTGGCATCGGGAGTCGTGACTGCCGCGACTTCCTTGAGGGTCACGGTGCTGCCGTAGGCGTTTACGCGCACGCTGTCTAGCATCGTGGGGGATGCTTTGCCGGTGTTCAGGCTACCGAATTGATTGAGTGTATGTTCGACTGCTTTTTTTAGGTCTGCAGTGAGTGTCTTTAGGATGTCTTTTGGTTCCATATCTATAGCATTGTGTTTAAAATTCGTGTGTTAGTTGACGAGTGTGCCGATTTCTTCGCCCATCACTGCGCGGAGGATAGAGCCGGGCTCGCGCATGCTGAAGACGAGGATTGGCATTTTGTTTTCCATGCAGAGCGAGAATGCGGTGGAGTCCATCACGTTGAGGCGGTCGCGCAGGGCGTCGATGTATTCGAGGTGGTCGTATTTGACGGCATCGTCGTGCTTGTTGGGGTCTTTGTTGTAAATACCGTCCACCTTGGTGGCTTTCATTAGCATGTCGGCACCGATCTCACTGGCGCGTAGGGCTGCGCAGGTGTCCGTGGAGAAGTAGGGGTTGCCTGTGCCGCCGGCAAAGATCACCACGCGGCCACGCTCTAGGTGACGTGTGGCACGGCGCAGGATGAAGGGCTCTGCGAGCTTATCCATCGGGATGGCGCTTTGTAGGCGCACGGTGACGTCCAGCTTTTCGAGGCAGTCCATGAAGGCTAGGCCGTTGATGACTGTGGCGAGCATGCCCATATAGTCGCCGGTGGTGCGATCGACGCCGCGCATTTCAGCGCCGCTCAGGCCGCGAAAGATATTGCCGCCGCCGATGACTAGGCCGATTTCGACGCCGATATCAGCAACTTTTTTAACTTCTTCGCAGATGTCCTTAAGGATTTTAGCGTCGATGGGGTCACCATCTTCGGTGTTGCGCAGCACTTCGCCGCTCAACTTTAAAATAATACGGCGATATTTCGGCTTTGGGCCAGATTGGTCTACTTCATCCATTAAAGCGGTTTTAAACGCTGTTTTTACGATGACGTCAACCCATCGATTGGAGATCGGGTGTAAATAATCGGACAAGTTCGTCTGTTGTAAATGCGGACTCGCGATCAAGATTTAAAATCTTTGAAAATTCTTGAAGTGAGGGCTTGACGAGTGGGAGATCGTTTCTACTCTACGCCAACTTTAAAGGCCTATGGTGTAATGGTAACACTACTGTTTTTGGTGCAGTCATTCGGGGTTCAAATCCCTGTAGGCCTACCATTTAAAAATCCCTGTTGATTCGCTCAGCAGGGATTTTTTATGCCCCCATGCCTAGTTGTGCTTTGATCCAGTCTTTAGCGCCTTCGGCTGCTTCGGGGCCTTGCGTGCAGAACAGATACAGGACGACTCCTGATACGGTTGCGGCTAGAATCGCACATGCGATGGCGCCGATGGCGATAAAGCCGTCTTCCTCGGACATGCTGACGCCGATGATGAAAATGGACATGGCGGGCATGGTGTTGGTGCCGGGGATGGGGATCATCATGAACACGGCCATGATAAATATGATTACGGCTAAGGCGGAATGGCCCGCTCGGGAGTGCATCCAGCGCATTCGTGGTTTAATGAGCGTTTCGACACGTCTGAGGAAGGATGCGCCGCTTCGTAGCATTTTGCTCGCGAGTCTGGGATGCACGCGAAACGCCATGATGCGCCTAGGCAGCCAGATCGTTTTACGGCCGACGAAAATCTGTGCTGCGATGATCGCCATGGCGATGCCGAACGGGATGCTGTAGCCTGGGGCCGGCACGGGCAGGGCGCTGGGCAGGGCGAGTAGCATCAACAGCACGCCGAACCCCTTGTCGCCCACTGCGCTGGTGAGTCCGCCGATCGACGGGCCGCCTTGATCTGTCTCAAAATGGATGTTTTCGAGCGTTTCGGCGAGGGAGGTATGAGAGGTGTTGGTCGAGGTGCTTTGCATGTTGAGCTTCTTGGGTTCTGGACAAAGGCTATCAAACAGTATCGGTTGAAGGTCAAAACAATCTGCTGAAAGTATGAAAGATCCGGAAAATGAACATCGGCCTGCGCGTTTCGCTTTGTATGGAGGTGCGTTCGATCCCGTGCACTGCGCACATCTGCGGGTGGCGCGCTATGCGCTGGAGCAGGCGCGGTTGGATCGGGTGGTTTTTATTCCAGCTGCGCAGTCTCCACTCAAGGTGCATTCTCCTTTGTCGAACGACGCGGCGCGGCTGGAGATGCTACGTTTGGCACTGTCAGAGGAGGCGCGTTTCGAGCTGAATACGTCCGAGTTGGATCGGGGCGGGGTGAGCTATACGATTGATACGGTGCGTCATTTTTGTGAATGCCACGGAGATGCTGAATTATTTTGGATTATTGGTGCGGATCAGTTCGAGCAATTGCACCGCTGGTATTGTATTAATGAGCTGGCCGGACTCGTGACCTTTCTAGTGTTGGCGCGGCCTGGGGCAGATTTAATCGGCTCGGCGCCGATCCCCTGTTTACGCTATCAAGTGATCGAA
>Ga0209533_1004872_pt1 | contig 11536 bp, 5 predicted proteins | sample COG_04_FD_184748 | JGI IMG/M metagenome (GOLD analysis project Ga0209533, IMG submission 184748) | Pelagic Microbial community sample from North Sea - COGITO 998_met_04 (SPAdes) (version 2) | ecosystem: Environmental > Aquatic > Marine > Neritic zone/Coastal water | place: Helgoland, sampling... | reverse complement strand
CCACATCATCAAGTAGCAATTGATATGAGTCGACGTTTATTATTACATACAAATAATTCTTATTTATTAGAATTTTGTAGAAAATTAATACTATCACAACAATCTGAAATACTATATATGAATAATTTATTAATGAATATTGATTTTTTATATAAAAGTGAATTGTTACAAAATTAAGTTTATTATTTAATTTATTTTTTTAAATAGTTTTATTCTTTTTATTTTTTTATTTTTTATTGTAATTTAATTTTATATATAGATAAAACTAACTATTGAATTAATAATATAATTATTTGAATACTAAATTATATAATTTAAAAATAAAAAATTTTAAAATAATATTAAAAAATATTATTATAATTATAATTATTAAAAATATTAAAAACTATTTTTCATAAATTATAAATTATAAAAACTATTTTTTCATAAATCATAAATCATAAATCATAACATCAAAATGTCAGAGATTAAAGATATTAAACAAATTGTAGAATCAAAAGAAACTCAAGACCCCCAAGTTGGACAAGTTGGACAAGTTGGTGTTGCGATTGATGATTGTTTTAATTTAGATAAAAATAAAGATAATCATTATACCTTTTTACCAATTTATAATCATAAATATTATGAATACTATAAAAAACAGTTATCTACCTTTTGGACTGTTGAAGAAGTTGATTTAAGTAAAGACCGCGAGCAATTTAATACCAAATTAAGTGATACTGAAAGAACCTTTGTTAAAAATATATTAGCATTTTTTGCGGCGAGTGATGGTATAGTTGCTGAAAACTTAGATATGAATTTTATTGAAGAAATAACGTATAAAGAAGTTAGAACGTGTCTTCGTTTTCAAGCAATGATGGAAGATATTCATAGTGAAATGTATAGTCGTCTTATTGATACACTTATTAGTGATGAAAAAGAAAAAGACCATATTTTCAATGCGATTACCACCATTCCTTGTATTAAATTAAAAGCCGAATGGGCTAAAAAATGGACGTGTGCTGAAACGGCTACTTTACCTCATCGTTTAATTGCGTTTGCCTGTGTTGAAGGTATTCATTTTAGTGGTTCATTTTGTGCTATTTATTGGTTAAAGAAACGCAATTTAATGCCTGGATTAACACTTAGTAATGAATTTATTGCCCGTGATGAAGGGTGTCATACAGAAACGAGTGTAGCACTTTACAATGATTTAAAGACTGAAATGAGATTAGATGAAAAAGTTGTAAAAACGATAATTGAAGAAGCAGTAGATATAGAATCTGTTTTTATTACAGATAGTATTAGTTGTTCTATGTTAGGTATGAATGTTGATATGATGAAACAATATATTAAATTTGTTGGTGATAGATTATTATTACAATTAGGTTATGATAAAATCTATAATGTAGCAAATCCTTTTGATTTTATGGAAAATATTAGTGTTGAAAATAAAACAAATTTTTTTGAAGATAGAGTGAGTAATTATAGCAAAGCAGGAGTTTGTGGTAAAGAAGAAGATAAAGAGTTTGATTTAGAGGCTGATTTTTAATATTTAAAATAAACATTTTTCTAAAGGTAATATTTTTTGTTTTTGTTTTTCAATTACATCCTTATATTTTGTTCTACATTCTTCTTCTCCTAAATCCATACAATCATCAATATAATTAAGTTTTTTACAATGTTTTTTTTCACATTTATGCATATCAGTTTTATTTTCTAAGTTTAAAATAGTTTTAAATAATTTATCTTTACGTTGAGAACGAAGACAATTCCATTGTTCATCAGTTTCAGGTTCTAATTCACCATATTTACCAGAAGACATTTTAATATTACATTTTTTTGATACCATAGTATCATAGTGTTTATTTAATTTTTCTAATTTTTTTATATTATCTTTATATTCTTTACTTCCAGTACAATTTTTCTTTAAACATTCCATACGTGGTAAATTTACAATTGATTGAGAACACCAAACTTCTTTATATTTTTTACCTCCTTGTTGTAAGTTTGTTTTTATTTTAGAGATTTTACGAGTTTTAACTCTTTTAGAGAGTTTTGAAGACTTAGAGCCTTTTGGAGATTTAGACTTCTTCATAGTATTTTTACGTTTGTAAGAAACAGGCATTTGAAATAATTAATAATTGATAATAAAATTTAAAATTTAGAAAATGTGTATTAAGATACTTATATTATACAAATAAAAAAATAAGTTTTTTTTTAATTAATTTTGGTTAAGTTTTTTCTAAAAACTTAGTTAATCATCTTCGGCTTTACGTTTCCTATCATTAGTAGATAGAGTAGTCTCATTTTCTACTAATGAAGTTTCTGTTTTATTATCTTTATCATTATTTAATTCTTTATTATCTTCAATAGAAGATGATTTAGGTAAAAACATAGGTTTAGAAGTTTTCCCAAATACATCTTTTGTTAAAGATGAAAATGATGATAATGATGATAATGGTGATAAAGATGAAGATGAAGATTTAGATGACAAAGGTAAAGACACAGTTGTCGAACTTAAATTAGTATTTATTTTAGGTGTATGTTCTAACGCAAATAATCGTTTATCAAAATATTTCATTTTATAATCTTGAGATTCAATAGTTTTTTTTTGAGATTGTAATAAACTATTTTGTATACTATTATGATTTTGTAATAATTTAAGGTCATCTTGATATTTTTTAATACAAACAGTATTTTGTTCTATTATTTGTTTTTGTTGATTTATAATTTCACCTTGTTGTTTTAGTGAGTTTTTTAAATTATTAAGTTCTAATTTATTTATATTAGTATTGTGTTCAAGTATTCCGTATACTTTTTTCATTAAATCTTTGAAACAATTATGTTCTTCTAATTTAAAAGCATAAACAGAACATTTTCCAATACCATTACAAATAATAGTGCGTAATTCGCATACTTTGTTATGTTCATCCATTTCTGTTTTAATTCCAATAAAATAACATATTTTATCATCACATTTATTTAAACAATTTTTTTTAACATTAGGACAATCTAATAAATGATTTTTAAGAAATTGACGTTCTATTTTTATATCACAATGATTAGGACATTTAACTTGTAAATCATTTAATTGATTTCTAATAATTTGATGTGTTTCATTCATTTTACTAGTTCTTTTTCTACACACAGGACATTCTTTTTTATTACGAAAAACTTCTTCTATAGATGATTTAGAAAATGTATGACCGCAATTTAAATCAATAGGTTCATAAAAAGGTTGTAATGATATTGAATCAACTAAACCTCTTTTATTTAAAATTTCAGTAGGTTCCACATATTCAAATTCGTGTTCTCCAGGAGAGTGTTTTAGTCCGCAATCTTTACAGTAATCATTATTAGTTCCTTCGTTAGTTTCTTCAATAATATCAACATCCATTTTAGAAAAGTATAAAATAATACTATTTTTAATTTAATGATAATAGTAAAAAAATAAAACATAAAAAAATCAATTTTTATAAAGATAAATCTAAAAATAATTTTTAAAAAATAAATTTCTTTTAAATTAATTTTGGTTAAGTTTTTCCTAAAAACTTATTTTCTAAAAACTTAATTTATTCTTGTAAAATATTAATATCATAGCGATGAAGATTAAAATGTTCTTCTTCAATTGTATCTTTGGTAATAAATCGAACCACTTTGACAGGTAATTTTTGACCTAATCGCACAGCACGTCCAATTGCTTGTGCTTCAATGGCTTTAGTAGTCTCCATTTGACTTTGTAATGCGTCAATAAAGACAATGTGGTTTGCTTCTGTAAGGTTGCTTCCACTATTACTACGCTCACTACTTAACATAATAACACGATAAGTATCATCTTTTTTAAATTTGTTAATATTTTTATTGATAACATAGTTATTGCCAGAACAATAGATAAATTTAATATTAAATTCGTCTAATGTTTTACCAATCATTTTTAACATTTTATCATATTGACTGAAAATAATGACACGATTTTCTTTTTTTTCAAATAAATTATGTAAATATTCTACTAATGCTGACATTTTACTACCGTATTTATTAATACAGTTTGTTTTCCATTCACTGCCTAATTTCTGTTCTAAAGGTGTAAGTAGTTTAGGTTCAACGACAGCGTCTATTTTATTTTTTTCTTCATTTTCCCTTTCTTTTTCCCTTTCTTTTTCTAACTCGTCTTCAGGTTTTTTATTAACCATATCAATATTTGTAATATTAAGTGTTTTAGCATCAACAACACCACGACATTCAGGGCAATTAAATTTAGATGTTAAATTTTTAGATAATTTTTTAGCACATACTAGACAAAATATATGTCTACATAATGTAACAGCAATTTCATCTAAATCATCAAAACATATAATACAGGGGTCTTGTGTTTTATCTTTAATAAAATCATTGTTTGAAAATAATGTAATTTGATTATTAATACGTAATTTATCACTTTCATATAGATTTAATTTTTTAACATTTTTATGAATATCGTGTTTAATATGTATATGACCTAACATAGTAGCATATTCAGAACATTTTAAAGGTATAAATTCATTTTTATTCCAGTCTTTATTCCAAATGCGAAATAAATGATCTTTAATAATATATAAATTATTTGCTAAAATAATTTGTAATGATTCTGGATTATGACATACATCAAAAGCACATAAAACACTATATATAATTTCACAATGAGAACGTATTTTATTATTATCTAAATCTTTAAATTTACTATTAATCTCTTCTAAAAATTCAGGACTAATTTTTTCATCAAGATTTAAAGATGTAATATAATTAAGTAATTCAATCCAAGAATGTAATTTAGTTTGTAATTCAACATTATTTTTTATTAATTTAGTTTTCATTACATCTAATTCTTTTAATTGTTTATTAAATTTAGAAATCATATTAGAATTAAGTTGCTCTAGAGTTAATATCTCTGGTTCACTACTATTATCACTAACATCAGGATTTTCTAAGTCAATTTCATTATTAATTAGAATATTAGTGCACATTAAGAATAATGTTTTTAATTTAAGAGTGTCATTAATGTTTCTATTCGCACGAATACTATTGTAAATATTTCGTTCAATATTATTTTGCTCCACATAAATGATATCTTCTGTAAAAATGGGTATATTCAATAATGTTTTTACATCTTTTTTAAATGTTTTCTTAAATATATCATTTAATAATAAATCCATATTTGTATTAGAAATTCCTGATGTATCACGTAAATATCTTATTTTACTTATTTTTTCTAGAGTAGTATCATTAGGATTATTTTTATTTAAAAATTGGACTAATCCAGTTAATGTATCAAGTCCTTTTTCAGTAGGTGTTCCTGTCATAGCCCATTTATAATTTGCTTGTAAAGAACATAAATTTTCATATAAGAATTGACTATCGCACGTAAGAGATTTTTCTCTATTAATAAGTTTGCCTACAGATGATGAAAAGAATTTAACTGTTGGTGAAAGTTTTTCGTGTGCTTCATCAAGAATAACACGGTTCCATTTTATTTTAAAAATATTAAATTCATTCGATAATCTACAAATTTTACTATTTTTGTCATTAGTCGCATCACTAGTCTTTTCAGGTTGATGAAAAGTTTTAAATGCTTTTACTTTATTAGACTGAATAATACTTTCAGTTTCACCTTCATAATATTGATTAAGATTATTATTTTCAAACTGATTAACATAACTTAAATAATTAGCATTAGATAATAAATTAATTGAAACAATATAAACATCATATAATTGTTCTGACATATATTCATTTTCAATAGTATCATTTTCAATAGTATCATTTTCAATAGTATCATTTTCAATAGTATCATTTTCAATAGTATCATTTTCAATAGTATCGGTTTTATTTGCCGATTTAGAATTATGACAATCTAAATATGTATTAGCATAATAATAAGTATCATCTTCTTCTATATCATAATCATCTTTTTCAATAACTACAGTTTCATTAATAGTATCAATATTAATTAAATTTTCTAAAGTAGTATTTACTGTAGCATCTACTTTAGCATCTACTGTAGCATCTACTGTAGCATCTACTTTAGCATCTACTGTAGCATCTACTGTAGCATCTACTGTATCATCTACTGTATCATCTACTTCATTGTGTTTAGTTTCACTACTGTCATTGTAACTACTTTTAGTACTATCTTTATGTGTAGAGGTTTTAATTCCTTTTTTTAATTTAATAAGTTTTTTCTTTTCATTTTTAATATTATTTGTTTGTGCTTTTAACATTAACTTATTAATTTTAAGTTGTGATTTTGATAGTTTTTCTTTTTTATCATTACTAGTATCAATAACATCATTAACACTACCATCATTAACACTTACATAATTAACATTTTTAGTTTCTAAAATAAGTTCATTATGAATAGTCTTATTGCTTTTAATAATTGGATTAATTGGTTTATTTAGTTTTGATAGTTTAGTTTTTTTAGATGATTTAACATTAGAACTTTCAGTTTTAAGTTTTTGACTAGAAAATTCTCGTAATTCTTTTTCTAAAGATTTAATATTATGTATTCCTACTAATACTTTTGCTCTTAAATTAAATTTATCTTTAACATATTTCTCAATTTCACTTTCCCATTGAGAAGTTAATCTACTAGGAACAATAATTAAGTTATTGAATTCAAAACCTTTATCTAGAGGATCATTAAATGTTTCACATTGTTCTAAATTAGGAGTTTTTAATAACTCATTAACTTCTTTTTTATAATTATTGTATTTTAACATATCATGTTTTAATTTAATAACTAAATGTGAAATAATTGTAAGTGTTTTACCAAGTCCAACTTCATCACAAATTGCTCCGCCACAAAATTCTATTTTTTTATTATAGTTTGTTTTATAGTCAGATGGTTTAAGAATATTATCAATCATATTAAAATCATTATTATATAATCCACGATTATAATATTTTTTATTATTTGAATTTACTGATGCTATTAAACTTTTATTATTAGTAATATTAGTTGTATTTTTCATTACAATATAATATTTGCATGTATCAAGTTTAATAATATAATCTTTATTAAGAACTTCAGGAATATATGATTTTAAAGTATATATAAAAGATTTAATAGCATCAATATCTTCATAATTATTATAGTTTGATAATGTATATGGATTTGAATAACATTCACTTATTATATTATGATTGTCTATTTTGTCTTCCAATTGAAGCATCCATAATAAATTATTTTTTTGATAATCAAATAAGTTTAAATTTATATTTTTATCTAAGAAACGACATAATTTTTTATATATGTTTGAGTTTGTATCAGATATTTCATATGTTTTATTAATTTCATGATTAGTAATTTTATAATTATCATCATTATATTTATTTTCAGTAGTAATACTAAATAATCTACTAAGTGTAAATAAATCTGCTTTTAATTTCATATGAATTAAATCATTTAAAACTTGTTTAGAAACATAAAATTCAAATATATCATTTCTTTTATCTGTTATATTATCATATGAAAATAAGAAAATTGGATATGGTTCTATAGTTTCACTTTCATCATTACTTTCATCATTACTTTCATCATTAGTTTCATAATTACTTTCACTATTACTAATTTTATTATAAGTTAATCTAGAATAATTATTACATACATATCGGAGGTATAATAAAGTTTTATAACTATTTAATTCTCCTTCGAATGTTAATTTCAAACCTAAATTTGTAGTATATAATACATGTTCTTTAAAATAAGGGTCAATTTTTAATAATCTACTTTTAAGTGTATCAATTTCAAATTTATGTAAATGTATGTGATGTCGGTGCCTTATAATACAACTATCATTTTCTGTTTTTGTTCTTAATAATTTTTCTAGTGTAATATTAATTTTATTAATTTCATTATTATAATAAATTATTTCATCAAGATATTTATTATGATTGATTTCTATTTTATTACAATTATAATTAAATTTAGTATCAAATGCTAATCTAAGTGGTAAAGCGTCTTTATAATTAATATTTATAAATTGCTTTTGTGTAATATATAAATATGAAAATACATTAAAATAAATATTTTCTATTTTGTATGATTTTAAATCAGTTGTTTTATATTTAATTTCATTATTAATAATAATTTTATGATTTGTGAATACATCAACAACATTATCAGGTTGTTTATAAATATCATTCCAAATTTGAATAACTAATGCGTCATTCTCAGTCTTATAAGGAATAATAGATTTAGTAAATAAAGATTGATTTTCATATCCATTATGATTAAATAAATTATAATCAGTATCATAGTCAATAGTTTCACTAAATAATAGTGTATTTAATAGAATTAAAATATTTTTAATTATTTTATCATTTAACATATTACTTTTTTCATAGTTTAATAAACTTTGATTAAACGTTGATTTATTAGTATTCACTGTTTTATATGTATCAAATTCAATGTTTTTATAAAAAGTTAATAAATTATTTAAAGGAATTGTTAAATATTCAGCAAATATATAGTTTGTATTTTCATCATTTTGATAATTACAACCAGTTCCATTAAATAAAATAGCATTTGCTTTATTATAGTAATTACAAGTTTGATTTAATACATAATGATTTGGATAATTAGTAGTTTTATGTTTTTTACCAACCCAATCAACTGTTTTTGATACCATTATATAATTTGATTTATCAACATTGTTAATTTTCATAAATAATTCATTTACTAATGTAAATTTAATTAAAACAATATCATTATATTTATTAGATAGATATGCGTCAGTATCATTACAATTAATAATATTAAAAATTTGTGAAAGTAATTTATTTACAGTTATTGTATCATATTCTTCACTTAATTGTTGTTTAATATCATTCATTAACTCAACTTTAGAATTTGGTTTATAATAAGCATAATATTTCGTTTCCATTTTATAGTTTGATAGAAGTTATTTAGTTTTTAGCCGTGTTTATTCTTTTTAATAAGTTTTATATATAAGTTATAGTTTTCAAGTCTTTAAATTAGATTTTTTATAGTATAAATTAATACTATATATTCTAATATGTAGATTACAAAATGTTAAAAATAAAATAAAAAATAATAAAAATCAATTTTTAAATAGTGTAAAATAATAATTTTAATTATAAACTATAATTACTCTATAAACTATAGTTATTATACAAACTATAAATACTCTATAAACTATTAATATATTCCCAATTTAAATCTTTACATATGTTTTTCCATATTTGGTCTTGTTGATGTAATTTTGTACGTGATTTTAACAATTGAAAACAGGCTAAATATTCATCTAGTTCTAGTAATTCAAAGAATTTATACATAACATAATTATAGGATAAGAAATTTTTTCTTTCAACAGGGCAATATTTTTCAAAAGGTATTTGAATTGCTTTAAACATACCTCTAATAATTTCTTCAATTTCAGGAGCAATGACTGGTGGTGGTAATCCATTTAATTGATTTATAATATAAGGTATGTGTTCATAATAATCATTTTTCTTGATTTTTTTAAGTATGATTCTCATTTTATCTGGTGTAATTAAAGACATATTTTTAATACGTTCTTTTTTAATTTCAACAATAATATCATTATAAACTGTTTCTGGAATATCAGTTGTTTCTTTGGCTTGAAATTGTGCTAAAAATTCATTTAGATGATTAATACGTTTATAGCAAAATGAGGTCATTTCTTTAGGAGGTTCTTTAAAACTTGGTTTATCACTATCTACAATTATATTTTCAATATAGCCACAGTTAGGACACGTAAGTTGTCCCGAGTTATTATTTAAAAGCATTTCAATAGAACATTTTATACATTTATCAAAATAATTTTTATTTTTAGAGTCATTAGTTGTATTAATATAATTTTTATCTATTAATTTCATAAATTTATCATAAATTATATCTTTATTTATATTTTTAACTATTTTATTATCATTATTATTTAATATTGTATTTAAAATATCATTTTTATCTTTATTATTATTATTATCTAAATTTGCATCTTTATATTCATTGACATTTAAATTTTCATATTCTGTATTGTTATATTCAGAATTTTCATCTTCATCGTTATCATCTTTAACATTGTCATCTTCAGCATTTTCAGTTTCAACATTTTCATTTTCATTTAAAGTATTATAATTATGTTCTTGATTAACAACATTATAATAATTATTAATTAATTTACCTGTTTTTAACATATACTCATTTTGTTCAATATTATTTTCTATTTTATAAATTTCGTTTTCTATTTCTTTTTTTTTATCATCATAATCCCATATTTTTTGTTGTAATTCAATATTAATTATAACTTCAGACGCATTTTTATTATTTAATTCAATAAGTTTATTATTTATTTTATTCAACTCTTTATAATAATTATTTAAATTATCTTTATTATTTGTAAATGATTTTAATATATTATTATGTTTTGCGTCAAGAGTTTGCCTTTCGTCTATTAGTAAGCGATTTTTAGTTTTGTTTTTAAAAGCCATATAAATATTTAAAATAATAAAAAAATAATTAAACTATTACTATACTTAATATAATCTTTAAGTATAATATAAATATATAAAACAATTATTAATAATTAATACGCAATTACATACTATATACTTTATATTATATAATTTATACTATATAAACTACACTATATAATTAAAAATAGATAATTTACACTATATAATTTAAAAATATTAAATATGAAAAATAAAAATTGATTTATAAAGTATAATTTTATCGTATCTATAAAATAAATATACTAAAAATATTACCTAAGATGTCATCAACAAATGAACCAACTTCTTTTACAGAAACATTAACTAAACCTTTTAAAAAAGATAAATTAACAATAAATGTAAGTGATAAACCTTCTATTGAAGATTTAAAACAATTTGAAAAAGAAGAAAAATTTTGTTTTAAATTTAATAATAAATCAAAAAATGCATATATAGATTGTCATAAAGACGAAGATTATTATATGGATTTTTATAGAACATTTGGAAAACCCTATGTATATGGATTATATGAAAAAAATAATGAAACTAAAGAAAGTAAAATTATTGGAACAGTTAGTTTAGTTTATCGTTATGATACAAAAGTATGTCATATTATGGATTTAAAAATTAAAAAATCTCATCGGGGAACTGGAGGTGTAAATAAATTTGTGCGTTCTACATTATTTAATCGAGTTTTAAATAATAAAGGCTACTATGCTATTTCTATGAATACAAATACAATTATTGAAAATTTAACATCTAAAATGGTATTACCTAAAATGAAAAATAGAGGTAAAATGTTTATCTATGTTATTTCATTTGATGAATTAAATAAATGTTTAACATCATTATCTTCTTTCTATTGTAGTGAAATTGGATTTATAGATAATAATAAAAGTCGTATGTTTGTAGATAATATAACAAAAAAAGGATATAAATTATTACATTTACATCATAATGCTGATTATAGAGAAGAAATTGATTTTACTGAACCACAACGTGGATATCATTATTGCTTTTCTATTCACGAAAGTAATGA
>Ga0209533_1004868_pt1 | contig 11541 bp, 12 predicted proteins | sample COG_04_FD_184748 | JGI IMG/M metagenome (GOLD analysis project Ga0209533, IMG submission 184748) | Pelagic Microbial community sample from North Sea - COGITO 998_met_04 (SPAdes) (version 2) | ecosystem: Environmental > Aquatic > Marine > Neritic zone/Coastal water | place: Helgoland, sampling... | reverse complement strand
GTAGCGAATGCTTCGCTCTCCGCCAAGATGCCATTTACCGATCATCCACGTTTGATAGCCCTCCTTACTAAAAACTTCCGATATGAACATCTCATCTAATGGCGGCTTAGGTTTGCCGGCACTAATCGGGCCCTTTACATTCATCCTTAGCGGCTGTCGTCCCGTCATAAAAGCAGCACGCGTTAAACTACAAAAAGGAAAAGTATAGAAGCGATCCAGTTGCAAACCTTCATTGGCAAGGGCATCGAGATTAGGCGTGTTAATTTCACTTTCGTTGTAGCCAACGTCACCCCAGCCTAGATCATCAGCAACAATAATTAAAATATTAGGGCGAACTGAATTGACGGAAATTTCTGCTGCCAGCGACGATTCGCCCAAGGAAGCGGCGACTATATCCTTGACCAGCACAGCATCCGACTGAATCAAATTCGTTTCAGCGGTTGCTGCCGGTGTTTTCGAGCCCGCATCCCTACAGCCACTGATAACCGATATGCCAACAAACAGCAACGAAGCCAATGCGAAGCGTGTGAGCCATAAATCGGGGCGATTTGTGTGTATAACAGGCATTAACAATGCTTCCTTTTAAATCTTTTACCTTCTAGTCTTGTGATATTCAATAACGCTGCCTACTGCAGGGAACCCCTATCAAACCAACCAATGACCGTTAATTTAGAATAAAAACTTTTTACTGTAATCGAAAGCGTTTCACTTTAACGCTTTTTAATCCCGACTGTTCTAATGGCTCGCCGCAACAACATCAGCCTCACAGACGCATCTTTTCAGTATTTTTCACCCAGCGCGTCAAAGCACTTGAACTTTGGCGTGAATACCACAACCCAAATCAAATAGGTGGAACCCTATATCTGAGCAATATGTTTCGCTGATCTATCCTTTCCCACTACATGATTTTTCGTCTTAATCATTAACCCCCTAAATAGAAAATATAACACACGCCAAGTGATACTGAGGCGGCAAGGTAAAAATCTGACAGAATTGCCGCCGAATTATCTTCCTGAGTATTTTGCAGTATACTTTCAATAACTTGTTTAACTAACACTAAGTACCTCCCAAAGCATGCAAACTGCCAAACCGATAACACACAGTGATTTCATTTTCATACATATCAATAAAACTGGCGGCACCAGTATTGAAAAGGCACTTGGCCTTGAGAAAGATCACCTCACTGCCTCCGAAAAAAAAACCGCTATTGGAAAGCAGAAATGGAAAAAAATCTATTCGTTTGCATTTGTCAGAAACCCTTGGGACAAAGTAGTTTCGCATTACCATCATCGTGTAAAGATGAATATAACTGATTTAAGAAACGGGAAAGTAGAATTTAAGGACTGGGTTCGATTGACCTATAATGACAAAGACCCATATTACTATGACAACCCTAGAATGTTTATGCCCCAAGTTAAATGGATTTCAGACGATCAAGGCAGGATAATCGTAAAGCAGGTTTTTCGGTTTGAGCGGCTAAATCGCGATTTCAATTACTTATGCGAAAAATTAAAATTGCCCAATAAAAAACTGCCTCATTTTTTTCAGTCCGAACGCACCGACTATCGAGATTATTACAACAGTGATACTGCTGATTTAATACGACAAAGTTTCCAAAAGGATATCAAGAAATTTGGCTACCAGTTCGATTAGTCATAAAAAATCATAGAACAAAGGGCGATTTGTTAAAACCCCTAATCGGGCATACACTCAGCGCGCCCGGGCAAAAAAAATAGTTTTGCCCTAATATTGATGAACGGTGATCTAAAAATCACTTGGGATAGAACCTGTTGCGACTCCTCATGCTCTAATGCATAATCGCCGGCGTGAAATCAATTATCTTCATACTCTTGATCGCCCTAGCAAGTTTCGCTCGCACCGAAAACCAGCCGGCCAACATCATCCTTATAATGACGGATGATCAAGGCTGGGGGCAAATGGGGTATTACGATCACCCCGTTCTAAAGACACCTAATCTTGATGCCATGGCCGCAAACGGCCTACGTTTCGACCGGTTCTATGCAGGAGCCCCTGTGTGCTCTCCTGCACGCGCTACGGTATTGACGGGGCGAAGTAACGATAGAACAGGTGTTCTAGATCACGGCTACGCTATGCACCGGCAAGAAAAAACGATAGCCCAAGCATTTGAGCAGGCCGGCTATGCAACTGGGCATTTTGGCAAATGGCACCTCAACGGCATTAAGGGTCCGGGCGTACCAATACTCAAAACGGACTCATACCATCCAGGAATTTTCGGTTTTAGCGATTGGTTGTCGGTGACCAATTTTTTCGATCTAAACCCAATAATGAGTAGAAATGGAAAGTTCGAGGAGTTCAAAGGTGATTCGTCCGAAATAATCGTCAATGAGGCTGTGAAATTTATAGGCGCCAACGCTAAAGTAAAACAGCCTTTTCTAGCGGTGATATGGTACGCCACGCCCCACAGGCCCTTTATGGCGCTACCAGGAGATAAGATTGGGCCCCAAAGCTCGGCTCACCATCACGGCGAGCTAGCGGCCATGGATCGCAGTATTGGTACGCTTCGCAAAGCGCTACGTGAGTTTGGCGTGTCAGATAACACTCTATTATGGTTCAATAGTGACAACGGTGGATTACCACGAATCAAACCCAGCAGCGTGGGCGGATTGCGCGGTTACAAAGGCTCTCTTTTGGAAGGTGGCGTGCGAGTCCCGGGCATAATTGAATGGCCTAGGGGGATTGTAAACCCGCGTATCACAAAGTATCCAGCCAGTACTATGGATATTTTTCCAACCCTAGTCGATGTAGCAGGGCTCCCAAAAGGCGCGCTGCAGCAACCGCAGGATGGCATTAGCCTTTACCCTTTGTTCAGTAAGGAGATCGGAGCGCGTAAACAACCCATCCCGTTTCAGTACAATCGCCGCGGAGCTTTGGTGGACAACCAATGGAAGCTGATCACAGACAAAGTTGGTTCTCAGAAATTCCTTTTATACAATCTCGAAGCAGATAAGCGGGAGACGGCCGATGTGGCTGCAGCCAACCCCGAAGTGTTTAATCGACTGATCAAGACTTTCGAAGCCTTTCATAAAAGCGTTGAGTCAAGCGCAGCGGGCAAGGACTATCCCCAAGAGAATCTAGAAGCGAAATACCCCAAGCCATCACCCCGCTTCTGGACTGAAATGGAGGTCTATACCCCCTACTTTGAAAAGTGGCAAAATCGCCCTGAATACTCAAAATGGTTAAAGTGAAGGCTAAAGACCCTCAAGGAAAAGGAAAAGGACAAAAACAAGAAATACATCTTCAGCTAAAGCGCAAACAATTGGAGAACCTTCTTCAATTTCAATTCTACTTAAAGGAATACTTCAGCTCTAGACCACCTCATTTAAGTCCGCTGTCATGTGTTTAAACTTCATTGGATTCGAAACCGGATTATAATGATAAAAAATAAAGTGGTTTGTTGATCTTAATTTTCTCGCATCCGGTTTTTGCAGCGGGTATTCAAACCACTCATTGGGAAATGGTTGGCAAGGATAGCCGCCCTTAACCAGCAACTCGTTAAACGCATGTTGATCGTTCTGAGAGGCCGTTTTATCAAGCACTTTTGCCCATTTTTTTAGCAATTTCAAAAGATATTTTGACGAAATCCCGAACACACCCGAGCAAATGCCGGTTGGCGATATTTTAACTACCGGTGCCTGCCTATACTTAGCGATATAATCATTGGCGCCAAACGCATCCCAGTTATCCCAGGGCATTTTAGGCGCGTAACAATAAAAAACGCGATCTTTTTCGATTTTTTTAAATACGGCATCGAGCTTTTTCATCACCAGTATGTCGAAATCCATATAGACAATGCGCTCATGCTGGCTAAAGTCGTAATACTTATGCATATAAATGCGGAAGTTTCTTGGGTCGTCTATTGAGTCTGGCGACACAACCAAACGATTAACTTTTAGTGACGACAATTCGGGGATATCTTTATCGAAATCGGTAAAGAGCAGTATATCGCCGTCGTACTTTGATACCTGCCGAATAGAACGCAGCGATAATAACGTTAAATCGACATTAAAATTTTTGTCACCCAGACAAATAAGTACTACTAAATTTTCGTGCGCCACACCCATACCTCAATTCATCTGATAGCCAAACTGGCCTGCGACCTTATTGCAAACTTCTGCAATAGCACCTCTTTGCGCGTCACTAAACTCCTCCCTGCGCCTCACGGGCCTGGAAGCACTTAGCGACTGTTCTACATTCATTTTTAAGCCCAAATACTGGCTAATTCGCTCGTACTCTCGTTCCGGTTTTTTCACCATATCTTCGTAGCGCACTATATGTATCTTGCTCTTGGCAACTAATAGCGTCTTGGCAAGTAGTAGCCACAATTTAGCAGATCTTACATAAAGGTCTTGCTCATCTAATAACTCGGGCAAACGATCGGAAAAATTGCCCGTAGCGTAGTTGAGTAAAAAATCCGGTTTCGCCTGCCGCAAGTGCGGAAAAGCAACGCTATGCCAAGAAGCAATACAGTCATAAGGATGGCGAATACTGGCTACGACTTTAGGGAGCCCTTTGGCGCGTGTTATTTCAGACAGCATGGCCATAAAAACCAAGGTGTTTTTTATTCCTAACGTAAACTGACTGTCATCAATGGGGTGCACATACAAACTGCGGCTGTCCTCAAGACGGGTATCCTCTATAAATTTGCCATCTTTGATTTTATTAGCGACCGGCTTACCTTGCTCAATATCATTACGATACTGACTAAATATGTTCAAGAGCCCATCAACACTTCCGCCTCTAAGCGCCCCAAAAACCTCAGCAGGCTCGTTTAGAACTACTGCATTTTTAAAGTTATTGACCCTAGCGCACAGTAAACTGGTGCCGCTGCGTGGTAAGCCCGTGATTACGAGGTTCAATTTACCTTTCAATGTAACATCTCTGATCTATGCACCTACGGGCGCTGCACAAAAGAGCGCTCGCGCGCCTCGGCTTTATTGGCATGCGGAAATGGAACATCTGGCTGCGGAAAATTTAAGAACGAACATAACTTATCCCAACCATGACCTTTTTCTAAATTCATGATCAGCAATGGCTTATTAAGTTTTTTAAAATGCTCAACCACGTCGCGGTTATGCTGCTGATATCGTTTAAGGTAAACCGACTCATTACCCTCTGGGCAGCCTTTGCCGTAGATCCAACGCCTCATGGGCGTCTCGTTTTTACCAAAATGCCTAACCTGACTATGGATCCACTTTTTTGGATCCCGATAAGTCAAAATAAACTTTCCATCGGGAACCTCTTGGACAAGCTCTTTATAAAAGATAGGCCAGGGATTATCTTGAAATGCATCGTATTGAGTGACTAAGCGTTGTATCAAATACCGAGCGTTATCAGCAATATTAGGATCATTTATCCCATTGGGCCCCGTTACCGAAAGCCCAAGCATCTTAAGCGCCTGAGCCAAGCTCGTCGTCCCGGTTTTGTGGAACCCTATGCCAAAAATCTTCATTATTTAGCCTGAAAACTACTTAGCATTCTAGGCACCATCAGACAAAGTCTCCGTGGCCTGACAATAATATGCCCCCTTATGGGTTATCTTATCTATGAGCTCACCAGAGTACCCATAAAACCCCAAAGCTTGAAGATGCTCATCGTAAATACGCGTTACTATATAGCCATCTGCTCTGCGCTCGAGTAATACATGCATGGGGTTACTTTTATTGGTAACGCTCGCTGGAATAAGCCAGATACTTCTTACAAATTTGCCTTCATCGTCGGTTGCTACCTGCCTCCAATGGCCAGCCTCAACAGCGCTCACAAATCGTTGACCAGGATCCTGCCGAAGGTCACCGGCTATCCGCTTTTTAATCCACAGGAACAGCTCTGTAAGCTTGTTGAACTCTAATCTCGGCGCATCAGGCAGATACTGCTCAAGATAAAAATCACAATCATAGGTCACAAGCTCGGGTAACTTTGGCACCACCACTGCATCATTTGGCTCGGCTATTGATTGCAACGATAGCAATAACGTTCCTACTAATAATAAACACGCTAAACGTAAATTAGAAAAAAGTCGTCTCATATCAAATACCCTCATTCACTGCATCAAATTTTTCATATAAAGGCTAAAGTTTACAAATATGGGGCGTGCCATCAATATCAATTATTCGCTCTCCTGGCACATAATAATCAGCAATAAGGTGTACACGCTTTTCAGAGCCGTTGTTTTTTACCGCATGCTTACGGCGATTATTGATTTCAACTAAACCACCCACCGCTAGTTTTCGAACCGATTCGCCCACGTAAAATTCGCAATCGCTATTGGTTATTAGCGGGCAATGTACTCTATGCACATACATTAAACTCGGGCCTGTATCGTTGTGAGGCGGAATTTCGCCACCATCATTGAGCCGCGCTAAAATAACTCGCACAAATCGACTCTTTCCGTGTGCTTTTTCAAGTTTTTTTACATTTACCCGCTGATCAATATTGCGCTTAATGGCCCCCAATACTGGCGAAACGTGCTGTTTAAATTCAGCATAGAGTGGATGAACTTTGGCTTTTACCGTGCCGGGCTCTATATCATCTACCAGCCGTATTGCTTGAGTTGCTTTATGAATCGAAAATGTTTCCTGACGCTCGGCATCGGCATACCATTCATCGTCACTTAGCTGGCTCACTTGCTTGGCAAGCTCTGAAACATTTAACTGACAAATATCTCTGAAATCGGTTTTAATATACATATGTTATCTCTAACGCCACGTTTACTCTTCTTACTAACTATTTATTAAACAGATAACTTTCTTAAGCTTAGCGCAGTCAGTATAACCGCAGCCTTTTAACTTTTTAGTCAAGTGTATCTTAGTCAAGTGTATCCTAATCTAATAATCTGATTACCGAATTGCAACTATGAAAATCAACGCCAGCCTCGACAAGCAGCTATTCACAAAACCCATTTTTATCGTCTCGGCGCCCCGCTCAGGCAGCACGCTATTATTCGAAACGTTAATTAATAGCTCTCACCTGTGGTCGATTCAAAACGAGAGCCACGCAATTTACGCTAAATTTCCCGAGCTTACCTTTGAAAATGAAGCGCAAGACTCAGCCTGTTTAAACGCAAACCATTATAACTCAGAGCTAGCAAGCCTGTTTAAGCACGAGTACTTTCAACAACTTAAAAATAATAAGGGGCTGCTTTTCACCGAACTTACTAAAAAATCTAGGCCTGCCCGCGCTCAGTTTATTGAAAAAACACCCAGAAACTCTTTAAATATACCCTTCTTGCTTAACATATTCCCCGATGCTCGCTTCATCTACCTTTACCGAAAACCTGAAGAAAATATTAACAGCATTATTGATGGCTGGGAGCGTAAAGGAAGTTTCGTGCGCTTTACCAACTTGCCCGACTGGCCACTAGGTTATTGGTGCTTCCTGCTTCCTAGTAACTGGCGTAGCTTGAAATCTAAGTCCATTCCCGATATTGCCGCTTTTCAGTGGAAGGCGTGCAATGAAAAAATTATGCGGGACCTTGCCCCACTCGCCAAAGACAGAGTTGTGAGCCTTAGTTACCAGCAGCTTGTGAATAAAACACCGTTGGCTATTAAAAAAATCTGCACCGCCTTCAATATCCCTATCGATAAAAGCCTATACGATGTAGTCACTGCCAATGAACTGCCCTTGAGCGCCACAACCGTATCTAAACCAGCCACCGACAAATGGCGCGCCCGCGAAAATCAAATACTGCCCGTGCTGCCAACAGTAGAAGACAGCTGGAGCACTATAAAAACGTTTAACTCCAATCATTAAGCCCGATTAAACCGAATAGATTGAATCATCCTTGCCGACTTTATGTCTTCGCCAAAGAACGGCCTTTTAATGCCATGAAAAATATTAGAGTGGTACGTCACCATTCGATTAAACTTCATATTAGCGCAGTAATATTCTTTCCAGGCGTTAATTGCCCTAAAGTCAACGGCAACTTGCCGAGGATAGTGAGCCTTGCTTTTAGTAGGCCGGTGCTCAAAAAAAGCCGTGCCGCCTAAGCAATCTTGCGGCCTACTAAGATAAATTACAGCAGTGAATTCAGATGTACCCGCATCGGAGTGGCATATGATTCCTCTGCGCTCACTAATCTCGGCCGCCGAGCTAAGCGTGTAACGGATTTCCGCACGTACTGGCTGTATTTTAAAGCCCCATACAGACTCCAACTTTTCAGCAATCTCTGAAGTAATCGGAACATCACATCGCCAGGCAAGCCCCCCCATACCCTGCGGATTAGGTGATTTAAAATCTAAATTCAGTGCTGCGCGTCGTATTTTTTTAGGCTCTGCAAAAAAATTATCACAAACATGCCCAGGAAAACCCTTCATTGAAATACCCGATTAATTAAACCCTTTTTCTGCATTATCTGTCACAGCAATACATCAAGAGCCAAGACCATACTGGCTTCACTATCATCTATGGCAACCTCATACGCGATATCCTGATTTTTCATATCAAGCAAGACCACGCCTGCCGGTTGAGTGCCTGCCAGCAGCGTGCCTTTTTGATAACCGCAAAGCCCTGTCGAAAAGCTGCTGGCAACGACCAATGAATTGCTCTTGATTGCCCGATAATCGTAATCCGCCATATAGCTAACCTGTTTCAGATTAGCATTCAGATAAGCAATACCTTTTGCAAAGCTAACCATATCGGATGTTTCGCGAGGAATTTGCTCGCCCGAATCTACGCGCCCATTTTTCATTTTAATTACATTAGTCAATTGGTCGCCCGATACAATAAAGTCGCCGTTATTTACGACTAAGCTATTAAGCCCAAATAAATTCGAGGACTCTATAAGCGTGTCTTTTTCAGGTGATACTTTCTTCACGGCAATTTTATTTGAGCCATCAACATAAAACCTCCATGCAGTGTCAAACAGTTTTTTCTTTATATTAAAGCGCACCACCGAGTCCGTGCCTTGCGAAACTACATAAATGTATTTGCCGTCATACACACATTGGCGTGCATTTTTAATAAAAGGCGTTTGATAAGATGTCTTGTACTTGAAGCTCTTATCAAAGCAATGCAGGTCACCACCTGCCGCAACGACGACTTCTTTGTCTGTCACAACCACGCCGTATGGCGCCTTACTCAAGTTCAACGATGCTCCACCAGCATCAAAAACAGCCGTACCAATCACTTTGCTACTTGCTTTATTCTTAAAATCGATAAGGTATACCGCGTAAGAATAACCCGCCTGACTATCGCCATGAGCCACAGTTGCCACAACCTTTGGCAACTCAACTTTAACATCTGAAGGTTTAGACTGCCGGCCTGCCCTATGCTCTCGAATATAAAATTTAAAATTTTCATCGGCCGAAGCTGGGATATTGTACTCAGGCGGCAGATAATCCAAAATTAAATGGACCCGATTAATCGAATCCCTCGGATTTTCGACCCAATGATTTAATTGATTGTTTAGCTCGTAAATATGCCCTGCTTCCAATGTAACCCGTTCACCATCTACAAAAAACTTTAGCTTAGGGGTGGTGATTATGGGTATATGTAGCCGGTGCGTATTCTCTAAAATAAGCAGGTTGTCTTTATGCTCTTTGATCTTACCACCGGGCGGCATACGAGCAATTTGCGCTCGCAAGAACACACCACCTGCAGGATAATGGCTTTGAATAGCCTCAAACAAATAGGCGAACTTATCAAACAGCTGATCGAATGCACCCAATTGCTTGACGTCATTTTGCTTTATCGGACCTCTAGCAAGCGCAGCTGCATACTCATCTTTTGACATTGAATAAAAAAAAAGAGACTGCGTGGGCCTATCGCCCGCCAATTTCTTTTTAAGCTCTTCGTCGGCACACCAATCAGACTCGTTCAACTTTTCTAAAGCGTGAATGACGGGCTCAACATCTACAGATGCTATGCTGCGAATTCGTTCCGGAAACCACATGTTAAATTTACCCTTCGCTGTTACGTTTTGGTCTCGACTCCATTAGAAGCCAGATATTTTTCACCTGGTAGAATCAGCCTCTCATACTTACGCCATTTACCAACAGACTTCGAATGAATACTTGACCTAACCTGATTCACACTTGGCGTACGCACGGAGTTCTCACGGCTGTAGAACTTTGTGACCGCGTCTTCCCAAGCCAACCCCAAAAAGTCCAGCACTTTTCTAACACTAGTGTCAAATTGAGCGACAAGTGACTCATACTCAATTATTGATACCGCTTTAGGGTAAAGTGCTTGCCAATGTAACGTTTTTTCGTAATAAACCTCATACTCCTGCACAATCTTGAGGCTGGACCCTGAGAAATAGGCCAGTGAAAAGTCTTGTTGCATAATGCTTGCGCATACATCCAACGGATGGCGCTGCACACAAATAAACTTAGCGTTGGGGTATAACTTTAAAATGATACCTACCCTATCTATATTCGACAATTCTTTATCGGTAATCACGGGTTTATCAGACAGCAAGGCTTGGTACTGATCGTAGTCACTGATAATCGCTTTGCTATCTTCATAGTCTAGCGCTTTATAACGCAAAAATGGCTGTGAACTGCCGGCATCCTCAGGCAGCAAAGGTTTATCTAGCAAACGCCTTTGAAAAGCAATGCCCATGGCCCTGGACTCTCCAGAATTCCCTACAGCTGAGTGTGCACCTAGTATCTGCTCTACCAGTGTTGTGCCGCTACGCGGCATTCCTAATATAAATACCGGGGTGCTATTCGATTGAAAATACCTTGGCAGCCATGAAGGGTTGGGCTGATCAAATAGCATTTTGATAGCTTGCGAGCGCTGGCGCGAAGCAGTAATTGTCTGTGCGCCAGCCTGAGACTCATTCACACGGTCTGCAAGTCGATTAGCTTTTTCAAGGCAGTCTATCTCATTGTTCACATCACCTAATTTGGCGTAACACTTAGCAAGACCAAACAAAAGCCTAATCTCTAACAAACCGCCCTTATACTTCGAGCACAAGGCGGCGACCCGATCAATCTCGACCTCCGTAAGCGAACGAAGCCCCGCTAAGCGATTCAACACCCGCACCCCAACGGCATCTGCTTTCTTGCGCTCCAGCATATTTTTTAAAATTTTGTTGTATATCGACAAGGCTTTTTCACGCTTGCCTTGCTGCTCGAACAAAATAGCAAGCTCTGAGACAAGTAAGAAACTGCGTTTATCTAGAGAGATCGCTTGGCGCAAAAAATGCTCGGCCTCTTCAACACTCCCCGTTAACACATGAAAAAGCGCTATCTCTAGATATTCCTCGGCAACAAGACTGGGATTCTTGGCAAGTTCAGCGACTGCGTCAGCGGCCTCTACAAGCCACTGTAAGCGATTAAACACTTTAAGACGTAAATAATTGATTGTTTTAGCGGGGCCAGCAGGTCTAGGCTCACTTGATGCCAACAACGTTAACTTATGTGCCGCACCATGAAAATCACCGACGGCAATTGTATCGTTAATATCACTGATTTTTTTTTGAAAAATCGAAGGCATTCTACTCGCGCTCATACTATTTTATTGATCGTGCATTCAATATTTTTTTCGTCCCACGCCCTT
>Ga0209533_1004865_pt1 | contig 11545 bp, 8 predicted proteins | sample COG_04_FD_184748 | JGI IMG/M metagenome (GOLD analysis project Ga0209533, IMG submission 184748) | Pelagic Microbial community sample from North Sea - COGITO 998_met_04 (SPAdes) (version 2) | ecosystem: Environmental > Aquatic > Marine > Neritic zone/Coastal water | place: Helgoland, sampling... | reverse complement strand
TGCGCAAGCAAGTGCCTGTGGTCGCTGCGAATATCATCAACACCCTAAAGGGCCAGGAGCTGCAGGCCGGTTATGATGGCTACGGCTCATGCCCACTCACAGTCGAGCGTGGTAAAATCGTACTCGCTGAATTTGGCTACGGTGGCAAGCTTCTTCCGTCGTTCCCCTCGTTTTTACTTAATGGCACACGCCCTACGTGGGCAGCATGGATACTAAAGAAGGACATGCTTCCGGCGATCTATTGGCATGCTATGTTAAAGGGCCGCGAATGGCTTGCTGCTCCAAAAAAACTAAAGTCTCTCAGAGGCTAGTTTTCTTGTGATGTGGAATCACCCTGCACTGCCGAGTGACGGAATACTGTAAGCTAAGGATAGAGTCGAATGCGAAGGAGCGAAAAACTACTGCCGGCGCTGCGCTGGATGCGCGGCTACGATGGAGAGACTTTTAGCAGCGATCTGATCGCCGCGATTATCGTCACGATCATGTTGATTCCGCAGTCCCTTGCTTACGCGCTGCTCGCAGGGCTGCCTGCGGAAGTCGGCCTCTACGCCAGCATTCTTCCGCTCGCGGTTTACGCGCTTTTTGGCAGCAGCAGCACGCTGTCGGTCGGGCCGGTAGCCATTACATCACTTATGACAGCAGCTGCCGTCGGCGAAGTCTCTGCCGGTGGCAACGTAAGCGTCACTGCGGCCGCAATCACGCTTGCTGCGCTGTCGGGTGGCATGCTCGCCGCGTTCGGCTTTTTAAGACTCGGCTTTCTTGCTAATTTTCTTTCGCACACTGTAGTGTCGGCGTTTATCACAGCGTCGGCCATCATCATCGCCCTTAGTCAGCTACGCCATATTTTTGGCATTCAAGCAGGCGGAGACACGCTGGGCGAATTACTCCATTCGCTCTGGGCGCATTTGCCTCAGTTGAATTTTTCAACGCTTTGGATCGGTGCCGGCGTAATTCTTTTTCTGCTGTTGGTAAAGGCACGCGGCGTCGCACTTTTTATGACGCTAGGGTTGAGCCGCTTCCACGCACAGCTACTCAGCAGAGTCGCGCCTGTATTTGCGGTAATCGCTACTATCGTAGCAGTCGCATCGTTAGGACTAGAAAGCAATGGCGTTGCAGTAGTCGGTTCAATTCCTACCGGCCTGCCTAGGCTCGCTATGCCGGACTTCTCAATCGAACTTGTCGAGGCGCTCTGGCTGCCGGCGCTTCTAATCTCTATTATTGGCTATGTTGAATCGGTCTCGGTTGGTCGTACACTTGGCGGCAAACGCCAAGAACGTATCGACGCAGACCAAGAGCTCATCGGCCTTGGTACCGCAAACCTCGCCTCCGCTTTCTCAGGCGGGCTGCCAGTAACAGGCGGCTTCTCGCGCTCGGTTGTCAATTTCGACGCCGGCGCGGTTACTCAGGCGGCGAGCCTGATGACTGCCGCATTTATCGGCATAGTCTCACTGTTTCTCACACCATTACTTTACAGCCTACCTAAAGCGACTCTTGCCGCCACCATTATTGTTGCGGTGATCGCTCTCGTTGATTTCTCGGTTATCAAAAAAACCTGGCGAGTTTCGAAGGGAGATACAGCAGCAGTGATTGTCACTATGCTTATCACCTTAGGGTTTGGCGTCGAGGCTGGAGTGTCCTGCGGCATTTTAGTATCGATTGGTTTGCACCTTTACCGTACTTCCAAGCCTCATATTGCCGAAGTGGGCCTTATTGAGGGCACCGAACATTTCCGCAATGTGCGGCGTTATCAGGTTGAGTGTTACCCGCAGATTCTTACGCTTCGTGTCGATGAAAGTTTATTCTTCGCCAATGCATCCTATCTCGAAGAACGCATCTATTCCGCAGCCTTCGACAACGGCGACATTGCGCACGTGATCCTCATGTGTACCGCGATTAACGAGATCGACTACACCGCGCTCGAAACTCTAGAGGCGGTTAATCTTCGCTTGAAACAGCAGGGTATTACGCTGAACCTGTCGGAGGTGAAAGGACCGGTGATGGATATGCTCAATCGTACTGACTTCTTCGACCACCTCAGCGGCGAGGTTTATCTCAGTCAGTTCGAGGCGTTTAGCGCAGTACGGGGAAAGCTGGGGCTTGGTGGCGCATAGAATAATTTACCCTCGTATAGACAACCCGGGGGCTAGAGTACTCTAGGTAACCACTTTGGCAGACCGGCGACATCGTTCCGAGCAGTATTTAACCTCGTCCCAGTTCCTCTCCCATTTTTTCCGCCACGCAAAAGGCAGCTTGCAAACGGGACAGGTTTTCTGAGGAAGATCCTGTTTCTTTACGCCACGCACGACCCTTCCTTCGCCCGCTAGATAACCCCCTGCTCGATAAGATCGGCAGCATAGTGCGCTGCACGTGCGCTAAACGCCATATAGGTTAGCGATGGGTTCTGACACGCTGCGGAGGTCATGAACGAGCCGTCTGTGATAAAAAGGTTGGGTACATCGTGTGCCTGACACCAGCCGTTAAGCACAGACGTATTTCGGTCGCGGCCCATGCGGGCACTGCCCATTTCGTGAATACGGTTGCCGGGCTTGGTAAGGTTAACCGGAGTCGCGGTGATGTTCGTGCAACCAGCTGCCTCGAGCATCGCGACAGCGTCTTTGCTCGCCTCCTCCAACATCTTGTATTCGTTATCGCCGTATTTCACATTAAAGAGCGCGATGGGGTTGCCCCATTTGTCGCGCTTGCTCGCATGCAACGTCACGCGGTTCTCCGGATTAGAAAGCTGCTCGCCAAAGGCGCCGATTCCAATTCGCCAAGCGCTCGGTAATTTATGCGCCTCTTTGAACGCACGGCCGATGCCTGGAAGTTGTCCGCCTGCGTTGCCAACCGAGGTCGCGCCGCCCTGAAAACCAAAACCGCGGCGATAGGGTTTGTCTTGGCCGTCGAGGTTAGCGTAACGCGGTATATAGATGCCGCCGCTCGGACGCCTGCCAAAGGTTGTTTTGTTATCGAATCCGCTTAGATAACCCGTGGCGTTCGCGCCACTCACGTGGTCCATCAAATTGCGACCGACCTGATCGGAGTGATTCGCGAGACCGTTGGGGAATGTTTCGGACTTTGACTGCAGCAGAATCATCGCCGACGCTATCGTGGACGCATTCAGAAAAATGACTTTCGCGGTGTAAGTACGCTTCTCGTTTGTTTCAGCGTCGATAACCCGCACGCCAGAGACGCGGTTGCCGGCTGCATCGTATTCGATTGATTCGACGATGGCGTTATGAACCATGGTCAGGTTGCCGGTCTGCTCGGCCGCGGGAAGCGTGGCATTGAGTGACGAAAAATAGGCCTTAAAGCTACAGCCTTGGTGGCAGTGATTGCGAACTTGGCAATTACTGCGCCCAAGCGATTTTTGCTCTTCGGTAGCATCAGTAAGGTGCGCGATACGCGCGGGGATCACGTTACGCTCGGGGAAAGAGTTTTCGACGCTCGCCTTAAGCGATTTCTCCGCATCGGTTAGTTCAAACGCAGGCTGGAAGACGCTATCAGGCAGATGTGGCAGCCCTTCGGCGCTACCGGAAATACCCACAAAGGTCTCGACCTTGTTGTACCAAGGCTCGATGTCGGCGTAACGAATTGGCCAGTCGATAGCGTGTCCTTCGCGCTCGTTCGCGCCAAAGTCTAGATCGCTTAAGCGATAAGTCTGGCGCGACCACATAATCGAGCGTCCCGCGGTATGATAACCGCGCAGCCAGTCGTAGGTCGTGCCTTCCGCTTCTTCGTAGGGATGCTCTGAATCTTTTACCCAAAAGTGTTTTGTCGATTCTTTAATCGCATAGGCAACGCCACCGTATTGCCGCGGGTAGTGTTCGGCTATCTCGTCCTGCGGAACGCTGTCGAGGTTTGGCTTCTCCCACGGGTTTAGGTTGTCGGTGTAATCGCGCTCGGGGATAATTTCTGGTCCGCGCTCCAATACCAACACTTTGAGTCCACGCTCGGTTAACTCTTTAGCCGACATACCGCCGCTCATTCCCGAACCTACTACTATCGCATCGAAATCTGCCACTGTGGTTATCCTCTCTTCAATTCTTTTAGAGCCGCCGCTGGGGGCTCTCTGATAATTTTTAACGCAAAGCGTTAACTGCGCTTTTAAGCAGGCGTAATGTCCACGCTCGGATCCCATCGCCCAGGCAAGGCAACCCACTTGAGCTCCTGAACAGCGCCGTCTTCGGTCGCGAAATAGGCCTGCGTGATAAAGCCCTTGAAACGGCGATAGCCTTCCATGCTGTGATCGATTTCGAATGCCCGTGCGTCGAGGTCTGTTAGCGCTTCTTCGGCAGCCGCTTGTGTTGCACGCTCGAAGGGAACACCAACTGCAGCATCAAGGTCAGCGCGCAGGCGCGCGAGCGCAGCGCGATGTGCGTTCTGCGTGTCTGCGCTCGCCCAGTCACTCATTAGGCCGTCTAAGTAGCCAGCGACATTCACGTCGAGCGCGCCGGGGGTTTCGGTGCGCGGAATAATCAGGTCGCTGACGCGATTCACAAGCGCCATCTCATCACCGGTATAAAAGCGGCCAGGATTATGGGGTGCAGTAGCCATAACAGCGGGGGCGTTATCGCCGCAGGCGCTAAGCGTCGCCGCGCCGCCAACCGACAGGATTAAGCCTTGGATAAATTCTCGTCTGGTCTTCATTAGTCTCTCCTCGTTTTCTTGCTGCTTGGCACTTAGCTATTGGTGCGCTCTTTCCGATTAAAATCGCATTCCGCGGACCGATGCGATGCTCGTGGTCACAGAGTCGAATGCATCGACGGGATTGTCGTGTTCGACAAAATAGTGTTTAAAACCGCCGATGTCGGCATGGGCAAAGATCGCTTCGAAATCTATCGTACCCTCACCGACCGCTGTCATTTTACGGTCGGCGGATAAGTCTTTCACGTGAAGCATACTGAAGCGGCCTGCGTGATCTTTAATGTAGGCGAGTGGGTCGGCGCCTGCATAGGCTATCCAGAATAAATCGAGCTCCATGTCGACAAGGTCAGGATCAGTCTCTGTTAGCAAAAGGTCGTACGGCACTACGCCATCGACGGTGTCGAATTCGAAATCGTGATTGTGGTAAGCGATCTTCAAGCCCGCATCGCGGCACGCCTCGCCCGCACTGTTAAGCGTGTCGATAAGCCGTTTGTAATGATCGAGTGTACGCTCATTCTCTTGCAGGTAAGGAATGACGATATAGCGCTGGCCGATACCTACCGCACGGTCGATTTCGGCTTGCAAATTATCGCGGATCGCCGCCCACTGAATGTGCGCCGCCGGTGATACTAAGCCATTAGTTTCTAGCGCGGTTTTAATCTGCGCAGCACTGCGGCCGTAGTAACCCGCAAACTCCATTTCTTTAAAACCAAGCTCAGCAACGCGCGCGAGTGTGCCGTCGAAGTCTTCGGCAAGTTCTTTGCGTAGTGTGTAAAGCTGCAGGCCTATGTTGTCGACACGGCGAGACTGCGCGCTAGCAGCTAAAGGAAACAGTGAGCTCCCCGCGATGCCACCCGCAACTAGCGCGCTTCGCGTTAGGAATGTCCTTCGGCTTAAGCCTATGCTGCCGCCTTTGCCTTTCGAGTTAGTCTTGGCCATCTTTTCTGTTCTCTCTATGATTCCGAATCCGGTTCTGATTGCGGAACTGGTTACGCATCTGACTGCGCATCCGACTATGAATAACGATTTTCATGCCGCAATAACGTCTGTTTTTCACCACTTCGCTCACTGCCTAAAGCGCAACCCATACGGAGCCGCCCGCCATCGACTCTACCGCCGCTCCAACGAAACGTACACCCTTTACGCCGTCGGCGACAGTGGGAAGAAGCCGAGCTTGATTAGACGCAGTCGCCGAGACTCCGCCCGTCGCCGCGGTCGATTCGATCAAGTCGGCGAAATCGCTGTAAAGCGTGGCGAAGCCTTCGATAAATCCTTCGGGGTGGCCTGCTGGAATTCGCGTGACCGCACCAACGGCAGCCTCCGTCGACAGTCCAGACCCGCCGCGCGTGAGCGTGCGCATCGGTGCGCCTAACGGACGGTGAAGCAGTTGATTGGGGTTCTCTTGAAACCATTCGAGGCTGCCCGTCTCGCCATAGACTCGAAGCCGCAGCGCGTTTTCTTGCCCAACTGCAACCTGACTCGCCCAAAGCATGCCGCGTGCACCGCAGGCATAGCGCAGCAGAATATGCGCATTGTCGTCGAGCACACGACCAGGGACGAAAGACGTTAAATCGGCGAGCAGGCTTGTGGGCTGCATGCCGCTGACGAATCCTGCGAGGTGAAACGCATGTGTACCTATGTCGCCAATACTACCGCCTGCGCCTGCACGTGCAGGATCGGTGCGCCATTCGGCTTGCTTCTGACCTTCGGCCTCAATATTGGTCGCGAGCCAGTCTTGCGGGTATTCGACCTGCACTAAACGAATCGCACCCAGTGCGCCGCTGGCGATTAGGTGACGCGCTTCTCTAACAAGCGGGTAGCCACTGTAATTATAGGTCACGGCAAACTGTGCGGCACTTTTACTCACGATCTCTGCGAGTTCCTGCGCTTGGGCATAGTCACTGGTTAGTGGCTTATCGCAGATGACATGAATGCCGGCGGCGAGCATCGCTTTAGCTGGCTCGAAATGCAGATGGTTAGGCGTAACAATTGCTACTGCCTGCACGCCATCTTCACGCTGCGATTCCGCTTGTGCCATTTCCTCGAAAGACACATACGCACGATCAGCTGAGATGCCTAGCTCTTGAGCAGACGCACGCGCTCGCTCGGGGTCGGCGCTGAGAGCGCCGGCGCAAAGCTCGAAGCGATTATCGAGGCGAGCGGCAAGGCGGTGAACCTCGCCAATAAAGGCGCCCTGTCCTCCACCCACCATGCCTAAGCGAATTCGTTTTGCCATCAGTCTAAGCCCAGAATCCGTGCATTGGCTGCGTCATTAGTCCCCGCATCAGCGAAGTCGTCGAAGGCGCGATCGGTGACTCGAATGATGTGGTCTTTTATAAATGCAGCGCCTTCGCGTGCGCCGTCCTCGGGATGTTTAAGACAGCATTCCCATTCGAGCACCGCCCACCCTTCGAAGTCGTTTGCGGCGAGTTTAGAAAACATCGAGCGGAAATCGACTTGTCCATCGCCGAGTGAGCGAAAACGTCCCGCCCTATCGACCCACGGTTGATAGCCGCCGTAAACGCCCTGTTTAGCCGTAGGATTAAACTCGGCGTCTTTTATGTGTACAAGCTTGATACGGTCTTTATAAACATCCATAAACCCCAAGTAGTCGAGTTGCTGCAAGACCATGTGACTTGGGTCAAATAGAATATTGGCACGGGGATGATAATTAACACGCTCCAAAAACATATCGAAGGTCACGCCATCGTGTAAGTCTTCGCCGGGATGCAACTCGAATCCGATGTCGACACCCGCGTCGTCAAACGCATCGAGAATGGGAAGCCAGCGTGCCGCAAGTTCATCGAACGCCGTCTCGACCAAGCCGGCAGGACGCTGCGGCCACGGATAAAAATACGGCCATGCCAGCGCGCCAGAAAAACTCGCGTGCGCAGTAAGTCCGAGCCTGCGCGAAGCCTTAGCGGCAAGCATGAGTTGATTCACTGCCCAGTCTTGACGCGCATCGGGCCGGCCACGCAAATGTGCAGGCGCGAAGCCATCAAACATTTCGTCATAGGCCGGATGAACGGCGATTAGCTGGCCTTGCAGATGCGTCGATAACTCCGTTATTTCGATGCCGTGGTTAGCCAATGTGTCACGCAGGTCGTCGCAATAAGACTGACTCTCGGCGGCTAATTCGAGGTCGATTAGGCTCGGCTCGCCGCTGGGCACCTGAATGCCTTTGTAGCCTAAGTCAGCCGCCCACGCCGCGATGCTGTCTAGTGAATTAAACGGTGCGTCTTCGCCAACAAATTGCGCAAGAAAAATTGCGGGGCCCTTTATCGTTTTCATCTCTGCTCTCTTCTGCCGCGGCTTAAAACGGTGAGTCGGGGAAATAGTAGTCTTCGGCGTTGTCTTGCGTGATTAGCGGCGAGCCAAGAATATACTCGCCTTCGATAGGCGTGTTAGAGATTAACTTGAGTGCCGTTAACTCCATCGCTGTTGAGATCATCGAGGGTGGGTACAACACATCAACCGGCGTCAGCTCGTCGCCGTCCATGACACGCTTAACAATGTCTTTCATGCCGCCGCCACCAACAACAAATAACTCGTCTTGTCGACGCGCCTGTCGGACGGCCTGAATCACACCGATCGCGATATCGTCGTCCTGCGCCCATACAGCGTCTATTTTGGGAAAGCGCGACAAGAAATCTTGCATCACAGTAAAGCCGTCGTCGCGATTCCAGTTGGCGTATTGATCGTCCAATACCTCGACATCGCTTTCCTCAAGCGCCGACATAAAGCCGTCGAAGCGCTGTTCGTCGATCACGGTGGGCATTCCGCGCAACACGACAATTTTTCCGCCGCCGCTCAAGCGCTCTTTTATGTACTCGCCCGAAACGCGACCCATCTCAGCGTTATTTCCAGCCACATAAACATCGTGAATACCCGGCTCGCTAAGACCACGATCGACAACGGTGACAAACACGCCGCGGCGTTTGGCATTGCGAACTGGGCCGGTCAGCGGCGCCGATTCAAATGGCAGGATAACTAGTGCGTCCATTCGATGAATCGCAACGAGGTCTTCAAGGTCGTTCGCCTGTTCCGAGGCGCTATTGGCAGTAACTAGCACGACTTTGAGGCCCGGGTTCGCCGCCTCGAGTCGCTCTTTCGTCTGCTCTGCATGAAAATTAAGACCACCGGCCCAGCCATGCGTCGCCGCAGGAATAGAGACGCCAATCGTTTGTGCGTGCAGGGTCGGCGCGGTAACCGTCAGTAGTAAACCGGATGCGGCGAGCGCGAGCCTTGTAAACTTGGCAAGCACACGACGGACGTTTACGTAAGCACCCATAGTCAACAAGCCTAGGCTATGAGCAGCACCGCTGCAGGTGGAGAGTAAATTATGTTGAGAATACGTGGCTGTCGTCTCGTGTTTTTTCATGTTTATCACCCGTGTTAACTATTAGTTCTTTGCGCGCCATGCGCCGCGCTGCAGGTACACAGCAACGATAACGATCACACCTTGCACCGCGCCATTGAGATAGTTGCTCACCGCATCGGTGAGATTGAGTATGTTGCCAATCAGCGTGAGTATCAACGCGCCGACAACCGTGCCCCAAATGCGCCCGTAGCCACCCTTGAGCATGGTGCCGCCGATGATTACGGCCGCGATCGCTTCTAACTCCCAAAGAATACCAGTCTGCCCTGACGCCGAGCCTAATCGTGGCACATAGATGATCGTGGCAATCGATACGCAGAGACCCTGAAGAATGTAAGTAGCAGTTTTAACGCGGTCTACATTAATTGCCGAATAATGCGCGACGCTCTCGTTAGACCCCACTGCAAAACAATGGCGTCCGAAGACAGTCATGTTAAGTAACACGTAGCCAATTATTGCTACAGCTAAGAAAACCCAAACCGGATACGGCAGGCCGAGCAAGGTGCCGTAATAGACTTCGCTATACACGTCGCCGATGGTGAAGTTTAACGACAGAGTCCCCCCATCAGCCATATAAGTAACAAGCGAACGGTAAATTCCCATCGTGCCGAGGGTCACGATAAACGCCTCGATCTTTGCTTTGGTGGTTAGCAGGCCATTGATCATTCCTGCAAGTGCACCTATTGCTGCAGAGGCTATGATTGCCAGAAAGATAATCGTAATCAGCGAGTCGAACGTGCTCATCAACGCATTCATCAGCAAAATCATACAGCCAGATATAAAGGCCGCCATCGAGCCTACGGATAAATCGATTCCGCCGGTAGTAATAACAAAAGTAGCCCCGATTGCGACAATGCCGATAAACGAACTGCGCGCAAGAATATTACTTACATTACCCGCGCTCAAGAACGCATCGTTAACGAAGATGCCAATAATAAATAGGGCAACAAGGGCGATGAATGGCCCAGCTGTTTTTAGGTCTATTTTTGTCATTTAATTTCCTGTTCAAACCTCTCCGCAAGTTTAGCGGCGTAATTACATGGGCTTACGCTGCGGCGGCCTTGAGCCCTGTCGCGTAACGCATAATTTCGTGTTCGGTAATTTCATCACCGCTTAAGAAACTTGCAATGGCACCTTGATGCATCACAGCGACCCTATGCGCCATGCCAATAACCTCACTCATATCCGACGAGATTATGACCAATGCCTTACCAGCCGCGGCGAGTTCTGCAAGAAAATGATAGATCTGACTTTTCGTGCCGATGTCGATCCCGCGCGTCGGTTCGTCGATAATCACTATGTCGGGCATAGTTTCGAGCATTTTCGCAAGAAGCAATTTCTGCTGATTGCCACCGGATAAGTTACCGGCAACCACGCCCGTATCACGCATGCGGATGTCGAACGTCTCTACGGCTTTATCGAAGGCCGATTGTTCGGCGCGTGTATCAATGATCGCACCGGCGAATTGCTCAAGTGCAAACAGCGAAAAATTTTCCCTTAGCCCCTTATCGAGCAACAGGCCGCTGCCCTTTCTGTCTTTTGTCAGGTACGCCACGCCGTGGTCGCGCGCGTCTGCGAGACTGCCGAGGCGTACCTCATTGCCCTGCACCTTTATCGTGGCACAGGATCCTGCTTTAGCTAGGCGCAGGCCAACAAGCGTTTCGAAAAGCGCCGTGCGCCCAGAGCCAACAAGACCAGAAAACGCCAATATCTCACCGCAGCGGAGCTCGAAACTTTCGGCGGCTAGCGTTCCCGCCACATGCAAGCCACTAACCGATAGAGACGCGCTCGCCGATTCATTCGGCGCAGGCACCTGCGGATAAAGCGAGCTTAATTCGCGTCCTACCATCAACCGCGCCATGTCGTCTTTGCTCAGGTCTGCGGCGGGATAGCAGCCAACGAGATCGCCGTCGCGAATCACAGTAATGCGATCAGCGATACGCTCGATCTCTTCGAGTTTGTGTGAAATGTAGATAATGCCAACGCCGCGTTCGCGGAGGCGATCAATTAGCTCGAACAGCGCAGCGCTTTCTTTTTGAGTTAACACTGCCGTAGGTTCATCGAGAATAAGTACGCGCGCGTCTTTGGCGAGCGTCTTTGCGATCTCGACCATCTGCTTGTCGGCTACAGAGAGATTTGAGACCAAGGTATCTGGATCGATAGTACAGTGCAGCGTGGCAAGATAGTCTCGAGAGAGATCGCGCATCTGTTTTCGATCGAGAAAGAAACTGGCGACGCCTTTCAGGCGAATCTCGTTACCAAGAAAAATATTTTCGGCCACGCTGAGTTGTTCGGCGAGGTTAAATTCTTGATGAATAAGCACGACGCCCGCTGCCTCTGCTGCGCCATGGGTCCATTCCCTCACTGCAACTGATTGAGTCGAGACAGGATTGTCTGCCGATGCCGGTAAGGATGATGCGCTGCCCGCGTCAGTGAATTTTTGCATCGCATTCACATAAAGCTCGCCGCCGTTACGGGGCTCGAAACCTGCGAGACACTTTACGAGCGTCGATTTTCCTGCGC
>Ga0209533_1004863_pt1 | contig 11547 bp, 10 predicted proteins | sample COG_04_FD_184748 | JGI IMG/M metagenome (GOLD analysis project Ga0209533, IMG submission 184748) | Pelagic Microbial community sample from North Sea - COGITO 998_met_04 (SPAdes) (version 2) | ecosystem: Environmental > Aquatic > Marine > Neritic zone/Coastal water | place: Helgoland, sampling... | reverse complement strand
AGCACCAAAGTTGTTAATTTGGCGAATGGCAGATAATCTTTTCCTGGCCTGGTCCGATACGGTAAGGTGCCTATTGAGGAGAAGGTATGCATAAGCTTGTCGATCAAACCTTCCCACCCTTCCTCTCAGTTGGTAGAGTTGAGATAAGCCAAATTTATCTGCCGCTTCAATAATGATGGTATTACAATTCGGAATATCTAAACCGGATTCAATAATTGTGGTACATACAAGCATATCAAACCGGTGGGCCACAAAACTGGTCATTACTTCCTCCAGTTCCCCCTCGCTCATCTGTCCATGGCCAACCCCAATCCGAAGTTTGGGGAATTGTAGTTCCAGTTTCTTCTTAATTGAATGGATAGTCTTAACTCGGTTGTGAAGATAAAAGATTTGCCCCCCGCGTCGCGTTTCAGTTTCAACGGCTTGTTGGAGTACTTCGGCAGAATTATGGACAACCTCAGTTCGGATTGGACGGCGATTTACTGGAGCAGTTTCAATTGAACTAAGTGCACGGGCACCAACCATTGCAAAGTAAAGGGTCCTTGGAATTGGAGTTGCGCTTAATGTGAGGACATCCACATGAGAGCGAAGTTTTTTAATCGATTCTTTGTGCTGTACTCCAAATCTTTGCTCCTCATCGATAACTAAAAGGCCTAGATCTTTAAAAATAACATCGGGGCTGAACATCCGGTGCGTCCCAATTAAGATATCCACCGAGCCTGCACCGGTTGCTTGAATTATTTTTTTTTGTTGCCCGGGTGTGCGGAACCGACTCAGCATTTCGATAGAAATTGGATAATCGGACATTCGTTGCCTAAACAGATTGAGGTGCTGTTGACATAGAATCGTGGTGGGGGCAAGAAACGCGACCTGCTTTCCATCCATTACTGCTTTAAAGGCACCACGAAGTGCCACCTCCGTTTTTCCAAAACCAACATCACCGCAAACCAAACGGTCCATTGGTTGTTCTTTTTCCATGTCTTCCTTTACCTGGTTGATCGCTTTTAGTTGATCTACAGTTTCAGTAAAAGGAAACGCATCTTCAAATTCCTTCTGCCATTTTTCATCGGGCGGGAAGGAATGTCCCTTATTGGTATCTCGACTCGCTTGGAGACGTAATAAATCAGCGGCTAGGTCAAGAGCTGCTATTTCCGCAGCTTGCTTTGTCTTTGCCCATGCTTTTCCACCCAATTTTGCCAATTTTGGCCGTGCTTTTTGCAAGCCGACATAACGGGAGAGAAGGTGAGATTCCTGCAAAGGAACATGAAGGAGTAAACTATCGGAAAATTCCAGTGTGATTGCTTCTTCTTTTCTTTGCCCGTCTTCGATTTGACCGAGTTTTCTAAATTGGCATATTCCATGTTGGTGATGAACCAGATAATCTCCCTCCACCAATTCCGAAAAGTCGAGTGCCTGGTCGACTTCTTTTCTGTGCACAATGGCTTTTTTCGAACGTGCCGGTCTCCTACTTCTTTCCCTTCCTAAGATTTCTCGAGCAGTGGAAAGGACCAATCCCTTCTTTTTATCCTGGATCAGACGATTAAAGAAAAGGTTATTTTCTTTTGCAGATACTGAGAATCCTTCCCTTAGTCCGATCGATAAATATTGGGGCTTTAGTCGAAGAAGGGAACTTTCTTCTTTGATAATTTCAGCAATTCTTTTTTGTTCCGATTCTGCACCTGCAGCGATAATAATTTCATTTCCTTCCTTTTGTTTTTGTAATAGTTCAAAAAGGTAGGCTGTTCTATATTTTTTCTCACTTTCAAATTGAGCACCCTCAATATCAATATTTGGATTTTCCGCTTTGAGATAGTGAACCGAGCGAACAGGTAGTTCGATTACCTTGCTCTTTTCAAAAATTCCTAATCCCGCCTTTATTTCGCTTGTTCCTAGAAAATGGTCGCCTCTTCGTTTGTCTTTATGGAGTGCATTTTCAAAACTTGCCTGTGTGGCGGATCCCTTGTCGGAGGTATGGAAGACTAATGGAAACTTGGAAATTAATTCTTCTGGTTCTCTAAAAACCCAGGACACTGGATCGGATAGGTATTCGAAAAATTCGCCCTCCACTTCCATTTCCTGATTCGACAATGCAGAAGAAATAATTAATTCATCAATTACCTGCGCACCCCGCTGGGTGGTGGGGTCAAAGGTTCGGATTTCTTCAATCTCATTTCCAAAGAAATCAACTCTTGCCGGTTCCGTTCCATTAATTGGATAAATATCGATCAGACCACCCCGAACTGAAAACTGTCCCGGTTCCTCGCACAGAATTTCGGAAGAATAATCAAATTGGGTCGCCAGAGTATTACATAGTGTATCAAATTCATGCTCCTGACCGGCAGAAAGAATAAGTTCTGATTCCTTCTGATGTTTATATTTAGGACAGGCACTTATAAGAGCTTCCGGAGTCGTTGCGATAAGGAGCTGATAATTTCTTTGCTGATTTGAGCGCATCAGCGAGGAAAGAATGGTCAGTCGATCGCAAATTCGCTCAAAAGCATCGGGGTGATTACTCTCCGGTACGCAATCGAAAAGGTGAAACTCAATCTTTTTCTGTGAATCAAAACTTTCAAGGAATGCGGCAACATCTTCCCCCCATTCTTCTGCCTTGGGGATACTTTCCTCGACTAGAATGGCAATTGAATTTCCTTGGTTTGCCAAAAAGTTTGCGGCTAATGCCGGAGTAGCGGCTTCTGGCAGGGAATGGATAAATGTGGACGGTACTTCGCCGGGGATCAGTACTCGTTTCACTTTATACTGATTGAGAATTAGTCTTTAAATGAGAATTCAATTTTAAAAGAGCTTTTTGTGCTGCTTCTTCTTCTGCTTCCTTTTTCGTTTTACCCATTCCTGATCCCCATGTTTTTTTCCCAATAATAAGATCAATTCCAAATACTTTCTTGTGCGGTGGACCGACCTCTTTGGTTACTCGGTATTGAATCTTATCAAGAATCGATTGCTCCTGAACTAGTTCCTGGAGTTGTCCTTTCGGATTATAACTTCTTTGTTCAGCTTCAAGTTGTCCTGGAATATCCCCAAACCAAGACAATACGCATTTCTTTGCATTTTCTATTCCTCCATCCATGAAAATTGCGGCAATTATTGCCTCCAGAGCATCTTCCAAGGTGGAACTTCTTTCATTTCCCTTATTACCTAATTCTGATTTGCTCATGAGTAAGAAATCATGAATCCTGAGTTCTTTGGCAACTTTAGCTAAGTAGCTCCCGCGTATAAATACTGCTCTTTTTCGACTAAGCGAACCCTCGTCCTCTTGGGGAAACCAATTAAAAAGTGCCTCGGTCAGGATTGCACTTAGAATTGAATCACCCAGGAATTCCATCCGTTGGTTATCTACTTTCGAATGATCTTGTTCATTGTAAGACGGATGGGTAAGAGCCTGGGTGAGTAGCACAGGGTTCCTAAACGAATATGAAATCTTTTTTTGTAATTCCTCCACGATGAATAATTTTTTATTGGATTTGGCCTTTACCATTCAAATTAATGGGGCAATTGATAAACTAGCTGAAAAACCTTTGCCTTACTTCTTTGGCGAGTGCCAAATATGCCTTGGCTCCGACTCCATTTGAATCGTATTGAAATATCGTTTTTCCAAAACTGGGTGCTTCGCTTAATCGAACTGTTCGTGGGATTGCAGTTCGAAATATTTCATCCGGATAATGCTGGTTGACCTCCTGCCAAACTTCATAAGACAAGCGTGTTCGATTGTCGTACATGGTCATGGCAATTCCCCCCAATTCTAAGTTCGGGTTTGCTCCTGATTCTTTGAGTTGTTGGATCACCCCCGTAATTTGGCTCAATCCTTCCAATGCAAGATACTCGGACTGTAAAGTAATAATAAGGTAATCGGCAGCACACAAAGAATTCATTGAGAGCAGACCGAGCGTGGGCGGGCAATCGATCAAGATTGCACTCAATCCATAATTTTTCGAAAGGTTGCTTAAAGCTTCGCGTAGTTTAACCAAGTAATTTTCCTGACTGCTAAGTTCTAGTTCTGCCGCGGCAAGATCTAGTTCCGAAGGGATAAGCCATAAGTTTTTTTCATTCGTAGCAACCACACGGCTCGATAAATCACTCCCGGTGAGCAACGGTTCATAGATTCCAGCACCTGCTTTCTTTTCAATTCCAAGAGAACTGGTCGCATTGGCTTGTGGGTCCATGTCTACTAATAGGGTAGGGATGCCGAATGAAGCCAAAGCTGCCCCTAAGTTAATAGTTGTGGTAGTTTTTCCAACTCCTCCTTTTTGATTTGCGATAGCAAAGGTTGTGGCTGACATGGTTATTTTTCTAAGATCCTTTTTTTTTCTGTCGAGGCGGAAAGTTAATTATTGAATTTTTACTACTTGATTTTTTTTACTCAAACGAAGCCCACTTTTTAGAATTGGTGACTTTGGAATTTGATCGGAGTCACCCAAGAATTCCTGTAATGACCATTTGATCGAATTAAGACCGGCCTTGAGAGACAGTGGACTGGCCCCACCTAGTCGAGGGTTGATCTCTACTAAATGAAGGCATTCTTTATCATCCACGATCACTTGGGCAAGAACATGTCCTCGTAATCCAGTAATCATTGTAAAAACTTGAATTATTTTTTCGGCCCATTCAGGATTAGAAAAAATTTCGGATTCATGGGATTCTCCGTTTATTACCAGTGTTCGCCATCGTAAAATAACTCCATGGCATATCCCATTCTGATCAATCCAGGTTTCCGCACTCAATTCGCGGCCATTAATTTGAGGTTGAAATATGGGCTTCTGTATTCCCCTTACATGAGCCTCAATTTCTTCCATGCTTAAATTTAATCCAATCGAGCGAGATGCAGATCCCATTCTTTCTTTGACCACGAATCGTTCACAGGAAGAGGGGAGTGTATCCAGTGATAAGGAGGTGCTGATGGAAGGGATCGGTGCCTTTTCAAAATATTTGAAAAAAGAAAATTTATCTTCGCAAAGAGAAATTGCAGACTCAGAGGAAATCATAACTCCAATTTGATTATTGAATAAAAATTCTTGATGAACTGCCCAGAAGAGTAATTCCCCGTCTCGGGTTGGAATTACAAATTGAATATTATTTTTCCTGCAAAATTGAAGAAGTGATTCTTGGTCTAAATCCTGGATTGGAGGCATTATTAGAAAGGAATCAATTTGTTTGGCTCCTCTGCAGGATTGATCTGAATCTACTCCAATAATTTCGCAATCTGGGATAACTGTTCTAGCTTGCTCGCAAACCGAATGAAATAAGGCAATCTTTGCAGATAGACTGGAGAAGAGAAGAGTAAATTGATTAATGGATCCCACCATTACTGGGGTGGTGGGAATTGTTTTAGATATTCTGATTTCAAACAAGAGGCAATTACTGCATCTACCCACTGACCATCGACCTTGGTGTCCTCTCGAAGCACTCCGTCTCTGCGAAAACCCGATGATTCAACTGCATTGACATGAAATCCACGGTGGGAGTACGAATAGGTAAATATTTTGTTTAGGTCGAGTGTGTCAAAGGAACACCTCATTAATAAATTTAAAAAAATGCTACAGTCCCGACCATATTGGAATGTGTCTTTCCCTCTTTCGGTATCCAAAAGGAAGGACACTTCAGCATGTTGGTTTGTCCAATCAATGTGAACCAATCCTCCGTATCCAATCAAAATATTTTCAAAAGTGAAACGAAGTAAAATTAATTCGGGTTGTTTTTGTGATAAGCTAGGCTTTACCACTTTTTCAAAATAATTCTTCTGTTCTAGGGCAGTTAAAGGAGCAGATTGTCGGAGTGCAGCTATTTGTTCATTTCTCCACTTCATTATTGTCTCCGCATCCTGCATCCGGATCGAGGTCAATTCATATCCTCGAAATGTACCGCGAAATCCTTTTAAAATAATGTACCCCGGTGAAGAAGGGGGCATTGATGGGCTTATAAACTTTTTAAAATCCATTATCCTTTAAGTAAAAATTGCTCTAATGTCTCCAATACTCGATCCTGTTCCTTTTCTTTTAAATCGGGATACATGGGAATGCTAAGACAACCTTGAAAAAATTTCTCCGCTCCTGGCAACTGAAAACCTTGGTTTTGTTTTTGATAATAGGGATGTTTGTATACGGGTATGTAATGAACCTGAGTCAGAATATTTTTACTCTTCAAATATTTATAAGCTAAATTTCTAAGACTTTCATCTTTAAAACGGATAATATACAAATGCCAAGCGTGACCCCTTTCAAAAGGAGGGCAATTGATGTGTTCCTGAAATGGACTTTCGCGCAGTCTTTGATCGTACCGTCTTGCCAATTTCCTTCGTTTGGCAAGAAAATCGTCCAATCTGCTGAGTTGCGAGAGTCCTAATGTTGCCTGCAAATCAGTTAATCTGTAATTCCAACCCAACGATTCCTGTTCATAATACCAGGGCATATCATCGGTCTCGGTAAAAGGCCGGTTGATTCCATGACTTCGTAAACGAAGTGCTTTTTGGGCAACATGAAGGTCATTGGTGAGCACTGCTCCACCTTCACCTGCACAAATATGTTTCACTGGGTGAAAGCTCAAAGTCGAAGCAAGGGCATGGATACCACTGCAACTTGAAATTGTTCCCTCTTGCTCATCAGGAGTGGATGCACCCGGTGAGTGGGATGCATCTTCCACGAGGATAAAATTATTTTCTGACGCCAATTTTTGACATTGGGCTAGAGGAGCAACCGCACCAGCAAAAGAAACGGGTGCGATCAAATTGTTTTTTTCCTTCTGCTTTTCCGAAACTCGGGCAAGGCACTCCTGTAATGATTCGATTGATATCAGCCCTGTATCTGGCTCCACATCGCAAAACTGGACCTCTCCGCCCTGATATCGAACTGCGTTCGCCGTTGCGGCAAAAGTGATGGCAGGAACAATTCCCAAACTTTCCGAGTTCATTCCTGCCGCGGCATAGGCTAAGTGAAGAGCCGCGGTTCCACTTGAGCATACGACTGCATGCTTTACTCCGAAATACTCTTCCAGTGCATGCTCAAATTCGGCAATCTTTGGCCCTTGAGTCAGAAAGTCAGAAGACATTGCTTTGCTCAGTAACGAAATATCTTCTTCGTTGATACTTTGCCTAGAATACGGAATTACATCCATTCCACTAAGTAATCAAAAAGGGGCTACTTTTCCAAGCGCAATCGAACCTGCTACTAGAGACTTGCTCCAATCGAAATTGTTGTTAATCAAAAAGAATGAAAACTGTTGGCTCTGTGATTGCTCGACTTGGAAGCAAGCGACTTACTTATAAAAATCTTTTACCCTATCAAGGAGAACCCCTGGTTGTCCGTGCGGTTCGAAAATTACTCGAATCTGACAGTATTGACCAAGTGGTACTGTCTACCGATAGTGAACTGATTGCGAGAACCTGCCTGCTAGAGGGAGTGGAGATTCTTTTTCGCCCGGATCAATTAGCAGGAGATGAGGTCCCATCGATTCCGGTTTTTCAACATATTGTGGAGCATTTTCCCTGTGATATTCACCTCAATTATAATTGCAATTTTCCTGAATGTGAACCCTCAGTGATCGACAAGGCCCTCTCCCTTGCAGAAGAAAAAGGAGAGTCCCTTTCCAACCCATTTGCGGTATGGGCCCAAACTAAAGCGTGTCTGGACTCGTATGGGGACCCTTTTGCGATCACTGCGACTCAGTTTGATGCACCTGGAGTACATCCCCTTGATATTCATACAATGGAAGACCTTTTGGAGGTCCACCGAGCCAATCAGAGCACTTTTTCCTGGGATGAATTAAAAAAAAGTTAATTTTATCTAAAGTTTTTTCTAGTTGGTCGACTATAGATAGAGATAAATCATACCATGGAACAACTAAACTTTAACTACTTTCGAAGAACCTTGTACACCCTAAGCGTTCTTTTCTTTGTTTTTCAAGCATCCGCATTAGATACCAAAAGATTTGATACACCCCCACCTGCTCGTGGACAATACCTAGCCTTTGCAAAACCTTCTACTCTTCGGTATGGAACTTCCCCGCTCCCTGTGGATCGCAGGAAATTAATTGTGGCTCCAATATCCCAAATTAATGTGACTACAGTTATTCAAGAAAATAATGAGTCGGTCAAGTCACCAGATACTGGTTTCCCTTTGTATCCTCGAGCAGACACAAATTCTTCGAGTCAGACACGCCCAACGGCTAAACTGTTTCAAAATTTGCCTAATGTTGCTCCCCCAGTGGCTTTGCCTTTATCCGATCCCTTTGAAGAAGTTAATTCGATGGGGATAAATAGTACTGACGAATTACTGCAGGTTTTTGAATCGTCCACTTTCTCTACCCCTCGTTCGAATATTCAAGATATTCCTTTTGTTCCACCGTACACAGTTGCGCCCGATAACATGAGAGTTTCCTCGGGTGCTACCTATCAAAGACGTCAACGATGAACTATTTACTAAAAGCCCTCACCTTCATTTTTTGCTCGGTATTAACTTTCATCCCATTAGTAGATTCTTTTTCACAAGCAGAATCGGAGGTTAAGGATTTCAAATCAATTGAAGAGGTGATAAGCGGGATCGATTCTCTTCTTGGTGATATTAAACAAAACTCAATTTCTCGATCATCGGAAAATTCAATTTTTCCTTCGAGTTCTGCAAATGATAACCAGGAAGGATCTTTTCGCGTACAAAATGAACTCATGCCTGGTAATTTAATTCCTGAAACAGAGCAATCCTCAGTTGGGAGGGGGTTAAGTTTACCACCCGTTAATATTGACGATGTGAATCCCAGCAACAGCAGATTAAGCTCCCCCCCTATGAAATTAAATCAACCTACTATTCCAGTAGGTGAATTTGATTTTAAGAGTGCTTCGCTTGAAGAATTATTGAGAGAGGTTGAACTATTGGACCTACCGGAACTGGCATCTCCATTAACTTTAAATGTTCCTTCGATTCAACGAAATGAGTCTGCAATAATCTTAAACAAACCTGAATTGAACTTACCCACTCCCACGGTCATAAATACTCCCTTACTCTCACCCGCAAATGAAGAGTCTGAAGTTATTGATATCCCGGAATACACAGTATTGGGAGAGGAGATTGATCTCGAGATGAAGGCAAGGATTCGAGAAGCGATAATGGAAACTAGGAGGGCATCCGGAGGGAGTAACAATCCCTATGTAACACGCTCAGTATTTAAGGCGACATCTTACTGCAACCGGGTATTGGGCCGGTTAAATGCACCTCACCATAAACGTTACCGCCGAGATGTGCTGTTATCCCTAATTGGGATGCACGAAAGAAATCATGCTTGGGTAGATGCGGCCAAATCCTACGAGAGATACTTGGAAGAGTTTGCTTCCGATGATAGATATCCCTTTGCCAGTCACGAAGATGCTCCTGGTATTCCCGATTTAAAAGCACCTCTTGGATCTGTCGAAAAATGGCTTGCGGGCCGAACTCGGGGAGCTCCCACTATTCCTGAAACTCATATTAGACTAGGGAAAATTTATCGCTCTCTTGGTGCCCATAGAATGGCATTGAATAAATTTTACGATGCAATAAACGCAACACTAACATTGCCTTCCAGTGAAGAGTTTAAACTTGCTGAGAGCAAAAAAGGAAAAGCATTAGAGGATAGGATGGACTCTGAATCGAATCAAGCAATGTTTGAAATTGCAGAAACTTTCATGGATTCCGAGGATTATGATAATGCAATTAAGTTTTTTGAGAGATTATGGAGGCTTGAACAACTGGGAGATTCAGATCGGGGAGTCGTGCGTTTCAAAAAAGGATTGGCTCATTACAGAAGAGCCCGTGAGAATCTTAAAAAAGAAGAACGCATCAATCGTTTGCCAATAGAAAAACGCGAAGATGTTGAAATCAAATTTGATCAAACACCTCGTGCCGATTTTGCAAAAGTAAAGGAGGCACTTAGGGGGTATGGCACTCTTTATCCACAAAGTCCCTATGTTCCCGAAGCTCATTATTTATTAGCTCTTACCTATGAACAATTAAATCAAGATGAAGAGTCGGTTAAGGAGTTACTGGTCCTTCTCAAGGAAGCAGATTTCAATCCCGAGCTTGTTATCAATATGGAAAAGGGCCGTGCTGTGCGAGATCGTGACTTTGAAAAAATTAATAAGCTTAAAAGTATTTGGAACTTCTGGAAGAAAAAAACCGGTAATTATCTAGCTAATAAATTCTTCGAGGATAATGAATTTTTTAATGCTTATAGAATTTACTCTGCGTTACGAGATGTTGATACATCGCCGTCCTGGCAGGTTCCCATACTTTATCAAATTGCTCTATGTGAAGAGAAGTTAGGAAATTATGTTCAGGCTACTGAAACTTATTCATCCATTGAGGAATATGTGAATTCGGTGGAAGAAGCCAGAGAGGGCATGGTCAAAAACAAATATCTGAATTTTGTTTTCGGAATGGCAAAATGGAGGCGCGAGCAACTTGATGACACTCGTGCCATTCGCCAAGCAGTGAATCGTTACGGAATTTATTCTGTTCCAAGTGCACCGGATCCAACTCTTTCTGCGAATTAGAAATTTCTTTAAACTGAACTTTACAATATCTCATAATGGAGCCTAGGGAAATTATTAAAAATCATCTACTTTTATGTGATGATGTTTATAAGATGCTGTTGGAAGAAAATACTTGGCTAAAAACAAAAAAACAAGTGCCTTCCGCAGAAATTTTGGAAAAGAAGCAAATCGTACTACCACAATTAGAAAACTCTTTAGATAATTTAAAAAAGTTAAAACCAGAATTTTTTTCTCCTTTCGATGATACAAAAAAATTAGTCAAAGATTCTCATTCAAAACTGCTACAGATTTTTTATATTGATCGGGAAAATGAAGAAATACTCCTTAAGCTAACTCAGTCTACCGAAAGACAAACCTTTAATCGTTTTACAACTTCTGCTGAGGAAATAACAGATATTCACTCAAAATTACCTAATGAAAACTTAGATGCAGGGGATGATGATGTGAGCGATGAAACTAGCGATTCTGTTTCGCCTCGTTCATAATTGGCGGAAGGAGAGGGATTCGAACCCCCGGAGCCGTTTCCGGCTCAGCGGTTTTCAAGACCGCCGCATTCGACCACTCTGCCATCCTTCCAGTCATAAGAGTAAGCTTTATAGTGCCAATACAACTGATTTGCAACAATTTTAGATCTTTTTGCCTTGATTTCTATTTCTGCAATCTCATGAAGGAAATTCATAAATGTTGGTATGTTTAAGTTTCTTCACTTGAAAGCATATCTGTCCTGAAGCATTGAAAATCAAACGGTAGCGAATAATTAGAAATATTCTAGATGTCTTTCTGAAATAAATTTATTGGCAAATTCGTAGGAAAGAAAATTGGGCATAGTCAAAGTTGGGTCTTCCCGTCCAAATTCCTGGGTGTTGTTCGACATGCAAGGAAATGAGATTATAGGTAGAATTCCATTTGCGTTTAATCGTTGATCAATTACCAAAATACAAGATTGTTGAAATCTTGACTGAATCCTCCACATCCCCCTTTGCCTCGACTCCAGCGACTGCTTGCTTGATTCGTATTTCGAA
>Ga0209533_1004862_pt1 | contig 11550 bp, 10 predicted proteins | sample COG_04_FD_184748 | JGI IMG/M metagenome (GOLD analysis project Ga0209533, IMG submission 184748) | Pelagic Microbial community sample from North Sea - COGITO 998_met_04 (SPAdes) (version 2) | ecosystem: Environmental > Aquatic > Marine > Neritic zone/Coastal water | place: Helgoland, sampling... | reverse complement strand
GTTTGACTTCTGCATATATATCATCTACTAAAACTGCCATATGATGAATTCCAGGCCGATTCTTTCCTAAATACTTGGCAATTGCACTGCTCTCATCGGTAGCTTCAAGTAACTCAAGTTTTGATTCGCCAAGTTCATAAAAAATGGTGTTTACATGCTCACTTTCCACAGCCTCTTCCTTGTAAGCTTCTTTTCCAAGCAATTGTTCAAAAACCTTTTTGGTTTCGCTTGCATTATTAACTGCTATTCCTAAATGTTCAATCTTCAGTATTGCCATAATATTTTTTCATTCGTTCTACGTTAACTTCTTCATCCAAGATTTTGCCTTCGAAAATATGCTCAACCAATTGATTGGCATAATAAGGCCCTAGCAAAACTCCTTTACTCCCAAGGCCATTAAACAAAAACAGGTTCTTATTTTCTGGGTGGCTGCCTAAAAGAGGTCTTCTATCTTTAGCTCCCGGCCGTAAACCGGCTTCATGGTTTACAACAGTATACGGTAAACTAACTAAGCTTTCGAATCGCTTTTGTAACTCTTGTTTAGCTGATTCTGATGGGTTATCCGTTTTATCTTCCCAATCATAGGTCGCTCCAACTTTATATAAACCACCACCAATTGGCATTATAAAAAACCCCTTACTTAATGTAAAATCACAATTCAAATCTGGGCAACTTATTGTTAAAATATCTCCTTTTGTTGCTCCAACTGTAGCAAAGGAAAATTCTGGTTCGTCTTTTTCCTGATATCCTCGAGCCAGGATTACTTTTTCGCACGTAACTTCTTTTCCATTTTCTAAAACCAATTTAAAATCAGAGCCTTTGCTAATCTCTTCAACTTTAGAGGCGACTAATGCACCCATTTTTGAGAAATAGGATCTAGCATTCTTTAAAAAAAGGGGTAAGTCAACATTTCCAGTAAACTTTGTTTGGGCAAAGGGAAGGTCATTTTTTACTCCGTTAATCTGATGCTTTAATAATGGAAGGTTTATATAGTCATTAAATTTGGGGTCTCCAGCTTTTGCCTCCCAATCGTTTATCGTTTTGAAGTTCTCAAAAAACTTCAAATAAGGACGCTGGTGTAAAAACTTAACGTTCAATTTCCTTTCTAGTTGCCCATATTTTTCTAATGCAAACGGTAATACATTATCAACATTAAAACCTAAAGTAGGTTTACGAAAAACCACTGGATTATACAGTCCAGCCGCTACTTTACTGGAAGAGTGCAGGTGGTGATTATCAATAATGAGAAAATCTATGTTTTTCTCAATTAACTCAAAGGCAAGTAGACTCCCCGATATTCCTTGACCTACAATTACTGTATTAACTACCGTATTCATTTACACAAGAGTACGAACTAAAACAAAAAAAGCCGACTCTTTCGAATTGGCTTTTTATGTCAATATGATTTTCCCCTTATCCGTTAAGTGCTTCTGCACCTCCAACAATCTCCAGAATCTCTGTAGTAATAGCTGCTTGACGCGCTTTGTTGTAAGTCAACTTAAGGTCTCCTAGTAAGTCAGAAGCGTTATCTGTTGCTTTGTGCATAGCAGTCATTCGAGCTCCGTGTTCAGAGGCCAAAGAATCTTTAAGTCCTTTGTAAAATGCCGTTTTTAAAGCCGTTGGAATAAGAACTTCCAACAACTCTTCTTTCCCAGGTTGGAAAATATAATCGTTGTTTTCCAAACTCGCAACTGCGTTTTCATCTGCTTTAACAGGAAGTAAGCTTTCTGTCGTTACCAATTGAGTAGCCGCGTTTTTAAATTGATTGTATATCACCAACACCTCATCAAAGCTACCTGCAGCATAAGCATCCATTACCGGCTGAAAAATATCAGCGGCCTTTTGATAATTCATATCATCAAAAATGGTACACGCTTCAGTATGGTTCATTAGTGCTTCTCCTGAATACAATCTTGCATCTCGCTTAAACGCATCTGCAGCTTTTTTTCCTATTGGATAAAGCGTTACTTCTTTTCCCGCTAATTCAGTTGCAGATAAACGAGCAACTTGTTTAATGATGTTTGCATTGAATCCACCGCATAACCCTCTGTTAGAAGTTATAGCAATAACCAAAACCTTATTTACAGGACGCTCTGTTGCATATGGGTTTTCCATTTCCAACATAGTTTCGGTAAGGTTACCCAACATTTGTTGCAGCTTTTGGGCATAAGGTCTCATTTGAGTAATACTATCCTGCGCTTTTTTAAGTTTAGCTGCAGAAACCATTTTCATGGCAGAGGTAATTTGCATGGTAGAATTTACCGATGTTATCCTCGTACGTATTTCTTTCAAATTTGCCATTTCGCCTATATTAAGAGGTTACCTATTTCGTTTTGTATTTCAATGAAAGGTCATGACTAACATCTTCTAAAACATCAGTAATTCCTTCGTGGATTTTACCTGATTTCAATTCTTCCAAAACACTATTGTGTTTCTCTTCCATGAAGTTCAAAAACTCTTCTTCAAATTCTTTGATTCTATCAACAGGCACGTTACCCAACAAGCCTTTAGTTCCCAAGTAAATAATCGCTGTTTGCTTCTCAACGGTCATTGGAGAGCCTTCTTTTTGCTTCAAGATTTCAACGTTACGCTTTCCTTTCTCAAGCACACGAGTTGTAGCAGCATCAAGATCAGATCCAAATTTAGAGAAAGCCTCTAGTTCACGATACTGAGCTTGGTCTAACTTAAGCGTACCAGCAACTTTTTTCATTGACTTAATCTGAGCAGACCCTCCAACACGCGATACTGAAATACCTACGTTAATCGCAGGTCGAACACCTGAAAGAAATAAATCTGACTCTAAGAAAATTTGTCCATCTGTAATCGAAATTACGTTAGTAGGAATATATGCTGAAACGTCACCAGCTTGAGTCTCAATAATAGGTAATGCGGTCAACGAACCGCCACCTTTTACTTTGTCTTTAAGTGAATCAGGCAAATCGTTCATTTGAGCAGCAATCTTGTCATCGTTTATCACTTTTGCGGCACGCTCTAATAGTCTTGAGTGAAGGTAAAATACATCACCTGGGTACGCCTCACGTCCTGGAGGTCTTCTTAAAAGAAGAGACACCTCACGATATGCAACCGCTTGCTTAGATAAATCATCAAAAACAATCAGTGCTGGACGACCTGTGTCTCTAAAATACTCACCTACAGCAGCCCCGGTAAATGGAGAATAAAACTGCATTGGAGCAGGGTCAGAAGCATTGGCAGCAACCACAGTAGTATATGCCATTGCACCAGCATCATCTAACTTTTTAACGATCTGTGCAACTGTAGAGGCTTTTTGGCCTGAAGCCACATAAATACAATATACTGGTTTGCCAGCATCGTAAAATTCTTTTTGATTAATAATAGTATCAATCGCAACTGTTGTTTTTCCAGTTTGACGGTCACCAATGATAAGCTCTCGCTGACCTCTTCCAACCGGTATCATTGCGTCAATAGCTTTTATTCCAGTTTGTAAAGGCTCGGTTACTGGCTGACGATAAATAACTCCTGGCGCTTTTCTTTCAATTGGCATTTCAAACGTTTCACCTTGAATAGGACCTTTTCCGTCGATTGGATTACCCAATGCGTCAATAACACGACCAACAATTCCTTCACCAACATTGATAGAAGCAATTAATCCAGTTCTTTTTACAGTAGCACCTTCTCTAATTCCTTTAGATTGACCTAAAAGTACAGCCCCTACGTTATCTTCTTCTAGGTTTAATACTATCCCTTTAAGACCTGTTTGGAATTCGATAAGCTCACCAGCTTGCACATTAGACAAACCATAAATACGAGCAATTCCATCTCCTACTTGGAGCACGGTACCAACTTCTTCTAATTCAGCCTCTGTTCTAAATCCAGCTAACTCTTCTCTAAGTATTGCTGAAACTTCTGCAGGTTTTAAATCCGCCATGATGTATTTATTAATTTGGGACTAGCCCTACTTGTTTTTATAATTCGATTCCTGTAATTCTATCTTCAATTCTTGCAGCTGTCTGGCTACCGATGCGTCTATTTGAGCATCACCAACCCTTAACACTGCACCGCCAATTAAGTCCGGATCAACTTCTTCAACTAACTCTATCGACTTGTGGTCCATAGTTGCTACAATAGAAGTAATTTTTGCTCTTAGCGCATCGTCCATCGCAGTAGCGGTTTTAACGTGTGCAACCACAACTTGATTGTATTCGTTATACAAATCTGTTAAGCCAACTGCAATTTCTTCTAGTAAATTAGAGCGCTTATTTTGTGTAATGATTTTTACAAAACCTTTAACTAAGTCACCTAAATCGTTTCCAAATACTCGGTCCACGATATTGAGCTTCTTATAGGTCTTGATCACCGGACTCTTGAACATTGCTCTTAAGTCATGGTTTTCGCCAATCACTTTCTGAATTAACTGCATGTCCATCAATGCCTTCTCAAGCTCGTTACGCTCTTGAGCTAATAACATTAATGACTTTGCATATCTTCTAGCGACTTTATTTGCAACCATCCTAGTTCAGTTTTAAATCTGCAACTAATTCGTTAGCCAGTGCGCGCTGCTTGTCATCATTAGCTAATTCTTTGCGAATAATTTTCTCAGCGATAGAAATTGAAAGACTAGCCATTTCTGATTTCATTTCAGCAATTGCACCTGCTTTTTGAGCTTCAATTGCAGCATGTGCAGCTTGAACTATTTTGTCAGCTTCTTCTTTTGCCTCTCCTTTAGCTTCACCAACAATCTTATCCTTCAACTCTCTCGCTTCTTTTAGCAATGCATCTCTCTCGATTTTTGCTTCAGCAATTAAGCTTTCGTTTTTTGACTGTAATTCAGCTAATTCTTTTTTTGCGTTTTCAGCAGAATCCAAAGATTCCCGTATGGTGTCTTCTCTTTCAGAAACTGAATCCAAGATTGGCTTCCAAGCATACTTTTTAAGTATGAAAACAAGCACCAAGAATAAAATCGTTTGCCAAAAGAAAAGGCCAACTGAAAACTGTTCGATTAATTTTTCCAAAACAATTTGTTGTTTAAAATGAACTTAAAAACAACACCTCCAGCCAACCGCTGGAAGTGTTGAGTAATTAATTAACTGCGAATAATGCAGCAAATCCGATTCCTTCGATAAGTGCCGCAGCAATTAGCATAGCAGTTTGGATCTTGTTTGTAGCTTCTGGCTGACGACCAATAGCTTCCATAGCCGATCCACCAATTCTACCAATACCCATTCCTACTCCGATAACAACCAATCCTGCACCTACAATAGCTGGAATTTCCATAACAATTTAAATTTAAATTAACAATAGTCTTTATTAATGATGTTCATGCTCTGCGACTGCACTACCGAAGTAGAGAGCAGTTAACATTGTAAATATATATGCCTGCAAAGCAGCAACAAGTAATTCTATAAGTGATATAAACACAGATAAACCAAAAGAAAGTGTACTTCCAATCCAACTGTGGAAAATGAACATTAACCCTATTAGGCTCATCAAAACTATATGGCCTGCAGTAATATTTGCATACAAACGAATAAGTAAAGCAAAGGGCTTAATAAACACGCCTAACAATTCAATTGGCGCCAACAAGATCTTCATTGGAACAGGAACCCCAGGCATCCAAAAAATATGTTTCCAATATTCTGATTTTCCATTGACTTGTGTGATTACAAATGTCATTATCGCCAAAGCAAAAGTTACCGAGATGCTATTCGTTACGTTAATGCCTAAAGGAGTCAGTCCAAATAAATTAACCAGCCATATAAAAAAGAACACGGTCAACAAATAACTCATAAAACGTTTATAGTGCTTCTCTCCAATGTTTGGAATTGCAATTTCGTCTCTAACAAAAATGATTAGTGGCTCTAGAAACTTTGCTGAGCCACTAGGCACTAAACTCTTTTTATATGATCTAGCAGCACCAGTAAATAAAAGAATAAGCATCAGGGCAAACGCCATTATACTAAAAACGTTTTTAGTAATTGAAAAATCAAGCGGCTTTTCTCCATGAACGTGGCCATCGTGCACCTCTAAAGTTCCTGCTGCATCTGTTTTGTAAATTTTACCGTGGTACAGTTTATAGTAATTGCCGTTATTCTCTGCAACTGATTCGCCATGATGAAACTTAGACGAAGAAAAGATTTGAATTCCATCATCAATCAGAATAATTGGAAGAGGAAAGCCTACATGAGTATTTGTTTCTGTATCTGTGTACAAATGAAAATCGTGAACATCTTGCAAGTGATGCGAGATATGCGCCTTGATTTCCTCTTTCATACTCATTCCTTCATGAGATACTACTTGTGCAGATTCGGTTGAGTCGGACGCAAGCTCTGCGTGACTTGAAGCGTTTAGAAATACCGGTTGGCTCAAAACTAAAACAGCTAGAAAAAATAGGGTTCTTGTGAACTGCATAATTACCTGTCTGATGACGTTTCTAAATTTTGTGCAAAAGTAAATGTTTTTTTTAGTCAACAATGGACTTATTCAAAGCATTCTAAAATCAATTAATTTTTTATATGAAAATTATTTCGAAAGCCTATCAGTCAGACACTTAGTCTGAACAATTAGAGAGGCTGCATAGGGGGTAAAAAAGGTAAAGAATTCGGTACGTTGAATGGCTCCATCTGACTTAAAATTAGAGTAAAACACAAGGAAAAAAAAACCAAACTTTAAAAGGCTGCCAAATAAGAATAAAAAACCAAGACTATCATTGTACATAAGGGGAGCCTTTATGATTCCGACAACAATAATTATGGCCAGTAAAAGGTTGCCTGTATAAGCTGTGAATATTTGATTGACAAAAAGGGGTTTATTCAATAAGAACAACACAAGAATATGAATGCCAAAAGTTATAAGGCAAGTTGCTATAATTTGAAGCGAGTATTTTAGTAGTTCTGACACTTAACCAATAGGGTAATTTGATTTATACAAAGGGAGATTCCGTACAACAGATTCGCATTGGCCTCGTCCCTCGTCCTGCTCATCTATGTTTACGGAATGACGTACTTGGAAGTGTTTCACTTTATTTGTTCCACTTATTCAATGTTCGAATGGTGTATGCGATGCTAATTGTAACGGAAACGAGAACAAATAATAAAGTAAACCAGCTTTTATCAAGTTGATACTTTGCATCTAGAAGGCTGCCTCCATAAGCCCCTAGACCAATTATAAGAACTGTTTGAAGGCCCAAACCAGAGTAGTTTATTATCGAAAGATTCTTTTTCTCCTCCTCTTTTTGGTTATCGTTATTCTCCATAGTATCACGAGCAAAACTAGGCTTTATTTACTACCTTTGCGCCTTGATTATTCACCGTTTAATACGTATAAAATGGCAATTGGTCCTTGGCAAATCGTACTCATTATAGTTGTAGTTCTTCTTTTATTTGGAGGGAAAAAAATTCCTGAATTGATGAAGGGACTTGGAAGTGGGATGAAAGAGTTTAAAAACGCGTCTAAAGAAGAGGATGCTGATAAAAAAGAAACCGATAAGTAACTCGCTTGCTTAATTGAGTGAAAATCTAAGGGCAGTCCCGATAGCTATCGAGTTGCCCTTTTACGTTTAGTAAAAGATGGAATTTCCTAAAAAACTTACAGTTATTCAATCCAATATTAAGAATGGTGAATACACCCTTCCTGAATTGGTTGATTCATATTTAAATGAGATTGAAAAAACTTCTGATTTAAACATCTATCTGGAAGTTTGGAAAGACGAAGCTTTAGAAAAGGCCGAGCAAATACAAAAAAAAATCAATGCTAATACTGCTGGGCCGCTAGCAGGAATGGTTGTCGGCTTAAAAGACAACATCTGCTACGCTGGACATAAAGTTTCTGCAGCGAGTAAAATATTAGAGGGGTTTGAATCGGTTTATTCCTCAACCGTTGTTGAGCGGCTTTTGGAAGCAGATGCACTGTTTATTGGAAGGTTAAATTGTGATGAATTCGCAATGGGGTCTTCCAACGAAAAGTCTGCCTATGGTCCAGTAAAAAACCCGCATGACCCAACCTGCGTGCCCGGAGGAAGTTCTGGAGGTTCTGCAGCAGCAGTAGCAGCAAATACCTGTTTGGTTTCTTTAGGTTCTGATACAGGTGGTAGTATTCGTCAGCCAGCATCTTTTTGTGGTGTGTTTGGTTTGAAACCAACTTACGGTACAATTTCGAGACACGGCCTAATTGCTTACGCCTCGTCAATGGATCAAATTGGCCCTTTTGCCAATTCGGTGGAGGATATGTCAGCTGTGTTATCAGTTGTGGCTGGGCAAGATGAATTTGACAGCACCTTAAGCAGCAACAAACTAGACTTAGCTGCAGCTTCCAAAAAACACAAGATTGCCTACTTACAAGAATGCTTCGATGCGGAAGGACTTGATCCTGAAGTAAAAACGGCTCACCTAAATAAAATAGAAGAACTAAAAGCTGCTGGTCATACGGTTGAACCCGTTTCTTTTCCTTATTTAGATCAGCTGGTACCTTGTTATAATGTGCTTTCAAACGCTGAGGCTTCAAGTAACCTCTCTCGATTTGATGGAATGCGTTACGGCTATCGTTCGGAAAACGCTGTTGACTTGGATACAACTTATACCAAATCTCGATCTGAAGGATTTGGCACAGAAGTAAAACGCAGAATAATGCTTGGAACGTTTGTATTGAGTGCAGGTTATTACGACGCTTATTATTCTAAAGCTCAGAAAGTACGACGCTTAATTCAGAACAAAACTTTTGAAATCCTGTCGGAATATGATTTTATTTTAACGCCAACTACTCCACATACTGCATTTAAAATTGGTTCACACGGAAACGATCCAATTGCGATGTATCTGGAAGACATTTTTACAGTTCAAGCTAATTTAGCAGGTGTTCCAGGCGTTTCAATTCCCTTATTTACGCACAGCAACGGAATGCCGTTTGGTTTGCAACTAATTGCCAATAAGTTTGAAGAAGGGAAGTTGTTGCAGTTTGCTGAGGAATTAGCCGATTAATACTTCAGATTTCGTCATTCTGAACTTGTTTCAGAATCTAATTTTCAAATTACTAGAGATGCTGAACTAAATTCAGCATGACGGTGACTAGGATTAGATTATTACTTTCAAAATGAAATTTCTCACCCACCTTCATCTTCGCCGTAACCACCTCCGCCACGTTGCGGTCTTTTCTTTTGGTTGAGTCTATACGCAAAGGTAAATACAGTATACCTTGAAACCCATTGAAATTCGGACTTGTCGTAAAAGTCAGGCCCATTGGTTATGTTAATTCTTTTTCTTGTATTTAGTATATCTCGAACAGAAAGCGTAAGCGTTCCGTTTCCTTTTAAAACATCAATAGCCGCAGCCATATCTATGTTGTAACGCGCCAGTTGCTCTCCTTGAGTTGTTTTTTCTTTGGAACGATAGTTTAATGAAGTCTGGTAAGAAATCTTGTCCCATATTTTCCATTTACTTACTATTCGGCTAGACCAAGCATAAGTGTCAGCTGCAAATTGCTGACCTTGGTATTCTCCATCAGTAATGGCTCTAAAAAAATTGAAACTTCCGTTTACATTCCACCATTCCTTTAGAGTTAGACTCCCCGATACTTCCAGTCCGAAAGAATTTCTGATACCCAAGTTTATTGGAAATCGAGTGTTGATTCCCGCTGAATCGGCTAATAAAATACGTTCAATAGTTCCAGTAGAGTAACGGTAATAGGGGCTAACCAAAATATTAGCCTTTTCCCAGCGTTTCATGTATCCTACTTCAAATGCATCGGTAAACACGGGGTTCAAGTTTGGGTTTCCCGTTGAAATATTACGATTATCGCTAAGGTTGTAAAATGGATACAAATACCAATGCATGGGGCGTGATATTCTTTTCGAATAACTGGATTGGATAAACTGATTGTTTTGAAACTCATAAGACAAGTTTACACTTGGAAACAAGTTCAAATAATCTCTTTGGTTTCTTTCATTTGTTCTTTTGAATTCCGTTACAATATCAGTGTACTCCAAACGAACACCGAGTTGATAAGAAAAATTCTTGGTTTTATTTCCAGCCATAGCATAAGCCGCATAAACATCTTCGGTGTAAGCCATTTCGTTATTAAAAACGGGATCTGGAACGTACTCAACTCCATCGAATTGTGAAATATCAAAATTGTTGTTGATTGCTCTTAGGTTACCCTTTACCCCCAGCTCTCCTTTACCATCTTCTAGAAAAGGAAACACAAAATCAGACTGCATGGTTAGGTTACTTCCTTCCTCTTCAGTAATTGCTTTTTGGATAATGTTAGGAGTCAGCGGACTGGTGCTAACCTCATTCAAATCAGCGTCTTCAACGCTAAAGTTGGTAAAACCCGAAACATCAATGGTCCATTTCATTTCCTTTTTCTTAAAGGTTTTGGTATAATTCAATTGGCCTCGACTCATATTGTTCCGCTGATCTTCAACTTCATCTCGATTCACCGTTTGGCTGATTTCAGAGTTTATTCCAAAATCTTCATAAATCAATTGTGCATCATTTACTCCTGCGCCGTTGCTGTAGTTTCCTGAAATGGTGAGTGCGTTGTACTTATTGAATTGATAGCTCGCTCCCAATCGAATGTTTTGATTAAATCCATTGCGACTGTGGTTTCTTTCTGATCGATAACCAAAGGTTGTATCGGGTCTGTAAAATTCATGATAAGTGGTTCCTTGCCCTGGTCGTTCACGATAATTCAAGCCATAACCCGTAAAGAAGTTGAATTTCTTTTTTCGATAATTCAACGTATAGCTTGCTCCTGCGTTTATTGGAAATCCAGCCCGAACTTCAAAAACCCCATTCAGTCCTTTTTTCTTTTCTTTTTTGAGCACAATATTTATAATTCCAACCTCACCCTCTGCATCGTATCTTGCTGAAGGATTGGTAATTATCTCCACCTTTTCAACCATATCGCCTTGAATCATTTTAAGCGCTTCGCCGTTACTCATTCCCATAAGCGCTGCGGGTTGTCCGTCAATTAGGATTCTTACATTTTGGCTGTTTCTTAAACTCACATTCCCTTCAACATCAACATCTACCGAAGGAATGTTTTCTAAAATTCCAGCAGTAGTCTGACCTCGATTAGTAAGATCTTTATCGACATTATAGACCCTTTTGTCCAACTTCAATTCCATTTGTGGTCGTTCGGCCTCAATGGTTACTGTTTCTAAAGAAGTAGCGGATGGATGCATCGTTACTGCCTTCAAATTGATATCCGCATTGGTAACATTTAAGTTGGAAATCACTTTAGTTTCAAAAGACAAGAAACTTATTTGAGCGTAATATTTACCCGGTCTTACCTGAACATCGAAGAAGCCATCTCCATCAGATGCCAATCCAGCAGCTAGCGTTGAATCTTTGGAATTGTACACCGCAATGGAAGCATAAGGAATTGCATTACGATCTTCATCCACCAGTTTTCCTAGAATAGAAAATGTATTTCCACCTTTTTTACCGCCCCCCTTTCCTTGAGGTCTTCCGCCTTGAGAAAATGCTGTTTGAGTAGTGAAACTCAACAATAAAATTAGATATAGGATACGTTTAAACACGATGTATTTCTTTCAGGACGCGAAAGTCGTGGTATTTG
>Ga0209533_1004859_pt1 | contig 11554 bp, 9 predicted proteins | sample COG_04_FD_184748 | JGI IMG/M metagenome (GOLD analysis project Ga0209533, IMG submission 184748) | Pelagic Microbial community sample from North Sea - COGITO 998_met_04 (SPAdes) (version 2) | ecosystem: Environmental > Aquatic > Marine > Neritic zone/Coastal water | place: Helgoland, sampling... | reverse complement strand
GGCAAAGCATGGATTAAGCTAAAGGACGTAGTCTAGCTACTAGGGGTGACCAATCTCATACCTTGCCGCTTACACTCTGCAATGCATTGCAGAGTGTAAGTCCTTAGCAGGTTCAATTTAAAAACAACTACTGCTCTTAAATCTAGTCATTTATACTATACTTTAAAGAAACAAGGGTGAGCGACAGCCTGAGTAAGGCTGGGCGAATCAACCGCTACTGCTATGCCCTTAAATAACGACCTAGATAAGTTGAAGTAGCGCTTTCCTTAAGTGTCAGTTTGACTTCTGATTACTTGTCAGCTCCACAGCAGTGTTTATATTTCTTACCTGAACCACAAGGGCAGGGCTCATTACGCCCAATCTTGGCCTCTGTTCTGCGGTAAGGGACACGCTTCTCATAGTTGAGTTGGATATCACCATCTGCAGCAGATGACTGAGCTTGAGTATTAGCGCTTTGACTAGCATTCGCAGTTGTCGCTGCAGCTTCAACAGTGGCATCTGAGCTTTGGTTGGTAGGTAGAGCTTTGAGGAATTTCTCAAAATTCTCAAGGCTAGTACTCGATCTAAATAGGTTACTAAGAATTTCTTCGTTAATAGTCTGCATCAGACTAGAAAAGAGTTTGTAAGCTTCGTTCTTGTACTCAACGAGTGGGTCTTTTTGCCCTTGGGCACGCAACTGCACCCCTTCTCTTAGAGCGTCCATTTGGTAGAGATGTGATTGCCACTGTCTGTCAATCGCGACAAGCATGATATGAGTCTCGAGTTGACTGAGTAGCTCAGGTTGTTCGTGTTGTACTTTGAGAGTGTAGATTTCTTTGATTTTTTCAAGTAGGAATTGAGTCACTGTTTCTCTATTGCCTAAATCAGCAATCTCTTCCTCTGTAATCATACTTGGGAAGTAGAGCTTGTACCACTCAACCAATCCTGGGATGTCTCCATCAATCATGAAGTCAGCGACTTTGGACTCTAGACCTTCAGTAATCAGCTCTTCGAGTAGACCACTGGTATCCTCGGTGTTGAGTACTTCTTGGCGTAGGCCGTAAACCACTTCACGTTGTTGGTTCATGACATCATCAAAATCAAGCACGTACTTACGTCTGCGGTAATGGAGCTGTTCAACACGTTTTTGAGCTGTTTCTACCGATTTATTGAGCCATGGGTGTTCGAGAGATTCTCCTTCTTCTAAGCCTAGGCGCTCTAGCATCGCTGTCATTTTGTCAGCTGCAGCAAAGTTACGCATGAGACTATCCTCAAATGAGATAAAGAATTGCGTACAACCTGGATCACCTTGACGTGCACAACGACCACGTAGCTGTCTGTCAACACGACGTGATTCATGACGCTCTGTGCCAATGACCATGAGTCCACCTAATTCAGCAACACCTTCGCCTAATTTAATATCAGTACCACGACCCGCCATGTTAGTGGATACGGTGATAGCGCCTTTTTGACCGGCTCGAGCAATAATCTCTGCTTCTTGACGGTGGTATTTAGCATTAAGAACAGAGTGGATAATCTTGTTTTGCTTGAGCATGCGAGATACCATTTCTGAGGCATCAACTGAGGCTGTGCCAATCAACATAGGCTGACCTTTGGCGTAGCATTCGCTGATGGTTTTAAGTAAGGCTTGGTACTTTTCTCTCTGAGTTTTGTACACCTGATCGTTGTTATCGATACGTAGTACTTCTCTATTGGTTGGAATAGGGAGCACATCTAAATCGTAAATATCATGGAATTCAGCAGCTTCAGTCTCTGCTGTACCAGTCATACCTGCCAATTTTTGATAGAGCCTAAAGTAGTTTTGAATGGTGATAGTGGCATAAGTTTGGGTCTCTTCTTCGATTTTGACACCTTCTTTGGCCTCTACAGCTTGGTGCAAGCCATCTGACCAACGTCTGCCTGGCATTTCACGACCTGTGTTCTCATCAACAATCACCACTTGATTATCACGCACCACGTAGTCTACATCTTTTTGGTAAATGGAGTAGGCTTTGAGGAGTTGTGAGATGTTGTGAATTTTGAGTGATTGTTTCTCTAGCTCAGTTTGCAAGGCTTCTTTCTGCGCCTGTTTATCTTCATTACTTAGAGTGCTGTTACCATCAATTTCTGAGAAGGCTGTCGCTAAGTCTGGTACCACAAAAGATTCAGGTTGGTTAGGAGAGAGAAATTCACGTCCTTTTTCCATGAGGTCAGCATCATTAGATTTTTCATCGATGATGTAGTAGAGATCTTCTTTGAGGGCAAAGAGAGCTTTTTTCTTAGGGTCTTCGAGTAAGGATAGCTCACTACGCTCGAGCAGACGTCTCGTATTAGGATCTTCGAGGAGTTGTAGTAGATCAGGGTTACTAGGGCTAGCTAGTTGTAATTTGTAAAGTAGTTTACCTGCTTCTTCTTCATCTTTTTCAAGGAGGTCTTTGATATCTTTGACATAGCTTTGGCAGAGTTGTTTTTGCTTTTTAACGAGACGCTCCACCATAGGTTTGAATTGTTCATATTGATGCTCTTGCGCCACAAGACTAGGACCCGAAATAATCAATGGCGTACGTGCTTCATCAATAAGGATCGAGTCAACCTCATCAATAATAGCAAAATAGTGCTCACGTTGAACTTGTTCACGGCTTGACGTAGCCATGCCATTATCACGGAGATAATCAAAGCCAAATTCACTGTTAGTACCGTAGAGAATATCTGCTTGATAGACGGCTTTCTTTTGCTCATGTGGCATTTGATTTTGTAAACAACCAATAGTTAGTCCGAGGTATTTAAATAGTACACCCATCCATTCTGAGTCACGACGAGCTAGGTAATCATTAACCGTAACCACATGCACACCTAAACCAGTTAGAGCGTTGAGATAAACAGGGAGTGTAGCTACGAGAGTTTTACCTTCACCAGTTTGCATTTCTGCAATCATTCCTTGGTGTAGAGCGATACCACCAATGAGCTGCACATCAAAATGCACCATGTCCCATGTCATATCTTGATCGAGAATATGAAAAGTCTGACCACTGAGTCTACGCGCTGCGTTTTTAACCAGAGCATAGGCTTCTGGTAAAATAAGATTTAAGTATTTCTGTCTATCATTATGAAACTTTTCTTCGTGCTGACTAAAGGTTGCTTTGGCATTTTCGATACTTTGTGCGTTAGCTTCGATGGTGGTGTCAAACGCAGGGAAAGTGGTCTTAAGCGCATCAAAGCGGTATTGGAGAATAGTTGCTGCCTCTTGTAGATCTTCGGCTGATGCCTGCTCAAGTTGCGCTTTACTAAGAGTTTCTAGTGGTAAGTAACGGTGTAAATAAGCCTGCCATTCCTCAGTCTTAGCTTGAATAAAAGAATCTGGTTCAGACTGGTAAGATGCTTCAAACTCTTTGATTTTATTTACAATAGGTTTGATTTTTTTGATTTCGCGTTGGTTTTTGCTACCAACAACCATTTTAATGAGCCAATTTAACATAAGAAAGTGTGTAAAGATATAGAAAGTGATAAGCGCTTTTAACTATTGCGCTTTGAGCTTAGATATATAGGAGTAATTACTTAGAAAGGAAAGCTAAAAACCTCAAAACTAAAATACATATTACGTCTTCACTTTTAATAAGTGTCTTGCTATAACCCAGCATGGCTAAAATTCTCGTAGGTCTCTCTGGAGGCGTTGATTCTAGTGTGACAGCAGCATTGCTCTTAGAGCAAGGGCATGAAGTCGTTGCAGGCTACATGAAAAACTGGATTAACCAAGAGGGGATTCCAGGTGATTGCCCATGGGAAGAAGACTTACAGGATGCTGCAGCGGTTGCCGAAAAGCTCGGTATAGAGCTACGTGTTGTTGATTTAATTGATGCTTATAAGGAACGCATAGTGGACTATCTCGTAGATGGCTACGCTATGGGTTACACGCCTAATCCTGATGTTTTTTGTAATCGCGAGATGAAGTTTGGGATATTTTTAGACTACGCTCTGGCTCAAGGTTTCGAAGGTGTGGCTACAGGTCATTACGCACGAGTGTTTAGAGATGAGCAGGGAGGCGCTCATTTGTTAAGAGGTCTAGATAGTAATAAAGACCAGAGTTATTTCTTAAGTATGATGACTCAAGAGCAATTACAAAAAGCCTATTTCCCTATTGGAGAGTACCAAAAATCTCAAGTCAGAGAGCTCGCCGAAAAGTTTGACTTACCCACAGCTAAGAAAAAGGACAGTCAGGGTATTTGCTTTATTGGGCAAATCAAAATGAAAGATTTCCTTAAGCATTACTTGCCCGACAAGCCAGGTAATATTGTAACACGCGATGGTAAAATCATGGGCAAGCATGAAGGATTACACTTCTACACCATTGGTCAACGCAAAGGGCATGGGGTCGCTTCTCCCGTTGAGGGCAAGGCTTATGTGGTCGTAGCCAAAGACATCAAAAAGAATCAACTTATTGTAGGTTGGGATGAGCCTAATAGTGAGCAACTTTATAGTTGCACTTGGAGAGTCGCTCACTTATCGTGGCAAGACCCTAATACGCAGGATGAGATGTTATTGATTCAACCAAGGTACAGAAGTCCTGCTATTGCAAGCCAGATTACGTATATTGCTGATGATCAAGTAGAGATTCAATTCTCCACAGCTCAACGTGCGATAGCTGCTGGGCAAATCTGTGCTTTTTATCGTGGTGATGAGTTAATAGGAGGTGGGGTATTTGAACATTGTGTCGATTAAATCAATTTTATGAGTTATATAAAGCAAGCAAAACAAGTTTTAAAACAAGAGTCGGAAGGTATTGCGCATGTGGCGGAACTCTTAGGAGAGGCTTTTGAGAAAACTATCGACGCCATACTTACGGCTAATACCAAGGGCTACAAGGTTGTTATTTTTGGTGTGGGCAAGTGTCAACCTATCGCAGACAAAATCTGTGCAACACTCAACTCAACAGGAGTAGCAAGCGTCGTTTTGAACGTGCAAAATGCGCTACATGGTGATTTAGGTCTATTGCAAAATGGAGACGTGGTGATTGCTCTCTCTTACTCGGGCGAGACCAACGAACTGCTTAACTTGCTCCCGCATATCAAACGTTTTAATATCCATTTAACCGCTATTACATCTAAGACGACATCATCATTAGCCAAGCATAGTGATTCTGTTATCCTCTGCGAAATAGAGGAAGAGGCTTGCCCACTCAATCTAGCTCCAACCACTTCGTCAACAGCGATGTTAGCGCTAGGTGATGCTCTTGCAATGGTGCTTCTCCAAGCTCGCCAATTCAAAGCCGAAGACTTTGCCCGCTACCACCCAGGAGGTAGCCTTGGGCGTGCCTTGTTGCTCAAGGTGAGTGATATGATGCGCCGTAAGGATTCGATGGCTATTATTACCGGGGACAAACCAGTACTCCAAGGTTTACACAAAATGAACACTCATCGTTGCGGAGCCTGTGTCATTGTCGATAATGAGGATAAATTACAAGCAATATTCACTCATGGTGATTTTGCCCGTGCTTACGAAGCCAACCAGCAAATCGGCGAGCATCAAATCTCAGTTTTCACCCAAGGCAAACGCCTACCTATTCATATCCAACAAGATGTATTAGCTGTCGAAGCACTCAAATTATTTGAGCAATACAACATCGACGAAATTGTCGTCGTCGATAACGACTTACACGTCGTTGGATTGATAGATATCCAAGATTTAGCCCAACACCAACTTATATAATTTTATGAATTTACAAGAATTAGCCAAAGAAATCGAACAGTACGATAGTTTCCTCCTGCTTAGTCATATCCGTCCTGATGGTGATGCTATTGGCTCACAACTAGCCTTAGGTGATGCGCTTGAGCGTTTAGGAAAAACAGTCATTTATTATAACGAAGACGGTTGTCCAAGTAACCTAACCTTCCTCAAAGGTAGTGAAAAAGTGCAACAATCAACTCCAGAACCAGTCAATGTAGACGCTGTGATTGCTCTTGATACAGCGAAACATGACAGAGTAGGGCCTAACAGTCTCAAAGCAGGCAAGCAAGTTCCAGTCTGGTTTAATATAGATCACCACCCAAGTAACCCAGAATACGGCACCGTCAATTATATTGATGGCACCAGCCCAGCTACAGGTCAAATTATCTACGAACTTGTGCAAGCAGGTGGCTGGAAATTAGGTGAACAGGGACAAATGGCTGCTTATGTGGGTATTTCTACTGATACGGGTAGTTTCCAGTACCCAGCAACCACTTCTAAAACTTATCGTATTGCAGCTGACATTATTGATGATGGGCTCAATGTCGGAGCCGTCAACTCGGCTACCTATGGTGAACAGCCTTACCGCAAGGTGCAGTTGCTCAAGCATTTGCTAAATACCCTAGAAGTTGAGCATAACGGTCTTATTGCTCATTGGTTCCTCACCGCTCAAGTTAAGGAAGAACTCCAATTACAACCAGAAGACAGCGAAGACCTCATCGATATTATTCGTTCAATCGAAGGCGTCAAAGTCGCCTTATTCTTTGAAGAGATTTCAAGTGATAGCAACGAAATCCGTGTGAGTATGCGTTCAAAAACACCTACCATCAATGCCAGTGAAATCTGCCAAAGCTTTGGAGGAGGTGGTCACGCTCTAGCCGCAGGCATCCGCATGGATGGTCCTCTAGTCACTGCTCGTGATCAGGTTATTGCCAAAATCATTGAAGTAGCCAAATAAAAAAGCGCACGCCAAGCCGCCAAGAAAAAAGGAAAGGCCATAACTAAAAATCATCATTAGTTAAACCCTTTAAGGGACTATTAATTGTGGATACTCTAAAATTAATCCATAATCATACTTTTTAAAAACCTTTGCGTCTTAGCGCCTTTGCGTGAGTCTATCCCTCTAAAATCTCTGCGCTTTTGTCTTATATTATAAAATTATTTTTATTTGTTTTGAAATAAGATAAATAAAATCGTATTTTAATGGCGTTAGTTTTATGAAGTTTGCGCCTTATTCCTAACTAAGTTTATTATCTAAACTGTATTTAGCGTGAGGCATAGATTTTACACACTACATTATAACTAAAATTTATAACTAAAACATACATCTATGAAACATACCTTTCTAGGTGCTGCCATCAGCGGTGCCGTATTGTCCTTATTTAGCTTGGCTCAAGCTGAAACTCAGGAACTACCTACCACAGGCATTGCTGCCAACTCAGTAGAAATGAAACTCCTGTATATCCCTGCAGGTAAATTTACCATGGGTAGCTCTAAATCAGAAGTAGGGCGTGGCCGTGATGAAGACCAAAAAGAGGTCACCCTCACTCAGCCATTTCTCATGGCAGAAACCGAAGTCACCCAAAAACAATGGGCGTATGTCATGGGTAGTTCATTACAAGAACTCATCGACTCCAAGGAAGGGCCTCTAGGTCGCGGCGCCAATCTCAAAAACACACCTTCGGCTATAGGCGATAATCAGCCTATGTGTTTTGTCAGTTACGAAGACGCACTAGCATTTTGTGAAAAACTCACAGCCATGGACAGGGAAAAAGGCATCATCAATGAATCCATGCAATACACACTCCCCACAGAAGCCCAATGGGAATATGCCGCTCGTGCCGGTACCACGACAGTTTTTGCCTATGGAGATGTACTTACGAGTGCGGATGCTAATTTTTATGGAGTCTTACCTTACGGCACTGACGTAGAAGGGGAATACAGAGAAAAAACCACAGATGTTAAAACCTTTAAACCTAACGCTTGGGGGCTCTACGATATGCACGGTAATGTCTATGAATGGTGTCTCGACTGGTACACCGAGCAAATCCTCGGTGGAGTAGATCCCGCCGAAATGACCACAGGTGACTCACGCTGTATCAGAGGAGGGCCCTGGAACCGCAAAGCGACTAGCCTGCGTTCAGCGTATCGTTATAGTTATGATCATACGCAGAGGACGAACAATATTGGCTTCCGCGTCATTTTAATTAATGGCTAATTTTTGCGCCTAAGCGCCTTTACCTCGACTGTCGTGGTGCTCATGAATGTTTTAATTCACTGTGCTCCACGATTCTCGTGCAAGTCGCTTATCCATCAAAAACCGCCTAGCATTCGCTAGGCTTTAGCTCATTACTTGTTTTAGTCTTTAGGTTTAAATAGTTACCTTACTTGACGGGTATAAAGTTTTCACTTACCTTTCTAATGTAAAATAAACCAATAATTATATATTAAAAATGAAGATTCTCGCACTAATATACCTTATTCTTCTTGGAGGAGTCTGGCTCTATTCATGGGGTGAGTATCCGCTGATGAAAATGACTACTGAAATGGCAGTATCAGCTATCGAAAATAACTACGTTAGAGAAGATTTAACCGATGAAGAGGTCGAGAGCTTAGATTTTTATACAAGTTGGATAAGAGCTAATCAAACTGGCGTTAATCGAGCATGGAGTAACGCTTCCTCTTCTATATTATATCTATTTTTGGCGACCTTAGTTCTCAATCTTTACAATTTAGCTGCCATTTTATTTAGGTTCTTTAAAAATCGAAAAGCCGAATAGAAAAAGGTTCAGTCCAAGTAAAAGGTGTCAGCAATTGATGGCTATACGCCACCTAGCTGCGCTAGGCACGTCGCTACGCTTCTGTCCAAAATTGTTCTGCAATTGTTGTCTTTTAAAAGTTTATTAACTTAGCTAATTTTTGCTTAGCTCCACTGTTCACTATTCACTTTTACCTGTTCACTTATAAATGCAGTTATTTCAACTTTGCTTACCTTCTCCTCTCAGGCTTAGTCTTCTGGCAGTAAGGGCAACCACGCTATGAGTTGCTTGTAGCGTTCGAGGTTGAAGTCACGGTTTTCTTTGTCCATGGCTTTGAGTTCGTTGGCGAGGCAGCAGGCGAGGAGTTCGTCGGCTTCCTCCGATTCGTGTCCGTCTTGAGTGAGGCGGATGTAAGCCTGCATGACAAAGGGCGTTTCGTCTGATTGCTTCTGCTGTTGAATAGCTTGAATAAGTTCCATGATAAGTAATTAGTTTAAATTATCAATTTGCTCTACTTGCTTTGTCCAAGGTTCGAAGCATTCCGGGATAGGCGCAGTGAAGTAGAGTTGCTCACCTGTTCTAGGGTGTTGGATGCTGAGTTGCCATGCGTGGAGCATGAGGCGGGGGACTTGGGGCTTCTGCTTTTTCGTTTTGGCGTAGATGATATCACCGAGTATAGGGCAGCCGAGTTGTTTGAGGTGGACTCTGATTTGATGGGTGCGTCCTGTGTGCAAATGACAGCGGATAAGTGAGCTATTGGCTTGTTCTCCTGCTTCACAGTGGTGGAGCACTTGGTAGTCGGTGATAGCTTGCTTGCTTCCTTCGCTGAGCACTGCCATTTTGACTCTGTCGACAGGGTGGCGCCCCATTTGGGTGTCGATGGTGCCACTAGGTTGTGAGGGTGTTTTCTCCGTGACGGCTAGATAAATCTTACGCGTGGTGGTTCGGCTTTTGAATTGCTCAACGAGATGGTTGTAAGCCTGTGTAGTTTTACTGGCTATAATGCAGCCTGATGTGTCTTTGTCGAGGCGATGCACGATGCCAGGTCTGTCAGGTTGCTGCTCCTCGCCGCCTGTAAGTTGACTATCAGTGGCATGCAGCAGGGCATGTACGAGGGTGTTGTCATCGGTGCCAACGCCTGGGTGGACGATGAGCCCAGAGGGTTTATTAATAACAATAATATCCTCGTCTTGGTAGAGTATATCTAGATTTAAATCTTTAGCATAGAGCTGAGGTTGTTGCTCAGTCTCTGCTGGAATGTTGATACGAATAATATCTCCTGCCTTGAGGCTGACTTTGGCTTTGGCAGGTTTGTCATTGAGCAGAATGTCTGCTGATTTGAGCAAGTTTTGGATTTTGCCACGAGAAAGATCCTTGAGCTGCTCTGTGAGGAATAGATCCAGACGAGTTCCTGCACGCTCTGAGCAGACACTAATAGAGGTCGGTGACATGAGACCTTAGTATTCTAAACCTAACTTCTTAAGCTTCGGTGCAATAACAAGTTGGCAGTAAGAGTCTTTATTTTTATTTAGCACGTAGTAATCTTGATGGTAATCTTCGGCTTTATAAAAAATTGTAGCAGGCAGAATTTCTGTGGCGATAGGCTTGCTGTAGTTGGCTTGAGCCTGTTCTTTGCTCGCTTTGGCTTGAGCTAATTGCTCATCATTATGTACGAAAATGCGAGAAAGATAAGGCTCTCCTAAATCATTGCCTTGTCCATTGGTCTGGGTTGGGTCATGAATTTTCCAAAACCAGTTGAGAAGCTGCTCGTAACTCATGACATTTTTATCAAAAGTGATTTCTACAGCTTCGAAGTGTCCTGTGTTTTTAGCACACACTTGTTGATAGGTCGGGTTCTCTACATGTCCACCAGTATAACCTGATACAACATTAAGTACACCTGGTAGTTGCTCGAGAGCTACCTCGACACACCAGAAACAGCCTGCTGCAAATGTGGCAGTGCTGATATTTTCAGAATCTATTTCACTTGCTTTTTTATCTGCTTTATTAGTCATAGTTATCGCCTTATTGGTAGTTGTTGCGTGTGCTGTATTTTTAGTCTTCTTAAGATAAATCATGGGTAAAGCAAAAGCTGCTAATAGAAATAGAAGGCTATAAATAAGAGATTTTTTCATCATAGATGCTAGTTTTAAGGTTTTACAATTAAATGAATAGGTGTATATATATGATATATGAAATTTATATATATATACATTTTTTTAATTTTTTTTACGAGCATTATTACCGCAAATATGAAAGGTGTAAATCGCACTGTAATGAGTGGTGATTTAATGAAAAGAAAAAACTGGAATGATCAAGAAATGCCTAGTTTTTTAGACTCAATACTATTTAAAGGTGGAAATAGCTTTGTTTTAGAAGGTGATTTAGCTAAAAAAATTGGGGGTCAAGTTTTTGCTGTAACTGTTGGACATAATGCTGATGATGATTCGCAAACTACAGTTGTTGATTACAAGGAAGGAGCTTATATATTGTCTTGCTCTAATTTTGCAATAGGCTCAAACTCTCCTCTAGAAAGGGTAGAACCAACCACTCCCATAAAATTTAATATGAGTGGAGGTAGAATAGTCTGTGCACAATTTATTATAGGTGGAGCGCCTACAGATGAAAGATTTGGTTTGAGTAATGTAGAGTTTAATATGACAGGAGGTACAGTCAGAGCCAAAAGGCTCTATACGGGTTACGGTACAGCGCCTTCGATTATCAATTTGACAGGTGGTAAGATACTCCTAGGTTCAATTGAAGATTTAGTTAGCTACGATCATGACGAGTATTACAAGCCAGGTGATAATTACTTTGCTATAAACGTAGGCGAATTATCTCAACCTACAATCAATTGGAGTATTTTAAGTCGTGATTACACTCAAATTATCATAGAGCAAGGCGCTACTGGTAATAGTAACTTGAGAAATGCTATTGTGAATTTTAATTTATCATTACTACGAAGACCTATTGAACTACCTCTGATTGATAATAGAGGCACAGGAAAAATATTTGATGCTGATGTGACATTTAATTTTTACCAATTAGCCTCAGACTTAAAAGCTGAAGTGACTAAGGGTGATGGTAATGATTGG
>Ga0209533_1004851_pt1 | contig 11560 bp, 9 predicted proteins | sample COG_04_FD_184748 | JGI IMG/M metagenome (GOLD analysis project Ga0209533, IMG submission 184748) | Pelagic Microbial community sample from North Sea - COGITO 998_met_04 (SPAdes) (version 2) | ecosystem: Environmental > Aquatic > Marine > Neritic zone/Coastal water | place: Helgoland, sampling... | reverse complement strand
GTTTAGGATCGATTTTCTTCAACTCAGCAAAGCAGGTAAAAGCAAGAGACAGATAGCTGAGGTTAAGCGCGCAAATACCGAGTCGGAACAGCGCGTTAAACTTTTTCTTCTTTATTGTTTTTAAAATCAGTTTTTGAGCTAGTTCATACTCGCTATTCTCTAAATATTTCCGTAAAACCTCAACGTCGGTTGACTGAGTTCGAATCATAATAATACTCCTATAAGATTCCAAATCTGTTCAATAGCTAGTGTTTATACATAGATCTTAATTCAATTTTCTTCAAAATTATTGTGATCTACAAATTTATGTAAATAATTGATAAGCCAAAAAACTAAGGTACTCACACAATTATACGCTCACTGTAAATCGTAGCATAAAGACCAGTGAGGATTTATTGGAAACCAATAATTTGTATACCAGACTATAATTTGGATCTGATTAAGTTGGCTTCTTAATTAGCTTATGAACTTAGAATAAATCGGATTTCAGAATGAAGTTTCTACATATTAGGTGCGCTATGAAAAATAAAAATAACACGAAACGTGGCTCTTAAAAACACGGAATTCGTGGACTAAGCAGAGACGTATTTTAGATTAAAGTGAACCACAACACCTGGCTATACTTATACTTTCAAGGCTGCACAAAAATTGTCTCAGGATCTTTTCCTTCAAAATAACGATGGTAAGCTTGCGAATACCCACTCTCTAAATGACGCGTAAAGAGGTCGGTCTTAAATAACGGCGACGACGCGCGATTCAATATTAATTTTTTCCTAATCGCAGTGAGTAGGACAGGATCTGTGGCCAGCTCATACGCCAGTTCTTCATATTGAAATTCTGTAGTAGTTATGAGCTCGGGTAACCCAATTGAGCTAAGCAGACTACCGGCCATTCTTGCTGTGTAACCCTCTCCTAGCTTTGTCAGCACCGGCAGACCTGACCAAAGAGCGTTACTCGCTGTAGCGCCGGCATTATAAATAAAAGTATCTAGGTAGAGGTCAGCTTGTCGAAACCGTGCTAGGTACTCCTCGTGCCCGCACGTTTGAGTGAAAATCAACCGATCTGGATCCACGCCTTTGGATAGCGCCTCCCTGGATAAATTGGATTTCATCCATAAATTAGTTTCTAATAACCATAAAACGCTTCCGTTTACTCGAAGGAGCAATCGCATCCATATTTCGAATTCGGATGGTGATATTTTATACGAATTATTTATAGCACAAAAAACGAAAGCTGACTCAGGTAATCCTAACGATTCGCGAGACGGAGTTTCTTTAGCGATAGGCAATTCATCATCTTGGGCCTGGTAATGATGTGGCAAATATATTGGGCTTTCTGAATAGAAGCGCCGGCAATTTTTGGGTATTAAATTTTGATCAGCGATAATGTAATCAATAAATTCGGCACCCATCGTTCCGGGATACCCTAAATAATTGATCTGAATAGGGGCGGCGCGATTTGAAAAGATTGTGGGCCGGCCTTGCTTTGTATAACCAGTTAAATCAATCGCTATATCTATCCGATCTTTTTGGGCAAGCAGCGCTATTTCCCGCCCGCTTAAGTCCCGCACTTCTTTGAAGACATCGAACCCGCGAACTAAGCGATCTCTCATGCCATCGTTTATTGAATTGCCTAGCGAATATCCGAAAATCTCAAATGAATCTCGGTTATGAGTTTCAAATACCTTAATCATTAAATACGAAACAGGGTGCTTTTTAAAGTCAGCAGAGAAATAACCGATACGTAAACGGGCCGGTAGGACGGCCGGCCTTGGGAACGGGTGTATCGCGACTTTTTTAATATTCTCTTTCGTATACAGCTCGGATCGACGACGATGACGCGCAGGTGAATCCTCTAGCGATAGAGTGTTAAAAGGCGCAACGCTGACGCTTGTTTTTTCCAACGCCAGAATATGTTGGGATGTTCTCTCTGAGTCTGACCAGAAGCACGTGTATCGCTGAGCGTTTAACAGAGCGATTCGGGCAGCATGATACGTAGAACGAATTTTAATGGCTTTTTGATAATTTTCTATAGCCGAGCTTAAAACACCTAAATTAGTTAGGGTGTTACCTAGATTGTAATAGGCTTCTGCATAGTTAGGCCTATTTTCAATGGCTCCATTGTAGCTTTGAATGGCTAATTCAAATTCTCCGATGCTGTTGTATGCGACCCCCATGTTGTTACGAGCAAGCGCGTGCTCGGGGCTAAGCTTGATAGTGTGCTTGTAACTGGCGATGGCCTTCTTAAAGTTTTCTTGCTCTCTGAGAGCGTTACCCATGTTGTAATGAGCCTCAGTATAATTAGGGGCAATGCGTAGAGATTTTTCGTAGCAGACTAGTGCAGCTTCTAGATCCCCTAACATAGTGAGAGTAACCCCCATATTGTTATAGGCTGCAGCGTAATCCGGTCTAATCGTGATCGCCTTCTTGTAGTTATCTATCGCTTCCGCTAGGGCACACTTATCTTTCCAGGCGTTACCCATATTATAATAGGCCTCGGCATAGTCTGGTCTAATTTTTAGCGCCTGAATATAATTGTTAATGGCTTCATCGAAATTGCCATTTCTCGCATTCAAGCCGCCAAGAAGATTATATAGAACACCAGAGTTTGGGTATTTGATAAGTAGTTGGCTTGCCAGCAAAAATGCTTGTTCGAGGCGCATTTGATTATAAAGGTGAAATAGAGAAATTAGTTTTTCGGCGGGGGGATCGTTAGGCATACTCAGCTCGTCTGGGTTCAATGATTTCAAGGAGTCTAATTTGATTCACATCAGATTAAATGACATTTAAAAAATATTTTGAGGAATGCTCTTAGCTTCCTCAACGAGTTACTAGTCAGATTCAGGCGTAGTGAGAGTAGATGCGCTACCTACCGTTTCGGCGCCTAAGATATTAGGTGGTCACAAATTCGAGGAAACGGCGCGCAGAGTTTCGTCATCTATCCGTTTCATCGGCCGTCACTCTCGTAAAGTAAGTATCAAGTACCTAGAATAATACCTGTGGGGAATATATGAAACACATGCAAACACAAGTGAACGTCCCGTGTCGTCGGCGATTGAGCGAGAAGAAGTTTTTCTGACAATGACAAAGGAGCTATTTCTTGGTGTTGGTTTTTGGTGTGCGATGTTGGCGTGTAGTTGTTCATTGACACGAACAGTCTCCGATTCACGCAACACAATACAGCCCTTAATACAGTTGATTTTTCGTACAGATTTTTAACGCGTTGGCTAATTGAATTTTGTTTGGCTTAGTGTTGCCGGGATTTGTCAGAGATTTCTTCAAAAGTTTTCTATGGCGTATAACACTCTGTAATTGATAAATAAAAACTAGATTGAACTTGAACTTAACGTCACCACACGATATATTCAGCCCTAGAAATAAAGTACAGTCACTCAAACAAGCAAAGGCCCGTGGTGGACGTATTTCTTCAGATTAGCCGGCCAAGAAAATTCCCGTTTACTAAAATACAAAAACTCTTCGGCGTCTCCTAACAAGGTCTACCAGAAAGGAAAAAATATGAGACTTTTGCACGTCGGCTGTGGGCCGAAAACAAAGGCGGCTACTACGGATGCATATAATACTGCCGAACGGGAAGGAGTGCGATTTGACATCGATGAAGCTGTTAACCCGGACTTAATCGGAACTATGACCGATATGAACCATCGAGTCGTCCAGCAAAAACGCCATCTATTCTTCGCATAACATTGAGTATCTTTACCCCAAGAGGTCGTGATTGCGCGCACTAAGTTTTCAGAGTGCTAAAAGACGATGGTTTTGTAATGCTCACGCGTCCGGACTTGCAGTCAGTTTGCGTTCTTGTCGCCGATGACAAGTTTTTCGAGCCCGCATATAGTTCGCCGGCTGGTCCAATCGTTCCAATGGATATGCTTTACGGCTTCAGGCCCTCGATGGTGGCAGGTAATCTATACATGTCGCATCGATCAAGTTTACTAACGGAGCGTTGATAGGTATCTTTCAACACCATGGCTTTAAGTCGGATGCTTGAGCGAGAAGAGAAAATTATTTTGAACTTTTTTGCCTAGCCTCAAAAAAAGAGCTTCCAGAAGATGACCCGCGCTCACTAGCACGCATGCATTTCCCTTAGGGGGGTACTGGTCTTCGGAGCATAGATTCGGCACATGGCATAGGGTAGATAAAAGCAACCCGACAAGGTATGAAGGCGGAGCTCGTCAGTGCAATCGACGGCAGCGCGAACGGGAGCGACTGCTCGGCTACATTTATTCGACGCAATGGGACAATAAGGCGATGCAGAGCCTGGCCCAAATATGCACGAGGAAATTACATGACAGAATTCACAGCGATTGCCCCTGAAAGCCACGCTCAAAAGGCGTGGAAGAACGTCACTGATTACGCATTTAGCGCCGAGAACGCTATTATCCAATTGGTGGGCGCCGAACTCAGCGATGCGGCATTGGCGATGCCCACCGGGTTCATCGTGCATGAAGCCGGCTACCAGCTGGTCGCGATCACTTCGCTGAAGTCCGGGCAGAATCTTTATGTGGCGCCGGACGGAAAGTGGCTAGGAACTTACATACCCTCTGCCCTACGTGCGTATCCTTTCCGATTGCTGAAGCACGAGAGTGCTGAGAAATCTGTCCTGTGCATCAACGAAGCCAGCGGACTGGTGGTGGAGGGCGTGGAAGTAGGGAACGATTTTTTCGACGATGAAAACCAGCCCACCCAAGGAATCAAGGACATCCTTAATTTCCTCACCGAAGTCGAGGCTAGCCGAGTTGCCACCCAAAGGGCCGTGAACGTCCTGGCTGACGCCGGTCTGATCACATCTTGGGTGATCAACCTCAAGCAGGGTGAGAAAGACGTACCGGTGGAAGGTCTGTTTCGCATTGACGAAGCGGCTTTAAACAAACTGGATGACGAGGATTTTCTGGCTGTGCGTAGCGCGGGCGGTTTGGTCTTGGCTTACGCGCAACTTTTTTCGATGAAGCAACTTGTCATTTTGGAGCGATTGGGCAGGTTACAAGGTCGGATACTCCAGCGGCAGACGGCGCAGTCCGAAGCCGCGAATCTAACCGGATTTTCCCTTTCTGCGGATGAAGGGTCGCTAATGTTTGATTGAGGTGGATATTGGTGAAGTAATAATAGAAGCTAGTCCCTAACGGAGGTGGATTTTTTTGTTCGCGTTTTCTCAGACACCGATATTATTGGGGTGTCGTTGGATTGACCAGGCACGTATTCGAGATTTATGTGAGCTGGAACAGCTTACGATAGATGTACTATCAATGCTGCACAAAAATTGTTTCAGGATCCTTTCCTTCAAATTAACGTTGGTAAGCTTGCGTGAACCCACTCTCCAAATGTTGCGTAAAGAGCTCTGTCCTAAGCAGATAGATTTCCGGTCAGTCGCGGATTGACCTCATATGTTGCGATTATACTACGTAGATAAATGAGGCTATTCAGATGGGTGATTTGACAGCGAAGAAATCCGGTTCACTCGATCTTTGTAAGTACCTTATCTCGCAGACCTATGGAGATACCCTTGGTAACAAGGAGTTGGTTATGCACGTGTCCGTAGGCAATACAGGTAAAGATCTCTTCTTCTAAAGTAGTACAGTGGATCCGAATTCGATTGATATCTATCTTTATGAGAATAAGGTAGATATCACCTTGGTACTTTAAAATGACCGACCCAAAGCTATTTAAATACACGTGTTTAAAGTAAAATCCAGACCTCTGCCTTTTTTCGGCGGGCGGGTCATGAATAACGCTAATTCGCGCAACGACCCATCCCCCGCATAATTAGCTCTGCGTTTTAATTGGGAAATTAACTATGGCTGCGATCTACTATCATCCTGAAGCCTACTCTATGGATAATTCGAGGCTTATGGGGCGTAACGCTGCTGGGGACTCTTTTTTAAGGGGATTTTTGAAGTATAAATCGTCTAATGAAACTTACGTACATGTGACTAACGAGAAGCACAAATCTGTGTTTACGGAAACTTTCAAGAACTATAAGCAAACAACCCAAACTAAATTTTTCTCCCCAAATACTATCCACTCGGCAACCGAAGCTGGTTGCATTTATTTTCCTGGACCAAACATAAGCGAACATTCTTATCATAGGAGTTTATTTTCTAATATAAATTGGTCGCTCTGCGGGATTACACATACAACGTCCTCTGCGGCAGCCATGGACGCAATCGTCGCGTGGATCACCTCTTCGGTCCAACCGTGGGACGCAGTGATTTGTACCTCTACTGCAGTTAAGAAAAATGTCGAGATCGTACTCCAAGCAGAAGTTGACTCGCTACGAGAACGGTTAGGCATTACTAAGATCGTCTTGCCGCAGCTACCTGTCATCCCATTAGGCATTCATACCAAAGACTTCGCCTATTCCACCGAGCAGCGCGTTAAAGCGCGAGATAAGATCAGTATAGGGGGTAATACGCTTGTCGTTCTTTACACCGGCCGCTTGTCCTTTCATGCAAAGGCACATCCTTTAGCTATGTATCAAGCGCTAGAGAATGCAGCACAAGTAACCGGTAAAGAAGTGATCCTTATCGAATGCGGCTGGCACTCCAATGTGTATATAGAGAAAGCTTTTGCGGATGGTGCAAAGCTAGCGAGCCCCTCGGTCAAAGTAATAACACTAGATGGTCGAGTGGCCAAGAATAGAGAGATAGCGTGGGCAAGTGCCGATGTCTTTTGCTCTTTATCAGACAACATTCAAGAAACCTTTGGGATAGTGCCGATTGAAGCCATGGCCGCCGGTCTGCCTGTTGTTGTCTCAGACTGGGATGGCTATAAGGATACCGTCCGGGACGGTGTAGACGGCTTTCGAATTCCCACGATTGCTCCCGCTCCAGGCCTCGCGGGAGATCTTGCCTATCGTCATGCGTTAGAGATAGATACCTACGACATGTATTGCGGCCTCAGCTCCAGTTTAGTCGCAGTCCATGAACAAAAATTGACTCAAGCTTTTATTGAATTATTTCAGTCACCAGAGCTCAGAAAGAAAATGGGAGATGCCGGCCAATTAAGAGCTACCCAAGACTATGACTGGCGCACTATCATTCCCCGCTACGAAGAGCTGTGGGACGAACAGACGAAGATCCGTCTTGCGGCCAAGAAGGTACTTGAGGTAAGCGCTAAAAAATCGGGTAAACCTCCGACTCCTTCGGTTTGGCCGGCTAGATTAGACCCTACAATCGGGTTTGCGAACTACCCCACCCAGCACCTTACCTTGGCGACTGAGCTGACCTTAACGGAGCCCAGTGCGGAAAAGAGTTTAGTTAAACTGGCACAGTTAAAAAAACTCGCCATGGTTAACTACGCAAACTATGTCTTCCCAACAGATGATGAAGTCGGGTTAGTGTTTGAAATCGCGGAGAAGAATCTACCCAATAGTTCCAAGGCAGAGGACTTGCTATCTGGTTGTAGCGCTCAACGCAGACCACATGTTCTTCGTGGCTTGGGTTGGTTGTGTAAGCTTGGCTTGCTTCAATTCTCATGAATATTCTTTTTATCCATCAAAATTTTCCTGGGCAATTTAAGCATCTGGCGCCTGCTTTGGTTTCTTTAGGACACGACGTTACTGCTTTACTACTTACCAAAACGGATGACAGGCAGTGGAACGGAGTGAAACTGATTCATTATTCGCTAAATCGCGGTAACGCCAAGGAAGCGCACCCATGGACAGTAGATTTTGAAAGCAAAGTCATTAGGGGCGATGCGTGTCTGCGAGCTGCTCTGGCTTTAAAGAAGCAGGGCTATACTCCGGAGGTCATCGCTGCCCATCCAGGTTGGGGAGAGAGTCTATTCCTCAAAGAAGTCTGGCCAGAGGCCAAGCTGAAACTTTATTGCGAGTTTTTCTACCACGCCAGCGGATTTGATGTGGGGTTTGATCCTGAATACCAATCAAGTGACCCGGCCGATGCGGGAAGAGTGACACTCAAAAATGCAAACATGCTACTTCAGTTCCAGCAGGCCGACGCGGGAATAAGCCCAACTCATTGGCAGGCCAGTACGTTTCCTCCACACATTCAGGAGAAAATCACCGTCATTCACGACGGGATAGACACAGAGGTTCTAAGTCCCAACCCAGAAGTTCAGTTCGCGCTTGACTCAGGCAAGATGCTTACTCGCAAAGACGAGGTGATTACGTTCGTTAACCGTGCTCTTGAGCCCTATCGGGGATTTCATGTGTTTATACGGTCGCTACCCACCCTGCTCAAGGGGAGACCAAACGCTGAGGTGCTCATAGTAGGCAAAGAAGGCGTAAGCTACGGTGCCCAACCACCCGGCGGAATAAGCTGGAAGCAGCGATTTATCAACGAAGTATTCCCTAAGCTCGATGAGTCACAGCGCGCAAGAGTGCATTTTCTCAATACCATTGCTTACGATCGTTTTATTGCGCTACTACAGGTGTCAACTGTCCACGTCTATCTGACCTACCCCTTCGTGCTAAGCTGGAGTCTTTTAGAGGCTATGAGCGTTGGCTGTTCGATAGTAGCGAGCGACACCAAGCCCCTGCACGAGGCGATTACTCATAATGAAACGGGCTTGCTCGTGGACTTCTTTGATCCTGAGGCGTTAGCCGAATCAGTTTGTAGCCTACTCAACGACCCGGTGAGGAGAGCAGAATTTGGTGTCAGAGCTCGTGAGTTTGCCAGGACGACTTACGACCTAGAAACCGTGTGTATGCCAAAGCAGATAGCCTGGGTTTTAGACGATTCCAATTAAGGACATGTACTCGATGAAAAAACTATTACACGTAGGCTGTGGGCCCAAGACCAAAGCGCAGACGACCCGAGCATTCAACACTCCTGAGTGGCAGGAAATTCGACTGGACATCGATAAAAGCGTGAACCCTGATGTGATTGGGACTATGACCGATATGGGTGAGATTGAAACCGGCTCAATAGACGCGATCTACTCCTCACATAACATCGAGCATCTTTACCCCCACGAGGTAGGCATCGCGCTCACTGAGTTTCATCGAGTGCTCGCAGACGACGGGTTTGTCATGCTTACTTGCCCCGACCTGCAGTCAGTATGCAAGCTTGTTGCAGAGGATAAGCTCTTGGAGTCGGCTTATACCTCACCTGCAGGACCCATCGCGCCGATTGACATGCTTTACGGGTTTAGGCCGTCCATGGCCGCTGGCAATCTCTACATGTCCCATCGTTCAGGATTTACACAAAAAACGTTAATAGGGACGTTTAAGCACTTTGACTTCAAGTCGGTAGCTGGCTCGAGAAGAGAGGTTTACTTCGATCTGTTTTGTTTGGCTTCAAAAAAAGAGCTTTCGGAAAAAGAGTTAATTGCACTTGCTAAATCGCACTTCCCCTAACAGGCAAGTCTAAGAACTGCATGACACGCTTGGCATCATAGCTCTAAAAGGAACCGCGACATGACTTTAGCCGAAAAGATAAGCAGCCAAGCTGTCTCAATGCTTTCTAACAAAACAGACAATGGAACTCTCAATAACACGCTCAGGCTTCTGTCCAAATGGCGCAGCGTACTCATTCAGAATACTTTGCTAGAGAAAGAGGGCACGCGCGTGATTCAGGGCCCACTAAAGGGTCTGGATTTCATTGAGCAGTCAGCCGAAGGTTGCCATATTGCCAAGCTGCTTGGGTGTTACGAGCAGCCACTTCAGCCTTACATCAGCGCCGCTATTAGCAAAGGTTACACAACAGTACTCAATATAGGCTGTGCCGAGGGGTATTACGCAGTAGGACTTGCTCGAGCAATGCCAGAAGCAAAATCGCTGGCCTTTGATACTGACCCGAAAGCACAGGTTGCCTGCAAGGAGCTTGCTGCTAAAAATGGGGTGAGTAATCGCGTTGAAGTGAGCGGTTTATTTACGCCTTCTAATTTTGCAGATTATGATCAATCATCGACGCTCGTGTTTTGTGACATAGAAGGCGCTGAGCTTGAGCTACTAGACCCCGAAATTGCGCCTGCACTGAAATCTATGGACATAATTATCGAGTCGCACGAGTGTTTGCGGGCCGGAATAACGGATGCTCTAATCACGCGGTTCTCTGCCACACATGACGTTCAGTTAATTACAGACAACGGGTCAAGACAGCTTGAGAATGCACCGGTTTGGTTTAAACAGCTTTCGCATTTGGATCAACTGCTAGCTACTTGGGAGTGGCGGTCCGGACCGACACCATGGTTAGTTATGCATCCAAAAGCCCTAACGGGATCTCATTAATGAATCGGGCTGGATTGCAGAGAGCTAGTATTTACCAATCTAATGTTAAAAATAAGCAAAATATCGAAAATTAATATTAATTTTACGGAGGGGAGGGGAGTTAAAAAATCTAATTCTCCAAAGAAATGCATCTTCGCAAGTTTAACTTAATGTGGTGAGGACAGCATGACTGCTTAGTCAGCGGCCCTGAGTTGAGGCATAAGCACTGCGCTCATTATCATTGGTACCTTCCGAGCGACCTCTGAGTAATAGGGGTGTGTTGCTTAGGAAAATTAAGAGGTTCGAAAAATATCATCCGCCTTGTGATTCTGCGGAAAGCCTGATTTTACATCTCGAAAATTGAGTGACTTATTGGGATATTCGGTTGCTTGATGATCTGTATCTTTATCAGTTGCGTTCTAATAATTGTAAAATTTGCTATAACTGCGATGCTTAATTTCAATTATTGAATTCAAGTGATACTTCTGAAAATAATAAGTTAGTTTTACGGAGAGGGAATATGTCCGACTATCCAAGCAGATTTTCCTCGGTTTCTGAGGCCATAGCTTACGGTGAGGCAAACGGGCAAGGTTCTCTCACAGTTCAATCCGACGGAGTTATTACTAACCAAAACGGCCAATTCATGGTTTATGACTCTGACGGCAATTTAGCGCCAGGAGGAATGTACCAATCGGCTTCCGTGCCGGCGTCAACCGCAGCGCCGACCCGTCTTGATGGAGAATTCGGACGATTTAACTCGGTAGCAGAAGCAATGGCTTACGCATCAGGGGCCGGTGGTCAAGGCCCTCTCACGGTTCAGCCAGACGCAGTTATTACTAACCAAAACGGCCAGATTATGGTTTATGACTCTGGCGGCAATTTAGCGCCCGGAGGGATGTACCAGCCGGCTCCCGACCCAGCGCCTGTGCCAGATCCCGCTCCTGTTCCGGTGCCGCCCCCCGCAGCGGGCAGCGGAGTCGAAATAGAAAGTTACGGAGCTTACGCGCTGTATAGAAATGACACACGCCTTGCGCTCGATTTAGACGGGCATGCTGGCAGTACAGCTAAATTGTTAGGCGCATTTCTAGGAAGCGCAGGTGTTTCAAACAAAAGGTTTGTTGGTATAGGCCTTCAACATCTTGATGCAGGTGGCACATACGAAGAGCTGATGGAATTAGCTATTTCGAATGTGTTTGGTGAGACGCCAAATAGCCGTTCAGTGGTCGCGACGTTTTATCAGAATCTGACAGGTCAGCAAGCGCCGGAAAGCTTGATAGATACTTATGCGAGCTTATTAGACGACGGTGATTTGTCTTTGCTCTCACTGTCTCTGCAGGTAGCCGACAATGAAATCAATCTGTCGAATATCAATTTTGTT
>Ga0209533_1004841_pt1 | contig 11584 bp, 8 predicted proteins | sample COG_04_FD_184748 | JGI IMG/M metagenome (GOLD analysis project Ga0209533, IMG submission 184748) | Pelagic Microbial community sample from North Sea - COGITO 998_met_04 (SPAdes) (version 2) | ecosystem: Environmental > Aquatic > Marine > Neritic zone/Coastal water | place: Helgoland, sampling... | reverse complement strand
TGGTGTATTTCATCATCAAATTTTACAAAATGTCCTTCTATACTATTACCAAGACTACTAAATGTTTGATTTAAAATATCTTGATCTTTATCATTTAAATCAATTGATGAATGTTTAATTTTTTTCATCAATAGTTGAACTTCATTATCAGGTTCATTTTTCCAAATATTTAATAATGTGTGAATTAATTTACCTCTATTTTCTTTTGATTCAAAAATATCCTCATCTAAATGTATAAGTTTATTTTCAATCATATATTCAATCTTTTGACCACTGTTTAATTGCTTATCGTAACTTACAGGATAATCTATAAATGTATGTAATACACGATTAATATTAAAATCAACAACAAATCCTAATTTTTTATTACCCATTTTTGATTCACTCATACATCTATACATCATCTGTATAATTTTATCACATGATGTAATATTATTTAGTAGAAATACAATATCTACTAAAGGTAAAGTTATACCAAGACTACATTGGTTTCCAGCAAGAAGAATTAATCCTTTTTTACCTTTTTCTTTGGCTTCGATTTCAGTTTCAAAAATAGATTCTTTTAAACTTTTTAGTTTTTTCATTTTTGAATTAATAATCATGATTTCATATTGATTAAATTCATCAAATTCATTCATTAATTTCTTAATACATTGACTTAAATCATCTATTTTTAATCCAATTCCAAATGGTAAAAACCATAATTGAGTTGTAAAATGTTCATTATTTAATAAAGTTCTACTCTTATTTCGAATTGATAATGATTTAATACGTTCATAAATACAATGTTTATCAGTTCCACATATATACTGAAATAATTGTTTTACATATTCTTTAAATTCTAATTCTTGTTTATTTTCTTTTAATGAAAATAAAACATCCATCGAAAAACCTTGTTCATTATCATTATTATCCATTAAATTTTTTTTAATTGATTTAAATTTATCTGAATCCAATAAAGTAGATAATAAATGAAGTTCAGGCATATTATCATAAAATTGTAATTTATCATCAATATTTGTACTATTTAAAAATAATTTTACATCTTTATCATGTTTATAAATTAATTTATCCAATTGACGATTTTTACAGAAATGTTCATCTTCTATATTCCAATAAAATTGACAATCTTTATCAATATTAAATTTTAGTAATGTTTTTTGATAAGTAGCACTTAAGAATATAAAATGTGTATGACTACTTGAAAATAATTTAAAAATTTGTTCTGCTTTATGTGTAGTTCCACCAAAATGATTTTCATCACATATAATTAAATCAAATAATTGCTTATGAAAATTACTTTTTTTATTAGATTTAACATAATTATCTAAGAGTTGCTTTGAAATGATATAAACATTATTTTGATTTATTCTTAATTCATTTAATTGACTTCCTTTTTTAATTTCTACTATATTTAAACCTCTAAAATTAATAAAAGCGTCAAACATTTCATGTCCAAATTGACTTAATGTTTCACTTGGTGCTGGTGTAATAATAAGAGCATTGATATGTTCAAATTCTTTATAAAACATATCAATCAAATGTCCTACACCATAAGTTTTACCCGCACGACATTTCCATCCATATAAAAAATTCTTTTTACCTTCTTTTATTTTTTGTAATGTTTTATAAACAAATAATTCTTGATGAAATCTTGGTATAAGTTCCATAATTAATTTTATGTTATTGAAAAATTATGAATAAAATAAAATCATTTTTTATATTTTTTAAATAATTTAATTAAAATAATATAAAAATATATTAAATAATTCATATAAATAATCATGAATATTAATTTATGTGATGATCCACTGATTTATGAATATCCTAATTTTTTAACACATGAAGAATGTGATATTATTACTAAATGTTCAAATCTATTATTACAAGATTCAACGATAACTGGAAAAAAAAAAGGAATAAAATCATCAAATAGAATAAGTAAAAATTGTTGGTTAAGTCATAATCATAATTCAATGATTCAAAATATATGTGAAAGAATATCATCTATTGTAAATTATCCATTAAGTCATGCTGAAAAAATGCAAGTTATTTATTATCCTGAAGGAGGAAAATATGATGCACATTATGATGGATGGAATTATGATGGAAGTGAAAAAACAAAACGTTTAATGAAATATGGTGGTCAGAGAATAATGAGTGTTTTATGTTATTTAAATACACCTATTGAAGGAGGTGAAACATACTTTCCGAAAAAAAAAATTAATGTGAAAGCAGAAAAAGGAAAATGTTTAATTTTTTCAAATTGTTATAAAGACACTATTATTAAACATGATGATAGTTATCATCAAAGTTGTGAAGTTAAAAAAGGTGAAAAGTGGGTATTTACATTGATGTTTCGATTATTAAGTTTAGATGAATTATTTAATTATCCACCGCCATTATTAAATAATATTAAAGAATGTCTTAAAAAAGGGGATTTCTTACCATTAATTGAATGGAAATCATCTAACAATATTAAAATTAAAATAAAAAATATTGTAGATAATAAAAAAATAATGTTTATTGGAATATATTTATTTGATCTTTTATCTATACCACAAGAATTATTTGATTTATATCATATATTTGTATTAAGTTATATTTCAAATAAAGAAAGTTCATATATGAGTCATGATGAATTATTATTTGATTATTTTAATATTCCTGATAATGAAACAAATATGAATATATATATATTAAATTGCGAACGTCGTGTTATATATAAAGAAATACATGTAATAAACGAATTTCCAGATTCATGTCATTTAAAAAATAATATTATTACTCCTCATATACCTTATTTATTAATTGAAAATATATTTTCAGATGAATTATTAAATGAAATCATTAATTTTTATAATAATAATGAATCTAATTTAATTTTACATAAAAGTCATTCAAAAAATAGAACTCATATACATCCAACTTATGAATTAGAAAAAAAGATAGATGATGCATTAAAAAAAACAGTTTATTATAAAATGATTGAATGTTTTAATTTTTATACCGAATATCGAGAATTATATAAAATATGTTGTTATGATTCATCAAATAATGGACGATTTCATGCTCATCGAGATTCAGTAGAACCATATGAACATCGAGCATTTGGAATGTCAATTGCTTTAAATGACGATTATGAAGGTGGAGAATTTAAATTTATTGAATATGAAAAAGAATTTAAATTAAAAAAAAATAGTGCATTAGTATTTCCAGCAATATATAGTCATCAAGTATGTCCAATAAAAAAAGGAAAACGTTTTACTCTAATATCATTTCTAATTCATCAACAATGCGGAGAGTTAAAAAAAAATAATGATTATAAAATTAAATAATTTTTGTAAAATAATTTGATTGAATTTCTTTTTTATTTATTTGATGAATAATTAAATCATGATAAAAATGATAAAAAAATTCATTTAATAATTGTTTATATTTTTCTTGATACATTATCATATTTGGCCATGAATTAATTTCTATTAAAAAAGGGTCATATTTTGTATTATATACAATATCTAAACCAAAAACTTGAAAACAATTTGCTTTAAGTTCTATTTTTTTTAAAAATAAATTACAAATAGGAGTAAGAATATGTTTAAGATGTTGGAAAGCAGATGAGTAAAAGTCAAATGATTTAAATGATTCAAAGCACACTTTGTGAGGATCATGAGAAATATGTATATTTTTATTTAAAATATTTGGTTCATATTTCTTTTCATGAATAACAATTACACCATTTGATGATAAATAAAAAGAATTATTAATAAGAACAAGCCAAATACGTAATACACATTTTTTATGATGAATAAGAAGTGGTTGTTTTATTTCTTCTTGAATAATAAATGCTTTATTTGGATCATGAGAAATATGTTTTTTTATTTCATTTATTTGATTATAAATAAATACATGATTTCCTCCATTATGATGAGCATATTTTAAAAAATAATTTTGACCATCTATTAAATGTTCAGTATTAAAATAAGTAATAGGAATACCATTTGTTATTTGATTATTATAAAATAATTGATATAATTTCTTTTTATGATCAATAAAACTAACATTTTTTTTTAAATAATGTTGTAAAGAATTACTTGTATTATTTACTTCCATGTCCCAATTAAAACATAAATTACTTTTTGTAGAATTTAATTTAAAATATCTATGATCTTGAATAATTTTCTTTAAAAAAATATTTGTACAATTATAATAATTATTTGATTTACATGACCATTTATTATTTTTAAAAGTGAACCCTTGTTTTATTTTTTGAATAACATTTTCTTGATTATGAATCTTAAAAAAATCTTCTAAAGTTCGTATATTACCAAGACAATATAAATCCAAATTATTTTGGTAAGAAATAGGTAAATCATCTTTATTTAAAATACCATAAAAATAGCAAACTCTTTTCCATGAATTATCTTGTTCATCTTTATTATTTGGTACAAAAATAGGATTATTATGACTATCATAATGTTTTGATTTTTCATATTGGGTTGCAATAAGATGTTCTTGAGGCATATAGAGATTATAACCATGAGTAAATAATCGAATAGCATAAAATTGTTGTTCAATTTTTTGATAACAAAAAATTAAATAAGGATCATAAGGAACATCTTTAATAAAAGACGTTTTACCAAATAAACATGCAGCACTTAAATTATAAGTTGAATGTTTTTTATCTTTTATGTGACATTGAATAGAACCTAATTTAATCATATCTTTTGATAATTCTAAAAATTGAGAAGGTGATTTATTGAGTGGATAATTTTCATGTACATTCATTTTAGATATAGGAATAGGAAAATTAGTAAGTATTGCTTTAGGGTCTTGGGTAATATACCATTGATAAATACATTTTGCATCCCAATGTTTAAAAAATCGTGTATGGCAATCAATTTGAAAATAAAAATCTTCATTTTGAATTAGGTTAGTAATTAAATAACGTGCATAAGTAGGTCCTTTTGCTTTTCTCCAATCCATTTGAATCAAACGAATTTGAGGGTGATTTTTATATTTTTTAAAAAATGTATCTTTTAAATCATATTGGAGACATATTCCTAAAATAATTTGAGATGGTTTTAATGCTTGTTGAAAGCAATGTTCTATTGTATTTAATATATCTTGGTCAGAAAAACAACAAATTGAAACAAATATTTTAGTCATTGTAAAATATTAATGTTAATATACAAAAAAATAATAAAATTTAATCTAATCATAAATTATTTCTAAAAAGGTAAATACTTTTTGAATAAAGAAAAATGGAAAATTTTTATCAATTAAATCTTCTTCTGGTGTTGTTCCGAACCAAACTGCAACAAAGAAAGGATAATATGAAGCACTATTAATAATATCTTTTTTAAAAGTTAAATAATCATAATCTTTTATTTCTTCTTTTATTTTAGCATAATAATAATTCAAAAATAAATCTTTTAAATAAATAAATTTGTTGACATCAAAACTTTCAATAATAAAAAATACAAGATCTTGAACTCCCTTACCTATACATATATATTGCCAATCAATAAAATAAGGTTCATATTGATGTGTATTTATTTTTTTATAAAATAAATTAGGTGATTTTATATCTCCATGAATAAGTGTTAAATGATCATGACTTAAATCATTTTGTATATCTTGAAAACGATTTTTTATAGAATTACCAATATCTATTTGTTTTTTATTTAATAAAAAAGACCATTTTTCAATGAATAAATTCCAATTTTTTGAAATAAATTCAAACCAAGTAGGTTGAAAAAGAGAATCATTATTTTTTTTTAAAAAAGGAAATATATGATTTAAATCTTTATTCCAAAATTTAAGATGAAGTTTTGACATATCATTTATTATTTTTAAAGATATATCAATATTTTCATCATTTAGATTAAGATTTAAATAAAAGTCTGGTAAATTTAAATTTTCTAATAAGAGACCAATGGTATTTAATTGTTCGTCTTTAATTAATCCAATGAATTGTGGTATTTTAATTGGGACATAATGGCTGATGGATTCATAAAAATAATATTCACGTTCATATAGACCTAATTTATTTGCCATGATAGATAGATTATTTTCTTTTTTATTTTCTAATTTTAAGATTGTATTAATTATTTCATTATTATTTTTTATTAATTTAATTTGTAAAACATCACAAATATATCCTCCTTTTAATTTTTTATGATTGATTTCTATTTCTTTTAATGTATAATTAAAATAATGTTGAATATATTTTTTTATATTTTCAAATGAATTTCTATTATTATAATGAATAATATGATCAATATCAATATTATTATAATTATCTATTGAATATTCAACATTTAAATTTTTTAATTCATTTTTATTAAAAATAGTTGTTAAACCAATGACTAATAAAGGTTGAACACTATTAGCACTTAAAATACCACTTTTAGAATCTTCAAATATAATAACTTTATTATGTTGAATATTAAAATATTGAATCGCATTCAAATAAGGATCTGGATAAGGCTTTGATTTTTCACATTCGTCACCAATGACTAAATAATCTATAAGTAAATCTATTTTAATTTTTTTTAATATGGCTTCTGCAGATTTTCGATTGCAGTTGGTAACAATGCCTATTTGATAATTTAATTTTTTTAATTGATTTAAAAATTCAACAGCACTTTGAATTATTTCTATTTTATCAATGGATTCTATAAAGTATTGATCTTTTAAATTAGATAATTCTTGAATATTTATTTTTTGATTTAGTAAAATATGATTTAAAACATATTTATCAGATTTACCTTGGATATTTTTTTTATAAAATAGTAAATCTACAAAAATATTAAATTTTTTTAATAATTTATTCCAGACATTTACATAAATTGAATCAGTTAAAACAAGCGTTCCATCTAAATCAAATAAAAATATAATATTTTTCATGTAATTAAATACAAAAAATAATAAAAACTATTTAATTTTACTAATTAATTAATTTATTACTAACTCTATCTTCTTTTATTCCCCAATGTAAATAATGTTCAATTATTTCATTATAATTTAATTTATTTAAATCTGGATAATTACTTTTATAATAATCTACATTAAAATCTTTATATAAATGATTTATATGAAAAGGTCTTTTTTCATTGATACCATTTTCAATTAAGTGAATTGTATATTTATCTAAATCATCTTTATAATATTTATCTAAATCAGGATTTAATAATTTATATATTTTAGGATGAGTATTTAATGCTTGAAATAAATATTTTACTTTATCTAACCATTTATTTTTAAGAGATTCATCTATTCTATCATTATACATTTGGTGATAATTTTTTGGCATTTCTCTTTTTGAATTCATTGTTGCACGTCCCCGTTCTATTTTTTCTCTCATCTCTTCCATTGATTTTCCCCAATAATGATTAATTTGAATAATATCAATAGTATGAGTACTATTAAATGATTTTTCAGTAATTATTCTAACTTTTGGATCAACAAAAAATTTATTATCTATTTTATCTTCTACATAATGCGGATTTAAAATTTTTTTTACAAATCTAGGCTTACATATTGTTTTAATATGCTTATTTTGATTTTTTTCACATTTAGTATAATTTTCAATTAAATAACCTTTTTTTTTCTTTTCAATATTATTTGAACCAAAATTTACCCAATTAATACCAACAGCATGATAATCTTCATATCTTTTTAAAAAATCTTTTAAATTCTTATCAATTTTTGGAAAGATATATTCATCTCCATCTATAATCGCTACCCAATTTGTTTTATGACCATATTTTTGTATAAAATCATTGTATGCTTCTACTTGTTTTACTTTACCAGGATAAGAAATAATAGTACATTTGGTATGAAAAAAATAATGATTCAATCTATTTTTTATTGGATTTTTACTTCCATTATCATATATAAAAAAATGTTCTACACCTTGTAAAAAATGATATATTATAAATTCTTCTAAATATTCTTCATCTTTTATAATACACACTATTGATAAATAATAGGTCATAATAATTATTTATTAAAATAAAAAAAAATAAAATTTTAAATTTAATATAAAAATAAAAATAAAAATAAATTTTTATAATAATATAAATGTATGATTCACATAAAGAAAATAATTATTTAAAACAAATAATTCTATATTTAAAAAAAGAAAATCAAAAATTACAAGAACAAATTAAACTTTTTCAACCAATCAATATTAATCATTGTGAAAAAAAACTTAATGTAATAAAAATAAAAAGACTATAATAATAAATTTAAATTTATTTCATTAAATTCAACTCTTTCATTTTTTTTTTAATTAAATCCCCATATTTATTTTTTAATGATTCATCAACTTTACTATTATACATTTGATGATAATTTTTTGGCATTTCTCTTTTTTTATTTATTGGTGCTCTTCCTCGTTCTATTTTTTCTTTTAAATCTTCTTCAGATTTACCCCAATAATGATTAATTTGTATTAAATCAATTGTATAATTTTCATTAAATGGACTTTCGATTATATTTTTTTTTGAATCAATATATAGATTGGTTTTATTTAATTCAACTCCATGAATACAAATTTTATTTACATATCTTGGTCTGCACATTGTCTTAACATGTTTATTTTGAATTTTTTCACATTTAGTATAATTATCAATTATTATTCCATTAGGTTTTTTATTATGATTATTTGAACCAAACATTACCCAATTAATACCAATAGCATGATAATCATTATAATCTTTTATAAAATTAATTATATTTTTATGTTTTTTTAAATAAATATATTCATCACCATCAATAACAATTAACCAATCTACAAAATTTCTAACTTTATTTCTACAATGATTGTACGCATTGACTTGTTGAGCCTTACCTGGAAAATTTATTATTGTACAATGTTTTAAAAAAAAAGGATGATTTAATCTTTTTTTTATAGGAATATTACTTTCATTATCGTATATATAAAAATGTTGAACACCTATTAAATGATGATAGATTATAAATTCTTCTAAATATTGTTCATCTTTTATAATACATGTTAATGCAACTTTAAATGCCATTATATATTTGTATATATAAAAAATATTTTAAAAAATCTTTTAAATAAATTAATTATGTGAATATAAATAATGTCTTAATTCATTCATATCACTGTCTTTAATTTTTCTATTTGATATATCATACATATTTACTCCATTTAATCGTTCTAATATAAAATTCATTGAATACACTCCACATTCACTGCCACCATATTGATGTCGCTTATCATTATAAATAATAACTGGTTGATAATTATTTGCAATGTAGTTTAATTTTAATTTCTTAATAAATGATTGTATTAAAGGTATAGGTAACGAACCATAACTATCATAATAATTTATTTCATTATTTTTATTATCAATAAATATAGCAACCCAATGCGTACCTGGTCCTGAACTTGTATCTAAATTATAAACAAGACCCATTTTATTAATTTTATTTTTCTTTAATCTTTGAATATCTATATTTGATAATTCACAATGAATTTTAGTAGGACAATCAGAAGGTACAACTCCCATAAATTTAAAATCTTTATATTTATGTTCATATTGTTTCATTACACGTAATATATCATATGTATTTAACCACGTGTGTTTATTTTTTTTCCATTCATTTGGATAATTTGGTTTAAATGTATAATTATTTATTTGATTATTATTTAATTTTTTAATTTCATCTTGATTTTTCCAACATTTTTCTTTATTATCACATTTATCTTTAAAATAAGATTGAATAAATAACCATAATTCTTTTTTAGATTTATGATTTGTATTAAAATGTTGATGATGTTTTTTTTTTAAACTATCACACATTTTTATTAATGAATCTTTTGAATAACATGTTTTAAATTTTCCGTTTTCATCAATTGATGGAGCACAATCATTATTTAAAATTTTAAATTTATACTTCATATATTAATATTAATAAAGATTTATTTTTTTTATTTGTTTTATTTAATGAATGATATTGTAATTATTGGTGGTGGAATTGCAGGTTTATATTCTTACTATAAACTTCAGAATCAAAATAAACATCTTAAAATAAAGTTATTCGAAAAAGAAAATTATTTTGGAGGACGTATTTTTACCGTCAAAAAAATTATTAATAATAAAAAATATCAATATGAAGCAGGAGCAGGACGATTAAATGATAAACATATTTTATTTTTAAAATTAATTCAACAAATGAATTTATCAAATGATTTAATTAAAATAAAAGGATCATCTGAATTTATACCTACTTCTAATTTTAAACTAAAAAATGATAAACAATTTAAATATAAAAATGCTTATTATTTTATTAAAAAAGTTGTTAAAGCAGGATTAAAAGCAAAAAAAGAAGATTTAATAAAAGTCACATTTAAAGAATATGCTTTAACTATTTTAACACAAGAAGAAGTATTTTTTATGTTAAGTTCCTCTGGTTATTACGGAGAATTAGTTCATGAAAATGCTTTTAATGCATTAAAAATATTTAATGAAGGAATAAGAGATGACATTAATTATTATATATTAAAAAATGGTATGTCTTCTATTATTGATAAATTAGTAAAAAAAATTAAAGATAATAAAGGTCAATTGTATTTAAATTCTTCATTAAAATCAATTAAAAAAGAATCATCTTATTATATTCTTAATATTAATAATAAACAAGTGAAAGCCAAAAAAATAATTTTAGCCTTACCTAAGCCTTCATTAAAAAATTTAAATTATTTATCGAATTATTCAAAAGAATTAAATTCAATCACATGTAAATCATTATGTCGAATTTACAGTATTTTTAAAGAAGTGTGGTTTAAAAATATTCATAAAACAACTACTAATAGTAATTTAAGATTTATTATTCCGATTAATAAACAAAATGGTTTAATCATGAGTAGTTATAGTGATTGTAAATATGCTCATTATTGGAAAAAATATTTAAATAAAAAAAAATCAAATGATTTATCAAATGATTTAGTAAAAAAATTAAAAGATGTTTTTCATTTAAAAATTGAAAAACCTATATATAACGATATTTGTTATTGGGATTGTGGAGTTGGATTTTGGAATAAAAATAAAGACAGTGAATTATTGGCACCTAAAATACTTCAACTTAATAAAAAAGAAGATCTTTATATAGTAGGTGAAAATTATAGTCAAAATCAAGGATGGATTGAAGGAGCCCTTGAAACAGTTGAAGATTTAATCCAAAAATTAAATATTTAATACAATATTCTTTTGATATAAATAAATTTTTTTATAATTATATTATAAAAATGGGAGAACAATTATTTGATCAATATACTTATTTACATTTTGCAAGTGGTATCATTGCTTATTTTTGGAATATATCTTTAATTCATTGGATTATACTTCATTCATTATTTGAATATATTGAAAATACACAATATTCAATATATATAATTAATAAATATTTAGTGGTATGGCCTGGTGGTAAACCTAAGGCTGATTTAATGATAAATATAGTAGGAGATACAATTGGAGCATTAATAGGATGGTTATCAGCATATATGATTGATCATATTGGAAACAAATATAAATGGTATAATTTACAT
>Ga0209533_1004840_pt1 | contig 11589 bp, 12 predicted proteins | sample COG_04_FD_184748 | JGI IMG/M metagenome (GOLD analysis project Ga0209533, IMG submission 184748) | Pelagic Microbial community sample from North Sea - COGITO 998_met_04 (SPAdes) (version 2) | ecosystem: Environmental > Aquatic > Marine > Neritic zone/Coastal water | place: Helgoland, sampling... | reverse complement strand
CCCCTGATGGTGCTAGTATATCGCGTAATGGCTAGTGCAAGCTTTTAGCTAGTACCGTAACAGAGAATAAAATAATAGAAACTACTTTAAGAGATTGGGGTAGTTTTTTTTAAGCCTTACAGCGACGCGACATTTTTGGTAAAGAACTCTTTAAACTTCTTTTTAGTAAGCATCGTATCAATAACCCACTGGTGCGGCATTTGTAACACGTACTCTGGCGCACTTCTGTGAAGTCCACTCGCGCGGGATATGTTAAATAAAAAACGATAAGCTGGCGCGCTTTTGTAAAGCGAGTCTAATTTAATTTAGCATTTGTAATGCGTTAAAAAAGAGAAAGATTTTATAGAAATTTAAAGGCTTTTTTATGCAATAAATTTAAGAAGCAAATGCCTGTTTGGTTTTAAAGTTTTGTATCACGTTATCAATAAGAAAAAACAGTTTACTTTTAGTTTCTTCATCAAGGTTTTCAATGTCTTCAATACGCTTTAAGACCTCTTTATCATAATTAGACATAGACACTGCGCTCCCGCTAGTTTGTAACTAGTGGCGTACTGATTAAGAAAACAAAAACAATTACAATAAGTTTGTTTATTTCAAACTACTAAGCTATACCCCCGTCACGTTGATAGTGTGGCACTAATATTAAAAACCTAAATACGAAATAAACTCAGGACGATGTGCAATGTTAAAGACGCCTCTGTATTACACTAATTTGAAGTTTATGTGACTAGGTGTCAAATTTTTTATTACTTTAGTAAAGCCCAATATAAACTTAACCTAAAATGCAACTCAATACCTCTATTGTAGTCTGTTCTTATGACGATAAAGTGACTGCTAAGCGACGCCGTTTTAAAGCACTCTACCAACGTGTCTACTACGAAGTTTATCAAATAATACAGTTTAATTGTACGATTAGAAACTGTTCTTACCAAAATCAATCAAAATTAATTTTAATCTACAGAGATTCCTCAAATAGAACCCCCTCTATCTTATGAAAAAGTATATAATAACTCCGCTCATTGTCGTGGGGCTTTTCAGCTGTAAAACCATGACTGTTCAGCAAGAGCTTCAAACTCAAACGACCCAGAATTTACAATTAGGAACGGTCGGCGAGCTAAAAGGCGTTCTTGTGTTGCAAGATTATAATCATACAGCCTTTCCTAACTATCAAGCTCCCATTAAGCTTAATGTTAGTAGAGTCCCATTTAACAAAGTGAAATTAAAGGCATTTGAAAAAGCCAAATTTGCTCAAAATAAGAATATCACAGTGAATTATATAGATTCTGTAAAAACAAAACCTACTTTTTTGAAAATAGAAATAGCCGATCGTGTTGCCATTTTAAATAGTTTTAGTGGGGATGAAAATAAAGACGTTTCTCGGTTTTTACAATACAAAACAAAGGCGCATTTAATTTCTACCATTTCAGTTGTCTTTAGTTCCGATACCGCAGCACATTTAAGCAATGCTCAGGAAATTTTTCTGGAGCAAACTGGCGTTAAAAATTACGTCTTAAAAACGTATCAAAATAACGAGCAGCAGCAATCAATCCATTTTAATGAAGGCGTTGTGTTTGGATATCAAGCCTCTAAAGCATGTTGGAAAGAAAATAACAAACACCAATTTGAGATTGTAGATCTCGTAGAAAATAATGATCAGTGTCCTATTAAAACCTATCGAGTTCCAAAAGACGCTAAAAAGAATCTTAATTATTATAAATTTTAGCTATGAACTATTTAAAATTAGCGGCACTTTTAATAGTGGTATTCAGTTGTGATGATATTATTGAAGTTGAAGATATCTCACAAAAAACAGTGGCTGTTTTAGCCCCCACGAACAACAGTGTGATCGCCAATTCTACAGTGACGTTTTCTTGGGGAGCACTAAACGATGCCGATCAATACCGTCTCCAAATTTCAACGCCAACATTTTCTGATGCAACCCAAATTGTAGTAGATTCTTTGGTGACCAGCACGAGTTTCACAACAGTTCTGACGTCCAATTCCTACGAGTGGCGTGTGAGAGCAGAAAACACGGGGTATGTCACGGCTTTTTCAACCCAAAATTTTTTGGTAGAAGCAACGGAAATCGTTGACATTTCAGAAAAAATCGTCGCACTATTAGCTCCTGCTAATACGGTTGTTTTTGGTTCCACAGATACCATCAATTTTTCTTGGGATCCCGTTTTAGAGGCCGATACTTATTCATTTCAAATAGCCATTCCAAGCTTTGAAAATGCAACCGAAATTATTAAAAATGAATCCACCACGACATCTACTTTTAGCGTTTCAAACTTAGAAGTCAATAGCTATGAGTGGCGGGTACGTGCGCTAAATTCGACCTATCAAACATCCTATTCAACTCAAAATTTTACCGTTGAAGAATAAACAAAAAACATATGGGTTAGTGGCTGCTGCCCTGGTTGTTTGGGGCGTCATTGTTTTTAAAATCAACTCTGGGTTAGGCCCAAAAGAGGTTCTAAAATCAGAAATCACCCAGAATCAAAGTTTTACACCGTCAATTAGGGTTGAGGTTGATTCCTTTTCAATTCAAATGGTTGATAGAGATCCTTTTTTAGGGACACTTTATCAACCGCCTAAAAAAATAAAAAAACCAGTTAAAAAGCCTCCCAAACCAATAGCTTTTATACCAATTTCCTACTCGGGGTTTGTACAAAAAAACCATAGCAAGACCCCCGTATTTGTGATCAACATCAACACCCATCAATACATCATGAAAAAGGGGCAAACAGTCGATAGTGTGACACTTGTTAAAGGAAATGCCAGCGAAATTGTGGTACGCTATAAACAGCACCTTAAAACGATAAAACGCCCCTAATGGTTTTATTAAAGCTAAAATCAGCTGCGTTGCAATTAACACTGTTTATTGCAATTATTATAGCAATCTTGCTTATGGGCTTTGTTTTATTGCTTCATACCCATAAACGCTTTCAAGTACAAACGGATTTTATCCTAGAAACCACTCAAAACGCTGATGTTGGTATTGAATATGCTTTGCTTAATCCAATTCGTTTGAAGGATTCCACAACCATTCCTTTAGAAGAGACAACGTTTAAAACCTTAAAAATATACCGTGACTTTTGGGGTGTTTTTGAAAAAGTAACGGCCGTATCTCAAATTAAAAATAATCATTTTCAAAAAACAGCTTTAGTAGGTGCTAAATCTAAAGACCAAAACAGAACTGCCTTGTATGTGCAAGACACCCAAAAGCCGTTGGTACTTGTTGGTGACACCAAAATTGAGGGAGTTGCTTTTTTGCCAAATCAAGGAGTGAAGCCAGGAACCATTTCAGGACACTCCTATACGGGATCGCAACTTATCTATGGTTCAACACAACTAGCTACTGAATTACCGTTGTTGGCATCAGACGTGGTTCATCAAATTGAATCGATTGAATCCTTAGTTGAAGAAATTTCAGAGACTCAATTTATTACAATTGAACCCAAAAAACAGTATAAAAATTCATTTATAAACCCTGTTCAACTCTATCTTTCTAATGGAGATATTGTTCTTAATTCGGTCGAGCTGGTAGGACACATTCAGGTGCAATCCAATACTAAAATTATAGTGCAGGCCTCTGCTACCTTAAAAGAGGTGGTACTTATTGCCCCTGAGATCGAAATCCAAACGAACGTTGTAGGGACTTTTCAAGCGTTTGCTTCAAAGACTTTAAGTGTCGGAAAGGGAGTGGAGTTACAGTATCCATCGGCTTTAATTTTAAATAAAAACCAAGCGTCTAGTGCGTCTTTTACGAATGGTGTAAAAGAAATGCCTGCGATGCAAATAGGGGAGTCAGCCGTTGTAAATGGTGTGGTTATTTATTTGGGAACTACGCCGCCTAACAATTATAAAACCCAAATAGAAGTTCACGAGACGGCCATTTTGATGGGGGAGTTGTATTGCAATCAAAACACAGAACTAAAGGGCAGCGTTTACGGTAGCGTATTTTCCAAAAATTTTATAGCCAATAAATTTGGGTCTATTTATCAAAACCACATTTATAATGGAAAAATCAATGTGCATCAATTGCCTAAGAAATATGTAGGGCTCTTGTTTAATAATTCAAAAAAGGAGGTGCTAAAATGGTTGTACTAAAAAAAATAAAGGCCTCAACGTTAATGGAAACTTTGATTGCGACGGTTCTTGTGGTGGTTACTTTTCTGTTGGCGAGCATGATTTTAAACAACTTGGTGTCAAATACAATTCAATCGGATACCCAAGCCATCGACACACATTTATTAGAATTACACTATTTGCAGCAACACAAGCAATTGACAGTACCATATAGCGAGAATTTTCAAAACTGGAGTATATCCATAGAACGACTAATCGAACACAATCAAGCCAAGATCGTAATAGAAGCCTCGGACCTAAATCGCTCCAAAACCATAAGAAAAATCTACAATGAACTCGACTAAAAAAATAGCTGCTTTTACGCTGAGTGAAATGATCATTGTGCTTATTTTGACAAGTATTGTGGTTGGATTGGCGTTTACGGTGCTAGGGTTGGTACAAAAACACATGGCAGTAATACAAGTGAATTTTAATAATACCTTAGAATTAAATAAATTGGAAACGGAACTGTGGCTAGATTTTAATCGGTATCCCTCAATTCGATTCAATGGCTTAGAGGATAGATTACTATTAAAAAACGAATTGGATTCGGTGTCTTACTCCTTTTCAGAACCCTATCTAATTAAAGATCAAGACACATTTCCAGTTCAATTAGAAAGCAAACGGTTTTATTTTGATGGGTTGGGTTCTACAACCGGCCCCATAGACGCCATTAAGCTAATCACGTCAAAAGCATTTCAAAACCGTGAATTATTTATTTATGTAAAAAATGATGCGACCGTATATATGAACTCTAATGGGGGTTTAAAACACTAAAAAAAGATCAATGGGATTTCAATTAGAGAATATACAAACCGTAAAAAAGACGAAGGAGAAGCATATTAATAAAACTTCTTTTCTACAAAAAGAAATGACATTTTTCGGGACTTCTTTTTCCAATAAAATAAAAGAAGATTTTTATACAGAATTGAGTGTTTTGTTAAGAGCGGGGATCACCCTAAAGGATAGCTTAGAACTCATTGAAAATACCTTAAAGAAAAACAACCCTAAAAAAATACTTCATGAACTCTCTCAATCCATTATTGCTGGATCCAGTTTATCGGATGCGATAAAACGCCATAAAGAATTTACAAACTATGAATATTTCTCACTTAAAATTGGAGAAGAAACAGGAACTTTAGCTCAAGTTTCGGAACAGTTGGGCGCCTTTTTTGTAAGAAAGAATGAACAACGCAGAAATGTAATTAGCGCCTTGACCTATCCAGTGATTATTTTAACAACCGCCGTGTTAGTCGTAGGCTTTATGTTGCAGTATGTAGTGCCTATGTTTCAAGATATTTTTGAACAACAAAAGGTGGATTTACCAGCCATCACAAAATTTATTATCAATTGTTCTGAGTTAATGAAACGTTATGGATGGTTAGTCATATTGCTTATTTTAGGAATGGGTCTGTCTAGACCTTTTTTCAATAAAAAAGTCTGGTATAAAAATGCTAAAGACACGTTCATCTCTAAAGTACCTTTTCTAGGAGAATTTGTAAAAAAAGTATATTTATCTCAGTTCACCCAAGCAGTAACTCTTTTAACCGCCTCTAAAGTTCCTGTAGTCAATAGTATTCAATTGGTAAAACAAATGATCAATTTTTATCCGTTACAAAAAGCATTGGAGACTGTTGAGCTTGATTTATTAAAAGGAAAATCATTAAGTGAGAGTTTAAAATCCCATTCTCTTTTTGATGATAAAATGGTGGCCATGGTAAAAGTTGCGGAAGAAACCAACCAAAATGAATTTATTTTTGAACGTTTAAACAGTCAATACACGATACAAGTACAGCAAAAGTCAAAATTATTATCAACCCTAATGGAGCCCCTCATTATCTTGATTGTTGGTGTCTTAGTAGGCGTTATTTTAATTGCGATGTATTTACCAATGTTTAAGCTGAGTAATGTGCTTGGGTGAAATCACTTCTGATGATTTGTTAGGTAATATCTTTGCTAACTTTTGTATTGGGAAGTAGTTCCAGATTTTTTTATGAATTCGTTTCTAAACTAAAAATCACTCTTTAGGTTTTGGGATTTTAAACAAACTCGCATTCGTCACTCGTGTATACCAATCGCCACCCAAACGTGCAACGAGGTCTAATTTTACAGGATCAATTTGGTCATTAGCATCTAACAAGTCCGATTTGACATGAATATGCACCACTTTGGCGATGACTAATTGCCCAGCACCGCCATGTTCACCAAGTGAAATAATGTTGTCCACCACACACTCAAAAGAAACTGGAGATTCCAAAACCCGAGGGGGTTTTACTTTAAGGGAGGGAACTTCGGTGAGTCCTGTTTCTATAAATTCATTGACGCCTTTAGCATAGTCGTTACTGGATTGTGACATTTGTTCCACCATCGAAAAATCAACGATATTGATCACCACTTCTTTTGTTTCTGCTGCGTTTTGTAGGGTATGTTTGGTGGTATTATCACGCACACGTCTGGCGGGTGAAAAAATTAAAATGGGGGGATTGGTACTAAAAACATTAAAAAAACTAAACGGACTTAGGTTCACATTCCCCTTTGCATCAATTGTACTTGCAAACGCAATTGGTCTGGGGGCAATCGAGGAGGAGAGCAATTTATGAATGGCTCTTGTCTCTAAAAATTCGGGGTCAAATGATTTGATGGTCGACATAATTTTTATTTAGCTTTTAGTAATGTTGATTTCACCGCTCCAAATCCGACACGGATCGCGCCTTTTTGGCAATGGCCTCTCATAATCACGGTATCATTATCTTCAATAAATTTTCGGGGTCCGCCCTCCGTTAATTCTACAGGTTTGGAGCCTGCCCACGACAATTCGAGCATGGAGCCATACGAATCGGAACGTTTTCCACTGATGGTTCCAGACGCCATCAAATCGCCCACATTCAAATTACAGCCGTTCACGGTATGATGCGCCAATTGTTGGTTCATATTCCAATACATATATTTAAAATTGGACTGACTTACCACTGTTTCTTGGCAATTTTTAGGTTGAATAGAGACTTCTAGCTGAATGTCATAATTTTTTGAACCCTCAAAACTTAGATAGGGCAGAACAGCGGGTTGTTGCGCCGGACCCGAAATTTTAAAGGGTTCTAGTGCTTCTAAAGTCACCACCCAAGGCGACATAGATGATGCAAAACTTTTGGACAAAAAGGGACCTAAGGGTACGTATTCCCATTTTTGAATGTCGCGTGCCGACCAGTCATTAAACAAGATTTTTCCAAAAATATACTCCTCAGCCGTTTCCGTTGAAACAGAATCCCCAAGTTTTGTTGATTTACCAATGATAAACCCCATTTCTAATTCAAAATCAACCCGAGTCGATGCTTGAAAACTAGGGGGGGCGTTGGGGTCTAAAACCACTTGTCCTTTTGGGCGGTAAACGTTTTCACCACTCACAATAATTGAGGAAGCCCGTCCATGATATCCAACTGGCAAATGCTTCCAGTTTGGGAGCAATGCATTGTCAGGATCTCTAAACATAGTCCCTATATTGGTGGCGTGTTCGATACTCGAATAAAAATCGGTATAATCACCCACTTTTACGGGCAAATGCATCTGTACGGAGCTTTGTTTGATAAATACGGAGGGGTGTGATTTTAATACAGAATTTGCAGTGCATAATTCGGCTTGAATTAGTTCTCTGACTTTTACAGTGGTCGATTTCCCTAAGGCAATAAAATCATTTAAGGAGTCCGATTCTAAAACTTTCACATCAAAGTCTACATCTTTAAAAATACCCAATTCAAACGCGGCATAGAGGTCTAATACTTGGTCTCCAATAGCCACTCCAATGCGTTTGATATGATCTGATTCGGAGAAAACTCCAAACGGTAAATTATAGATACTAAAATCTGAATGTTGATCAATTTTAATCCAAGACTGCATAGGTTATTTTTTAATAATTAACTCCAAGCCATCATGGATTAGCTTAGAAAATTGTTTGTTTTGTTTCAATTTAAGTAATTGTTTATGAATTTTGGTACTTAAAGAGACCTCTTTGTCGTAAACCAATTCATATAAGTTTAATAAGAGCAACCATTCCGAGGGATAGGTGTTGGTAACTTCATCTAGAATCGCAGCGATGGCATCGGTTTCAATTAATTTGGAAGCTCTAATTTGCGATACTTTTTCATACAAATTATGTAGCTGTTTTTCGTTTTCAGAATACGTTATTTTGGTAGTTTTTTTATCGGATAGGGTGTATATATCATCAAATGAATCGGAATCTGCTGGCCCAGCAAATGCCGACTGAATGTGTTTTCCAATCGCCATATCATAAACGCCCCAGCTCGGATCAAATAAGACGTCCTCAAGATAGGTTACTTTACAGTTTTTAAAAGTGATTAAAATAATTTTTCCTTGAAGATCTCTTTTTCCAGTAATAATTTCTCCTTCAACCGTCACGCCACCTTCAAATTGAAGTCGAGTCGTTTGGCCTTCTATAATCCCATAAACTTCTAAATCTTTGGGTGACATATCTTCAATCGCAATATTGATGCCTTCTAATTGACCAATTGGACTTCCAAAACCATTAGCATGATGTTCGGTGCCATGCCCGATCAATTCTGTCCCCTCAAAAGAGAGGGCTGTAGGGCTATTGGTTTGGTAATAAATGGGGGTGTTATTGGCTTCGATCCCCGCATTAAAAATTCCAGAAATTTGAATCCCTGTACTTAATTCGATGGTTCCTAATTTTTTAGAAGTGATGAGTTTTTGTAATCCTTCGAGTCCGCCGGTTCGTATCGCCATAGTATTTGCAAATTTTTCTAAAACAAAGCTAAGACTTGAAAAGTTAGGAATGACAAATAATTGGGGTTGTGTGTTTGTAATATCAAAATTAACGTTGGCTGCATCAATTGAATACGGTATTTTTTTTACCTCTTTTTTTAAGCACAACGCACTTTCTTCAATAGAAGACAACAGTCCAGCGCCGTAAAGTTTGGGGGTGTCGAGCGTCCCAATTAGCCCGTATTCAACCGTCCACCAGTGTAAATTTCGTATTTGTGCCATTTCAGAAAGCGTTCCCATTTGGGTCTGAAGTTTGTGAACGTGATTGGTTGCAGCGCTAATTTCAGTCTCTGAAGACTGCGGGTTTTCTTTTAAAATGGACAACCATCGAATGGCTTCATACATTGCGTCATCTTTTGGGGATGCGATGGCTTTACATCCAATTTCACCCAAACGTCTGAGGTATTCTGAGTATTCTGGATTTGCAATGATGGGGGCATGGCCCGCCGCTTCGTGAATAATGTCAGGAGCAGGCGTGTAATTAATGTGATCGATCGTTCGAATATCAGAGGAAATCACCAACACATTATACGCTTGAAACTCCATAAAGGCATTTGGTGGAATAAACCCATCAACGGCAACGGCAGCCCATCCAATATTTTTTAGAATTCGATTCATGCCCTCCATTTCAGGAATGGCGTTTTCATCAATCCCCGTTTTTTTGAGTCCACCGCTATAGCTTTCATGGGCACGATGCTTTAGGGTACTGATGTTTAAACGCATCACATACCGCCACACCGCTTGGTTTTGGGCCGTATACGCACTGTAAGGCTGTTGAACCATAAATTTATGAAGATGTTTAGGTAACTTTTCAGTTACGCGATTAAATGGCATCGTCTGTTCTTCATGGTTCAACATTGATTTTAAATTTAAAGGGTGCCTCTATTGTCTTGTTCTCTTTCAATGGCTTCAAAAAGGGCTTTAAAATTTCCTTTTCCAAACGATTGTGCGCCTTTACGTTGAATGATTTCAAAAAACATAGTAGGCCGATCTAAGACTGGTTTTGTAAAAATCTGTAATAAATACCCTTCTTCATCTCTGTCAATTAAAACACCGTGTTTTTTTAAGGTACTTAAATCTTCATCAATTTCTCCCACACGTTCTAATAAATCATCGTAATAAGTTTCAGGAACGTATAAAAATTCGACCCCTCTATTTTTCATCTCTTGGACTGTTTTGGCAATATCATCCGTGGCTAAAGCTAAGTGTTGCACACCAGGCCCCTTATAGAAATCTAAATATTCTTCGATTTGTGATTTTTTCTTCCCCTCAGCAGGTTCATTAATCGGAAATTTGATACGGCCATTTCCGTTACTCATCACTTTACTCATCAGTGCCGTGAACTCGGTAGAAATATCGTTGTCATCAAAAGAAATTATTTGAGCAAAGCCCATCACTTCTTGATAAAATTTACACCAAGTATTCATTTCATCCCAATCGACATTTCCAACAATATGATCAATGTATTTTAGACCAACGTTTTCGGGATTGTAATGAGAATCCCATTTTCTGTACCCGGGAAGAAATAAGCCCGAATAGTTCTTTCTCTCGATAAAAAGATGCACGGTTTCTCCATAGGTATAAATCCCCGATTTGATGATGGTTCCATGTTCATCACTTTCTTCAGTAGGCTCAAGAAACGGTTTTGCGCCTCTTTTGACCGTTTCACTAAACGCTTTTGTGGCATCTTCAACATGCAATGCAATTATTTTAACGCCGTCGCCATGCAAATTAATATGTTTGTTAATAACACTATTTTCTTCAAAAGAGGTGGTTAAAACGAGTCGAATCTTTCCTTGTTTTAGAACATAGGATGCGATGTTTTTGAGTCCAGTTTCAAGGCCTGCATAGGCTTCCGACTGAAATCCAAAAGCGGTTTTGTAATAATGGGCACTTTGTTTGGCATTTCCTACGTAGAGTTCAATGTAGTCCGTACCTAAAATAGGTAAAAAATCCTGAGCGTCATCAAATATTTTTTTAATCTCGAAATTAAAATTTTGTAATTCTTCAATAGTTTTTGTAGGTTCCATTTTAGTTCTTATTTAACCAGGATTTATAATACGATTCGTCACTTATTTTAAGGGCTTCTTCAGTCACCATTAATGGACTAAACGTGTCCACCATCACAGCGAGTTCAAAAGTTTCTTTTTTACCAATACTTTTTTCCATTGTTCCAGGATGTGGTCCGTGCGGAATGCCGGCAGGATGCAGCGTCACACTGCCTTGCTCGATGTCTTTACGACTCATAAAATCGCCATCCACATAATAGATCACTTCATCGGAGTCTATGTTTGAATGGTTGTAGGGTGCTGGTACCGAATTTGGGTGGTAGTCATACAGTCTAGGGACAAACGAACAGATCACAAATGCGCTGGTTTCAAAGGTTTGATGCACGGGCGGTGGTTGATGAATCATCCCCGTTATAGATTCAAAATCATGGATTGAAAATTTATAAGGGAAATTATAACCATCCCAGCCAACCACACTAAACGGATGGGCGGCATAGATATATTCGTGTAGGGTGTCTTGTTTTTTAACCTTGATTAAAAAATCACCTGTTTCATTAAATGTTTCAAGTTCGGTAGGCGGGTGGAGGTCTCTTTCGCAATAGGGGGCGCCTTCTACATGTTGGCCAAACCAATTTCGATAGCGTTTTGGGGTATA
>Ga0209533_1004838_pt1 | contig 11589 bp, 9 predicted proteins | sample COG_04_FD_184748 | JGI IMG/M metagenome (GOLD analysis project Ga0209533, IMG submission 184748) | Pelagic Microbial community sample from North Sea - COGITO 998_met_04 (SPAdes) (version 2) | ecosystem: Environmental > Aquatic > Marine > Neritic zone/Coastal water | place: Helgoland, sampling... | reverse complement strand
GACAAGCGGGGAAACTTGTTTGATGATGCCAAGCCAGTCACGACCCATGTGCACCGAAAACCCACTGACCTCGCTTGGCTTTTTTATACCTCAGGTACAACTGGCCAACCGAAAGGGGTGATGATCACGCATCGTATGCTGGTGTCTATGTCGCTGAATTATATCTCAGATGTGGACGTGGTAAGTGACGCGGATAGTGCGCTTTATGCGGCCCCGCTGTCGCATGGTGCGGGGCTTTATAATATGGTGCATGTCCTAAAAGGCGCGCAGCATATCTTTCCTGCAGTGCCGGGTTTTGATCCAGCGGATGTGCTTGAATTGACTGAATATTTTGGCGCTGTCCACATGTTTGCGGCCCCCACGATGGTGAAGCGATTGACGCGACAGGCGATTGAAGCGGCGCAAATCGGCAAAGGGTTGCGCACAATCGTCTATGCGGGCGGACCGATGTATCAGGCTGATATCATAGAAGCGGTTGATCATTTCGGCGATATTTTCGTGCAAATCTATGGCCAAGGTGAATGTCCGATGGGCATCACCGCCTTGTCACGCTTTGATGTTTCGGATCGCACGCACCCCAATTGGCAAGCGCGTCTTGGCTCTGTCGGGCGGGTGCAGTCCTCTGTCGAGGTACAAATCAAAGGTGCCGATGGGCTTTGTGATAGGGACCAAGTCGGCGAGATAATCGTGCGCGGCGACACTGTCATGCCCGGCTATTGGCGCAACGAAGCGGCGAGCGCACAAACGATAATTGATGGATGGCTGATGACGGGTGACATGGGATCGATCGATGCCGATGGCTACGTCACACTAGTAGATCGATCAAAAGATGTCATCATTTCAGGTGGTTCGAACATCTACCCACGCGAAGTGGAGGAGGTACTTCTCACCCATGAGACGATTTCTGAGGTCTCTGTTGTCGGTCGTGCGCATCCTGAGTGGGGCGATGAGGTGGTTGCATTTGTCGTGCCCATCGCTGGCTCTTCTATTGATATGGAAGCGCTCGATACGCATTGTCTTTCGCAGATCGCGCGTTTTAAGCGGCCTAAGGAGTATATCGTACTGAGTGAACTGCCTAAGAATAACTATGGTAAAGTGCTTAAAACCGAGCTGCGCAAGTTGCTTTAGATACATAAAAAGCCCCGTTACTCGTGAAACGGGGCCTTTGAAAAGCAGATTTGGTAACGACCTACGCGCCTGTGCGGTTCGCAATCAAGTCATCTACGACCGATGGATCGGCGAGTGTAGATGTATCACCAAGCGAGCCTGTATCGTTCTCGGCAATCTTTCGCAGAATGCGGCGCATGATTTTGCCAGAGCGGGTTTTTGGCAGGCCCGGTGCCCATTGAATTACGTCAGGCGACGCGATCGGGCCTATCTCAGTGCGCACCCAAGTGCGCAGCTCTTTGCTCAACTCTTCTGTTGGTTCTTCGCCGTTCATCAATGTTACGTAGCAATAGATGCCTTGGCCTTTGATGTCATGCGGATAGCCGACGACAGCGGCTTCAGCGACTTTCTGATGTGCAACCAGTGCGGACTCAACTTCGGCTGTACCCATCCGGTGGCCAGAGACGTTGATCACGTCGTCGACGCGACCTGTAATCCAGTAGTCACCGTCGTCGTCGCGTTTTGCGCCGTCACCTGTGAAGTAATAGCCTTTGTAATCGGCGAAGTAAGTTTTCTGGAAACGCTCATGATCGCCCCAAACTGTGCGCATCTGGCCGGGCCAGCTGTTCTTGATGCAAAGCACGCCTTCAGCTGGATTGCCTTTAATTTCTTCACCAGTGGTCGGCTCAAGAATGACAGGTTCAATGCCGAAGAACGGCTTCATCGCAGAACCGGGTTTCATAGCATGTGCGCCGGGCAGGGGAGTCATCAAGTGACCGCCTGTTTCCGTCTGCCACCACGTATCGACGATGGGGCAACGACCCCCGCCGACGACTTCATTGTACCAGTTCCATGCCTCTGGATTGATCGGCTCGCCCACCGTGCCAAGGACGCGCAGGGAGGAGAGGTCAGCTGCTTCCACGAAGGAATTGCCTTGACCCATCAACGCGCGCAAAGCGGTAGGGGCAGTGTAGAATTGGTTCACTTTGTGCTTTTCGCAGACCTGCCAGAAGCGTGATGCATCAGGGTAGGTTGGTACGCCTTCAAACATTACAGTTGTCGCGCCATTCGCGAGCGGGCCGTAAACGATATAAGAGTGGCCCGTGACCCAGCCCACATCTGCGGTGCACCAAAACACGTCGTTCTCTTTATAATCGAACACGACTTCATGGGTGAAGGAGGCGTAAACGAGGTAACCGCCTGTGCTGTGCACTACGCCTTTGGGCATGCCAGTGGAGCCGGATGTGTAGAGGATGAACAGCGGGTCTTCAGCATTCATTTCTTCCAGCGCGCAAACGTCAGAAGCTTCTGCGGCGAGAGCGTTGTAATCGAAATCTCGGCCATCGACCCAAGCAATGTTGCCACCTGTGCGCTTCACCACCAAACATTTCACACTGTCGCCGCAGTTTGCGAGCGCAAGATCCGCGTTGGATTTAAGCGGCGTTGCTTTGCCGCCGCGCGGCGCCTCGTCTGCGGTGATCAGCAGCTTTGCCTCAGAACCGTTTATGCGTGCTGCCAAAGCATCAGGAGAAAAGCCTGCAAAAACAATAGAGTGGATTGCGCCGATCCGCGCGCTTGCAAGCATCGCGTAGGCTGCTTCTGGGATCATCGGAATGTACAGAACGACACGGTCACCTTTGCCAACGCCCATATCCTTAAAGATATTAGCCATGCGGTTTACATTGGCGCTCAGCTCGTTATAGCTGATATGCTGCGCGGCTTCTTTGGGATCGTCGGGCTCAAAAATGATCGCCGTTTGATCGCCGCGCGTTGCAAGGTGGCGGTCGACGCAATTGGCAGCCACATTCAATGTGCCATCGGCGTACCAATTGATATCGACGTTGCCAAAGCTGTAATCGACGTTTTTCACCTCTGTAAAGGGCTTGATCCAATCAACCCGTGCGCCTTGTTCTTTCCAAAACGCATCTGGATCCGCGACGGAGGCCGCGTACATCGCTTCATATTTGGCGCTATCAACATGTGCATTTTTGGACATGTCGGCGGAAGGGGGGAAAGTATCGCTCATGGGATCGGCTCCATTCTTCAGGTATGCTCGGGCAGGGCGTAAATCCCCCTCAAGCGTCATTCAATGTGTTTGAAATGACAAGGTCCAGCTCGGCGCTGCCTGCTGGACCTTGTTTTGTTTAGATCGCGAGGTATTCGGCGCGAAGCTCTTCGTTCTCAAGCACCTCGGAGGCGAGACCGTCAAACACGATGCCACCCGTATCAAGGATCACCGCACGATCTGCGAGTTCGAGTGCGCGGACCGCGTTTTGCTCAACTATCACTGTGGTCATGCCTTGCTCTTTGATCAGGCGCAGGGTCTTTTCGATCTCGTCCACGATCACAGGGGCGAGGCCTTCGTAAGGCTCATCGAGCAGCAGCACTTTGATGTCACGTGCAAGGGCGCGCGCGATGGCAAGCATTTGCTGTTCGCCACCAGAAAGCGTGATGCCCTCCTGATTGCGGCGCTCACGCAGGCGTGGAAACAAATCGTAGAGACGATCCAGTGACCAACCGATTGGTGGTGCGATTTGCGCTAGCTTGAGGTTTTCCTCTACCGTGAGACCCGCGATAATGCGGCGGTCTTCTGGAACAAGGCCAAGGCCGTTGGTTGCGGCCTCATAGCTTTTCATATGGTGCAAAGGCTTGTGATCAAGCCAGATCTCACCATGCGACACTTGTGGCTCATCAAGGCGTGCAATCGCGCGCAAAGTGGTGGTCTTGCCCGCGCCGTTGCGACCCAAAAGGGCAAGAATTTCGCCCTCATGGATCTTAAAGCTGATGCCTTGGACGATATAGCTTTCGCCGTAGTAGGCGTGCAAATCCCAAACATCCAAATAAGCGGGCGCAGTTGTCGCGTGGTTCACACCAGTGGAGGCTTTCGCAGCAGTGGTCATGTCAAAAACTCCTATGCCGTCTCGCCAAGATACGCTTCGCGCACTTTGGGGTGGCCTTTGATATTGTCTGGTGTGTCTTCCACAAGCGGTGTGCCTTGCGCAAGAACGGTGATGCGCTCCGCCAAAGAGAAAACAACGTGCATGTCATGCTCGATGATCGCGATTGTGATGTCGCGCTCGTCTTTGATCTGCTTGAGCAAGTCGATGGTATTGTTCGTATCCGCGCGCGCCATGCCGGCTGTTGGCTCATCGAGCAGCAGCAAACGCGGCTCTTGGGAGAGGCACATGCCAATCTCAAGACGACGCTTGTCACCCCGGCTCATCGCGGCGGCATGCATGTCGCGTTTGTCGGCCATGTTCATCTCTTCGAGCATTTGCATCGCACGGTCGCCGATCTCTTTATCGCTTTGGACCGACCCAATGGCGTTCAATTCGAACGCGCCATCACGTTTGGCAAAGCAGGGGATCAACATATTTTCCAAAACCGTCAGATCGCCAAAGATCTCAGGAGTTTGGAAAACGCGGCTGATACCCATCTGGTTGATCTCGAACGGTTTGCGCCCCAGCACCGATTGCCCGTCGAACATCACGGAACCCGTGTCAGGGATCAGTTTGCCGACAAAACAGTTCAGCAGCGTGGATTTACCAGCCCCGTTTGGTCCGATTATCGCATGCACCGAGTTTTCTGCGACCGAGAGATTCACATCGCTCAAGGCTTGTAGGCCGCCAAAGCGTTTGCCTACGTCTTTTACTTCAAGGATACTCATTGTTTTGTTTCCTTATTCCGCAGGTGTGGTTGCTTTTGACGTATCCGCGCCATCGTCATCCTTTTTACCGCGCTTGAATAGCGTGGCAATGCGCTGTCCGCCTTCAACAAGGCCACCGGGCAAGAAGATAACAACCATCATGAACAACAGGCCAAGCGTGAGGTGCCAGCCTTTGCCGATGAAAGGGTGAATGATTGTAATGACAAAGTTCTCAAGGCCATCGGGCATAAAGCTGAACCAGCCGTGCAGAACATTGTCGTTGATCTTGGAGAAGATGTTTTCAAAGTACTTGATGAAACCTGCGCCAAGAACAGGGCCGATCAACGTGCCCGCACCTCCAAGTATAGTCATCAGAACGACCTCACCTGAGGCTGTCCACTGCATACGTTCTGCGCCTGCAAGAGGATCCATCGACGCCATAAGACCACCCGCAAGACCAGCGTACATCCCAGAGATCACAAAGGCCGCAAGCGTGTAAGGACGTGTGTTCAAACCAGTGTAATTCATCCGTTGCTGGTTGGATTTCACCGCCCGCAGCATAAGCCCAAAAGGCGAGCGGAAGATGCGGATTGCAAGGTAGAAGGCAACAAGCAAAGCAACCGCACACAGGTAGTAACCGACATTAAACTGGAATGCCCATGCGCCAACATCCATCGTGTAGGTCGAGCGCATTTCGAGGCCAAACAAACCTGTCACCGGGATGGAGCCATCCGCAGTCTGGCTAATGCCAAGTACGCGTGGATCGTTCAGTGTCAGTTGCAAACCCGTTTCACCGTTGGTGATGGGAGTTAGAACTGAATATGCGAGGTTGAAGCTCATCTGTGCGAAAGCAAGCGTCAGGATCGAGAAATAGATGCCTGAACGACGCAAGCTGACATAGCCGATGAGGAGCGAGAATAGACCCGCCACAACAACTGACAGTGCAATCGCAGGGATGACGTTCATGCTCAGAAGTTTGAACATCCATACCGCAGAGTAGGATCCGACACCCAAGAAGGCAGCATGACCAAAGCTAAGGTAGCCTGTGAGACCGAACAGGATGTTGAAACCAATGGCAAAAATACCAAAAATTACAAAACGCTGCATCAGGTCTGGATATCCCGCGTTGAACTGCGCCATCGCGCTGTCTGTGGGGAAGGGGTTCAGGATGAAGGGGGCGAGCAATGTCAGTCCCACAACAACCAGCAACAAAGTTGCGTCTTTTTTAGCTAAACCGAACATGGATTTACTCCTCCATCACGCCTTTGCGGCCCATAAGGCCACGCGGACGCGTCAGTAGAATGAGAATAGCGACCACATAGATGATAATTTGGTCGATGCCGGGGATCAGGCTTTTGATTTCGTTCATGGAAGCAAAGCTTTCCAAGATACCAAGCATGAAACCCGCGAGAACAGCGCCGGGCAGGGAGCCCATACCGCCTACAACAACCACAACGAAGCTAAGCACGAGGAAATCCATGCCCATGTGATAGTTTGGCGAGTTGATCGGCGCGTACATAACGCCAGCAAGACCCGCGACCGCAGCGGCGAGGCCGAACATGATCGTAAAGCGCTTGTCAATGTTGATACCCAAAAGGCCAACAGTTTCTCGATCCGCCATGCCGGCACGAACAACCATCCCGAAGGTGGTGAATTGCAAGAAGGCGAAGACAGCACTGATGATCAGTGCAGAGAAACCGAAGTAGACCAAGCGCCAATAAGGATAGATGATCGTGTTTGGATCAAAGCCAAGCAAGACACCAAAATCAAAGCTGCCTTTGAAGACTTCCGGCGCACCCGTGGGGATAGGGTTCGCACCGTAGAAATATTTGATAACTTCCTGCAAAACGATCGCAAGACCAAAGGTTACGAGGATCTGGTCCGCATGTGGACGTTTGTAGAAATGCTTGATCAATCCACGCTCCATAATGAAACCAATGGCGATCATAACCGGGATTGAGAATAGGATTGCAAGGGGGACTGACCAATCAATAATGGCGGCACCTGCTTCGGGTCCGAACCAGCTTTCGACATAAGGTGTTTTGATTTCAGCAGGTTGGCCGAGGAAGTTGGTCTCGGTCTTGCTCAAAGTGACAGTGCTGAGCGACAGAATGCGCTGAAGCGTTACCGCGCAAAACGCACCGATCATAAACAATGCGCCGTGCGCGAAGTTTACGACACCGAGCGTGCCGAAAATGAGAGTAAGGCCTAGCGCGATCAGCGCATAAGCCGAGCCTTTGTCGAGGCCGTTTAGAATTTGAAGGATGATTGCGTCCATGGTCCCCACCAATATGCTTAGGGAAAGCGCTGCGACATCTGTGCAGCCTCAAACTTTGAGAGAGTGTAGGGCGGAGTAAATCCGCCCTACGAAAGCCAATTGGCTTATGCGCCTGGGTTACATGTACCCAAAGCACCACCCGCGAACATTGGGTGATCGGGCTCATACGTAACCTGAGCCGCTGGCGTAACTTCCACAACTTCCAAGAGGTCGAACTCGGATGTTGGGTTTTCTTTACCGCGCACAACCAGAACGTCTTTGAAGCACTGGTGATCTGCTGCACGGTAGAGTGTCTTGCCGTTGCCAAGACCGTCGAACTCGAAGCCTTCGAGTGCTTCGGCAATGCCGCACGGGTTGAAGGTACCTGCACGCTGCGCTGCGTCTGCATAAAGCATTGTCTGGCAGTAAACTGTGTGCGCCGCCTGTGAAGGAGGGAAGCCGTACTTTGTACCGAAAGACTTAACGAATGCTTTAGAAGCGTCGTCCTGCAGGGACCAGTGCCAGTTTGTGGAGCCGTGGATGCCTTTTACGTTTGCGCCCGCACCCTTCGCCATCAGGCGAGAGTAAAGTGGAACAACAATTTCGAAGTTCTTACCGTTAACCTGCTTATCACGTAGACCGAACTGAACAGCGTTTGTCAAAGAGTTGACCATGTTTCCGCCGTAGTGGTTTAGAACCAGAACGTCTGCACCGGAGTTCAGAACAGGCGCAATGTAGGATGAGAAGTCTGTGGACGCGAGAGGCGTACGCACTTTGTTGACTGTGTTCCAACCCATTGCTTCGGTTGCCGCAGCGATCGACTCTTCCTGTGTCCAGCCCCATGTGTAGTCAGCTGTCAGGTGGTAAGCGTTACGGTCTGTACCATAGAGGTTCTTGAGAACCGGCGCCAAAGCTGCCGCAGACATATAACCGTTAAAGAAGTGACGGAAGCCATTGGCTTTCTTGTCTTTACCAGTAGTGTCGTTGGAGTGCGTGAGGCCAGCCATAAATATGATGCCAGCTTCTTGACAAAGGCCCTGAACAGCAATCGCAACACCAGAAGAAGAACCGCCAGTGATCATCACTGCGCCGTCTTTTTCGATCATGGACTTCGCGGATGCACGCGCCGCGTCAGATTTCGTCTGCGTGTCGCCTGTGACGTACTCGACTTTCTTGCCGAGAATGCCGTTACCCGTAAGCTCTTTAGAGCTAAAGGTGTTCATCATGCCGCCGTCGCCGCCGCCATTGAGGTGCTCAACTGCAAGCTCATATGCGCGCAGCTCGTCTGCGCCCTCGTCTGCGTAAGGACCAGACTGTGGAACGTTGAAGCCGAGTGTTACCGTATCACCCTGTGGTGCGTTGGTATAACCGGCGTGGTTTGCAGCGGACAGATACGTTGGCAATGCCAAGCCTGCGCCCGCAACGGCGCTTGTCTTCAAAAGACCGCGACGTGTGAAGTTACTTGTGGACATGAAAATCCTCCCATTTTTTTAAAGAGCGGTGATCTGCTCCTCCGCAGATCGCCACAATGCACAAAGTGCTGCTCGTTTATGGACGTTTGTTAGAAAACTTCGCAACAAGTGCCTTAAGAAAAACAATTATTTTGTCAACGAATACACAATACTGTAGTATACTTTGTAAATTAATTATTCTGCGCCGCGGAAAGCTGTTGAAAGAGTGAAGGAAATTTCATGAGCCGTGATACCCTAACCGGCAGCCGCATTCGTGAACGGCGTTTGATCCAAGGTATGAAGCAGGCAGACCTCGCGCGAAGGACGGAGATATCTGCGTCCTATCTCAACTTAATCGAGCATAACCGTCGCAGAATCGGTGGTAAGTTATTACTCAGAATCGCAGCTGCCTTAGACGTAGAGCCAAGCGCTCTAAGTGAAGGCGCGGAAGCTGCTTTGCTCGCGTCTTTGCGCGAGGTCGCCGCCGGATATCCTGATCACGCGATTGAACTGGATCGGACGGAAGATTTTGCGGGCCGTTTTCCGGGCTGGGCGGGTTTGATTCAAGGCTTGGCTGCGCGTCAAAGTTCGCTTGAGCAAACCGTTGTCTCAATTTCCGACCGCATGACCCATGATCCGCAATTGGCCGAGGCGCTGCATGATATGTTGGGGGCGGTGACGGCTATTCGCTCCACGTCGTCCATCCTGGTTGAAACGGACGCGATAGAAACGGAATGGCAAGATAGATTTCATCGCAACATCAATGAGGATGCCAAGCGGCTGACAGAAAGTTCGCAGGCTTTGGTGTCCTATCTCAATAGCGAGGTGTCTGAGCCGCAAGAGGTGACAACCCCGCAGGATGAAATTGAAGCGTTCTTCATGCGTCATGCCTATGCGTTTAATGATTTGGAGCAGGCGGCAGACACCCAAAACGCACAGGACATAATCACCACATTGATAGCAGAGGCCGCGGACATTCTCGTATCGACCTCTGCGCAGGCACAGGTTTCCATGCATTTGTCACGATATTGGCGAGATGTGCAGTTGCTATCATCCAAAGCGTTATTGGATGAGATTTCCAAAGTTGGCTTGGATCCCGCACACATTGCCCAAACCTCCGGCGTTGATCTTGGCTGTGTCATGCGTCGTTTGGCCAGTCTTAGTGGCAACGCCTTGACGCCGCTGCTACAAGATGCAGGCTACGCTCTCTCAGAAGAAGGGCTAGGGCTTGTGGTCTGTGACAGCTCGGGCACTTTGACGTTTCGCAAGCCGCTGAGTGGGTTTGCGCTACCAAGGTTCGGCGCCGCCTGTCCGCTTTGGGTTTTGTATCAAGCTATATCGCGCCCGATGATCGCCTTGCGCGAGGTTGCCGAACTCAAAGGCCGTGAGATCGCGCATTTTGAAACACTCGCGATCTCGACGCCCTTAACGCCGCCGCAATTTGGTGCAGTGCCATTGTTTGAGGCGCATATGCTGATCTTGCCTTTGGCTTCGGTAAACCAAAACGAAACGCGTACAAGACCCATTGGAACAAGCTGCCGCATTTGCCCGCGCGAGAACTGTCAAGGGCGGCGCGAACCTTCTATCCTCGCGAGCGGGCTTTAAAAACCTGTTTGTTTCCATTGCAACTGCATCGCGTTTGCCTAAACTCTGTTTACGTTTTGTGGCGCGGGACATCCCAGCGCGTAAAAGCCAAGGGGAGTGAGACGTCGGATGAGCAAACATGTTCTGTTGATCGAAGACGAGCCGAATATCATCGAAGCGGTCAGTTTTTTGCTGTCGCGTGATGGGTATAAAGTGTCGACGCATTCCAATGGACATGATGCGTTGGAGGTAATTGAGGCGAAACAACCGGATCTTCTTATCCTAGATGTGATGCTGCCTGGGCGTAGCGGCTTTGACATTCTCGCCGATCTGCGCGGGCGCGAAACGGGCGAGGGCATTCCTGTCCTTATGCTCACCGCGCGCGGGCAAACCAAAGACCGTGAAATGGCGCAGCGCATCGGTGCGACCCGTTTTATGACGAAGCCTTTCTCTAACGCAGAAATTATCGAGACCCTCAATGAGATGAGCCTCGCTTGAGCGCGCAGGACGAAAAGCCCACGGAGACGAGTTTGCAAGCCCGCGTCTTTCTAGAGCGCCGCAGCTACAGACAAAGACGCCTAATTGATGCTGCACGGATCTTGCCTGTCGTGGGCATCGTGCTGTGGTTTGTACCACTGGTCTGGCCAAGCGCTGAGGAAAACGGCGAAATTTCGACATCAAGTGCATCGACCTATATTTTTACGATTTGGATAGGACTGATCGTCGTGGGGGCTTTAGTTGCTTGGCGCATGGCACCTGCGGACGAAAGCCCAACCAAGCCAAGCGGTCCTATGGATGAAAGCGCTTTCGAAACACGAAGACGCGATCGGACAGGGTGATGAATGTTCTGATTGTCGTCTCGCTTGGCTATGTTCTGGCGCTTTTCACCGTCGCTTTTATGGCTGAACGCGCAGCGCGATCCGGTCGCATCAAATGGCTACGCGCGCCTGTCGTCTATACATTGTCTCTGTCGATATACTGCACGGGTTGGACCTTTTATGGCGCGGTTGGATTTGCTGTACGTTCAGGTTTGGAGTTCATCACGATCTACTTGGGACCGTCGCTTGTTATGCTTGGTTGGTGGTGGACCGTACGCAAACTGGTGCGGATAGGGCGGACCCAGCGCATTACCTCTCTCGCGGATCTGATTTCGTCGCGGTTTGGTAAATCTAATTTGCTGGCTGTGGGTTTGACCCTACTCGCAGTGACGGGCACGACACCTTATATTGCGCTGCAATTACAATCAGTCACGCAATCCTATGCGGTTTTTGCGGAAGCGTCCCAAGACGGATTTAACCAGACGAGTCAAACCACGACAGCCCTTTGGGTGGCCATTGGTCTGGCGCTGTTCACCATTTTGTTCGGAACCCGCAAACTTGATGTGAACGAGCGTCATGACGGTGTGGTCATGGCCATCGCGGTTGAGGCGGTGGTGAAGCTTATCGCATTGATGGCTGTGGGGATCTTTGTGGTTTGGGGGCTATCGGGCGGCATTGGACCGATGCTTGAAAAGATCGACGCCTCCGAGATTGGTACGTGGAATG
>Ga0209533_1004834_pt1 | contig 11600 bp, 10 predicted proteins | sample COG_04_FD_184748 | JGI IMG/M metagenome (GOLD analysis project Ga0209533, IMG submission 184748) | Pelagic Microbial community sample from North Sea - COGITO 998_met_04 (SPAdes) (version 2) | ecosystem: Environmental > Aquatic > Marine > Neritic zone/Coastal water | place: Helgoland, sampling... | reverse complement strand
CTGAACGATATAAATAATGATTATTAGTATTATTTAAAGTTTCAACAAACCAAATAACACTAATAAAAATTCTAATATTGGTTGTAGATACTGAAAACTTCATTAAATTATATTTAAAATTATTAAATAATGTTTAAATATTATATATGGATTGTTTAGTAAAAAGAGATGATAATACAATAGCATATGTTAATAGAATGCATAATCACACCCCTAAAAAAATAGATACTCCGAGACCAAAAAAACCTGATAAAAAACCTATTAATAAAGAATTATCTGATAATGAATTAATAGAGATTTTGAGATTATTTTTATAAAAAATATTATATCATAAATGTCTTCCATTAAATAATGATTTAGATTTAAAAAATAATTATATATATATATGGAAAATGTAAATCCCTGTACTGATAAATTAACTGATATAGAATATTTAGAACATATGATACCACATCACCAAGTAGCGATAGATATGAGTAATTTATTAATTCCTCACACTAAAAATCCTGTTACATTACATTTATGTAGAGATATAATTAGAAAACAAAGTTATGAGATATGGGAAATGACGATGATGAAAAATCGTTTATCAGAAACTGTTTTCTCAGATGAAAAAGGTGAAATAGATAAATTTAAAACAAAATTAGAAAGATTTAGTTTAAAAGATTCAACACCAAAAGGCGGAGGTGTTTGTGATCCCTTATTTTTTAAACCAGATGATCATATGGCACATATGGGACATATGAAAATAAATGATCAAAGTTATTTAGAACATATGATTCCTCATCATCAAGTAGCAATAGATATGAGTAAAAGATTATTATTACATACAAATCATTCATATTTAATGGAGTTTTGTAGAAAATTAATAATAGATCAGCAAGGAGAAATATTTTATATGAATAACTTATTAAAAAAAAATAATTATACTTATGAATCTAGTTTATTATCGAATAATGATTATTTTTGATAAAGATCATGTTTTATATTCTATACCATATTTTTTCTGATATTTTATTTTTTTTTTATTATAATTATCATTTATAAGAGATATGATAATTTTATAAATGAACATAAATATTCTTTCATTAATGATAGTCAAACAGATTTTACAACCCTTCGAATTATAATGATTAAGGTAAAGATATGAATAAATGATAAAATAGAGGAAAGGTGTCCGTATGAAGAGTAATGGGGAAATTTGTTTGTACTTGACTGCATTTTTTACCGCGCCAAGAATGGGTATCAGGAATAGTGCGTAGAACATTGTTATTTATCAAAAAAAATGTTTTAAATTCAAATTTATTAGGAAAATTATTTATGAATAATAATTAATTATCGCACATATCTGAGAAGGTTATCTCCATAAGATAAGGGTATCCCCTTTCCAATTCTTGATCTGGTTCATAACCGAGCATTTTATTCATAAATTTATTATGTCCAATATAGGCGATAGAACATTCTTTCCTTTTACCAAGGAAATTATAGAAGAGATCTCTTTTTATGGAATAATCATTTTGAGAATAACTTGGATTAGTGAGATAGTTAATATCTTTATCATAAACCATATTATGAAAAGGAATAGGAAAGAGATAGTTAAGAGTTGTTATGGGTTTATTATACATGAAAATTTCAGCAGCAGAATCGAGACTTCTTTTATCATTATCACATACGACAAGTTCAATATCTTTTAGATTTTTCCAATAATGTTTTATTTGATAAATTTTTTTAAGTTCTTTTTTCCCCATCATATGTGTCTTGGAAACATTGCGGATAAGATACAAGTTTTTATTCATATTTTTTTTGTTTTAAATAACTAAAACAGGTTATTCAAATTTTTAAAGATTTTTTATTAAGAGTAAATATAGTTTTATCTTTTATTAAAATTATGTATTTATTTTTATATTCAATTACCATATAAATATACTAATATTTATTATTCATTTCATTATCTAACATATTTAATCCTGTTCCATCATTTCCTACTCTTTCTATTTTACGAAGCAGAGTTGCTAATTCAAATTGTGCTGTTACTTGTTCTTCAAGAAAAGGATCTAAAAATGTTTCAAGAGCAGAATCATTACAATTATCTTTTATATTTTTTAGTGAATCAAAAACATCATTTTCTAAATTAAGAGTAAAATTAATCATTTGAAATAAAGTAGATGTCCCATCATTTAATAATATAAATTGTGGTACCTGAAGATAATTAATTCTTACGTCACCTCCTCTAAAGTTTTGGTAATCAATAAATTTATAAGCATGTTTCATTTCTTCTTCAGAAGATTTTTTAAAAAATTTAGCGAATCCTTCATAACTTTGTTTATCATTATTAATAAAACTGTACAATGCCGTATAAATGTGGGAAGCATTTAATTCTAAAGAAATTTGATTATTTATCATATTCATGACATTATTATTTAAATTATTCATTCTACAATAACTCATACTTTAACTAATATTATTCATTTTTGTTTAAATATTTTATTTATTTAGTAAATGTAAAACAAATCCCAACCACTTATTATGTAATTTTCTATATCTTCTTATTCTACTATTTGAATGAATATTTAATTTATTACATTCAATACATTTTTTAATCTTAATTTCATATTTATTAACTATATGTTCACAAAATTTTTTATTATAACTTTTCATATAAGCATCTACATAATCTTTATTAAATCTATTTGTTTTACGTAATGATAAAAGATCATTATAAGTGTTATCTTTTACGATAAAATTTAAAATAATATTCATAATATCATTAGATTCTATGAGATTAATGTGAGGATAAAAAGGATCGTATATATGTGGGTAATCTTTAAAATTAATAAATTTAATTTCAGAAGTTATAAATCTATCTGTACCAGTATTTTCTTTTGTTAGATCATATGAATCAGAATCATAATCATATTCATATTCAGAATCAGAATCAGAAATCATTTTAATATATTAATAAAAAATAATCAAATTTATACTAATTAAATTTTAAATATATAATATTACCTACAAAATTTATAAATATTATTAATTGTTATAAACTTTTCATAACCAGCACCTTCTCTTGAAGCATATTTAGGAATTCTATCATAACCATATCTCTTAGATTCTTGCATACCAATTTTATCCCAAAATCCGTCACTTCCATCACCATCAATGAATAGCATTTGTTCACCATTCATTTTAGGAATATCTTCATAAATTTTATCGATCATTAGTTTTATCATAATTTTAGTATAACCAAATCCTTGATAAGGATCCTCGATAGAGATTCTCATAGAATTAGTTTCTCCGGAATCAAATTGATGATTTAGTCCATTTCCTTCAATACTAAATTCTCCGATGATGGAACCATTCTTAAGAGTCAAATAAATTGTTCTTTCAAAAGTATTATTAATCTTTTTAAATGAATAAAAGATAGAGATTTCTTTATTATATTTTTTATTCTTAAACTTATCACAGAAATGAACTGAATACATATTGTCTTCTTTGTAGTGATTAATATTATCCATAGTTTTTTATAAATTTAATTATTTTTTTCAAATTTTTAAAGATTAATATTACGTATCAGGTTCTTCACAGATACACTCATCTATAATATCATCATCTAAATTATAAGTCACATTCTTATTACATTTCTTACATTTAATACAATAGTTTAATTCATCATCACATATATGATCTATATATAAACATATTAGTTTATGAATAGTATCATATATAAATTCATCATCATTATAAAAAAATTGATTATCTAAATTAGATACTCTTAATCCATCAATAAAATATTCAATATTTTGCATTATATCAAATGATTTATACCACGACCATTTATCTTCTTTTGTAATTATTTTAAATCCTTTACTAATTATATATCCCAAATTTGTTAGATGTCCATGTTTAATATTTCCAATAGGAATTTCCCCTTCATTTAAATTATTTTTTATTATTTCTTTACAATTAATTATAATTGAATCTAATTCTTCCCTATTATTAAAATAAACAATAGGTGGGATGGAATGCATCTCATATTTTTTTAATTTTTTTTTCATAATTTCATATGAGTTTTGTAATTCATTAAATTCTTCATTTAATTTATTAATTACATTAACAGAATGAGGCATCTCATTATAGAAATCTATTATTTGTGGTTCCATTTATTTAAAGATATTTTATAATTTTTAAATATAAAATGAAAAAATCTAATGGAGTAAATAGTCCATCATTATTGATCTTTATACATACAAACAAAACAGCAAAACATTGTGAATCAGAAGTTGTTAAATGGTTTTTAAATTGTATAACTCCAATGGCACAATCTATATGTGATAAAAATTATCAATGTGATTTCAATATAATATCTAACATACAAGATAATGATTATTTAGATGAAGATAATAATAAAACTTACAATAAAATTGTAATTGCTCTACAGAATGGTCAACAACCAGATGCATTTGATAGTATCAATGATGAAGATGAATTAATTATAATTGATGAAAACCCTAAAAAAAATATATTGAATCCAGATGAAATTTTAAATTTATTAAAAGAAGCACCTGAATTTGTGAAAAAAATAGGAGTATCTGGAGTATCAACTAAATGTATGAAACAATATTGGGGTGAAATGATAAGTGAAGAACCAAATACTTTTTGTATTGCAGGAGAAGGATATATGAAACATCCTATGTGGATGTATCAACTAAATGAATGGTTTAATATTCGTGAAACATCATTTAATTTTGGTTGGGATTAAAATTATAAAATATTTATTTCTTTTTATTTTTCTTTTTCACTATTTTAGATTTATTTTTTAAATGATTTATTTGGCGTTTTAGTTTTTCATCATTCTTTGCATTTATTTTATCTTTTTCTAATTGTATGAATTCTAATGTATTATTATTAAAAATTCCTTGTATATATTTTGTAAAGGTATTATGACATTCTTTATTAATATCATATTTAAAATTATAAGTAATCTTAATATAAATGTATTTGTGAATCTCTAATTCTGAAAAACTAATATCAAGAGATTCATTGATCTGTTTTTCTGTTTGAGATTCAATAATATTTAAATTTAAAACATTTATTGGAATATTTTCTTCTAATTGATTTTTAATATTTTCTTTGTTTAAATGAAAATGATTAATTAGATTATTTTTATCATAAATTGTTTTAATTTTTATAAATTTATCTATGACACGGGTATCTTTTATAATTTTCCCGTCCATTTTTAATAATAAACTAAAAAAATCAAATTTATAAATACCTTTCTCTTAAAAACATAAGTATCTCAGTAAGAACTAAGCAGTCTATTTTATTGTAATTTATAATCTCAGCAATTTCATTATATCTTTTTAATGGGATATTTTTATTTTTATTTTCGCATATTTGTTTAAAACGAATGACAGCATCTAATCCATTATCAGTTTCTTCCCATGTTGTTTTTATGAATTTATTTTTATAAAGTATTTTACCTACATTTTTTAATCCAAAATTAAATAATCCTTTTAATAAAATAGGTTCTTCTCTGAAAAAGTATAATAAATCAATTAGAATTATATTTGGCCAACTAATATCTGAATATTTTTTTTTAAGATTATTTAAATATGTGTTTTCTGCATGTCCCCAATGGTAAATGTATATTTTTTGATCTTCAGAAAATTTTAATGAATTTAACCAATTGATAACTATATTTTTTTCTTCATCTAAATTAAGATCATTAAGAGTAAAATCTTGATAAGATCTATAAATATTATCCTGAAGATGAACGGATCCAATAATACAAATGTGTGCTTTATCTTCAGATACAATATCATTAAAATAAGATGTTTTTTCATTTAAATTAATAAGCGATTCTATATCTAAAATATATTCGTTATCATGAGGAATTAATATCTTTGTAAAATTATCAGAAAGACTTCTTCTAGGAGTTATTAATATTTCATTTTGAGTGTTCATATGAATCATTTGTTCCTGTATTAATTTAGTATTTGAATCTTTCATATGATAAAGATTTTTAATTAGATAAGGATTATCCCATGTACAAATATCATTCTTAATTAATTCATTTCGTTCTTTAAATGAAATTCTCCAAACCATTGTAATCTCTTTAATCTGAGTAGCAATTTTTTTTTTCTCTTCTTGATAATCACTTTTAATATTCATATTAGGATAGAGTTCAATAGTCGGAGGTTTGTTATCAATTATTCTATAGTTATTCGTTTTTAATCGATTAATCCATTCGATTGCGTTAAATATCTTCATTCTAATATCATCATTAAATCTCACTAAACCAATATTTTCTCTTTTATTTAATAAAATATTCTTAGATTTATATTCTTTGCCGAATATGAATCCTATATCAGGTCTTGGAATAATTTTTTTTAAGCACGAATTAAACACATACAGACAACATTCATTAAATGTAATGATTTCATTTTGTTGAATAGATTTAAGATCAGATTTAAAATGGAGTGTTTCAGGGAGTATATTTATGATAAGGTATTCATTATCATTAATATTTTTAATATCAATATTTTTTATCTCTGTGAAAATCTCTTTAAATAGACGCGTTTTAATTATGATATCAACTTTAACAGATATATTATATTTTTCATGGATGAGTAAAGGATTAAAGATAATAGGATAATCATTTTTTATTAAATGAATAGTTTCATTTACGCCTAAATGATCATAAAGATTATTATTTGGATGTAAAGAATTAATTTTATCTTTTAATTTTGTAAAGAAATCTTGTTTATATGATATAGTTTCTTTTATGATATATTTTTTAAAATAATTATTAGTATCTTGATTATAACTGGTTGATTTAATATTTTGTATTTGAAAGAAATCAATAATAGGATCATTTGATATATGATTTTTTAAAACATTCATAGGAATGACTTTTGAATAGTATTCCATTTAATATAAAAAATGAAATTAAATATGAAATTTAAATTAATTAATTATTTTGTTATAAATCCTAATTTGTGAGTAATTTTTTTATCAAAATCTTCTTTATAATGATATAATAATATTTGTTTTTCATTATCATCATTAAAGATTAATTCTTCATATTTATTATTCTTTGAGTATTTTGCAGAATATAGATATATAGTTATTCCTAATTTTTCAGATATAAATGTTAAATCAATTGGTGATAATTCATATTGAGTTTTTTGAATAGAATCTAATAATTCTTCATTTGATATTTCAGAAGAATTATACTTTTTTATCTTATTGACGGAACTGATATTATCTTTGTCAAATACTAATTTATATCTTTCAATTAATATTTTTATAATTTCTTGTTCATCAATCATTAATAATCTTGCGATATTTCTTATTTCATTATTCTCGAATAGGACTTCTAAGAGACATCCTGGATATTTTTTATTTATAAAATTAGGAATATTAGTTATATATTTTTTTAATGGTTTTGTATCTAATTCATTATTATAATAGTTTTGTACAAATCTACTTGTTTTTGAGAATTCTGCATTCAAAAATCCATTATGATATTCTTGAGAACTAAAGATTATTTCATTTTCTTTCGAACATTTATAAATATCTTTAAGAAGTATAGACGATTGTAATATATCAGAAAATCCCTGTAAATCATTATCTTTATAAACTAAAATAAGATCTATAAATTTATGTAAATATCTTTTTTTCTGTTCTTCTGAAAATGAATTTAAAGAATCTATATTTACATATTTCATTAGATATTCTCTTAATTCAATACGAATATCTGATATAGTTTTAATTTTCTGTAAAATCATAATAATATTGTCTAATAATCTTATACTGAGTGTAATATTGTAAATTGATTCTGGATTAGGATCACCTTCCCACAAGACGCCCCGCTCTATATCATTTATGAAACCAATAACATCATAACTAAGAATATTATCATATTTTTTTATGAATTTTCCAAAATATTCATGATCCTCTTTTCTATTAATGATATAAAACTTATATCTTTTATATTTTTTTAGTTGTAACGCTCCTGAAAGAGAATCAATAAGATAATCATCTTCATAAGAAGTATTTTTTAGATGATAATAAAAAATTCTATGAAATTCAACTTCATTTTTTTTATCATCTATTATTAACTGATATTCTTCATTAGTATGATTATGATCTAAAAGAATCTTATTATCAAGTTCATTTAAATCATATGAACTAAAAATTCTATATTTTTTATATTCGGGTAAATTTTTATTATATTCTTCAGAAATTACAGGAATATAGAAAATAGTGTTATCTTTCTTATAAACAATATTTTTAATAATTTCTTCTGAAACATTTAATCCTATTAATTTTCCTAAACCATCTATTTGTTTATAATCATTTAATGATTTCATTATAAAAGGTTTAAAATTAAATATCATTCTCTTTAAATAATCTTCTAATAATGGTGAATTATAAGGTATTATAAATCCTGTATTCGTAATTATATAAGTAATTTCATGATGTGAATTTACATAAAAATATTTAATTTCACTATCAGGAATAGATATATTATAATTTTCTAAATCGCTATTAATTTTTTTATAAAATTTCTTATCATGATGTTTATCATAAAATTTTAGTGATTCATTTAATTCATGAAGAATATTAAAATCAATACTATTAATTTTGTTAAAGAACACAATTGGTTCATAAAATATTCTTGTATCTATTTTTTTTCTAAAAATGAATGATACTTGATCATCATCATCAATTGTGTTTTGATGTATTTGTTCTTTTATTACTATATCATTATTTAGATCATCAAAAACTATTATTTTCCTATTAAATTTATTCTCTAAAAGAGGTAAAAGAAAATAATCATCCATTTCTTCATCAGAATTTAAATATGATAAATAGTTATTTCTTGCAAGGAATAAATTAAATATAAATATTTTAGTAGGTTCTTCATTTTCATAAAATTTTTCTATTGAAATAAATTCTTCATCAGTTATTTCTAGAGAAGATATTTCTTTAATTTGTCCATTTTGAGAATTATAAAATTCTTTAAAATCATTTATATCTTGATCTATTATTTTTCTCTGAGGTAATACTTTTCTAGACAATTTTCCAGATGCTAAAAATAAGAAATTCTTAAGTGATGATGAAATATATTCTTTTATTTCTTTAAAAAATACTATTAATTCATCAGATGTCCCAGTTCCGTTAATACTATAATAAACAGAAGCAATAAAACTTGGAATTATATTATGTGGGATACCGACACGTAAAAATCCTGTACCTTTTTTTTCAACAATTTTATTATCTTGATTAAATAATATATCTAATTCAGGGGGGATTACACCTTTCTTAAGAATTGATAAAGGAAAAACTAAATCTCCATCGGGAGTTAATTTATTAACATGTTTAATGTATTCGCCCAGATGAGATTTATAAGAATCCATTGGATTAGATCTTTTAGAAGATAATGGTTTGAGTGAAGGTGTTTTCAAGAGAGGAGGATCTGGATTAAAATAATCAATTGATTTATTCCACTTCCATGATTTTGAATCTTTATTTACACCGGTACATATGGCATTATATTTATGTTTATTTTTCGCTTCCTGAATTTTTACAAACATATTTTTTTGTGTTGTGAACTCATCCCATGACTGTCCAGTATTTATTCTTTCTAAAATTGACTCATGTTCATTAGGTTCTAAAAGATTTCTAAATACTTTATTATCATAATTAATACTCTTAGATAGAGGAGTTTTAGAGTAACTCTCAATAGTATTATCTAATAATTCTTTAATATTTTCATCATCAGGAGGTATTACTTTCTTCACATAATTTTTTTGCTTTCCATCAGATGAATTATGTAATTTATAAAATATACATTCTTTTTTAATATAATCTTTAATAGTTTCTTCATCACTACCTTCTTCTATAAGGGCACTAACTTTAAAGTAATTTTTATAATCATTCAGAATAATCTCTGAAAGAATAGGATTAAATAAATATCTATTACTTATCTTTTCTTTTAAATTTTTTTCTGATTCTTGAGGTTTTATATCATAAATATCTTTAATAAAACTATTATAAATAATATATTCTTTAATTGATTCACGAGATTTAATATCAAAAAATTTTGGAGAAATAAAATACAGATTTTGTCCATCGAATTTTTGTTTTTCAGGTGATCCCATATTAGGAACATTATCGGCACGAATAATATTAGTAAAACTTCTTGGACCACTAATTTCGGTGTTAGTAATAATACGTTTTAATTCTGATTCTGTTAAAATGACAGGTTGTAAAAATGAATTATTCGGACAACGTCTTGTATATCCTACACCAAATACTTCATCATTAAATTCTTTTAACTTGTTTGCTAAGTATTTCTTAGGTAATTTATCTCCTTTAGCACCTCCCATAAGTTGATCTACATCAAACTCATCTGAAATATCACCATCATCATCATCATCATCATCTCCTTCTTCTCCTTCTTCTTCATCTTCTTCTTCTTCATCTTCTTCTTCTTCAGAATCTAAATCAACATCTTTATCTAAATGAGGTAGATCTAAATCAGAAGAATCAGGTTCAGATTTAGGAGAAAAATCAGGAGTATTTTTAGGTAATGATTCGGGTTCATCATCAACAGAAACTTCTTCATCAGAATCAACAGAAACTTCTTCATCAGAATCAACAGAAACTTCTTCATCAGAATCAACAGAAACTTCTTCATCAGAATCATCCGAATCATCATATTTATCCACTTTTTCAGGTTCGGGTGTAGGAGAAGGAATAATAGTTTTTTCAGGTTCAGGTTCATCATCATCTGAATTTAATTCTTCTTCAGAAACTTCTGAATCATTAGAATCATTAGAATCATCGGAAATAGATGTAACTCTTTCACTAAGATTTACAATTGCTTGAGAACATGGTGTTTTTATATCAAAATAAGATTTACCTTTTCCATCTTTACTCTTATAAATAAAAACAATTGTTTCAATAATATATATTAAATGTTCGAATTGTCTGTATGAAGATATATCTTTTAGTGAAACAGAAATATATGATCCATTTTGGGTTATACTAATTCTTGGACCTACTTCAGTTACTTTAGATAAAAAAATATTCTGACCAGAATCTCTTTTTCTAGTAAAATACTCAACCCATTCATCATAACACTTTTGAGAAATATCTTTAGTAAGACAAAAATATTCTTGTATTTCATTAATAATTTTATCATCTGAAAGTTTTCTATTATCAGGATTTTTTAAAGAAGTTATTACTGTCCTGATATTTTGTTGTGAATTATAATTATCTTCACATTTATATCTTAATTTTAATTCTGATTTAGTAATATCTTGAATTCTGAAAATATTATCAAAGTAGGAAATTATTTTAGCAAGTTCTTTAGTATTAAGAGGAATTATTTTATCTCCTGTTTTAGATAGTGATATAAGGAATTCGCATTCTAAGTAATCTAATTGAGTTTTAGATAAATTATTCAAAAATTGATTATTTAATAATTTTATAGGAATATTATCTTCAGAATAATTATTATTTACATTTATTTTTGTTATAATTTCATTGCATTTTTCTATTATAATTTTTATATCATCTTTTGAAAT
>Ga0209533_1004832_pt1 | contig 11602 bp, 8 predicted proteins | sample COG_04_FD_184748 | JGI IMG/M metagenome (GOLD analysis project Ga0209533, IMG submission 184748) | Pelagic Microbial community sample from North Sea - COGITO 998_met_04 (SPAdes) (version 2) | ecosystem: Environmental > Aquatic > Marine > Neritic zone/Coastal water | place: Helgoland, sampling... | reverse complement strand
CTATTCCCAGGAAAAGCTTCAGACTCGGGTTAAGCATGCCTTCCGTGACGAGCATTTTCATCGTGAGATTATGAGCGAGATGGGTCAGTTAGGCTTATTGGGCGCCACGCTACCTGAAGAATACGGAGGTTCGGCGGTCAATTACGTGTCTTATGGTCTGGTTGCCCGAGAAGTGGAGCGGGTCGACAGCGGCTATCGGTCAGCCATGAGTGTTCAGTCTTCTCTGGTGATGCACCCGATCTATACTTACGGTAGTGATGCCCAGCGCGAGAAATACCTGCCAAAGCTCGCCAGTGGTGAGTGGGTCGGTTGTTTTGGTCTGACTGAGCCTGATTATGGTTCCGACCCTGGTAGCATGGTGACGAAGGCAGAGAAGACCAGTCATGGCTATCTGCTGAATGGCGCGAAGATGTGGATTACGAACTCGCCCATTGCTGATCTGGCGGTGGTGTGGGCTAAGCTCGATGGGGTGATCCGTGGGTTCGTGGTCGAACGCGGTATGAAGGGTTTCTCAACGCCGAAAATCGAAGGCAAGATGAGCCTGCGAGCATCGGTCACAGGTGAAATCGTGCTTGAAGATGTTGAAGTCCCAGAAGAGAACCTGCTGCCCAACGTTAAAGGCCTGGCAGGTCCCTTCGGCTGCTTGAACAAGGCGCGCTATGGGATTTCCTGGGGTGCGATGGGCGCGGCAGAATACTGCTGGCATGCCGCACGCACCTATACCATGGAACGTAAGCAGTTCAATCGGCCCCTGGCACAGAATCAATTGATTCAAAAGAAGCTGGCAGATATGCAGACAGAGATTACGCTGGGGTTGCAGGGCTCATTGCGCATCGGTCGGTTGATGGATGATGACAACTGCCCCGTTGAGGTGATCTCCTTAATGAAGCGTAATAACTGCGGTAAGGCCTTGGATATTGCCCGCATGTCACGGGATATGCATGGCGGCAATGGTATCTCGGATGAATATCATGTGATTCGACATTTAATGAACCTGGAAACCGTGAATACCTACGAAGGCACCCACGACGTTCATGCCCTGATTTTGGGTCGGGCGCAGACAGGGTTGCAGGCATTCTTCTAGTGGTGGCAATACCGGCGCTGATTTGCGCCGGTGAGCCTTAAGCGCCGTTGTTCTAGCCTGAGTCGCACACCCCAGTGCGACTTTGGCGGCCACCCGACTGGTCGCCCACGGGCTGTACCGCACGTCATTGACGTCCTTCCCTTCTGAGTTTTTGTCAGTAAAGTAGTATCTACCCTGCGGCAGATGATTTGTTATTGATTCGAGTGATAACAAGACAGGAGACGCATTATGATTCGAGTTCTAGTTGTTGACGACCACCAATTGGTTCGAGTTGGTACCTCGAGATTACTGGCTGATGTAGAAGGGCTGGAGGTGGTTGGCCAAGCCGGCAGCGGCGAGGAAGCGATTGAGCAGGTTCGACATCTGAAACCGGACGTAGTGCTGATGGACGTGCAGATGCCCGGTATTGGCGGGCTCGAGGCAACCAGGCGCTGCTTGCGGGTCGACCCGAGCATCAAGGTGGTGGCTGTCACGGTCTGTGAAAGCGAACCTTATCCCTCGAAGTTACTTAATGTCGGTGCCCACGGCTATGTCACCAAACGGGCTGATATTGAAGAAATGGTCCGTGCTATCAAGAAGGTGATTACTGGTCAGCGTTATGTCAGCGCGGAAATTGCCCAGGCTATGGCCCTTAAGCCGTTTTCTGAAAACGCAGCCTCACCCTTTGAGGCCTTGTCGAATCGAGAGATGCAAATCACCTTGATGATTGTCGATGGTACCAAGGTGCCTTGTATCTCGAGAAATCTTTCCTTGAGCCCAAAAACCGTTAACAGCTACCGTTATCGGATATTTGAGAAACTTGACCTGATGAATGATGTAGGCCTGACTAAGTTGGCGATCAAACATGGCATTATTGATGCGGGTGCTGTCAGCTAAGCTGTCAGTGCCGCCAGAGCGATTAATCCGATTAAGAGCCGCCAGCGAGTCGCCACGCTTGCTGTGACCGGGTCGACGTGGGTGGGCTTGGGTAATCCAGGCACAGGACGCTGGCACTCGGGTCGCGAGCCTCGTATCATCACCAGATCACTTAGCTGCTACAAGTCTCGTTCATGGCCGATCTGGATATTCCCCCGTTTGATGCGAAGACGTTCCTCAAGACCGTCAGCGGTCGGCCGGGCGTGTATCGGATGTTCGATGCTGAGGGCGAGATACTTTATGTGGGCAAAGCCAAAAATCTGAAAAATCGCTTGTCGAGTTATTTCAGAACAACGGCACTAGACGCGAAAACCATGGCCCTGGTGTCCCATATTCAAACGGTCGAATACACGATCACCAACAGCGAAACCGAGGCCTTGTTACTGGAACAAAGCCTGATCAAGGCGTTGCGACCGCCCTATAACATCGATTTCAAGGATGATAAGTCCTACCCCTACATTTATCTTTCGACGGCAGAAGAATACCCGCGGCTGGCGTTTCACCGTGGTGCGAAGAAGCGCGCAGGGCGATATTTCGGGCCATTCCCCAGTGCCTATTCGGTGCGTGACAGTCTCAACGTGCTGCAAAAGATATTTCGAGTGCGGCAGTGTGAAGATAGTTTTTTTAAAAATCGTTCAAGGCCCTGTCTGCAATACCAGATCCAGCGGTGCTCGGGTCCTTGCTGTGGTCGTATTAGTGTCGCTGATTACGCAGATGACGTGAAGCATGCGGCCCTGTTCCTTGATGGTAAGAGTCGCGCGGTGCTTGATGACTACGCCGACAAGATGGATGCGGCCTCCCAGCAACTCGAATTTGAGCGGGCAGCCAAATACCGCGATCAGATCGCGCACTTACAGCGGATTCAAGAGTCTCAGTATGTCACCGGCGACGGCGGTGATATCGATGTGATTGCGGCGATAGTCAATCCTGGTGGCGTCTGTGTCCTGGTGATGATGGTGCGTGGTGGTCGACTGCTGGGTAACCAGACCTTCTTTCCACGCATTCGCCTGGAAGAAACGCCGGGAGAAGTACTATCCGCTTTTATTCCGCGATTTTATCTTGCTGGCAATCAGGGTCGCGAAATTCCAAAAGATATCGTCATCAGCGCGCAAATTGCTGAAAAGCCGCTGCTGGAGGCAGCGCTGAGCGAGGTGGCAGGGCGTAAGGTGAATATTGGCGATAATGTTCGAGGCCAGCGCAATCGCTGGGTGAGTTTGGCCATGACCAACGCTGAACAAAGCCTGGGTGGACATCTGGCGACACGGAACAATACCAATCAGCGATTTGAAGCGTTGCGTGAGGCCTTTGGTCTGGCCGAAATTCCGGAACGGCTCGAGTGCTTTGACATCAGCCACAGTTCCGGAGAGGCGACGGTGGCGTCTTGCGTGGTCTTCGATCGCAATGGTCCGCTGAAGTCTGATTACCGGCGCTTTAATATTGATGGCATAACGCCTGGCGATGATTACGCGGCCATGTCGCAAGCCTTGTTAAGGCGTTATACGCGGGTTAAGAAGGGCGAAGGGATGCTGCCTGACATTCTGTTTATCGATGGGGGTAAAGGTCAGCTCAGCCAGGCTGAAACAATTTTGGAGCGATTGCAGATCACCGGCGTGATCTTGGTGGGTGTGGCTAAAGGCCCTGGGCGTAAAGCGGGGTTGGAAACGCTGTTTCTGTCGGGTGGCGGTGAGGTCGAGATGGCGCCAGATAACCCCGGGTTGCACCTGATTCAGCATATTCGTGATGAGAGTCACCGGTTTGCGATCACGGCGCATCGGCAGCGGCGAGGCAAAAAGCGTAACGAGTCGGTACTGGAACATATCGCGGGTGTGGGCCCGAAACGCCGACGCGCATTGCTGCGCCATTTTGGCGGAAGCCAGCGAGTGGAAAGTGCCAGCACTGAAGAATTAGCCAAAGTTGAGGGAATCAGTCAGACTATGGCAGAACAGATTTATGCCACGCTCCATAACAGTTAGACTGGCGGTTTTAAACCCATTATTGCTCAGGGCATATAATTGACTATCGGCCTACCCAACATTGTCACCAGCATCAGAATACTCCTGATTCCTATCCTAGTGGTGGTCTTTTATCTGCCCTTCGAGTCACGTTATTTGGCGGCTTCGGTGGTGTTCAGCCTGGCCAGTATCACCGATTGGTTAGATGGCTATCTGGCGCGCAGGCTCGACGAAATGACGCCATTTGGTGCTTTTTTAGATCCTGTCGCGGACAAGCTGATCGTGGCGGTTGCCCTGATATTGCTGGTTGAGGTACATGCTAGTGCGATTCTTGCGATCCCGGCACTGGTGATCGTTGGGCGTGAAATCGTAGTTTCAGCGCTGCGCGAGTGGATGGCGAACTATAGTTCCAGCCGCAGCGTTGCGGTGTCGCTGGTGGGCAAGATCAAGACCGGGGTCCAGATGACCGCGATTATTGTCTTGCTGGCGGTTGGCCCTCAAGATCAGAGCGTGTGGGTTGTCCTGGGTTTTGTTCTGTTGTATGCGGCAGCGGGCCTGACACTTTGGTCTATGTTTTTATATCTGCGGGTTGCCTGGCCGGATCTGGCCTCTGGTATGACCAAGAAAGACTAGGTTCGTGGCTTTGCCCCGGCGCCACAATTCAGCAATGCCAGCCAGTAAGCCCCGTTGCGAAACCTTGATCGCCGGGCATCTGCAGTGCTGTCGGCGCTTGATTTGCAAGCCACTGGCATGACATCGTGATAATGGTACTATTATGGCACTCGTCGTGTAGCATTCGCCGGCTTTCGAGCATGACCGTTTCGATTGCATAATAGCCATTGGCGTTGCTCGCTCGCGCATGCACTCACGTCAGCACCGCCAATGTAAACCAGGAGCACACGAATTCTTATGACCGATGCCAATAGCAACAATAACGCGAATGCGGCGCCTTTTGATAAAGAAGCAATCCGTCAGAAATACCTGTTGGAACGTGATAAGCGCCTTCGCGCCGATGGTAACAACCAGTATCTAGAGCTCAAGGACCAGTTAGCCCATTATCTGGAAGACCCCTATACCCCCATCGTTGAACGCCAACCGAAGACCGATCATGTGACGGTTGCCTTCATTGGTGGCGGCTTTGCGGGCCTTGTGACTGGCGCGCGGTTGAAAGAAGCGGGCATCGCGGATGTACGCATTCTTGAGAAGGGCGGGGACTTTGGTGGTACCTGGTACTGGAATCGCTATCCGGGTGCGCAGTGCGATACCGCGTCGTTTGTGTATATGCCGTTGCTTGAAGAAGTGGGCCATATGCCGACGGAAAAATATGCCCATGCGCCCGAAATTTTAGCGCACTGCCAGCATATCGGTCGACACTACGACTTGTACGACAACGCCTTGTTTCACACCGAAGTGAAACAGTTAGAGTGGCAGGCGGCTGACAATCGCTGGCTGATTAAAACCAATCGTGGTGATGAGTTTACCGCGCAGTTTGTGGCGATGGGCACCGGCCCCTTGCACGTGCCGAAACTGCCGGGTATCCCAGGTATTGAAGACTTCAAGGGCCACTCATTTCATACGAGTCGTTGGGACTACGACTATACAGGTGGTGATCCTACAGGTGCGCCCATGGTGAATTTGGCCGGCAAACGGGTGGCGATCATCGGTACGGGGGCGACAGCCGTTCAGTGTGTTCCACACTTAGCCAAGGCCTGCAAAGAATTGTTAGTGTTCCAACGAACCCCTTCGTCTATTGATATCAGAAATAACAAACCCACAGATCCTGAATGGTTCGCAACGATCGCCTCTGAAGGTTGGCAGCAACGCTGGCTGGAAAATTTCACGGCGAATCAGACTGGTAGCCTGGCGACCGAAGATCTGGTGATGGATGGTTGGACAGATCTTTCGCGACGGATTCGCTCGAAGATCATGGAACTCAAGCCTGAAGACATGACGCAGGCTAAGATGATGGAGGCCTTTTCTGATTCTGATTACGAGAAAATGGCAGAAATTCGTGCTCGAGTCGACACCATCGTCAAGGATTCGAGTACCGCCGAACAGCTGAAAGCCTGGTATCAGCAGCTCTGTAAAAGACCCTGTTTCCATGATGATTATCTGCAGGCTTACAATGAGCCCAGTACCCGTTTGATCGACACCGATGGCCAAGGCGTTGAGCGTATAACCGCCAATGGACTGGTCGTTGACGGCGTTGAGTACCCCGTGGATTGTATCATTTATGCCTCTGGTTTCGAGGTAGGTACTGAATTCAAACGTCGAGCCGGATTTGATATGACCGGTCGCGATGGACTTAAGTTGTCAGATTACTGGGGGCAAGGCATGCGTACCAAACATGGTATTCATGTGCACGGTTTTCCCAATGCATTTTTAGTTCAGCCGACTCAGGGCGCCAACTTGATTTCAAATGTGCCGCACAATTTGACTGAGGCAGGTAAGACCATTGCCGTGACAATCAAACACGCCCTGGACAATGGCTTCAAAGAGATTGAGCTGAACCGTGCGGCTGAAGATGCCTGGCTTGAATTACTTTTGCATGCGCCGCCAAGGATGACGGGGTCGCCGGACTGTACGCCGGGGTATTACAACAATGAAGGTCAGACGCCGAGTCCAGGCGCAAAGTATCACGTGGGTTATCCCGCGGGTCCCATGGCCTATTTCAAGTATCTGGACGAGTGGCGTCAGTCGGGGCAATTTGAAGGCCTAGCGTTTCGCTAAGCATTTGGAAGTTGAGCTCAAGATGAGCCGGCAAGACAAATAGACCAACACCGCATGTGCTACTGACGAATTCTATTCATCAGTGGCGCATGAGGCAGGCTGTCGTTAGTAACTCTATTGATGCCGTCTAGCTAAATTGCAGCAACTCGTCTTGGGAGCCGCCTCTTTCTCCGAGGACGTGCTGTAGGTAATCAGCATAAGAGGCCATCCACATACCGGCAGACACTTCTCGGCCGGCTTTGGCATCGGTTTTGGTCGTTTTCATATACCAGTTATTACAGCGTAACCACACCTTACCTTCTGAAGTTGAGTTGCACAGATCTGTCCAGGCGCCAACGGCTTGAGTCGTGGGTTCGACCTCAGTGTGGCCTGCCGCTTGCATCTTTTTGATCAAGTCAGTGATGTATTGGGATTGCTGCTCACACAACAACGTGACGTTGGTTACCGGGTTCAGGCTCTGTGGTCCTATCATCATATACAGGTTTGGCATCTCGTCTACATGTACGCCCCACAGAGAATGCGGCGTGGTCATCTGGAAGTTATTGGCCTCGTTAGCGCCAAACTTGTCGGCCAGGGTTGTGCCATTACGACCGGCGATGCGAAACGGAATAAAGTTACTGTCGAAGCCCGTCGCGTAGATGATCACATCTAAGTCGAATGTGTCACCGTTGGCGATTTGCAGACCGGTTTCGTTGACGGCGACCACGCCACCATTATCATTAACAAGCGTGACATTCGGCTTATTGAAGGTGGAGTAGTAGTCATCGATAAACAGCGCGCGTTTGCAGAAGAAAGGATAGTCAGGGGTCAATAATTTAGCGATTTCTGGATCGTCAACTTCTGAATTCAGGCGTGCTGTGATTTGGGCGCAAATCGCCGCATTCTTAGCTTCGTCATGCAGGTCTTCAAAGGAAAACGCAACTTCGGCAGGCGGCAACTCGCCCTTCCAATCCACATATCGCAGCGTTTCGCCGTAGCCACCAGCGCGAAATTTCTCGGTCAGTTCCGGTGGGGTTGGCTCGTCGTCTCGCAGTAGGCACCAAGTGGCCGTGCGCTGAAACACGGTTAATGATTCCACTTCATCAGCAATTGAGGTGATCACCTGAGCGGCCGACGCCCCGGTACCCACAACCCCAACGCGCTTACCTTTCAATACCGCCGATTGATCCCATTTGGCGGTGTGAAAACTTTCACCCTTAAAGTCTGCCATACCAGGAATTTCCGGTAAACGCGGGCTGGAAAGGGGGCCGTTAGCGGTCACGATATGAGTGCAGGTGACAATTTCAGTTGGCGCGCCGGTAACGGTATCGATGGTCGTGACTTGCCAGACTTTTTGCTGATCGCCAACGTAAGTCATGTCGACGACTTTCCGCGAGAAGCGAATCTTGTCGCGAATACCGGTGTGGTCGACCAACAATTCCGCGTAACCGGAGATTTCCGGCTGACTGACATATTTTTTCGAAGGAATAAAACCAGTCCGATCGAGAAAAGGAAGGTAAGTATAGGCGGGCACATCGCAGGCAGCGCCCGGATAGGCGCCAACGCCACCATTGCTCCACACACCACCGACTGAGGGTGTCATCTCAAAGACACGGACATTATCAATACCAGCCTCGGTTAAATACGACGCGCACAACAGTCCTGAGAAGCCACTACCGACAATGACGACGTCGAAATGGGCGCTAGCTGTTTGAGTTTCTGGGTTGGTCATACTGATTCCTTGTCGCTTTGGCTCGCCGTGTTGCAGGTACACGGCGGGCATGTGCTTGATTAATGTCTAAGACTATTGACGTGTAAAACAATTTTCCGGCGCCGAATAGAGTCATCGCTATTCCGCCAGTCTCGGCAAGCCAGCTGGCTGGTTTTGAGAATACCTCAAGTGGCGGGGAAAAACCCAGCGAATATGCCGCCAGCCTTAGGCTCATTGGAAGATCGAATGATAGGCGAACAGGGCTGGATTGCCACCAGTATGCAGGAACATCACGTGATCTTCGCGGTGCCATGTGCCGGCACGGATCTCGGCAATCAATGCTGCCATGGCTTTGCCGGAATACACGGGATCGAGTAACACACCCTCTTGTTGCGCCACCAAGGTGACCGCCTCGATCATGGCGGGCGTGGGTAAGCCATAACCGGGTCCCCTGTGTGCGTGATTGAGCTGAATGAGATCGTCTGAAATCGGCGCAGTACCGACCTTGTCGGCGACTTCCGCAGTCAACTGACGAACTTTAGATTCCATGTGGCCGGCATCTGCGTCATAGACATTGATGCCCAGAATCGGGATGGGCTTAGCGGTGCCGGCCATTCCTGTGATTAAACCTGCCTGTGTCCCGGCGCTAGAGGTGGCATGCACGAGGGTTTTGAACTCGATGCCGAGGTTGTCTACTTGAACGCTAATCTCCCGCGCGCAGTCGACATAACCTAACGAACCTGTGGCATTGGAGCCACCTGCGGGTATCGCATAAACCCGGCGCGACTCGCGGTCGAGCAAGGCCCGAAAGGTGGCCTTGACGTCTTCCGGGTCGACCTGATGGATCGTGGCACCGAGCAGTTGATCGAGAAACAGATTGCCTGATTGCCGATAGCTGGCCGCGTCGAAGTCGACGCTGCGGGACAGAATAGGTTCGCAGGGAAACCCCAGTTGGGCGCAGGCTGCGACTGTTTGGCGGACATGATTCGATTGCACGGCGCCAAAGGTAACAATCAGCTCGGCCTGTTGGTGTTGAGCCTCGCCCATCAGGAACTCAAGCTTACGGGTTTTGTTGCCACCTAATGCCAAGCCAGTGCAGTCATCGCGTTTAATCCAGATCATCGGACCATCGAGTAGCGCGGATAAACGTTTGAGCGGCTGCAGTGGTGTCGGCAGTTGAGCGAGCTTGATGCGGGGAAACAGCGATAAATCGATCATCAGTTTATCCAGTTACGGTCGACAGGGAGGCAGGAACGCCAGCCAACAGTCTACCCCAAGCCATGCTGCATTGACGATGGGAGGAAGGTCTACCGGCATTGATGCTCAGTAGGGGGTGAGTTACTATTCTTGGCAGTTTTAACGCTCACAGCCATCACTTAAAGAAGCCACTATGACTGATACAAGCTATACACCACCAAAAGTTTGGCAATGGAATACCAATGCCGAGCACCGATTCAGTAATATTAACCGACCCATTGCCGGTCCTACCCACGAGCTGGCATTGCCCATAGGTAAACATCCCATTCAGTTGTACTCATTGGGTACGCCGAATGGCGTCAAAGTGACGATCATGCTGGAAGAGCTGTTGGCGCTCGGCAAGACCGAGGCCGAGTACGACGCCTTTTTGATTAATATTGGCAAGGGTGAGCAGTTTAGTAGCGGTTTCGTCGAGGTGAACCCGAACTCGAAGATTCCAGCGATGCTTGATCGCAGTACATCGCCGCCGACCCGTATCTTTGAGTCAGGTGCGATGTTGGTTTATCTGGCCGAAAAATTTGATGCGTTTCTGCCGAAGGCAGGCGCAGCGCGGGCCGAGTGCATGTCTTGGTTGTTCTGGCAAATGGGGAGTGCGCCTTACCTGGGCGGCGGCTTTGGCCATTTTTATGCCTATGCGCCCATTAAAATCGAGTATTGCATCGATCGCTATGCCATGGAGGTTAAGCGCCAGTTGGATGTGTTGGACCGAAATTTGTCAGATCGGCGCTATCTGTGTGGTGATGAGTACACAATCGCCGATATGGCCACTTACGCTTGGTACGGTATGTTGGTTCTTCACAATGGCTATGACGGCGCAGAGTTCCTTGATGTCGCGTCTTATACTCATGTGATTCGTTGGGCGACTGAGATCGAAGAGCGTCCAGCCGTACAGCGTGGTCGAAGAGTCAACCGAACCTTTGGGCCTGAAGAGCTTCAGCTGCGCGAACGTCATGACGCCAGCGATTTTGATTAAGCTTTAGCTAGCAGCCCTTTAATCAGCCGGCTTTAATGAGCAATCCTTTATCTAACGAAGAGTTAAGCGAATAAGGGTTTGTTATGCCTGGCCGGGGCGGACCCGGCCTCAGCATGATGCATGAGCCTTACAGGAGAATCTATACGGACGTCTATTACGAGCCGACAACCCTCGTTCTGAAGCAAAATTACCTTGAGAGCATAGGTTTATAACAGTGATTTAAGCGCCAGGCATCTAAAACTGGTGATTAAACCCATGCAACGCTTAGCGTTAAACAACCAAGCGTGCAGACGCTGGCAGTAACCAGAGTAACTTTTGATAGTGACGGGCGCTGTTTGAAATGAGTACAAAATAATTAGTGAACTGACCGGCCATTGAAGAATTTGAATCGACGACAATGCAGGCAATGGTAATTTGGCTTATTCAAAGACTATAAGACAGGTGGGTTGGGGAGGCTGAAGCAAGAGTGTTAAATGGAGGCGGGGGTCGGAATCGAACCGGCGTGTACGGAGTTGCAGTCCGCTGCATAACCACTCTGCCACCCCGCCTTTTTAACGAGCGCAAGTGTAATAGATTCTGTCGATAAATTCACGGCATTGTTAGCCTGTTTCAGCGGTAATTTACCCTTGACACAATGGGTTTCGATATCGTGGCTCAAAAGCCCGAGATCATCTTCCAATATAGCCCATAGCGCGGGCCGCGCGTGTGCATTTATCAGCTTCGAGCCAAAATCCCGCGAAAGTTGTTTGATAGAGATTGAGCCGCGAGCCCGAGACCGGTACACTACGCGCCTTTGATCACTTCCCAAAATGCCCGGGTGGTGAAATTGGTAGACACGCAAGACTTAAAATCTTGTCGCCTCACGGCGGTGCCGGTTCGACCCCGGCCCCGGGCACCATTCCCCCCCCAAACGCCAAAAAACCAGCAAACATTCAGCAAACATCCAGAACAACCTTCGTGCGCCACGATCACGACAGTGTTTTAGACCGCGGCATGAATGC
>Ga0209533_1004827_pt1 | contig 11608 bp, 8 predicted proteins | sample COG_04_FD_184748 | JGI IMG/M metagenome (GOLD analysis project Ga0209533, IMG submission 184748) | Pelagic Microbial community sample from North Sea - COGITO 998_met_04 (SPAdes) (version 2) | ecosystem: Environmental > Aquatic > Marine > Neritic zone/Coastal water | place: Helgoland, sampling... | reverse complement strand
AAGACTTAGAACACTTCGAGAAGGAAGATAATACTACAGGTTCGCAAGAACTGGCGTGTGTCGGAGGCGCGTGTGAAATAGCATAGGTAAAACTAAGGGGGCGCAATGCCCCCTTTTGTTATTCATCATCTCTTAAAGCCGCACCCGTCAGTAAACCACCTGCACCTATAGTCCCTCCTAGCTTCAATTTAGCGTTCCTAGCCCTTTTTCTGTCAGCCGTAGTAACGGCAGGTTTATAAGTACTTAAAGCCCTTAGAGTGTAATTCAGGTCGCTCTCTCCTTTTAAAGGTTTAACCCCTGTTAGTTTTTCAGTAGCCGACAGAGCCTCATTAACATTTGCCTGTGTGGCTCTGCTCTTTATTTGAGATTTCTTGTAACCGCCTTTGGGTTTAATAGACGAAACAATTATAGGTTCAGCTGTTATCAGCCCCTTACCACCCACAGGGTTTATACCCATAATGTCGTGACCATCGCTTATCATAGTGTACATCTTTTCAGAATTAGGGTCAACGACAACAAAAGCGTTCATGCCTCCTAGTTCTTTCTGTCTCGATGTAAACGCTTGTTGTGTTACAAGATAACCGTCTGGTTGTTGTATGTCGCCCACGTTACGGGAACTGACTACATTACCTGCTTCATCCTTTACTTTAGAAAGTTTAATTATACGCTTGTCTAAAAGATTGTTAAAGGTATCTAGCGTTTTCTTTAGCTGTTTATCTTTATCAGTAAAGGGTTTGCCCGATGCTTGTTTTGCTCTTGCCGCTAAAAGTTTAGACACGACCTGTGCGGGTTGCCCTGTAACACCTGCTTGTTGCATTATTCTTATATTTGCGTTATCTAAGGTAGAAGAAATTTGCATATACTCCACCATATCTCTTCCGTCTAACTTATCTAAAGGTTCTAATTTGTTAGCTTTTCTATAGTTGTTTATAGTTTTTAAGTACTTTTCTTTAGAATCCCCGCGCATCATACGAACAACAGTAGACCCTGCACTAGCATCACCTACAGATTCTATAAAACCCTCGTTGCTTTTGTTGTGTGGGTCTTTTATTTGTATTTCATATTCTGTCTTACTTCCACTCTTGACGTGTGGTCCACCAGTCAAATGGTTTGTTGCTCTTTGTACAATAGACTCAGGCACTTCTTCAGCGTTTGTTCTTCTAAATCCACTACCTATACCAGATGATATTCTAGCTGTATCCTGAATGGGTATCCTGCTGTCTAAATAAGAAAGACCAATTACACTTCTTTCTACGGCATTGTCAGCGTCTGGGTTCACTTGTCGATTTATACTAGCCCCTGTCAGTTCAGCGTCCTTACCGACTGTTGGTTGTAAACCTTCTTCTAGCTTCCTTTTAGACATTCCTGTTTGTCTTCTACGGGCAACCTCTACAGGGTCTATACTTTCTTTAACAGCAGGAACAAAAGACTTACCGTACTCTTTAAGAAAATTAATAGGACCACGAATGGGGTCAGAATAGAATTTGTCAATTAATGTGGGTGTGTTCATAGCTGTTTTATTCATTAAGCTACCAACACTTTTAGTTATAGGACGTATACCCGCGCCTAACAGGGGAATAGCACCTGCGGTAGCCAACATACCCATGCCAGTCCTTCCCTCTCCAAAGTAATCTTTAGCCTCCTTAGCAGATATAACCTCACCTGAAACAGGAGCAAGAGAAAGTTGATTGTATGCCAATTCTTCAGCATACGTTTGCCTTTCCTCTGGTGGCTTGTCTAGCATCTGTTTGGCGTAGTATTGACTAGCCGACTTAGGCTGACTTAAAGAACTCCACGGGCTTTTAGTATCTAAAGCATCACTCATCGTCATCCGCTCCTTCAGGTGCTGTAGGTAGTTTCATTGCCTCTACAAGAACAACACGGTCAGCCTGTATAGCCGCACGCATCTCTTTGCTTAGTTTACTACTTAACAGGTTGTCTGTCTCTCTAAGCGCGGCTGATAGTGCCTTACGAAGCGTAGGGCTGACCGAACCACGATAGATTGCATAACCTATTAGCCCCGCACCTGCACCAGTGGCTAAGTAAGGTAACGCACCTAGCATACCTGCACCACCTACGATACTTGTAGCTAAACCTACAGTAGCTACTTTACCCAACATAGTCTTGGGAGGTGTAGTCCCTGTTGCTATGTAAAAGTTATCAACTAAACGACCTATCTTTGTGTCAGCCTCTTGTGCGGCTTTGGGCACTAGTCTGTCACTAGCACGTAGTAACAAATGCTGTTTACGTAGTTTATCTAACACAGCAGTCTCAGGTACAGCATCGGCTACTTTTTTGTTTAGAAAGTCACGTACAGCGCGTTGTGCTACTGTATATGCGTTCTCATTGCCGTCAAAGCTGCCTTTGCCTTGCTGTTTAGCCCACTTGTCTAAGTCTTTACGTACTTGCATTAGTGATGCAGGAGACCCATCAGATTTAGCTAACAATTGTTGTGCTTTGTTAAATATCTTTTTAGCTACTGCCGAGGCATCGCCAACAAGCACAGGATTAGTTTCCTGTAGGTCGTCTACAATGCTTTCTAACTCAGTGTTTAATTCTTTCTTATTTAACTTGACTTTAGATTTACCTAACTGTTTGACCAAAGAGTTGTGAACTTTGTTTACCTCGGTGTCCAGTATAACTCTGTTACCTACTAAACTATTATCAGCACTGACGGGTATACGCTTTAAGATGTTTACCATTTCTTCTTCTTCGTCAGTGGGATTATAAACATTACGACCTTTATCGTTCTGAGTCATACGTTTAACACGGGCTTCGTCATTAGCTTTAGTAGATATAGGTGTAATTAATGTGTATAAATAATCCTTACGCTGTCCTGTTTCTAACTCTCTAGCTTTGTCAAGCTGTTTGTCAGCCATTGTACGGAACATAGTTTTATCGGGAATAGGCTTACGCTTAAATGGAGGAGCAAATATTTCAGCTACGTTGACAATACTTTCTACACCCATAGCATCGTTAGGATTTTCTGACTTCCACTGTAGATAGGACTGGTAGCCTTCACCAATTGCTTTTAGCGCATTTTGGACAGTAGGTATTTCACCTAGTTTTTTAACTGAGTCAGTAACACCATCAACAACTTTCTTTTCTACACTGTCAGGGATAAACTTGCTGACCTCTCTAGCTGAAAGGCTTATACCTGTCCCTACCAAATCAAGACCAGTACCTAGTCCACCTCTACCACTTAACGAGCTATAAATACCACGTTCTCTGTTGGACAACGTACCTGCTTCTTCCTTCTGTCTTAACTCTTCTAAAAACACAGGTAAGTCGTCTACTGTTTTACCTGCGTCAGCTAGTACTTTTCTGTAAGACTCTTCGGAAACAAACTCTTCGGGCTGATAGCCTTGAGACTTGTCAAACTCCTCAAGCATACCAGTAAGCTCGGTGACCGCCTGACTTGCCTTTGTAATATCCTCTGGTGAAGCATTAGGCATTTGTGCCGCTTGGTCAGCCATTTCTAAAGCGTCAAGCAATTCATCTTTTGTATAATTTTGAATTTGCATTATAACTTCCTATTGAGGTACTTGTTGAGTTCTTCTGTCTCTTGCTTGCTCCAGATAAGTCTGAGCCGCTTGTGTCGGTACATAACCTGTAACTGAAGGCTCTGGCATAGGCACAAAGAACGTATCTAATAGAGCAGAGTCTTCGTCTGCACCAACATATTGCTTCATTACTTCTAGGCGTGAGTTACTTTTAGCAATAGCATTCCTAGCGGCTTTTTCTTCAATACGCATAATCCGTGCTAAAGTTTCTTTGTTTAGCGTAATTTGCTGACCTGCTACTTCCTTCATAAACTGAACATCTTTATCCGAAATACCAGTACCTGCACCAACGTCTCCTGAGCCTAACAACGCAAGAACTTGCTTACCTCGTTCAGCCATGAATGTTTGAGTAGCTACTAACGTATCTGTAACACCTTGTGGTACAATACCTAACTGAGTACCGATACTAGCCATACCTGCCAAGAAGTTAGCACCTGCCCCAGTAATAATACCTTCTTCCATCAATGAACGAGAGTTAGCGTTAATTCCCAATACTTTCTGAGCAGTCAGTGCTTTTTCATTGGCAACAAAGAAGTTATCTGTAGCTTTGTCTTTTAGCTTGCCAGATATTCTATCAGCATCAGTAATTGTTTTAGTCAGCTGTGCGGCTTGTGTCAGACCTAACTCAGAAGGCATAGCCCACTTTTCTGTATCTTTATTGTATACTTTACCCGACTCATTTACACGGAAGGGTTTTGCTTTGCCACTAGAATCTGTATATACTTTAAGGGTTGCTTTTTCGCCTGAGAGTACTTTAAGGAAGTCTTCGTTGCTTAAGGAATCATACTCGCCTCCTGTTATAGACTCAAGCATAGGTGCTCCTACATCACGTGTTCTTGCTATAGCTATTTTACCCTTACGACCTTGTTTGCTGACAATATTTGCTTCTTGTCCTTTACGTATGTCCTCTGCGGCTTTTTCTAAACTACCACCGTTTGTCAACAAAGTAGCAGTTTGGTCTAAGCCTAAACTGGTGGCTTGGGAAATCATAGACATCCGTCTATTATCGTTTGCTAGTCTTTGTGCAGATTTTTGTGCCTGAGCCGCCAGTTGTCCTGCTAAAGCAGTCTCACCAGAAGCCTGTAGTTGCGCTATGATTTGCTTTTGTTGAGCAGGTTGCATTGTATCAAAGTTACCAAGTAAATCTGCTAGACCTGCCTTACGTTGCTCTTCTGGCGTTCTTCTGTCTCCACCCATCATACCACGGACACCGCGACCCATACGCTCCATACCGCTGTAAAAAGCATCTGATTGCATTTGTTGTGGTGTCATCTTTGCTCTAGGGTCAATACCCCTGCTAGGCTTAGTTGTCAACAAACCCATTATATCTATATTGTTATTAGCCATTTGTATTATCCCTTATTATGCGTAATTGCTGTAATCGTTATTTATAACTTGACTAGCAGTCCCTACATCTTAGTCAGGGTCAGGGTCTCCGCCTAACCACTCTGGTAAGTACTTATCCCCTAAGTCCTTAATCCACTGAGGAGTAGAAGCATCACCACCGCCCACTGAAGCCCACATTGAGTCAGCGGCAGACGCTCCTGTGCCGAAGACACTATTTATCATGTTTTTTCTCATCTGTGCTTCATAACCACCTGCCAGTTCTTCACCCTGCATTAACGCTTCAACACCTGACTGACCTAAACCAGAGTACAGACCTAACATAGTTCCTCGTAAGTTGGCAGGAATAGTTGCTATATCACGACCTGTACCTAGTACATCTAACAGTTGATTTTGAGGTCTATAAGCATCACTAAACATACCAGTACCAATATCAAAGGCTTGTTTTTGCTCGCCCAGTACTTGTTCCCTAGCACCTAAGTTAGCCGTTAACATAGCTTCTTGTTCTGCTTGTGCTTGTGCTAATAACTCTGGTGAAGAATTACCGTATGCTGATGAACTTAAGCCTATACGTCCTTGAGACAACATACGCTCTTCTAAGGCTAAACGCTGACGTTGTTCTTCAGGACGTTGTATGGCTCTTAAATCCTCATACAAAGCCGCTTGTGCTTGTCTAGGGTCGGTTAATGCTTGACTAAACATATTCCCTGAGCCACCAAACAACTGTGACTGTAGTGCTTGTTCTTCAGGACTAAGTGACATTGTAAAGCCACCTTTGGAGTCAGTTACTGCTTGACCGCCTGTGGTGGATGCTACAGTAAAAGGTTTGAACTCTGCTTTACTTTCAACATCTGTAGCTACGCCACTAAGTAAGTTATAACCAAGTTCACCTGCCGCTCGTGCCGCTTCTTCGGCTTCTTTACCTAAGTAATAACCACTTGCAGTGTCCAGTAGGTTCTGACCAAAGCCTGTTGGGTTCGGACCATCTGTTGGTAATGCGCTCATTAGTTGTTCTCCAGTTCTGCTACACGACTACGTAGCGATTGTATTTCTTTAACTAACATAGGTATAAATGTTTCGTAACTGACACCCATTGAACCTTCTTCATCTTCAGGAACTTTTACAGCCTCGGGTACAACATTTAAGAGTTCTTGTGCAATCACACCGTAGCTCTGATGAGTGCCGTCATCAATCCAGTCAAACTGTCTAATTTTTACGTTGTCTAAAACTTCACCCGCTTCTTTTGCATCTGTAATATTTTCTTTTGCTTTCTGGTCTGAAGTAACAACAGGATTATACCTTAAATAGATATAACGCCATCTGTTAGTAGACTGCCCTAAATCCATGCTTTCGTCATGATTAGAAAATGGTCCTTGAAAATATTTAAAGGGAGAAAAATTGCCGTTATTGCCTGTGTGGCACTTGACACCAAACGCACCACCTAAAGAAAATGTATCTGAACCTACATTTAGTTCAAACCCGTCATCTTCGTCTCCTGTCATAGCCGCGCCAAGAACACTCGTATAAAAATATTGTGAGCTTTGAACGCCACTAATATAAAGTGCGGGCGTGTTGCCCCCACCTTCTGTTTGCTTAAGAGTTAGAAGAGAAGAACCAAACTGTGATGGGTTACTTCCGTGCGGTTGAAAAGTATTAGTACCTAAAGCAAGTTTACCTGTAGAACCATCTAGTTTTACTTTGGTTGTATTTATATCAACTGCATCACTAAAAGTAGCAGTGCTTGCAAAGGTAACTGCTCCTGAGAATGTGTCACCCGTTCTGTTAACTTTAGTCCCCACAGCAGTTGCAATGTTTGTAAATTCTGTAGTGAAATCAAAACCTCTGATTGTCTTAGCCGCATTGCCCGAAGGAAGACCATCTTTTTCTGCAAAGTTAGTTGTTATTGTATAATCACTCATTAAATTAATCTCCCTAGAAGAGCGTGTACATCTATTTGTTGTATTGAATATGGTGCGCCATTGACAGTAGATTCGATACCTATTGTTACTACAGACCCACTACCGCTTGTATTTATATTAGGACGTTGTATGTCCGTACCTTCTGTAAACTCAAAGACTTCGTAGTTAGGCTCATCAGGGACACCGTTATTGTCTACATCAATGTCTTCCTTCCTGCCAAACTTAGCTATGTCAAACTCAGCTATAGACGAGTTAGTTCCTGCGGGTGTGAATACTTTTTTGTTGTAATTGTTAGTATAATCATAACCCCAGACCAAAGTAGTACTAGAAGCTGAGTTACCTATTACAGTTAGTTTAAACTTCTTAAGAAACTTAAGATTAGTTGAGTTGCCAAAGTTTAAAGGGTTGCTGTAGTACATCATAATGTAAGTAGAGCTTCCGTCTAAATAATCTTTGTACTCAGCTATCCCATCGCTATTTCCTAGATAAATACTTTTGTCTTGTAAGACAGACGCAGTACGTACTCCCATACCAGACCAAGTAGTCACACGTAGCGAGCCGTCTGGTAAAGAACTTCTGGTGTCAAAACAATAAACAGTATTGCCATCAGGGAAGATTAACAAGTAAAATGCTTCATCAGCACTATATACAGACTGAATAGGGTTGGTTTGTTGTCCTATCAAAGATGTCAAGTCTGTACGTACGTTTTTACTTAAGTCACGCATAGGCATTGACTTTTCCTGTACAGTACGACTAAGGCTACGTACACCATCTTCCGACAAGAACAAAACGTCAGTACCTGTATGCTGTATAGAATCTCTAGCAATACAACCTACGCCTTCTACAGTGTCATTAAGTTTAAACACAGGAGTAGCGGCACTTGGAAGTTCAGCACCTTCATAAATAATAATAGACCTTTTACAGAATATAACTAAAAATCCATTATGTGCCGCTAAAGCAACAATTTCATCGTCACCCGTAGGGAAAACATTTGTTAAATCTAAAGAACCTGCTGTCCCTCCCTGCCACTTATTTCCAATAAGCAGGTCTGACCAATACACAGTGTGTTTGTTTCCTGATAAATCAGCCGCCCATTGTCTACCGTATGCGCCTATAACTTCATTAGCGGGAGGAGCGGCATGGTTTCCATTATGGGCTACTACTACAAGAGTAGTGCCACCCGCTACGCTATGTAGTGGTGTGTGGTTGCGTTGAAAGAAATAAACGTCATTGTTAAAGGTAACTATTTTCCAATCGTTAGCTGTTATTGTATAACCGCTAGGAAGGGTTACGGGTGCTAAAGTTGTAGTGCCTGTGAATATTTGATTTTTACCCGCAGAAAATACTACCTTAGTCCCGTCTCGCTTAACATATTCATGTACTTTTTCAATACCACGGCTATTGTCCAATACATTGCTGTTAGTAGTTATAAGTGCGTAGCCCTTACGCGCCCCTATACGACCATATTGGTCAATTACACAATTACTAGCAATAGACGCAAAAGACTGGTCAAGAGCAAGGGGCGAATCCTGACTGTTAATGCCCGCAAATCCTGGGGCTTGTACTGTAATGTTCTGTAATTGTTGTGCCATTAGCAAGGTGTCCATACAGTTTCAGAAGGGAATCTAGCGGCATCAAACGCTACTGCATCTGCTAACGTAGTGTCTGCTAAAGAAAATAACTCTTGTGCTGAAGTACCGCCTGTCTCTCCACGCTCACGGGAGGCTAAGGCTACTGCGTACTGTACTACTGGTGATGAAGGTACAACTAGTTTATCTGCATCAAGAGTAAATGGGTCTGCTCTATCAACAATGTTAAATCGTAATGTATATGCTTTGTCAGGCTTAGGATATAAGTCAACTAAAGCATTGCCGTTAGCATCCACACCATTCCAAGAGTAGTACTCAGGTGAGCCTTTAGTAGGCTCTTGGACTAGGTATGCGTTGTTCATCCAAGAGGAACTAGCAGGACGCATAAAGAAGTTTGACGTATCGTTAATAACGTCCAGTATCTTAAAGGAGTTGTTAGTGCCTGTCATGCTATAGCTAAACAGATTGTCTTCTGTAGTTACTGTGATTGTACTTCTAAGTGCTGACCAGTCCCACGCATCCTCTACGATACGTCTAGCATCATTGACAAACTCACCTATTAGTTTTACATAGGAGTCATTTGTGGTTTCAATGCTTGATACTTCGTCTTCACGAATCCTACGTAGCACACTGTTTACTAGTTGTAAGTAAGTCATTATCCGTACCTTCTTCTGTTTGTTGGACTAAGCATTCTTTGTGTAGACTTAATCTCTGTATCAAATTTAAATAGTTCTTTATCAAATAAAGCCTCTGTTTCTGTTGGCATAAGTTGCCCTCCTGATGCACCCCCCAAGCCCCCTGCTAACATTCCTTTTGCTAACCCTTCCCAATCAACAATATCATCAATAACATAACCTGCTTCTTTAAGCCAGTCTTCTCCTTCAGACAACACATCTGAACCTGCTTGTAACACAGGGTCTACTACTTCCGAACCAAAGGTATCTATGACATCATCAATAGGGTCTATCACTGTATCGTCAAAAGCACGTCCTGCGTCTAAGATGTCATCCTCAACATCTGATGTAAAGTCCGAAATAGGCTGTACGGCTTCCTGAACTACATCAACCGCTTGTTGTCCTGCGTCTACAATATCTTTAGCTACAGGCTCGACAACATCACCTACCGCTTTTACTCCTTCGTAAACAGGCTTGACTATAGGCTCTACAGCATTTCCTATTGCTGTTCCTGTCGCAACAACAACATCTCCTGCTTTCTCAAGCCATTCAGGAGTTTCAAACTCGCCACCTATTTCAATATCAATGTCTGAAAGTATTTCGCCTACAGCATCAGCACCTCCTTTAACAAGTGCCTTACCTGCGTTTTCCTCAAAGGAGTCTTGAATTGATTTCCCTTCAAGACCATCTATTGTTGTGTCTACAATTACTTGTTGTTGAACCTCTGATAGTTTGTCTATGGGAACACCCATATTTACATAGGTTTCTACAACCTCTTCAAAAGCAACATCAGATAGCTTACCTGCCGCCCATGCCTTTCCTCCCGCTTTAAGTACTTCCTCAAAGTCTGCTCCTGCTCCCGCTGCTTTACCTGCTTGAATAACAGGGGCGGACTGGGGGACTAGTATAGATATTATGTCCGTAACAATATTAAAGATTTTTGACATCGATGATTCTTTTACTATTTCAGGGTTTTTAATCCAATAAGTCGTATCATCGCCTTCTCTCCCGCCCAAGAAATAATCATCGTCTTCTAAGAAATTCTTAAGAGAAGTACGTGTGTAACCAGTCCCTGTGTTGAGAAAAGCATCACCCTCTTTGAAGGTTTCATACTCTACGAATTCACTTTCTTTAAAAAACAGATGAGCAGAATCCTCTACAGCCCATGAGTTTCTACCATCCCCAAAGTAAATCCAATTAGCCATTACATCTTCTTGTATCTGTAAAGCATCCTTTAATTCACTTTCAGCACTAAAGGGAATATCAGCCTCAGCTACACCGCTGTCAAGAAGTTCTTTTTTGTTTTTATTAACCTCTACACCTAAATCATAATAAGATTGGAAGTCTTCTGTTGAGGTAAAAGTAGGCGCACCCCTGTTTATTAAACCCTGTATCTGTGCTCTTTCTTCGTCAGTTGAGGCTTTTTCAAGACTTCTATTAAGACTTTCAATATAAAATTCATCTGCTTGTGATTTTGCTCCCTCTATGGTTGGAGGAACATCCATAACAAAATCTTTTCCTTCAGGACTATCATAAGGCACTCTATACTGGTTGGTATAGTAGTCAGGAACGCCTATCATATTATAGCCTACAGTACCTCCCAATTCTCCCAAGTTGTCACGTTGGTTAGTATAATCATCTCCATACATAAACTCAAAAACAGTATCTCGATAATCAAGACCCTCTCCCTGATAGGGATTGTGCATCACAGGACCATCATCTTTTCCTGATAAAAAGTCTTCTTTTATTTCATCCCACTCACGAGTGTCACCTGTGGCTTTATTTTCTGGAGCAAAATAACTTGTTTGTTTCTGGTCGGGAAACTTCTCATAAAACTCTGACATGTTTGGTCCAGTACTTGCCATCCCAGAGCGTTCTTCGTTATAATAAACCAGTTCTCTTGCTTTTCTTTCTTCTTCTTCTCTTCGTTTTGCCGCAAACAAACCCTCTGGTTTTTTATAATATGGGTCATCTATGTGGTCGTTCTTTTCATAGTCCCATTGGTCGTTATCTTTAGCCCATCTTATGTTCTCTTGAATCATCCTTTCGTTAATTTCTTTTTCTTCTTGAGCTTTTTCCTTAGCTTTCCTTTGTTCAGCCATGTTTATAGCTGCTTGTTCTTTTTGACCAACGGGGGCGCGGCTACCTGTTGCCTCCGCCTGTTGTTTTGCTTTTAATTTTTTACGTGCGTCTATTTCTGCGGCAGATAAAAACTCACCATCATACCAACCCCCGCCTTCAGCCGAAATTTTGAAAAAATCTATACTCACTACTTATTCCTCCCTACGCCTTTGGTCTTCTCTACGGTACGCATAGCACCTAAGCCAAGCATACCCATAAGTACTGGCATCATAGTAGCCATATCTAGTACAGGGATTTCAATGGTAGAATTGGCAAGAGCAAGCGTAAAATTTGCCATCGGGATAAGAATGTACTGACTCGCAAGTCCAATACAACAAGTCCAACCAACAGCAGGTCTCCACCCCGACACAAATAAGCTCTTATGTGCCGCTTCTGTC
>Ga0209533_1004826_pt1 | contig 11608 bp, 9 predicted proteins | sample COG_04_FD_184748 | JGI IMG/M metagenome (GOLD analysis project Ga0209533, IMG submission 184748) | Pelagic Microbial community sample from North Sea - COGITO 998_met_04 (SPAdes) (version 2) | ecosystem: Environmental > Aquatic > Marine > Neritic zone/Coastal water | place: Helgoland, sampling... | reverse complement strand
CCGAGAGCACCTGGAAGGGGCTGCCGAACTCAATGAAGTTGAGCTGCGCCGCTTTCTGGATGCAGTTGACGCCAGTTATACGAAGAATGATGGTGCAATCGAAGCCGCAAGAGAAGAGCTGGATGCGCTTTCCCTGGAGCTGTCTGGCGCGAATGAAAGAATTTTGCAGGAGTCACGCCGGGAGCTTCAACGGGTAACGGATCGCTACGAGAAGACGCTCGCAGGTCAGAGTGGTATGACTTTCGTCTTTGTTCGTGATGGCGATTCGTTTCGCTACACACTCGCGCGTGGCACTTTGCTGGAGGCATTGGGGTATCGCTCGGAGGAGGTTGAACAACAGCGGCTCTGTGATTGTTTTAAGGGAGATCACGCGCTTCAACGCAAACGGCACCATTATTATACCCGGGCATGGGGAGGGCAGGCTTGTCGTTTCGAAATCTCCAGCCCCGGCAGTCCATATACCTACTCGGAGGTGCTTCAGCCGATTGTTGAAGAGGGGGTGGTGGTCGAGGTCATTTCGACTTGCACTGATATTACGCAGCAACGTGTTGCTAAGAATGCAATCATTCGGGCGAAGGAAGTCGCTGAAAACGCGAATCAGGCAAAGAGTGATTTTCTGGCGAATATGAGCCACGAGATTCGCACGCCGATGAATGCGATCATGGGGATGACGTCGCTCTTGTTTGAGACGCAGCTCGACCCTGAGCAGCGCGATTATCTCAATACGATTGCGACGAGTAACGAGGGCTTGCTCAATGTGATCAATGATATCCTTGATTTTTCAAAGATTGAGGCGAACCAGATTGACCTGGAAACCGTGCCATTTGATTTATCGGAACTGGTGCAGGGGACTTTGGAGCTCTTCATTGCCGCGGCTGTGGAGAAGGAGTTGGAGTTGATTTATGAAATTGCTCCGGACGTGCCTCTAGGCGTCATCGGTGACCCGACGCGCGTTCGGCAAGTGCTGGTGAACTTATTGAGCAATGCCGTGAAATTTACCGATGTCGGAGAGATTGTGGTTCGGGTTGAGCGACTTTCGGACGCGCCGGGTGTGCCTTATTTGGAGGAGCATTCGGGCTTAGTCGGATTACAGTTTCAAGTGTCTGATACCGGGGTCGGTATTCCTGAAGATCGAAAGGCAAAGTTGTTTAAGGCCTTTTCTCAGGCTGATAATTCGACGACGCGCCGATTTGGTGGCACTGGCCTGGGGCTGGTGATCTCGAAGAAGCTGGCGCAGTTGCTTGGTGGGGATGTGTATTTCGAAAGTGTGGAGTGCATGGGCACCTCATTCTTCTTTAATATTCAAGTGGCCGCGGCCGCGGCTCAAAGGGACCGCTCGTTTGATGCTTCTCCAATGCGTGGTAAGCACATTTTGGTGGTGGATGGGTCTGCCACGCATGCACAGATGCTGGAGAAGTATTTACTGCAGTATAATGCTGAAGTGACTCTGGTCGAGGACTGCCATGACGCGTTGGAAGTGATTGATACTTCCTACGAGTCGATTGATCTAGTCTTGGTCGATAGTTTTGCGCCGGATATGGACGGCTTGACGCTGGTGCAAGCGGTGCGTCGTCACCATTACCGTAAGGTGCGTGATATGAGGATGGTATTGCTCTCGTTATTGCCTGATAGCGAGGTGCGCACGAAGGCGATGTCGCTGGGTTGCTTGCGCTATTTAGCTAAGCCGATTAATATCCATGAGATCATGGGGGTTCTCGCAGAACTCTTTAGTCCCGGTCCGAAGCAGACATTGCGCCAGATTGAGGCGAAGCAGGCTCCGAAGGCGGATGGCCGTATGCGTTTGACTGAGGAAGAGGCTGAGAGGCGTGGCAAGTTACGCATTCTAGTCGCGGAAGATAATAAGGTGAACAGTCAGGTGGTGCGTATCTTGCTGACGAAGCTCGGGTTCACGGGAATTGATTTTGTGGTGGATGGCATGGAGGCGCTGGCTTTCCTGCATGCGAAGGATATCGATGTGGTGCTCATGGATATCCATATGCCACGGATGGACGGTCTGGAATCGACTCGTTGCGTTCGTCGAGAATTGCCAGCTGATCGGCAGCCTTACATTCTGGCTTTGACGGCTGCGGCGCTTAAGTCCGACCGCGAATCTTCGGTTGCCGCTGGGATGGATGGCTTTCTCACCAAGCCAATCCGTCCTAAAGAGTTGGAGGCGCGCTTGTTGGCTCGGCTCGATCAACGTTTGGAGGCGCTTGCCGCGGCAGAGGCGTGAGCTCGATGGATGCTAGACGCTACGAGTGAATTCTCAAGCTCACATCGCTACCGCTTTTTCATCCAGCCGACAGAGATCGGTTTCTGGTTCTTGATCTTTTTTTTCTTGGGCAGCATGGTATCGATGAACTGAAGGATCTCGTTGCGACCGGAGCGGGTTTTCGCTGAGCAACTAAAGGCTTTGACGGCTTGAATGCCCCATTCGTCTAACTTTAGTAGGAATTGTTTCGCGTGATTCTCCACGGTGGTCTCGGAGCTTTTATCCGCCTTGGTGAAGACAATCGAAACGGGGAGTTTGCAGGCTTGTAGCCACTGGATAAAGGCAAGGTCGCCTTCGAGTGGTTCCATGCGAGAGTCGACCAGCGCAAACACATGTTTGAGGTTGTCTCGGCCAGTGAGGTAGCCGCTCACATTGATATTGAAATCGTTTTGCTTGGCTTTGGACAGTCGCGCGTAGCCATAACCGGGGAGATCGACGAGGCTCCAGGTTTTGTTGATGTCGAAGAAATTGATGAGCTGCGTCTTGCCCGGCACGCTGGATGTTTTCGCCAGCTCTTTCTTGCCGGTGAGCATGTTGATGAGCGAGGACTTGCCGACATTTGACCGGCCGACAAATGCAAATTCAGGCTGCCAAGAGGGTGGGCATGCTTCGAGGTCGAGTGCGCTGGTGCGGAAGGTGGCTGTGTCAATTCTCATGATTGTCGAGGAATTAGAGTGAAACTTGGGAGAATGCAACCTTCGGCCATTCGTTGGGTGGATGCTTGACGCGATCACGTCCAATAGAAGAGAAGTCCGCTTAGGCGCTATTTAGAAAACCACGACGGAGGTCTGCCGTAGATGGCGAAGCAATGCACACAAATGCACACGAATTCAAATAGATTCACGTGGAGGAGGTCTGCTGGAGAGGGCGAAGCAATTGCCGCTTCAACTTTTCGTGGGTTTGTGCATGCTGCCTGCATTCTTTTGATGAAGACTCTACTCAAAAAACATGCGTTCACACTGTGGCTCTTTGCTGCGGTGGGCCTCGCTGTCTGCTTTCCCGAACCGGCATCGGCGGGCGGGCTGTTGATGCCAGAGCTGACCACGCAGTTCGGCGTCGCGGTGATTTTCTTTTTGCAGGGCTTGTCGCTACCGACGCGTTCCTTGGCCGCTGGGTATAAGCCGAAGCGCTTGCATGTGTTCGTGCTGTCGTGGAATTATCTGTGGTTTCCAGTGGTCACGGGCTTGCTGCTGGTTCCGATGTCTTTGTTCCTGTCGCCAGATCTTTGCGTCGGGTTTTGGCTGCTGGCTATTTTGCCAACAACAGTGGCCTCGGCCATCGCGTTTACTTCGATTGCCGAAGGTGACACCGCGAATGCGATTTTCTCGACCATCTTTTCGAATCTGTTGGCAGTATTGATTGTGCCGACGATTGCGGTGGCCTACCTCGCGAGTGAGACGGCAATCGAGATCTCACTGGCTTCGATTTTTGTGAGCCTGGCACGCTTGCTGGTTTTGCCCTTGTTGATAGGTCAAGTGGTTCGCCAATTCGTCGTCGCACATGCGGGTCGCATCTCTTCCGCGACCAAGCTCGTGAGTAGTGGCATTATCGTATTTATCGTGCATGCCGCGTTTGCGGAGAGTGTGAGTTCCGGGTTTCTGAACGGGTTGACGCTTGGCTCAGTGATTGCGGTGCTGGTCGGTGTGGTCGTGCTGCTATTGGTGACTAGCGTGTTGGTCTGGGTGAGTGCCGCGTGGTTACGGGGGACATACTCGCAACGAATCGCGGCGTTCTTTTGTGCGAGTCAGAAGTCGCTGGCCTCGGGCTTGCCGCTCGCGTCTTCAATTTTGCTGGCCGCACCCGGTGTGGTGGACCCTGCGGCGGTGCTAATCCCCTTGATCTGCTTTCATCCTTTGCAACTGATCTTTGCTGGGGTGCTGTCGGAGCGATTGCGGCAGTCAGGGGGGTGAGGGCACTAGCCGCTTTTACTTTATTTCCGCGCACAAAAAAGGCCGCTCAGTATTGAGCGGCCTTTTCGAGAAATGGTATTTCGAGCTTAGAAGGGGGGCTCTTCGTCGAGGACTTCGTCGGCCGGATCGAACGCGGGCGGTGTGCTGCTGTTGCCAGCGCCTGCTGCGAGGCTTTCGACCTTCCAAGCAGCTAGATTGACGTAATACTTGCCGTTATATTCATTGCCGCGTAGGTCGAAAGTGACTTTCACCTTTTCGCCGACGCTGAGCTTGTTGACGAGTTCGACCTTGTCTTTAACGCACTCAAACTTGATGTCTTGAGGGTATTTGTCTGCTTCGTCAGTGACGACGAATTCGCGCTTATTGAAGCCGCTGGCAAATGTTTGTTCGTCGAAAATTACTTTTACTGTTCCGGATAGTTCGTGCATGTGTCGGATCAAACCAAACGCGGGCACAGAAGCAAAACATTTTCGCTGCAAATTTAAGGTTTTGCTGAAAATCGACGTTTCAGTCCTGGGAGTTCAGCGCTCGGGCAGGATATCTGCGTAGGTGTGGCCACCTTCTTTGCTGATTGCGCCGACGGTTACCTCATCTGTATTTAGACGCCTGCGCTGCCATCCAGAATTGCTAGCACCTTCTTACGAGCGCCGCTGCGGCTGGCGGCAACGGCTTCTAGGAGGTCGTCACTATCCTTCGGTAGCGGTTTGGCCTGTCCTTGTTGTAGCAAATAAATGTGATAGGCGAGTTTGAAGAAAATGTCGCGGCCGTAGCTTTCCAGTAGGTCGGGGGTGCCGGCCTCGGGCTTATGGATGAATTGATACGGATCTTCCAAGAGCTTGGTGGCATCAAAGCTGAAGTCCTCTTTGCGGTAGTAGTAGAGTCCACTTAGGCGATCAGGGTTGCGGATCGAGTCGGGGAGTTTCGCCGAGTAGTGGATCGGGTAGGGGCAGATGTCGGGGCGCTTCGTGTCCACTGCGGTGAATTCTTTGAAGTGTGAGGTCATGTGATGCGTGGTCACGCTGGCATCGAACAGACGGTCGTCGTAAATGAGGTTCCACGCATGGCCGAGCGGGATGGTCGCCAGCGTGTGTTTGCCGTCTTGCATGATCAGCAGACCGTCGACGATCTTGGTCGGGTGCCCGAGCATTTGCAGGACCGCATCGACGATCACCGCATGTTCGCGGCTAAACCATCCCCAGTCGCCGTCTTCGCCGGGGGCTTCGTGGAGGATGTGATTGAGTTCTTTTAAGGCACTGGAGCGGATCATAGGCAGAATCGCTAAATGGAAAATACCACTGAGGCAATGCTGCGGAGCTTAATATTTTTGATAGAAAACCAAGAGCCGCTTATGTTGGGCTTGATTAGTATTAGTTTTGGTTATCAGTTTGCTTGCTTATTATTGAGCGGGACGGGTGTAAATAGATGGTATGACTGCGCGGTGTATGTAGTTACTTCGCCGCATTATGACAGAGAATAAAGTTCAATTAGGAAACCCGGCAGTCGTCGGACTTGCCGGATTCGGTCTCACTACACTGTTGCTACAGTTTCACAATCTAGGGTTGTGCGGCCTCGGTCCCGTGGTGGCAATGGGCTTCGCGTTTGGCGGAATGGCTCAGTTGATCGCCGGCTTTATGGAGCAGAAGATGGGCAATAACTTCGGCTTTGCAGCGTTTTGCAGCTATGGAGCGTTTTGGATCGGCCTGAGCATTATTTTCATGCTCAACCACTTTGGGATCTATGCGTCCTCTGGAACGGATGTCGGCTTCTTCCTGATTGCGTGGACTTTGTTTACGCTGATCTTGTGGGTGGCCTCTTGGTTTATCCATGCCGCCATGGCATGGACCTTCACGACATTGGTGATCGGCTTCCTGCTGCTGGATGTGGGCCACTTTGGTTTTCCCGTTCTCAACACAGTGGCTGCTTACGTGCTGATCGTCTGCGCATTGTGTGCGTGGTATATGATGGCGGCCATCATCATCAACGGTGTCGCTGGCAAGTCACTGCTCAAAGTCGGCAAGCCTTGGATCAATTTGAATAAGGCACCTATCCCTGAAGTCGCCGAGGCCGATCTCGGCTTGGCAGAAAAGGTTGGGGCGTAGGGACTTCCCTTATTTCGCCACCGGGTGGCCACCGCTCCACTTGAAATCCAGCTCGCCTGCCTCTTTCTTAATGCAGTAGCGAGTCAACCAGCGGCGCTGCTTGAGATCACGCAGATCATAGGTCGCGAATGGCTCAAGCGAATTGGGCAGTGTGGCTTGGATCGCAGCCACGTGGGCGTGGGATTTCTGGATGGCGATCGGAGTGCCGTGGCTGGCACCGTGCGGCGGCACGCGCGTCAAATTCTGGCGGCAGATCAGCCGGTGCAGCCTGTGCTTCCGGAGGCTGCGCTGGTTTGTTCGTACGTTTCTTGAATTTTGGCTTTCTCATGTTTTGTCTTATAGTTGAGCTTTGTCGCTCGCTCACTCGACACTACGTCACTCTCACTCCGCCGCTGGCGGTGCGGTATCCGCCGCCTCGATCAGGTCGGTGCCGGCCTGCGCGGTGGCGATCATTGCCGAGTTGAGGCGGTTGCGCAGAATAAAGTAGGCGATCATTGCGGGGATGCCGATGACCAGGCCGGTTGCTGTGGTGATCAGGGCTTCGCCGATGTCACCGGCCAATAGCTCCGGGCGCCCCATGCCGCCGCGGCCAATGGTTTGGAAGGCGCTGATCATACCGCTCACAGTGCCGAGCAGGCCGATCATCGGTGCGACCGAGGCGACGACGTTTAAATACGTCACCCATTGTGAGACGCCGTTTTCCTCGGCTTCCAAGTTTTCAATGAACAGATTTTCGGCTTTCTCGTGGCCTTTGTGGATCTTCTTCAAGGCAGGTGCGAGCGCGCGGGCGAGTAGGTTGTTGCCGGCTTCCAGATGGCTGCGGCCTTTGTCGTGATCGCCGCTTTCCAACGCGTTGCCCGTGGCGCTCAGTTGCTCGGCGGTAAAGAATTTCTTCGGGGTGGTTTCTTTCCACGAATAGAAGATCAAGAAGAACATGATCAACGAGCAGGTGCCGAGCGGATACATCGCCCAGCCTCCTTGTTGGATCAAGCTCCACAGGTTGAGGCTGTCGTCCGCAACTGCGGCGGCCTCGGGTGCGGCGTCTTGCGCGAGCAAGAGACTGGGCAGCAATAGTGAGAGTAGTAATGTCGGGGCGTGCCTCGTGCGCGCACGCCAGTTGGTTGTGGATCGTTTCATAGTAAGATCAGTCGGGGTTATTCAGGAGGGCGGACACTCTTGTCCGTCTCAGTGTTCGGTGATTGATGGACAGGAGTGTCCATCCTCCTGTGCTGTTTTTCTAAGAGTTCGTTCAGTTGTTTGAAAGGGGCCTTGAAAGTGGGGTCGGATTCGGGCCAGCTGAGTGCGCGTTCCCGCATCTCAGCATACAATGTGAGCGCATAATCTTTCTCGCGCAAGCCTAGGGCTGCGCTGATGGCGACGGCATAGCAGTGGGCGAGTTTATCGGGGGGATTCGGCGTTGAAAAAACAATCGGTTGGAGCGCGGTGTCGAGCGCTTCGTCGTAGTGCTCACTGCGTAATAGATCGGCGCTGTGTGTATAGTAGCCGAGCGCGGAGTCGCCGTAGGGGTCGCGCTGCGCGAGCCATGCTTGCGTGAGCGGGCGCGCTTCGTCGTAGAGTTGCAGGGTGTTGTAGCTGTCGAGCACCGCATCGTCGAGCGCGCGCAGTGCCGCGGGGTGGGAGATTTGTGGCTTGAGCACTGCGGTCACCGCGATGGCGCGTGCGGGGTTTTCCGACTGTAGGATGAGGTCGACGTAGTAGATGAAAAAGTGCGATTCCGAAGGCGGCATCATCGGCAGGATTTTGACCCGTTGCAGATAGAGTAGTTGCATCAGCTCAATCGCATTTTTGGTTTCGCCTGCTTCAATCCATTCGACCGCGAGCGTCTTGTAGCTTTCGCCAGGGATCGTGAAGTGGTCGACTCGATTCACGTTAAAGGTGTGGATGATTTCACCTGCGCCCTCAGAGGTGGCGATTTGTATCAGGTCTCCGGATACATCGATTGAGTGGCCAGGTATGGTTTGGCCGTTGATGAGGTGCACGTCAATTGGCTCGTGTAGTTCAGCGTAGATCGCGTCGAACTCTTCGGCTGGGATCGCAGCGGTTGCTGGTGATGTGAGGCAGAGGAGGCCAAGTAGAATTAGGATCTTAGGTAGCGCAGCGCCGTCTCGGTGCGCACCTGCAGAGCCTGAGCCGCCTGCTTGGGACGTTCGTGCGGTGCGGGACGCTCCTGCGCTACCCTTGAAATGGGATTTCAGACTCATGGCTGCACCTCCCTTGCTTCTTTCGCTGCTTGGATCGCTAGCTCGGTTTGAGCCTGCACGAGTTCTTCGAGCTCGGGGAGCTTTGTCTGTGCGAGCGTATACGCTTCGTAGCCTTCCAATCGCTGGTCACTGAGCATCTCACGTAGCGTGTTGCGCGCTGCGGTGCTGTCGCCGATCTGCTCGAAGAGTCGGGCGCTCTCCCAATACGCATCGATGATGATTTCGGGATAGGCGCGGTAGAGGGTATAAATCCGTTGCCAGTAGGGGATCGCTCGTTCGGGGCTGTCTTGGTCGGTTTCGATACGGGCTAGCCCTGCCAGTGCACGGGCGTGCGGACGGCCACGCATTTCTTTGATCTGGAGGATTTCGTTGAGCACGTCGCGGGCGCCCTCGTAGATGCCTTGTTGGGTGAGGATGTCGGCGCTGAGCAGACGCACGTCGGCGGCAAGTGGATGCGTGGGCGTCTCTTCGAGGAAGCGTAGCAGCCAGCGGCGGGCCTCGGAGAGGCGGTCTGCGTTGGCGGCGAGTTGCGCTTTGCCGAAGTAAGCGGTGCCGCGTTCGAAGCGTTTTGGGAATTCGGTGAGTAGTTGCTCGCAGTAATCGTCGGCCGAGTCGTAGCCGCGTTTGATCAGGACGAGTCCGACGCTGGCGAGTGTTTCGGCGTCTTGCTGGTCGATCGGCACAAAGCGATGAATCGAAAGCAGGGTGGCTTCCGCCCGTTCGTCGCCGAGCGCGCGGCGTTGGCGGTTGGACTTAAACAGTGTGAGCCGTGCAAACCAGGTGAGCTGTCCGTCGGTGAGGCTTTGCTCGGTTGCGTCTTGCAGCCATGTGTCAAAGGCAGGGAGGGTGCTGTCTGTCTTGCCGAGTCGCTTGTAGAGGTCGGCGTAGGCGGAGAGAATGGAGCCGACGGCGCGGGCTTTGGGTTCGTTGCCGAAGCGGGTGAGGGCTTCTTCAAAGAGCGGGAAGGCTTCGGTGCCGCGTTCCTCTTGTTGGAACGACCAACCGATCCAGTAGAGTGCTTCGCTCACGCGCGGGCGTTCGTTGGCGTCGTCGCGGTCGATGTAGGCTTGCAGATGTTTGCGCAATCGGTCGTAGCGTTCCAGTGCCTTATAGATTTTCAAGGCTTGGAAGATGGCGTAGTCGTAGAGCTGCGCGTCGTCGGGCGGCACTCGGCGGAAGGCATCCGCAGCGCGCAGTAGTTCGCCTTGCCCCATGAAGATATCACCGCGCAGGGCTTGCGCCTCGGGCACACGATGGTGGTCGGGGAATTGTTTGATTAACGCATCCGCAGTTTTGAGCGCGGCGTCGTAGTCGCGCTGCGCGTAAGTGACGTTGGCGATACGGTAGTTGATTTCCGGATACAGCGGGTGCTTCTTGGTTTTCTTTTTGAGTGACGTCAGTGCATCAAGACTGGCGTCGTAGTCACGCTCGAAGAAAAAGGTCAGGCCGCGCCAGAGTTTGAGTTGCTCTACGAGGCTGCTCTTTGGGTAGCGTTCCAGTGCGGTTTCGAAATCTGTGCGTGCGGTGGCTTGTCGCTCCAGCACGCTATAGTTATAGCCGCGGGTGAAATACCAGCGCGGGGCTTGTTTGTCCTTGGGGAAGTGGTCGATCAGGTCGTCGAGCACCGCGATGGCTTCGAGGTATTGACCTTCGCCCTGATAGGCGCGGGCGATTAGGAAGAGTGCACTGTTGGCGAGTTTGTGGGCGGGATGCTCGTTGAGGAATTGTTGCGCAGTGGATCGTGCCTGTTCCCAGTCTTCAGCTTCGCAGAGCGTGAGTATCCAACGGTAGTGCGCTTCACCGCGGATGTCGGTTTCAAATTCTGGGGTTTGCGCGACGGTGCGAAACAGGATCGCGGCTTCCCGAAAGCGGGAGCCTAGTAGGTAGGCTTGGCCTGAGCGTAAATAGAGCCCCGGCGTGTAGTCCGCCATGTGTTCGAGTAGATCGAGCTGGCGTGTCAGGCGGGCGACGAGTTGCTGAGAGTGGCTCTTCCAGATACTGGAGGCAAATAAGGATTGTTGGGCGAGGGCTGCTTGCACGGTTTGGAGACGTGCGCGTTGTTTTTCGATCAAGGCATTGCGCGGGAGTGTCAGCCGATAGGCGCGCACGGCTTCCATATGCTGCCCCTCGCTGAGTAGTAGGTCGCCCGCATCCAGAGAGGCAAAGCTGAGCACCGCGATGTCAGGCATGGCGGCGACGTTCCAGTCGGAGTTGAACAGGATGTCGCGCGCATGCTCGGTGGAGCCTGTTTCGCTGGCGATTTGCAGGGCTCGTAGGCGTGCCTGCATACGCAGGGTCTCGGGGGCACCGGAGTTGTAAAAGGTGTCGAGTAAGGCGGAGGCCTGGTCAACATCGCCGATTTCGTAGCGCAGGTCCGCTTCTTGGAGGAGGGCGAGTGCGGCTTCGTTGGAGCCAGGGAATGTTAGTTGAAAGGTGTGGAAGGTCTGCGCGGCAGCGGCCAGTGCATGGGTCTGCGACTGAGCAATCGCCGCATTATAGAGTGCAAAGGCCTTCAAGCCCGGGTGTGGCTCGTATTGGCCGAGGAGTTCGCCAAAGTAGATCAATGCATCCGTGGGGCGATCCGCCATCAGAGCGGCATAGCCGCGGACGGGGAGGATGGTTTGCTGAAAAGTGCGTGCAAGGAACTCCGGTTCGCTGCCATAATCGAGCTCCATGCTCTCAAACTGCCAGTAGCTGGAGGCGTAATCGCCGCTACTGAAGGCCGAAACCGCTTGTTCCAATTGTTCCTGGAGCGTGGCAGATTGTGCCAGTGGTGCGGCTAGAAACGCGAGTGTCACAGCCGCTAAGTGTCGAACTGTTCGGGCTTTAGATGCTATCGGAAATCGCTGCCTCATGCTGATGACGTCAGGCTTGTGGGCATTGATGGAAAGCGCGAACAAAAATTAATTAAAAATCTTTTGAAACAGCATTGACAGGGGAAGGAATTGTGATGGTTTGTCGTCTTCTTTTGGAAACGGGGCGTGGCGCAGCCTGGCTAGCGCACCTGGTTTGGGACCAGGGGGTCGCAGGTTCGAATCCTGTCGCCCCGACCAAAGAAAACCCACTTCGCTTGCGAAGTGGGTTTTTTTGTGTCTGGAGGGGCGA
>Ga0209533_1004825_pt1 | contig 11610 bp, 12 predicted proteins | sample COG_04_FD_184748 | JGI IMG/M metagenome (GOLD analysis project Ga0209533, IMG submission 184748) | Pelagic Microbial community sample from North Sea - COGITO 998_met_04 (SPAdes) (version 2) | ecosystem: Environmental > Aquatic > Marine > Neritic zone/Coastal water | place: Helgoland, sampling... | reverse complement strand
CCATATTTAAATCATTATTATAATATCCATTAATAAAATTAATATGTAATTCTTTATTATATTTTATACTATCATCTTCTAAATTTGTAAATAGTGATCTACATAAATCACCTATATCTATATATAAAAAAAAAACCAAAAAGAAAAAATCAATTAAATTAAAATTATCTAATAAAAAATATAAAGAATTAATTGAAAAGAAAAAAATAAAACTATCAGTAAAAAAGAAAATAAAACATTAGAGAGTGAATTAATTAAAAAATATTGTAAATGTATAAAAACTTTAAAGAAAAAACACAGTAAAAAAATCAAGAGTTTATAAAGGAAAATATGGTATTTGTATGAATAGTGTCTATAAAAACATAAAGTTTGAACCACCATATGATGTATCTAATTTGTGTCAGTATTTTTATAATTATTAAAGAAATTAATTGCCGCAAATTCCACAAGATAAGTCACAGTAACCTGCGTAATCTGCGCCCGTCTGAAAAAGATGGCACTGGTTTGCCGCCGCATATCTATCGCACGACCCTTCGGGTTGACCGCCTTCACTCGCTGGGACTGTTTCTACCGCATTGAAACATATTGCTCTTGGAGCAGGGTCGTCACCAGCAGGCATATCTACCCCACAATAATTTGAACAAACATTTTTCATCCAAGGATGATTTTCATCAGCATTTGGTATGAATATTTTTGAGTTTAATTCACAACCAATATTATCTCCCGGTGTTCTTATACCATTTGGATTAAAAATTGGTGTGATTGTAACTCCTTGCGCACCAAATTGAAAAGGGTCCACTGAATTAATTAATCCATAACTAAATGCTGGTGTATGCTTATTCTGAGGACTATCTTTAAACTGGTCCAACATTGAGGCGCACATATCACTAGATATTTGTTGTCCCTGTCCTTCAACATCTTTACAACCGCACGCACCCTTTAACATATGGAATGATAACATCCCCAAAAGTAAAGCAACAACGCAAAAGACAATAGTTTGATTATTCATTTATACTATACCATAGATTTTTTTTTCCATTAATTAGTTTAAATTCCATTAAAATTAAATATATTCTATAAATATTATTTTCATATTTAATATAATAATTATCATTATTATTTAATAATATGGGTGTAATAATATAATTGTTTAAATATTCAGTTATATTTATCATATCAATAATAATATTTTCATTAAAAATATCACTATTTATTTTTTGTAATATATATTTTTTATCATTTATAATCAATTTATATGTTTGATTAATAGAACCTTTTGTTAATTTAATTATAGATAAATTGTCTATTTTATCGAAATAAACAGAAATAATATGAAAAATATCTTTCATAATAAAAAAAATATATTAAATTAGAATAAATTACACATCATTAACCATAAATCAGTGTGTTACCATCAGGACCATAACCAAGAAATACTGGTTCTTGAAATTCTTCATCAGATGAATACATAATTGTATCAAACACATCTTTATCTGAATCTTCTTTAATATTATCAGGTGTTTTAGGTGATGTATGAATATCAGATTCTTCTACTTTAATCTTACTAACTTTTTTCTTTTTATCTTTTTTAACTTTTTCTACTTTTTCTTTCTTAACTGGTGTTCTAGGTTCGGGTGTATGAATATCTACATCAGGCATTTTACCTTCTTCAGGGAATACTAATTTCTTTGGTTTTAATACAGGTTTACTTGTGATCCATTCTGATTTCTTATCAATAGATGAACTATAGATATCATCAAGTAATTCAAACATACGTTCAAGTTTGCCATCAATCTTTTCATCATTGTGATCATAACTGAAATATCTTAAATCACCACGCTGACAAACTATAGTTGATAGTTCTTCGTAAACGCGGTTTGAGAATTCAAGAGTTTGACGATTAACACGATCTGAAGTTTTGTCCATATTTTATATTTATAATTAATTTACTTTTAAATCAAATTTATTTTCTATAAGAAGCGGAAATTATCTACCCGTGCTCCCAAATCCACCCGAACCTCTTCGCGTATTAGATAAATTATCAAATACGTAGATTTATTTACTTTTTATCTTACCTTTTACTCTTACCTTTTTACTTTTATCTTTTTTACTCTTACCTTTTACTCTCATCTTTTTACTTTTATATTTTTTACTCTTATCTTTTACTCTTATCTTTTTACTTTTATATTTTTTACTCTTTATTTGCCCTAAATAAGGTTTACCCAATGTTTCTTGAAGTTTTGGTTGGTGAGATTTATTGAATACCTTAACAATACTTCTATTTTTAGGAGTATCAAAATATTCTGTACAAACAAGTAAATGTAAATCAATATGTGTATCTTCCCCAACTTTTGATCTCAAATCCTGTATAACAGAATCTAAAGTTGTATCATAAAAAAATAAAATATTATCACTAAATTTCATATGGTTCTTCATGAGTTTAATAGAGTTATGCTTGAAGTCTTCATCTTCGGGATGATCCCTAATATATTCAGACATATAATTTTTTTTAGGTCCAGTAAATTCTTCATTATAATCTATCACAATCCTTTCATCTTCTGGACAATCACATTTAAATATACCCGATTCAAATTTCGTTGGATCTGTAAATAATGATATATTTGGAAAAAGTATACCAGAGTTGAACTCTACATAATTTGGTAATTTTGTAACTTTGCAACTGTGTTCATATAAAGTATCATTTTCATTAAAAGGATGAATGCGATAACATTCACCTAAAACATTATGTAAATATAATGTAGTTCTTGGAGGTATTATAAATTTTTTAAATATATCAATTGATATGCCTCCAGGTTTTTTACTAGTAATACTATCTCCTTCATCTGTGCCAGCAGCAGGCCAGATGAAACCATGCATATTTAAAAAAAATACTTGTCTTTCTACCTCTGGTTCCATATATATATATATATACTATTTTTATTTGATTAAATTAATTATCTTCCCGTGCTCCCAAATCCACCCGAACCCCTTCGCGTGTTAGATAAATCATCTACTAAAATATATTCAAATGGTGATAAATCACCAGCACAAATCTGAAACAGTCTATCACCTTGTTTGATTTCATATGGTACATTTTTAATATTATCTACACATGCAATAATGTCACCACGATATCCTGAATCAATAATCCCAACCGAATTAGATAGTCTTAAAGGTGTTTTAATAATTGATGATCTAGGATAAAGATAATATGATAAATTACTATCTCCCTCAATTGCTTCGCATTTAATTTGAAGATTGATTTTAATTGTTTCTCCCGGTTGAATAGTTATAGTTTCAGGACAGAATAAATCTAATCCACTATCACCTGGATTATAAAATTGGTGATCCGAATATAAAGTCGTTAAAACAGGATTTTCAGTTTTAATAAGTAATTTCATTTTATTTATATATTAATTATTCTTTATATATTTGTTTACACTTTCAGTCATATTTAATTTATATCAAATTTAAAATATAAACATCATATGGTAAACAGATAAAGAATTAAGATGAATTTCCCGGATATGGTTTTCCTCACGCACCACCAGATTGGACTACTTTATTAGCGTGTCCTCATCCACCAGATTGGACTAATTTATTAGCGTGACCTCATCCACCAGATTGGACTACTTCCGGTGGTCCTCATCCACCAGATTGGACTACTTTATTAGCGTGTCCTCATCCACCAGATTGGACTACTTTATTAGCGTGACCTCATCCACCAGATTGTCCTGAAGTCAAGAAATTGATATTAAATTTAATATTATGTTCATTAGACAATTCTAAATAATCTTTAGTAACATTAGTATCAACATATGATGATATATCTTCTTCTTCAATCCATTTTTGATGATTATTTATTTTGGTTGAGAAATATTGATTATTATCTTTAGCAAGATAATATCCATCAATTCGAATATTTGTTTTCCGCATTTATAATTTAATATATATTTTTTTTATATATTATATTTATATAAATGTCAAAAGTTGACTGTAAAGGAAAAGAAGAAGTAGATTCTTGTATAGGATTAAATAAGGATAATAGAAATAACGAAAATTGTGATAATTTTTATGATAAAGATAAAAAAGTATGCAAGAATCATCCTACTGACGGTAACGATTGCGTTCCAGATGATGACAAAAAATGTGAAAGGGAAAGAAGGGGTGGTTCAGGAAATACATCGGTGGCAGGTTTAGAAGAATATGAAACTATGCGTATCATTGTCACATATTTAGTAGTATTTTTTATGATTATGGCATTGGTAGCTACAAGTGACAGTAAAGACTCTTTGATGATGATGATGTTATTTACAGTATTATATTTAGTCGTTTGTGGTCTTTTTGATTATTTCTGGATGAAAAATTATTTAATTGAAAATAGAACTACCGGTGATACAAGCGGTAGAGATACATTTCACAAAATACTACATATGATATTACCAGGCATTGTAATCATATTTGGTTACAGTTTCCTTTTATCAGGATTCAATACAATACTAGATGCTTCTAATATGAAATCATTAATGTTATTCATGATTAAATTAATATCACTCGTAGTTATTATAGTGGGATATTTATATTATACTATTAAACTTAAAAACGTTGTAGATGATACATCCAGAAACAATAATAATAAAAATACTCAGATAGATATATTATACAGTATACTCCACCCAGTAGCAATATTGTTGATTAGTGGAGCATTCTATATGTTGATACTATTCACAATCAATAGAAAAAGAATGGTTGTATCAGCACCACCCGTTCAACAAGTCTCTAATCCTTTAGCGACATAAATTTGAATTAAATAATTATTTTATAATAAATACTAATATGAAAATTGCTATATCTGGTCCAATGGGTTCTGGTAAAAGCACTATTGCTAATATGATTAAATCCGGTAATGATAAATATATTATTTATTCATTTGGAGGTAAAATTAAAGAAATAGCTTATAACTTATTTAATATGAATAAAAATATTAAAGACAGATCATTATTAATCAATATCGCTGATAAAATGAGAGAAATAGATCAAGATATATGGGCAAAAAATATTGTTAAACAAATCGGGGATAATCCTTATTGTATTATAGATGATTTACGATTTCAAAATGAATTAGATATTTTAGAAAAAGACGATGATTGGATTTATATTGTTTTACAAATAGATGGACAAAAAAGATTAGATAGATTAAAATCATTATATGCCAATAATTATCATGATCATATTAAAAATATGACACATTTATCTGAACAAGGTAATTTAAGATTTAAAAATAAAAAAAAGACTTTATATATTGATTCCGGTGATTCGTTAGATAATATCAAATATAATATAGAATATTTCATAAATAAATTTAAATAATGTATAAATCATTGTGGATTGACTGTAACATTAATATGATTGATTTTTTTATTCATGAATTATTAATATTCATAAATAAATATAACAAAGAATTCACTTTAAATACTGATTTAGAAACATTTTATGATAATTTTGTTCATTTTTTATATCACAATTATTATTTAGATTTAGATATAGAATTACCTGATTATGATAGTAATTTCGAATATTTCGAATCAATGTATGAAACTGATATAATTGACTTATTCGGCAATTTTAAAGATATCGCTGATAGTTTTACATCAAATATCTTTAAAAACAGAAATGAATCATATAGTTTGTTAGAATTTATATATGATAATATTCATTTAGAAAATAATCACAATATTATTAATGAAGAATTATTTGAAGAAAATATAGATGATGAATATTATTAAACTCTTTTATAGAAAAGACAATAAGGATGATTGTTAAATACTTCTGATTCTTTTACATCAGATACTTGAGAATCATTATAAATTCTCCATTTATTGTCATTATTATTTTTACAAATTGAATAATAATGACCCCCATTCAATCCACCCAGATGGACACAAGTTCCTTGGAGTTTGTATTCTGTTGAAGATTTTTTATAATTTAATTTATATTTATCTAAATTTAATTTTAAAGGATAATCAATTTGATTTTCTATGATACCATTTTGATTGTATTTTTTTATTAGAAATATAATTACAGGTGAAAACTCCCAAAAGATAGTTTTTTTTTCAGGATTAACTGATATATTACATTTATCACACGTCCATTTATTATCATCATCTAATCTAAATGTTTTTACATATTCATCTAAGCAATCCATTAGAGAATTATATTTAGGATGGAGTGTCAGACTAACTATTTGAACTGGTTCATGATTATCAGTTTTGTATCCACATTCTGTACATCCTGTAATACTTAATGTTCTCGAATAAAAGTTTTCAATAATACAAGAATAATTTTTTTCGTATTCTTTTTTAAATTGATTTAAATTATTATGATATAATTTAGATATTATAGTTTCTGGTTCTCCTGTAATGTTAAAACTTATTTTCCTTGAAATTTCTTCATGGATAAAATCCATAAAATATATAAGAAACTCCGATGTATCATTCTGAACAAATGAATTAAATTCAATGGATTTTTCACGGCACTTATTCATAAATACTTTAATAAAATCCATAGTGTGAATAGTACTACCATGATCGTCTGACCACATTTTATCTTGAAGTTCAAACCACTCATCTAATAACGGTGTATCATTTTTTTTATATTTTTTTACTTGTTCTCTAAAATTATCGTCATTCAGGATATCAATATGTGATAAACATTGAAGCGCCGAATTTAAATAACAAGTCGCACCAAAATTAATGAATCCTCTGTTTCCAGCAGACATCTATAATAAATAAGTTGTTTAATATTTAAGTATTAATCAGTATTACCACATCCACAATCTTCTTCTTTTTTTTGTTTTTTCACTCTAAATATGAGGATAACAAATAATATTACAAGTAAAAGTGCTAATCCTAATACTATATAAAGAGTTCTACAATCACAAGGAAGATTCATTTATAATTATAATATATATTTTTTTTTTGTAATTATAATATATAGATTGATATGTCAGTACAAGAATATATTGATGAAATCACTGCAAAATTAAATGAGATCCTAGAAAATATAGATACCACTGGTGCTACTACAGCTGCTAATAATCAATCTCGCCTCGCATCATTAACCGAAATGGTTAAAGATTTAAAAATTGAAAATTTAGATAAATTTAAAGATTTAATAGGTAAAATAACTCTTTCTCAAAATTCCGCGCAGCGCGCTGCTGGAACTGCTGCTATTAGTCAAGTCAAAACTGATGCTGAAAAACTTGTAACACTTAAAATAACTGAAAAAAAAATGAAGGGTTTAGGATATACTTCATCCGAAGATAAAAAATTATATAAATTTTTATCTGATAAAGGGAAAAAAAATATTAATAAAGTAGAATTCTTAAAAAAATTTAATGAACAATTTCCTGGAAAAGATATTAGTAGTATGATAGAAGATGACCCACCAGATCCAAAATTTATAGAATTTGTAGATAAATTCCAAAGTTCTTCTGGGACAGGTACAAATTCATCAGGTGAAAAACTTGATTTGAGTAAATTAACTTTATCTGATAAAACTGATAGAATTGTAATTATACCAGAAGATAATACATCTAATATTCCCCCTCAAGAATTAATGGAGATGTATGGTTTATCTCCAGATAAAGAATATATTGTTAATACTTCTGGTGATGCAGAAATGGTAAAAAAAATATTTGGATTAACAGTAATACCAAGTATCCCATTTAAATTTGCAATGCAACCAAAGTTATTATCTCCAAATAGACAAAAACTTACAAAAAGATATGAGGAAAAAAAAAAAATAATTGGTGATATTGAAAAAATTGAAACTGAATATGATGAATCGGTAAAATTGATTGAAACTACGAATGATAAAAATAATAAACTTAAAGCGGTAGTGACAAATTGGCCAAAAACAATAATAGATGGAAATATTGTGGATTTAGACGTCGTCAAAATTAAAATGTGTGGGGAGGTCAAGAAAAGAGCAGACGCTTATGAAAAGGACGCTAAGATAGAAGCAGAGGCGAATGGAGGGAACACCCAGGCGGAAAAAGATAATAAATATCGTGAGACTATGAATGGACATTTTGAACAATTAAAAGAATCTATTACAGGATACGGTGGTGATAGTTCCATAACTTATACAGAATTCAAAGAAAAAATAGATAATACAGTTAGTTGGGCTGATAATGTTGTAAATACATCATTTGATATTTTAAAAGGTATTGAAGAAATAAAAAAAAAATGTACATTAATGATTGAGGAAATTGGAAATGTCAGCGACAGGGCGCAAATCAAAGTTCGTATTGGTAACAACCGGCAGCCGACCGACGTCGAAGCAGTGCTGCTTGATTTATTCGACCAGCTCGTGAGGAAACTCATAGAGTATAAGGGATTTGTTGAAAATACAACCCTACCACTAGGAGGCCAAGGCTTGGCAGCGGAGGTGCTGCGGGTTCTGTCTCAAAGAGAATTGACAGAAAGAGGTAATTACCAGACCATCATAACTGCTGTTAAAACTCTATATGATGAAACTGGGAAAACAATTATGCAAATTAAACGTGCGATTACAGAAGCGAAACGACTTGTTGAACATCGAAAATTTCTACAAAATGGTGGTATGACAAGAGGTGTAGGAAAAGAATTACAATTATATGAATTATTAGATATAAATAAACCTGAAGAAATGAAAAAAATTAAACTAAATATGGAGATATCAAAAGGAAAAGAAAATATGTCAGATGAACAAATCAAGGCAGAAGTGGTTAGATTTAGAGTAAATATATATAAAAATATGGCTGATTTACCATATTTTGATCTGGGTACAAATTATACTTTTGAAGAAGTCATAAATTTTGATTCTGAAAAACTAAAATTATCAGTTCCATCTGAAAGAGAAGAAGTAATTAGAAGAATAAAATTAAAAATGAATGAAATAAATGGAAAAAATGATAAAACGGTGGATACTACTGCTGCTGTTGCAGATCCTGCTGAACAAGAAAGATTAAAAGGATTAGATGCTGAATCTACAAAAGCACAAGCTGAAGAAAAAGAAAGATTAGCAGAAGAAAAACGGTTAAAAGAAGCACAAACACAATCACAAGCACAACCTTCTACAAATATATCCCCAGTAGTATCACAACCAGAAACTATGGGATATGTTCAAGAACCTATTCAAGATCAGTCTCAAGAACCAGTATCCACGGAAAAACACACATTTTTTGATGAAACACCAGTACAACCTGGACAACCTGAACAACCTGAACAACCTACTATATCTGAACAACCTGTAACATCTGAACAACCTGAACAACCTGAGACACCTGGACAACCCGGACCAAAAACATTCTATTTACACGGGACAATTAAATTCCCTGGTTCACCGGACGAAGGTTTTGAAAAAAAATTTAAAATTGCATTATCATTAATTTTAGATATTTCTACTGATAAAATAAAAATAAGAATAAGTCATGGTAGTATAATAGTTGATTATGAAATAAGTGGTGATGAAAATGAATTAAAAACATTAAAAACTAAAATAAGTTTATTACCTCAAAATTCTATTGTTGTTGATGGAATTATATCAGAAGAAATAACTGAACCAAAAATAGATGATGTAACTGGTGAGGAAGAATCGGTTGAACAACCTAAAGAAGAACCAGTTGATTATTCACAAGGGACAGATTATGATGTAGATTTATTTGCCGAGAATGAAATAACAATCACAGAAAAAGAATTAGATGAGTTAATAGTTGAAAAGATTAAGCAGGAATATAAAATTAAAATATTAAAAGATCAATTAACAAAATATGTTGAATTGGATCCTGAAAAATTGATACATGAAAATGGTGAATACAGACATACTGTTAAAGAGTTGGAACAGAAATTATTTGATATTGCTGAGGATAAGACAATCAATTCCAAGAATTCATTTAAGGGTGCAACAGATTTAAAGAAAATGAATGCAAAACTAATAGATTATATAAAAAATATGCGTAAAGAAGTAGATGGAATAGATTTTGATTTGATAGATGATTTATTAATTGAAAATAGGAGTGTAGTAGAAAAAGTAAATAAATCAGATAAAAAGAAAAAAACTATGAAAGGAAGTAAAAAAGTAACATTCTATTAAATAAAATATATTAAATATATATATGCCTAAGAAAAATTTAAAAGGTGGACGATCTAAAAAAATAACAGAGTTAGTAGGTGAGATGTTTTCACAAAAAGATACAATAATCGAATATCTCCCTTTGTCAAGTATATTTTTAGGAAATTTGTCACACAAATATGTTCATATGGTAACCATGGTCCAATTAAGAAATATTATTGATTCAAATCCCAATTTAAAAAAATCAAAAACAATAATGGATATTTATAATAATAAAAAAATAATAGATAAAAGAGATATATATAACAATGTTGTTTTAACATATATAGAAAATTCATTAATTGATAATGTGAAAATATTATTTCAACATATAATTGAATATGATGATGGCAGATATATTAAGGGAAATACAAATATATATTCGGTTATAACATGTAATGAATTATATGATAAAGCGTATGAAGATAAAATAGATATTATACTAACTGATAAATTATTTGATATTAGAGATGTGCAAGATATTCTAGAAGAGGTCAAAGTAAGTTTATTATCTGATACAACATTTAAAGAAATAGTATTTTCAAAATTAGAGAAATGTTCAGAAAAACCTTATAGTTTGTTAGATTTTTTTACAAATGATATATCATTTAGTAGTAATAAAAAGTGTAATCCTCGTCCTGATGAATTATTAAGACTAAATAAACAAAATATAGTATTTGTATCTGAAAAAATTAATGGATTATCATATGGTGATAAAATAAAATTATTAATATTGTTTGAACATAGATTAGCATTATTATCAAAATATTTTTCATTAGAAATCTTAAGAAGAAAAAATCAAACAAATTCAGTAGTAAAGAGAATATTGAAAAAAATATCTCAATTAGACACAAATCAAAACAAAAGAGAATTAGATAATGTGAAAAAATTAAGATCGCCTGAAAATATGGTAGAAGAAGTTGATACAGAAGGAGTTTTAGTAGGTGGTGCTCCTGAACCACCGGTTCCCGCTCCACCACAACAAGAAGCACTACCACAACAAGAAGCACTACCACAACAAGAAGCACCTCCACAACAAGAAGTACCTCCACCATCACTAGTTGAACAATCACAAGAAGTATCTCCACCACCACAAGAAGGACCACCATCACCACTTGAACCATCGGTTCCCGCTGAACCACCACAAGAAGGACCGCCATCACCACTTGAACCATCGGTTCTCGCTGAACCACCACAAGAAGAACCACCACTTGAACCACCACCTCCACTACTACCACCGCCGGTACAACCTGAAGTAACTGAACAAAATAAACAACCTGCCCCCCTACCAGAGAAAAAAGAAACAGGGTTCTTAGAAAATTTATTTGGTTTAGATGAATCTAAAGATGAAGGTAAAGGTGAATCTAAAGATGAAGGTAAAGGTGAATCTAAAGATGAAGGTAAAGGTGAATCTAAAGATGAAGGTAAAGGTGAATCTAAAGATGAAGGAAAAGG
>Ga0209533_1004823_pt1 | contig 11613 bp, 14 predicted proteins | sample COG_04_FD_184748 | JGI IMG/M metagenome (GOLD analysis project Ga0209533, IMG submission 184748) | Pelagic Microbial community sample from North Sea - COGITO 998_met_04 (SPAdes) (version 2) | ecosystem: Environmental > Aquatic > Marine > Neritic zone/Coastal water | place: Helgoland, sampling... | reverse complement strand
AGTTAAGAATGGCAGGATACACGGACGAGTCAATACAAACGGTGCAGTCACAGGTAGATGTACTCACTCCTCACCTAACCTAGCTCAAGTACCTGCTGGTAGAGTTCCTTATGGTGAAGAGTGTCGTAGTTTATTCATCGCTAAGAGTGGATATAAGTTAGTAGGGTGTGACGCGAGTGGGTTAGAACTTCGTATGCTTGCTCACTACTTAGCTAACTGGGATGGTGGAGAGTACGCTAGGAATATACTAGAAGGAGACATCCACACTGTGAATCAGAAAGCAGCAGGGTTAAAGACTAGAGACCAAGCTAAGACATTCATCTATGGATTCCTTTACGGAGCAGGAGATGGAAAGATTGGAGAGATAGTAGGTGGTAGTCTAAAGGAAGGAAAGATATTAAAGATGAAGTTCCTTTCTAACTTACCTGCTTTGAAGATATTGAAGAAAGGTATCGAACAAAAAGTAACACGAAGTAAAAGACTGGTGGGTATAGATGGAAGGATACTTCCTATTAGAAGTCCACACTCTGCACTTAATATGTTACTTCAATCAGCAGGTGCTGTAGTTATGAAGGTAGCTTTGATAAAGTTGTACAGCAAACTACAGAGTCTTGAATGGCAACACGGCAGGGACTATTCATTCGTAGGTAATATACATGATGAGTTCCAAGCTGAAGTACTACCTGAGAAAGCTGAGACATACGGACAGTTAGCAGTACAAGCAATCAAGGCAGCAGGTAAAGAGTTAAAGTTAAACTGTCCTATGGATGGTGAGTATAAGATAGGAGAGTCATGGTCACAGACACACTAGAACTTGAATACGATTACTACTTGTCCCTTGCAAACTTGTATGATACAACTGATTTAGATGTCTCTTGGGACTGGAAGAATCAACACAACAACAATGAAATGCCATCATCACCAAGTAATAGGATAGGAGCAATAGCAGAATCTGATTTTATAACTGAGTGCCTGAAGAGAAACTTTGAGCCTCACCCTCCTGTTACAGCGATGCCTTGGGACTTCATTGTTACTTGCCCTAGAGGTATATTAAAAGTTCAAATAAAAACAACAGCCTGTGAAAGTAGAGATAAAAGCTACAATATAGCCACAAGTACAGGCAGGGCAGGTGTAAAGAAACATATAAATAGAGAGGTAGATGTCGTGGCTTGTTTCATTCAACCTGAGAAGCTATGGTTCTTAATTCCCTTAAAGGAAGTAACAGGACGGACTACTCGTCTATCTGTCGATCAAACAACCAAAAGTAAATACCAAAAATATAGAGAGAACTGGAGCATATTCTATGAGTAAAACAACCATACTAATTGACGCAGATGTGTTAGCATTTGAATCGTCAATCATAGCACAAGAAAATATACAATGGGAAGAGGAGCTTTGGACTGTACACGCAGACATGGCAGTAGCAAAGCAAAGAGTACTAGGAAGGATAGAACAATTCAAAGACCTACTCAAAGCAGATGAAGTAGTGTTAGCACTTAGTGACCGAGCAAACTTCCGAAGGAAACTATTCCCTGATTATAAAGCTAACAGAAGGAAGTCAGTACTACCTATCATCTTAAAGCCTATGAAGCAGTGGATGATAGAGGAACTAGATGCACAGCTGTGGGCTAATGTAGAAGCAGATGATGTGTTAAGTATCTTAGCTACTGAAAGACCGAACAGGTTAGACAAGAGAATCATTGTGTCAATAGATAAGGACTTCAAAGGAGTACCAGGAATCTTCTATGATTATAACAAAGAAGAATACCATGAACCTACTGAAGAAGAAGCAGATAACTTCCACCTACTACAAGCACTGATGGGAGATTCAACAGATGGATTCAGTGGTGCAAAAGGAGTAGGAGCTGTGACTGCTAAGAAGTGGTTGGATGAACACGGATACACTTGGGAATCTGTTGTCGCAATGTACGAGAAGAAAGGACAAGATGAACAAGATGCTTTGATGAATGCTTGGATGGCTAGACTATTAAGAAAACAAGAATACAATAAAAAACAAAAACAGATAACAAAATTATGGACACCGAAGAACTACCAAACTCTGGAGAGAAAGAACATTATGCCTCTGGTGCGAAGCGTGACAGGGCTACTGGACGAGGACGATTCAGCCTTATTCCTCCAATCGCCCTTCGCTCCCTTGCCAAACGATTTGAAGAAGGAGGAAAACTCTACGGAGATAACAACTGGCACAACGGATTCCCACTCAGTAGATTAATAGATAGCATGAGTAGACATTTGTTAGCACTTAGTGAAGGAGATGAATCAGAGGATCACGCAGGTGCTATACTGTGGAATGCCAGTGCGTTCTTGTGGACCGAAGATCAAATAACAAAAGGTAGTTTACCTAGTGAACTAGATGATAGGAGTTATAATAAATGGACTGGAGACACGCAATAATGGAAGATGAACTAATGCCAGCTATAAGCGAGGCTATGATTAAACGCTTAGAACAATTATACCCTGACAAATGTCCTGACTTGACGAACACAGAAAAAGATGTTTGGTTTAAGAGTGGTCAAGTATCTGTAATCAGATTCCTCAGACAAACTTATAACGATCAAATACAAAATAACATTTTAACAAAAGACTAACCATGTGTATGTCAGCACCCGATATTCCTCCACCTCCTCCACCTCCAGCTCCTCCTCCACCACCTCCTCCTGTAGCTGAAGCATCTAAGACTGTTAGACAAACACAGCCTAAGAAGAAGAAGGTAGGAGCACAAGCACAGTTAAAGCGTTCTGCTAGACCTACACTTGGTGGATCAGCTGGTGGTACTGGTGTCTATATGTCTTCTTAATAACAATATAACTATATAATATCATGCTTCGCACACTCTCAAAAAAGACTTTGCTATCATCTGTTGTTGCAGCAGGGGCTGGCAGTTCATTCTCAGTAGAGCGTTCTAAGGGTTGGACCTTTGTAATCGCTTCTTCCGCAGTAACCACAGGAGGTACGGTAGATATAGAAGCGTACATCGGTGGTGCTTGGTTTGTCATTCACTCTGAAGCTGTTACATCTGACGGTGCTGTCATGGTTAGAGATGACCACGGACACTACGAACAGATCAGAGGTAATGTATCAGCGAGAACAGATGGTACTTACAGTGTATACGCAACAGGTTCTACTGACTCTCTTTAATGTCTATCACCTTCACAGATCAGCTAGATAAACCTAGCGAGATAACAACAATACCTAATCAATATGTAAGACCTGTCTTTGGTGCTTTGTATGGATTTGATACACCTCAGACTCCTGTTATTGATGGAGCTTTACTTACAGAATTAAGTGAACCTTTGGTTACTGAAGCTGATGATATATTATTATTTGAACCTTAATTTAAAAACATGGCTAATAAAAAATTTACAGACTTAGATAACCTAGCGACTCCAGCAGGAGCGGATGTTATAGCAATCGTTGACGATGTCGCAGGTACGCCCACCACTAAAAAGGTAACAGCAACTAACCTAATGACCCTTGCACCTGTTCAATCAGTAGCAGGTAGGACAGGTACAGTAACACTTAGTAATACTGATGTTAGTGGACTAGGTACAGCAGCAACTTCAGCAAGCACAGACTTTAGTTCCGCATTTTTTAACATAGTCACAAAAACTGCTAATTACACTTTAACAAATGCCGAGAATGGGAAAGTTATTTTTTGTAACTCAAGTAGTAGAATTGACATTACAGTTCCGTCAGGTCTTACAAGTGGATTTAATTGTCGAGTGGTTCAAGGTGGTACAGGTCGAGTTAGATTCCTCACTAGCGGATCAACCATCAACGGATACACTAGCGGCTCAAATACACCGAATGCAGTTATTGGTCAACATGGCGTTGCAGACTTAGTACCAACAGGCTCGAATGCTTATACTTTATCTGGGGATATTGATTACCTATTTATTTACGGTAATACCAAGTCCTTAGCATTAGATGGGGTTTCAGATTACATGGATGTGGGAACAATCGCAGAGTTAAACTCAGTCACGAGTTATTCGATTAGTTTTTGGGTTAGGGAAAATGTGGGTGCAGGTGGTGCTTACCTTTTCAACGCTCAACAAGCGACTAGTGGTTCGTATATCGAGTTTTACAGCACTACTTTTCAGTTTAGAGCAAGTAACTTACAGGGTTACCATAACACAACAAGACCATCCAATAATGCTTGGCATTGTATTGTAGTATCTTTTGGAAGCTCGACTACAAAAATGTATGTAGACGGTGTACTTAAACTCTCAAGTAGCGAATCGAATGCAACAACCCACGCAAGCGGTGGTAATACTTTTAGAATAGGTGCTAGATTGAATGGAGCAAATTCACTTAACGGCTACATTGATGAGTTTGCAATTTATTCCGAAGCATTGTCTGATGGTGGAGTAAGTGTCAGTGGGACAGCAACAGGTCAGGTCGGTGACATTTATAACGGACGAACTAGTGGTGGGTCAGGAGGCACAACAGGAACACCAGGTGACTTAACTAGTTTTCAAGGTTCTGGAAATGGTGGATTATCACATTGGTGGAGATTTGAGGATAGTCCAAACGATATAATCGGCTCAAATAACGGAACATTAAACGGAACAACTTATTCATCTGAGACACCATAATTATGATTTATGTAATAATCGAAGCAGACGAAGTGGCGAGTGTAGATTTCAGCCAAGTAGTAGAAAATAATGCTAACTCAATTCGCTACAAAGCAGACGAATCACAAGCCATAGTTAAATTTGAGGGGGATACACCTAGTTTTTTAGAAGGTAAAACTCAGTATTCTCACTCTGAAATATTAGCTATAGTAAATACTGCTGAGTGGAATCCTGAATAATATGCAAGAAACAGCCCAAGGCTTATACCACTCCTTAGAGAACCAGCGTTGGTCTTTCTTGGATAGAGGGAGAACCTCATCTGAGTTAACTATTCCTTATATCATGCCTCCCGATGGGCATAACTACGCTACTAAGTATTACACACCGTATCAAGGAGTAGGAGCTAGAGGAGTTAACAACTTAGCTTCTAAATTACTATTAGCTTTGTTACCACCTAACGCTCCGTTCTTTCGTCTTGTTATAGACAGGTATGAATTAGATAAAGCAAAGCAGGAGTTAGGACCAGAGGGAGGAGAGCAATTACGATCTGACTTAGAGAAAGCTTTAGCAGATGTAGAACGAAGTGTATCTCAAGAAGTAGAAGTCGAAGCATTTAGAGTAGGAGTATTTGAAGCGTTAAAGAATTTATTGGTAGCTGGAAATACTTTGTTATACTTACCTGACGAAGGAGGGATGAGGGTATTTCGATTAGATCGTTATGTAGTGAAGAGAGACCCAATGGGTAACGTAACACACATAGCTATCAAAGAGACTGTTGCTCCGATGATGCTTCCTGAGTCTGTAAGAGAAGAAGTCTATCGTCAAGAGAAAGAGAATAGCTGTGATCTATACACCTCTGTTATCAGAGAAGGTAATGAATTTATAGTACAACAAGATGTAAAGGGAATGGTCATTGAGGAGTCAAAGGGTAGATACCCTGTTGAAAAGTCTCCCTTTCTTCCTCTTCGTTATACAAGGATAGACGGTGAAGATTATGGACGTGGCTTTGTAGAGGAGTACTTAGGTGATCTTAAATCACTAGAGGCACTAACAAAAGCGATAGTCGAAGGAAGTGCAGCAGCAGCTAAGGTTCTCTTCATGGTTAATCCTAACGGTACAACCAGGGCTAAGACTTTATCTGAATCTCCTAACGGTGCAATTGTACAAGGAAGTGATGGAGATGTATCTGTTTTACAACTTAACAAGTTCAATGACTTCCGTACTGCACAAGGAGTAATGAATGGAATCAGTGACAGACTGTCTCAAGCTTTCCTTCTTAACAGTGGAGTAGTCAGAGATGCAGAACGAGTAACAGCAGAGGAGATAAGAATGTTATCTCAGGAGTTAGAAGCTGCACTTGGTGGATTGTATTCTTTATTATCACAAGAGTTTCAAATGCCTGTCGTTACTAGGTTAATGGCAAGGATGAGTAAAGAAGGAAGACTTCCTAAGTTACCTAAAGACATTGTTAAACCTACTATTGTTACTGGTGTTGAAGCACTAGGACGAGGTAATGACTTACAAAAGCTTGATCTATTCCTTGCAGGAGCTAATCAAATAGTAGGACCACAAGCAGTAGCACAGTATGTTAACGTATCAGATTACTTCAAGAGAAGAGCTACTGCGTTAGGTATTGAAACAGAAGGTTTAATCAAATCAGATGAAGAAATTCAACAAGCTATGCAACAAGCCCAACAACAAGAGATGATGATGAAGTTGGGTGGACCTGCTGTAGCACCTGCTATCAATGCTGCACAAGAGCAGTACATGGCTAGTCAACAACAACAACCACAAGAAGAGTAAAGAGAGATATGGCTGAATTACACCGAGTAGAGATAAATGAGAAAGCACCACAGGAGATTGACCCCGAATCAGAAGAGTCTGTTGAAGCAGTACCTGAAGAACAGACGGAAGATAATAGACCTGAGTGGTTGCCAGAAAAGTTTAAAAGTGCTGAAGACATGGCTAGTGCCTATAGTGAACTTGAAAAGAAAATGGGAGCAGGGGTTGAACAGGAAGAAGAGGAAGAATCTGAAGTACAAGAAGAAACCGATGACACTCAGAAGGAAGACTTGGATAGTAACAATATTGTTGTGGAAGCTTCTAAAGAGTTCTTTCAAAATGATGGTAAGCTATCTGAGGAGACCTATGAGAATCTTGCTAAAGCTGGGATATCGAAGGAGATAGTAGATAGCTATGCTGCTGGTCAACAGGCACTTCAACAAAGTGAAGAAGGTAGCATCAAGTCTGTTACTGAAGGGAATTGGGATCAAATGGCAGAATGGGCTTCTAACAACTTATCTCCTGAAGAGGTAAATACCTTTGATGAAATCGTACAGAACGGTACAGTTGAACAAGCTAAGTTAGCCACTAAAGGATTGTACGCTCAATTTAAAGCAGAGAATGGTGTTAGTCCTCGACTAGTACAAGGAGCAGTTAACAAGTCATCTACTATGCCCTTTCGTTCCATGCAGGAATTAGCTCGTGCTCAATCTGATCCTAGATATAGGAGTGGAGATAAAGCATATCACGAAGAGATTGACAGACGTATATCTGTCAGTAATATATAGACTTTTATTGTAGGTTTGAAGCCTTGGACTCCATCTTTTTTCTTGCCAGTGTTGGTTCTGGTTCTTTTTGGTGGATGTTCCAAGGCTTCTTTTTATCCTTTAATAGGCAGTGTAGGTGGGGCAACTGTTGGTAGTCTTGGTGGTCCTGGTCCTGCTGCTGGTGGTGCTGCCCTTGGATGGGGATTAGGAGAAGGTGCTAAGTTAATGGAGGAGAACAAAGGATTAGCTAAGAAAGTTAAAGCTATATCTGAAGGAGATGTACAGGAACTTGTACAACAACAATTAGATGAGAAGATGGATAACGGATTCTTTGACTCTATGTTAGATGAAGTATATGGTTTCTTGAAACTATGTCTTGTAGGTGTTATTCTATGGAACATAGTCCCTATCTTTTATACCCGATACGTACAGAAAAAATCTAATAATAATGATAAATCAATTAAAAAGACTAAGAAGAATTTATAATAACTTGAGCAAGAAGGAGAAGGCTATTGTCTTGACTGTTCTATGTTTAGGTGGAATTATAATACTTAATTTACTTTAACAGACAATTAGTAGTACTAATGTTAAGACCCACTGCGGTGGACAATCTCGATCAAAGGTTCAAACGAAAGTCGAAAAACAAATACTAATAATAATAACAATTACAACAAACATATATTATGGCTAATGGAGATACATCCCCCTCACGTGTGGGACAGATTGATAGTGCTGGTGCAACAGATGCTTTGTTTCTTAAGAAGTTCAGTGGAGAAATCTTACAAACTTTTGAGGAGTCGAACATCTTCAAACCTTTACACACTGTCCGCACAATCGAAAACGGTAAATCAGCTCAGTTCCCAGTTACTGGTGTAGCTTCTGCTTCTTACCACACACCTGGCGAAAACATCGCTGACGGTGGAAACTCATACTTGAGTGACATCAAAAAGGCAGAGAAAGTAATCACCATCGATAAGATGTTACTTGCTTCTACTTTCTTGGCTAACATTGATGACGTTAAGAATCACTACGATATTCGTTCCGTTTACGCGAATGAGTTAGGTAAAGCACTTGCAGTTCGTTTTGATACTGCTCTAGCTAAAACCTTTATCGCTGCTGCTCGTACAGCTGCTGCTGTTACTGGTGGTAAAGTTGGTGGTATTCTTGATGTTTCTGCTAATGCAATGGGAGACGGAGCTGATTCAACTGATGATGCTGATAATACTGATCCTACTGGTGCAGAACTTGTAGCTGCTTTATTCACTGCTGCTCAGAAGCTTGACGAAAATGACGTTCCTAGTGACGGTCGTTTTGCAGTCCTTCGTCCGCAGGAGTATTACAAGCTCATTACAGGTGGTGCAGGTGCGTTGGCTATTTCTACTTCTGCTGTCAATAAAGACGTAGGAGGAGTAGGTAGCATTGCTTCTGGATCAATTCCACAAGTAGCTGGTATCACTATCTACAAATCTAATCACATTCCTTCAACTGATTTATCAGCTGTTGCTACTGGAGATGGTGCATCTAGCAATGATGTATTCGGAGCTGGTGGTGCTGGGTATAATGGTAACTTCACTAATACTCTTGGTGTTGTTTCTCATTCTGCTGCTGTCGGAACTGTGAAGCTTCTTGATCTTGCTACTGAAAGCGAGTATCAAATCGAGCGTCAAGGAACACTTTTTGTTGCAAAGTATGCTATGGGTCACGGAGTTCTCCGTCCTGAGTGTGCTATTGAATTGCAGAAATAGTTCTCTCTTCGGTGTTGGGGAGGGGGACTGCGTAGCGGAATCCCTTCCCTTCACTGATATTTTTATTTACAAGCTATGGCACTGACAACTAAACTGGAAGCGGTAAACATTATGATCTCTGTAATAGGAGAATCACCTGTTAATACTTTAAGTGGAACTAGTGTTCCTGTAACCGTTACACAAGCAGTCCATGCGTTAGAAGAAACAAGTAAAGCTATCCAATCAGAAGGATGGCATTTCAATACAGAATACGATTACCCACTTGTTCCTGATTCTGTTACAAGTCGGATTACATTACCTGCAAACATTTTAAAAGTAGACTTAGACCCTGAGTTAAACACGGACACTGATCCTGTACAAAGAGGTACTAAGCTATACGATAGAAAAAACCACAGGGATACTTGGACTAAAGACTTAAAAGCTATTATTACTTTTGAGTTAGAGTTTGAAGAACTACCTGAACAATTTAGACATTACATAGCTGTTAAATCAGCTCGCATCTTTGCTGCTAGGTTCTTAGGCAGTCGAGAGATAGAAGGGTTTGCTTTAAGAGATGAGATCGAAGCGAAAGCTAGAGCTATTGAAAGTGACTCTGAGAATGCAGACAGAACTATCTTTGACAACTACAGCGTACTAAGAGTAATTGACAGGTAAAGATGCCACTGCTTAACACCAGTATTCCTAACCTTGCCCAAGGTGTATCACAACAACCTGACAATTTAAGATACCCTGGACAGTGTGATGAGCAGATAAATGCTTGGTCAACTGTAGTAGAGGGACTTGTTAAAAGACCTAACTCTAGGTTTTCTTATGATACTGGATTAGGTGCTAATATTAACTCTAATTTATTTAGTCACTATGTAGATAGAGATGAACAGAATCAATATGTTATTACGTATGACTCTGTCAACGGATTAAAAGCGAGAGACTTAACAGTAGATAACATTAGTGCTGGTGATATGACTATTACTATTGAAGATGCTACTGCTGGTACTTACGTCTCTGTTTCTTCTACTGGTAATCCTCTTACGGACCTTACAGCTTTAACCATAGCAGACTCTACCTTTATTGTTAACAAGACTAAGACGGTAGGTGCTCTATCAGTGCTACAAGAACCTTTAGAAAAGGAAGCTTTAATATTTGTTAAACTAGGAGACTACGAAAAAGGGTACAGTATTTATATAGACGGAGCTTTAGTTCCTGTTGATACTAGTTTAGATAATCATCACGAATATACTCATATAGCAGGAGCATCTCCTTCCACTTACATAAGCGGACCTAGTACTGGAGCAGGAGCAAACCTTGGTAAACACGCAGATACAGAGTTTATAGCTAAAGATTTAGAAACTTGTTTAAACACTAGGTTTCCTTCAAGTACTGTTAATGTGATGAATGCAGTTTCAATTAGCTCTCCTAACGGAGGGTTGGGTTATCTTCAACCTATTAGTCCTTATGCAATTGGTTATAAAGTAGAAGTAACTATTAACCAATCAGCAGGGTTGTCAGGTCCAGCAGAGACTGCAAAAGGAGAAGCTGTTATAGACTCTAACGGAACGATAACTGGAGTTAATTTGACACACATAGGAGCTAACTTCGCATCGTCAGGGAATATACTAGGTTCGAGCTTACAAGTTACTTTACAGGAATTTACGCTTAATACTTTCTTCAACGTATGGGAAGCTTTTCCTTGGAGAAATGTTCCAACTCCATCGAGGGTAACACTACCTGCCAATACAGCTAACTGGGTGTTTACGACAGTTTCTGATACTCCTTTTACAGTTGATCGTAAAGGAAGTGTAATCAAACTAACGCACGCTTTAGATAAAGATTTTCAAATAAGAGTTACTGATGGACTAGCTAATCAAGGACTAAGTGCTATTTATAAAGAAGTAGATAGCATTACAGATTTACCAGCTAGTTGTTATAATGGTTTTAGGATTAAGGTCATAGGAGATGCAGAGCTAGAGCAAGATGATTACTATGTTAAGTTTAAGACTAAAGATAACGAAGATTTCGGGGAAGGTAGTTGGATAGAAACAGTAGGGTGGACACAAGACGGTTCTGCTACAGGTGCTAGTCAATATATTGATAATGCCTTAGACCAAGATACAATGCCTGTTAGACTAATACCTGACCAAACTACAGGTAAGATAACAAGCTTTACTTTAAAAGTTGTTGATTGGGCAGGTAGAGATTCAGGAGATGATAACAGTAACCCTCTTCCTTCTTTTAAAGGTAATAAGATCAATGATATCTTCTTCTTTAAGAACAGGTTAGGAGTATTGACAGATGATTCTGTAGTGTTCTCTGAAGCAGATGAATACTTTAATTTCTTCAGGACCACAACACAATCGTTACTAGACTCTGCTCCTATAGATGTAGGAATATCACACACTAAGATCAGCTTACTTAAATACGCACAAGCGTTCCAAGAGAAGCTAATGTTATTCTCTGCGAAGACACAGTTTGTGTTAAGAGGTGCAGACTTGTTAACTCCAAAGACTGTTACTATCTCTCCAGTTACTGAGTACGATGTATCAGAAAGTATTAGACCGTTAGCACTAAGTAGTCATATCTACTTTAACTTTAAAAGAAACAGCTTTGAAGGATTGTTAGAGTACACTGTTGATAACAACACAGAGACTTACGGAGCAGCTGAGATAACAGAACAAATCAATAAGTACATCCCTTCTAATATAGTCAGGATGGCAGGTAGTGCATCAG
>Ga0209533_1004816_pt1 | contig 11620 bp, 6 predicted proteins | sample COG_04_FD_184748 | JGI IMG/M metagenome (GOLD analysis project Ga0209533, IMG submission 184748) | Pelagic Microbial community sample from North Sea - COGITO 998_met_04 (SPAdes) (version 2) | ecosystem: Environmental > Aquatic > Marine > Neritic zone/Coastal water | place: Helgoland, sampling... | reverse complement strand
GAAGTTTGCTAATTGATCGCCTCTAGTTTTGCGGTTTCCAGAACGGGAATATTGTCCATCCCAAGGGTATTTTTTTCGACCTCTATAAACGTTGTACGTTCTAAGCTCTGTGAGCCCAAGAGCAGCGTATTCCCACTCTGCTTCTGTTGGTAGACGGTATTTTAGTGGAATTGCTCCCGTTTCACGAGTCGCATATATGTGGGTTGAATCTTTTTCAATTTTAGACCTTCTTTTATTAGGAATAGTGATAGAATCATTACCGCCGTACGCTTTAGTAGGAGCGTTTATATAGGTGTCTATATTAAAGTTACTGTCCGCAGAGGTGTGTGTAATATGAGAATCTTTTTCAAGGTACCCTTCTTTTTGTAAGCCCATTTCGGCAACTCTATCGGTTCTCCATTTGGCATATTCGACAGCTTGCATCCAACTCACACCAACAACAGGATAATTTCTGTAGGCTGGGTGGCGCAGGTAATTTTCGACCATCATTTCACTAAGTCCTAAACGGTTTCTCCAAACTAAAGTGTCTGGCACAGCACCATTGTAAATGGATTTAAATTTAGGGTTATTTGGTGGATATACCCGCTTAATCCAATCTAAATACTCCAAATACATCATATTAGTAACCTCCGTTTCATCCATGTAAAAAGATTGAACATGTTGTTGGTTTGGAGAGTTGTTCCAATCGTGCATAACGTCGTCTTGCACTTTACCCATCGTAAAAGTACCACCTTCGACAAAGACTAAGCCTGGTGCCGTTTCTTGTTCTTTGAAATTTGTATTGTACTGAAACCCGCCTTCTTTGGCATTAATCTGCCAGCCGGTGCCCCGAGAAGAATTTCCTGAACTTGACGATTTGTTACACCCTGTTAGAGATGCTGACAACGCTAGCAGTAGTAGTAACCTTAATGTTATGATGTTTTTCATACTCAACTTATAATTGGTAAAACACAATTGAATTTAGTCTCGCAATATACTAAATATAGATTATTATGCAATAAAAAAACGGTGTGATTTATTGTGTTTTTTAGATTTATTTATTTGGATTACTTTGGTTTAAAACGCTTAATTTTATGATTTATTATTGTAATTTTGAAATTAGCTTTTATTTATTGATACTAATGATCAAAACATTGCGTTTCTCTATTATGAAAAGACTGTTATTCTGTACGGTATTGTTTTGTTTTTTTACAGGAACATCTCAAACTCAAAGCTTTGACATTAATTGGGAGGAACCTACCCAATTAAGCACAAGTGAACGCACTATTGAACTCCCTTATTTTAGCTCAGAAAACTACAATTTTTCTTTTTCTGAAGGCATCACGTTTTCTGCACAATGGAACGTTGGTACGCAGATTGATGAACGTTCGGCAAAAATAGAGTCTATTGAAAGTGTTGAAATCTCCAACGCAGATTTGAAACAACTCCCCCTGTCTACAATTCCAAATTCACCTCAACTAAAAGTGGCTAATGCTACATATCGAAATACTTACAATGGCGCTGTAGAAATCCATCCTATTTTTTATGACAATGGGGTGCTTAAAAAAATTATACGATTTTCCATTTCCTATAGATCTGGGGTATTCAACAGAGTAGCCTCAAACACAAGTGCACTCTCAAGTTCTAAATTAAAAACAGGACAATGGTACCGATTTGCTGTAGACACTACTGGGGTTCACATCCTAAACAAAAACTTCCTCAACAGTTTGGGGATTAATATGGATGACGTAAATCCAAAAAATATTAAAATCTATGGCCATGGAGGCGCATCCCTTCCTCTATTAAATTCGAATACAGTTTCCAATGACATGATCGAAAACGCTATACAAGTCGTTGGCGAAAATGATGGTGTTTTTAATGACAATGATTATATTTTGATGTACGCCATTGGGCCTAAAAAATATAATCCTGAAAACAACTCTCACATCAACCCTTACAGCGATGACAGTTATTATTATGTAAATATTAGCTCTGGAAATGGCCGCCGAATGACCGCAGCAGCGGAACCTTTAGGAAATGCAGATGTCACGTTTGACACTTTTCATAATTATAAATTTATAGAATCTGACACCTATAATATTTCCAATATGGGAAGGCGATGGCTAGGTCATCGTTTTTATGTAGAAAATGTCCGTCAATTTAGTTTCAACTTTCCCGACTTAATCACCAGTATCCCTGTGCGTTTAAAAGTTTATACGGCTGCCGTAGCAGAATCTAGCACATCAATGCAGCTTAAAGTTAATGGATCTGATGTGACAACTTTTTCCTATAGCGCCATTGATGGTTCACTTTTAGCTAGTAGTAGAACGCATAACGAACTTTTTACCACCGCATCCAATACAATTAATGTAAATTTATCTTATGACAATAATGGCAATCCATCAGCGGCAGCATATTTAGATTATATTTCTATAGAAGCCGAATGTGCTTTAAAAAGCCCAGGGGCACAATTTGAATTTAAAAATAATACTACGGCAACCCGAGCGGGTATTGGGCAGTTTGTAATCTCAAATGCCGCTTCAATTTCTCAAGTATGGGACATTAGTAACCCCTATCAAATTAAATTTTATCGAAACGAGGATTCAGATTCACAGTTCAGTTTCAAAACGAGTTTAGGGCGTTTAAAAACCTTCCAAGCTGTCGGTCCTAATTTTTACCTCCCTAGAAAAACTAACAGCACTATAGTTCCAAATCAAGACATAAAAGGCACTGTATTTTTGGATGCTCAAGGGCAGTTTAAAGACATCGACTATTTAATTATTACCCCCAGTTTTTTATATGCCCAAGCAGAACGTTTGGCGCAAATTAATCGCACTCAAAACAACTTGAACGTCAAGGTTTACACTTTAGAATCTCTTTATCAAGAATTCAGTTCTGGAATGCAAGACATTTCTGGTATTCGAAATTTTGTAAAATATGTCTATGATAATGCCAGTACGCCGTCTAAAAGACTAAAATACTTGTGTTTGTTTGGAGATGCCTCTTTTGATTATAAAGACCGGGTTCGCAACAACACTAACATTGTACCATCTTGGTATTCTGAAAGCAGTTTTAGTTTAACAAACTCCTTCGTTTCCGATGATTTTTATGGCATGATGGACCCCAATGAAGGGCGTATGGCCAATAGCGACAAATTAGATATTGCTGTAGGGCGAATTTTGGCATCCTCCCCTCAACAAGCTGAAGAGATGGTTGATAAAGTAGCGTCCTACTACCTCCCCATTACCTATGGCAGTTGGCGAAATAATTTTTTGCTAATTTCAGATGATATTGATGAATATTCGGATCACATTATTCAAGAAACAACAGAGAGAATTGCTGAGGACGTAAAAGTTGAAAAACCCTTTTTAAATGTTTCTAAAATTCATGCGGATTCTTTTGTTCAAGAAACCACTTCTGGGGGTGCGCGCTATCCTTTGGTAAACAAAGCCGTTTTTGATGCCCTTGAAGTTGGGGCTGTAGTGGTAAATTACTTTGGGCACGGCGGAGAAAATGGTTTAGCTTTAGAGCGTATTTTTGATAAAATAAACGCACAAGAGCTCATAAACCCCTATAAACTGAACTGCTTCGTAACCGTCACTTGTGAATACACCAAATTCGATAACCCTTTTAGGTTTTCTGCTGGAGAATATTTGTTTTGGAATACAAAAGGAGGGGCCATTAGTTTAATCACAACCACTCGACAGATTTTTGTGAATGCTGGTATTGTCTTTAATGAAACCTTAAGTCAATACCTGTTTTCATATGGAAGCAATGAAAACATTAGTATTGCAGAAGCATTAAGACAAACTAAAAACGACCCAATGATCTCCAACGAGTCGCAACGTCGATTGGTGTTTTATATTGGTGACCCTGCGCTTAAACTTCCAATCGCCGATCCAGACATTAGAGTTTCCAAAATAAATGATGAAGACATCTCGACAACTACACAAGCCCTCAAAGCCTTGAGTCCTGCCAAAATTGAAGGAAACATCACTGATGCTCAAGGTGCAGTTTTAAATAACTACAACGGGGTTGTAACGGTCTCCGTATACGACAAAGACATCATGCGCTCAACCTTAGGTAATGATAACATAAAAGACACTTCGGACAATTTGATTCTTATGGACTTTGATACCCTAGGAGAAGTTATTTTTAGAGGTCAGGCAACAGTGGTCAATGGACAATTTGAAATTGAGTTTATTGTCCCTAGAGACATTACAATTGCGGAGGGTAATGGGAAAATAAGTTTATATTCCAAAACCGATGCTGGCCTGTCAGACAATAGAGGGTATAGTTATGACGTTAAAATTGGCGGTGTAAACCTCAACGCTCCGGAAGATAATATGGGCCCTACGATCCGTTTATTTATGAACGACGAAAACTTTGTTTCTGGCGGTATCACCAATGAAAACCCCACACTTTTAGCAAACTTATACGATGAAAATGGCATCAATACCGCAAGTGGAATTGGCCATGACATTACCGCTATTTTGGATGGAGACGAAACCAATGTTTTTAAACTAAACGATTATTATACTGCTGCCGTAGACGATTATCAAAGAGGGGCTTTAAGCTATCCCTTTAGAAACTTAAGCCCTGGATTACACACTTTGACCCTTAAAGCGTGGGATGTTTACAACAATGCTTCAACTCAAGATATTCAGTTTATTGTCTTTGATAAAGACGTTAGTTTGGAGCTCACAAATGTCCTTAATTATCCCAATCCATTTATTAATTACACAGAATTTTGGTTTAACCACAATAGTTCCGAGGTTTTAGACGTTTCTGTTCAAATATTCACCATCTCTGGAAAATTGATAAAAACAATTTATGGCCAAGCCAATACGAGTTCAATTTCAACAAGCTCAGTATCTCGAGATTTAACTTGGGATGGCACAGATGATTTTGGAGGTAAAATTGGAAAAGGCGTTTACGTCTATAAACTAAAAGTGCATTCAAGCAGCACAGGATTACAAGCAGAAAAAATCGAAAAACTTGTTATCCTATAATATTAATCTATATTTGTTAATTCATAATACCTAAATTAAAAATGATTTCTTTTAAAAAAACTCAACAAACAATAATCTTAAGCGCTGTGTGTATTGCTTCTCTATTTTTAAGTAAAATAGACGCTCAAACTACTACAACAATTGTCCCAAATCCAGACTCACGCGTGATTACTACAGGCGTACCATTTTTATTGATAGCTACTGATGCTCGAGCAGCAGCAATGGGTGATATCGGCGTTGCCACCTCTGTAGATGCCTATGCTCAACAATGGAACCCGTCTAAATATGCTTTTTCGGAATCAAAATCAGGTTTTGGAATTAGTTACACACCCTACTTAAGCAAATTAGTCAATGACATTTTTTTAGGAAATGTCACTTATTTTAATAGACTTAATGAACGGAGTGCCTTTGCCGCCAGTGTTAAATATTTCTCACTTGGAGAAATTGAATTAAGAGAAGATGAGTTTTCGGAACCCATTATTGTCAAACCAAATGAATTAACTTTAGATGCTTCATATGCGCTTCGCCTTTCGGATCAATTTTCCATGGCAGTAGCCTTGCGATACATTCGATCAGATTTGAAAATTCAAAGTTTCGATCCTGACGCCAAAGCAGCCGGTTCGTTTGGCGTAGACATTTCAGGATACTACCAAAGTGAAGAAGAAGCCTACAGTGACTTCAATGGCCGTTGGAGAGGTGGTTTTGCCATTCAAAATTTAGGGCCAAAAATAAAATATGACGATGGTGGAAGAGAAAATTTCTTACCAACCAACCTAAGATTAGGTGGTGGATTTGATTTCATCTTTGACCAATACAACAGAGTGAATGTGACTGCTGAAGTTACTAGATTATTGGTGCCTACACCTCCTATTTATGGCGATGAGCGCAGCTACACCGACATCAATGACAATGGCGTTTATGACCCTGAAACAGATGAACTAGGGCAAGTTGTAAAGAGTGATGTTATTATTGAAGGTCAAGACCCAGATGTTAGTTTTATATCTGGAGTCTTTCAATCCTTTGGTGATGCGCCAGGTGGATTTAGCGAAGAACTGGACGAATTTACATGGGCTTTGGGTGCTGAATATCTATACCAAGATTCATTTGCGTTTAGACTCGGTTATTTTAATGAAAATGAAACCAAAGGTGCACGGAAATTCTTTTCCTTAGGTGCAGGGTTCAAATACACCGCGATTAATATTGATCTATCGTATTTATTCTCAGCTTCGAAAGTACAAAGTCCTCTAGAAAACACACTTCGTTTCTCTTTATCTTTTAACATAGGTGACGGCGAATACAGCGAATATTAGTAGATTAAATGACTTAAAAAAATAAATTAAAACTATTGCGCACAGCAATAGTTTTTTTGTCTCTACCTAGCATGAATCCTTAAAAATAAACCAATGAAAAAAATTACAATTGAATCTACTTTTGAGGTACATGACACTATTGGCGAATTAGCAACCCCTATTCAAAACCTGATCCAAAAAGCTTCAGAAGCCCGTAAAAAAGCCTATGCGCCTTATTCTAAATTTTTAGTTGGAGCAGCTCTAGAATTGGAAAACGGAGAAATTATTGCTGGAAATAACCAGGAAAATGCCTCATATCCCTCTGGATTGTGTGCCGAACGTACCGCAATTTATTATGCCGGTGCAAAATTTCCAAATCAAAAAATACTTCGAATGGCAATAGTTGCAGGCTCAACGCTCAATCCAACAATCAAACCCATTCCGCCATGTGGCGCTTGTAGACAGGCATTATCAGAGTATGAAGTGAAGCAAAACCGCCCAATGGAATTATATTTCATGGGAACTTCTGGGCAAATTGCTTACTCAAAATCGGTCGAAAACATCCTACCATGGATCTTTGACAAAACCGTATTATAACGTTTTTTTAAAAAATTAACCCCTACTCTTTTTAGGTTATCAATCAAAGTATTACTTTTGTGTTTACAATAAAAACAATTACTGTAAACGCATGCAGAAAATAACTAAAGAAGTCTACCTTGATTGGTATGAAAATATGATGCTCTGGCGAAAGTTTGAAGACAAACTTGCTGCCGTATACATCCAACAAAAAGTAAGAGGGTTTCTCCACTTATACAATGGACAAGAAGCCGTGTTAGCAGGTGCTTTACATGCTATGGACTTATCCAAAGATAAAATGATTACTGCCTATCGAAATCACGTACAACCCATTGGGATGGGCGTTGATCCTCGACGCGTCATGGCGGAACTTTTTGGAAAAGCCACTGGAACATCTCAAGGATTAGGAGGTTCGATGCATATTTTTTCTAAAGAAAAAGGCTTTTATGGTGGTCATGGAATCGTTGGAGGGCAGATTCCTTTAGGAGCAGGAATGGCGTTTGGAGACAAATACCACGACACAGGAGCCGTAACACTTTGTTATTTTGGTGATGGTGCAGCCCGTCAAGGGTCCTTACACGAAACTTTTAACATGGCCATGAACTGGAAACTTCCAGTCGTGTTTGTTTGTGAAAACAACGGCTATGCCATGGGAACCTCTGTAGATCGAACGGCTAACCATTCCGATATTTGGAAATTAGGTTTAGGCTATGAAATGCCTTGTGGTCCTGTAGATGGGATGAACCCGATCAAAGTCGCTGAAGCATTTGATGAAGCCATTCAACGTGCAAGACGCGGTGACGGTCCAACATTCTTAGAAATGAAAACCTACCGTTATAGAGGGCATTCTATGAGTGATGCACAACACTACCGAACGAAAGACGAAGTTAAAGAATACAAGAAAATTGACCCAATTACACAAGTTTTGGATGTTATTCTTCGAGAAGAGTATGCCACAGAAGACGACATTAAAGTCATTGATAAGCGCGTCAAAGACCTCGTTGCGGAATGTGAAAAATTCGCAGACGAATCGCCATATCCAGAAAAAAGCTTGATGTACGATGTCGTATACGAACAAGAAGATTATCCATTTTTACAACATAAATTATAAGTTATGGCAATCATAGTTAATATGCCCCGACTAAGCGACACCATGGAAGAAGGCACTGTGGCGAGCTGGTTGAAAAAAGTAGGAGACAAAATTGAAGAAGGAGACATTCTTGCGGAAATTGAAACCGATAAAGCTACGATGGAATTTGAATCTTTTAACGAAGGAACACTCCTCCACATCGGTGTTCAAGAAGGTGAAACAACCATGGTAGATGAACTTTTGGCCATCATTGGAGATGAAGGCGAAGATATTTCGGAGCTCTTGAATCCAACAGCTGCCGTAGAAGAAACAACCCCAGAAGACACAGAGACTCCTGTAGAAACTGCTCCCGTTGTGGAAGCAAGTGCAACAAGCATTCCTGAAGGCGTGATTGTAGTGACTATGCCACGCTTGAGCGATACTATGGAAGAAGGAACCGTGGCAAGCTGGCTCAAACAAGTTGGTGATGTTATTGAGGAAGGCGATATTTTGGCTGAAATCGAAACCGATAAAGCAACGATGGAATTTGAATCCTTTAATGAAGGCACCCTATTATACATTGGATTACAAGAAGGTGAATCGGCAAACGTCGATGATCTTTTGGCTATTATTGGCCCAGCAGGAACTGATGTTTCAGCGGTGGCTGCTAACTTTTCTGCCGGCACAACAACCGCCACAGAAGCAGCTCCACAAGAAATAGCAAAAGCAGCTGCTCCCGAAGTCAAAGAAACCCCCAAAGCAGACGCTGCACCAGTAGCAGTCGCTGTTCCCCATACAACAGGACGCTTGCATATTTCGCCATTGGCACGAAAAATGGCGGACGAAAAAGGCATTGCCCTCAACCAATTGGTTGGAAGTGGCGAAAACGGACGCATCATCAAACGCGATGTTGAAAACTTCACCCCTGCAGCAGCTGGATCAGCAAGTACTGCGAAATTTGTACCCACAGGTCAGGAAGATTTTGAAGAAATCAAAAATTCGCAAATGCGTAAAACCATTGCGAAACGTTTGGGCGAATCGAAGTTCTCTGCACCTCATTATTACTTGAATGTAGAGTTTGACATGGACAATGCCATAGCTTTTAGAACGCAATACAATACGGTTCCTGATACCAAAATATCATTTAACGACATCATTGTCAAAGCCTGTGCCTTGGCATTGCGTTTGCACCCGCAAGTGAACTCACAGTGGTTTGCAGACCGTATGAAACTCAACAACCACGTACACGTTGGTGTGGCGGTGGCTGTTGAAGATGGCTTGGTCGTTCCTGTGGTGCGTTTTGCCAATGAGCAAAGCTTGCCACAAATAGGCGCTGCGGTTAGAGATTTTGCAGGTCGAGCCCGAAACAAAAAACTAACCCCTCAAGAAATGGACGGCAGTACGTTTACGGTGTCTAACTTAGGGATGTTTGGAATAGAAAGTTTTACCTCAATTATCAACCAGCCCAACTCAGCGATTCTATCGGTGGGGGCGATTGTTCAAAAACCAGTGGTTAAAAACGGACAGGTTGTTGTTGGAAATACCATCAAACTTACCCTTGCTTGCGATCACCGAACGGTGGATGGCGCCACAGGGGCTCAGTTCCTACAAACCTTAAAAGGCTATGTAGAGAACCCTGTCACGATGTTGGTTTAAGAAAGTTTTTTGAATACTATATTGGAAAAGGCTGTCTGAAAAGGCTGTCTTTTTTTTTGCGCTTATAAACAGAAGACTATACTCTTTTTTAACCCCACTTTTTAGCACAGCATCAGGAATATCAAATCACGGAATCTATTCCCTTGTGAAATAAAAAATAAATCTTCATTCGATCAGATAATCTTCGTACCTTTGGGTAAATTAACCAATTATGAAAAAATATCTCTTAGGATTCCTATGCCTTCCAGGCATGATGTTCAGTCAAACTTTAACCGTTTCAAACGGGGCTTCGATTTCAATTGAAAACACCGCCTCTCTAAATTTAAGCGGCTTAACATTAGCCCCTAGCGACACCTATATCATTAGTGACGCAAATGCAATATCTGTTACAGACATCCCTGTAGTGGTCGAAGGCAATACGAGTGTTAAAAGAGTATATGATTCTTCAACCGCTTTGAGCGGTTTTACTGGTGCAATTACTTTTGCCTATGACGATGACGAACTCAACGGCATTGCTGAAAACACTTTGGTGCTAGAAACTCTAAGTGCTGAGGGCATTTGGACGAATCATCCCGCAATTGCAGACGAAACGAATAACACTTTAAGCTATACTTTTGCGGAGGCTTTAGAATTTACACGCATCACAGCCAGCTCGGCTGATGCGAGTCTTACAGTTGTAGAAATTGCTGCAACTGATTTTGTGAAAGTCTACCCAAATCCAACGACTGACAAATTAACTATTGTGTCAAAGAATCTTCAAAAATCTATTTTGTACAATGTCTCTGGACAAAAGGTATTAGAATCTGACCGCAACGAATTGAATGTATCTGAGCTTCCAACAGGAATCTATTTACTACATACTACCAATAAACAAAACCAATTGTCAACGTTTAAAATCATTAAAAAATAACTTTTTTCCAATACTGACCATTGGACAAGACAGCGACTGTTATCGCTGAATGAAAAATTAAAGACAATAAAAAACAGACTGCCCGAAAAGGCAGTTTTTTTTTGTCAAGCTGATACTGAAGATAGAGAGGGTCAGAACGACAGGTTTATTTTGTTTTTAAACCACCTCACTCCTATTAGTAATAAAATAAAAAGATCAAGATCGTTTTAAACAAAAAAAGCTAGGTGAGTCATCAAACCAATTAATCTTCATTAAATATAGTATTTAATGTTACCTTAAATTCGTTTTCATTCTCATTGTTATAAAAAGGAACTCCTGTTATCAAATAATTATCTGAATCAATCTCTATGGTCATTTTTTTAGATCTAATTTCATTTAAAAAATCCTCTTTCCATTTATCATGCGCTTTTAAATGATTGCCTTTGGGTTCAATAAAAACTTGATAAGTCAATTCATTTCCTGATTTTTGTTTACAAAACAACACAAAATCGGGTTCAAATCCTCTTCCTAATTTATCAATAATTTTAACCTCTCGTTCGTTCCGAATTAAATAAATATTTTCAAATGATTTCTCTAAATTTTCAAAACGTCGTGCAAACATTTTTACAAATTCCTTTTCTTCACCCGTACCATAGTTCGCATTGTAAACATACCAAGATTCGTTTGCAACCAAGGCTTCTTGTCCATCCGCTCTAGTACTGTCTTTGTAAACCTTAATTTCTTTGTCTTTAAAAACCTCACGGATGGGCTTGTTTAGATACTTAGAGCCTTCAAACGCTGTCAAATTTGATTTAATTTCAGTTTCAATAGCTTGTAGCAGTCCTTTAACAGCAAGTAAATAGTCTTCATTTGAAATACCATCTAAACGTGATTTTGAGCCATTAAACGTCACTTCTAACCCGCCTAAATAGTGATCGCTATTAATGAGATGAGACAGGGATTCAATCGCAGGAAAATACCGTTTTAAATGATCAAAATAATAAAAGGGAGTTTGACTCAAAGCATAACGAACGATGTGTTTTGGAATGGCAGAAACCAAAATATCTTTTTGTTTGACAGGGTCAATGTTAGGTTCTTTTTCGTCCGTATCAAAAAAACTGGACATTGTACCGATTCCAGAAGATAAGGT
>Ga0209533_1004813_pt1 | contig 11625 bp, 5 predicted proteins | sample COG_04_FD_184748 | JGI IMG/M metagenome (GOLD analysis project Ga0209533, IMG submission 184748) | Pelagic Microbial community sample from North Sea - COGITO 998_met_04 (SPAdes) (version 2) | ecosystem: Environmental > Aquatic > Marine > Neritic zone/Coastal water | place: Helgoland, sampling... | reverse complement strand
TCAATATCCACACCATCAATCATAATATTAGGATTTTTCCACAGAATATTATTGAAATAACCGCAACCTAAATCTAAGACTCTATCTTTCTGATAATTAATCTGTCTCTCGAAAGTTAGTAATACTTGGTTAGTTAGTTCTTTACATTTAGTAATAAAATCCTGAATGTTAGAGTCATATACTTTTTGTTTCTGATAGTATATTTCTTGTGATAAGTACGGAACTAAGTCTGTTAGGTTCCACGGATTCCGGTGATAGTGTTCTAACTGTTTTATTATTTTTATAGGATTCGGATATTCCTTATCTAATCGAATATCTTGAGGTTGCCACTCTTGGGTTTCTCGGTTCCAATAACACCTATAAATTTTCATATCTATTAGTAAATCAGCGCTCATACAGTAATCTGGTTTATATTTATATAGTTGTTGTTTATCTTGATTATTCATAAGAATTAAACCATCGGTCATAATATTATTATTTTCCAGATACTTGGACATACTATACGAGTTTTGATTATTCGAAAAGATTTCTTTCTGTCTATCTATAAATATTTGTAATACTTGTAAACGTCTCTTTTCATCTCCCTGTATTTGATAGAATACCTTAGGATACCATTTTGCCTTATTTATATGTTTTGTTTTCTGACTAAAATTTAGAATATTTTCTATTTCCCTATTCATTTTTTGTATAATAGTATCTTGGGTATCCGACGTGCTAATAATAGAATCTACTAAACTATTATTTGTAGTTGCGACATGCTCCGATTTCAGAGCCTGATAATCCTCCCAATAACTATGTAACTGATTTTGATGACTTCTAATATTGAATATTAAATATAAGTCTAACTGTTCAATATATTCCGCGTCTAACTTCACCAGATCAAAATCAGTATCTTGAAATTGTGGATAAATATCAGTAATATCTACTTCCTTGCGTAGGATTCCATCCACTTTCTGTGAGATACATAGGTTATTTTGTTGATTTAATATTGATACTAACTCCCTGGGTTCTATATGAACCGCGTTCTTAAACTCGACGGTGCTATTTTCCATTAACATATCCATTTCATCTAAATCACGATAGAATAATTTACCACCCTTTTGTAAAACCGGTAAATCCGTATTACTATCTGGTGGTCTAGCTATCATATCGATAATAGTAGATTTGAAATTATGAGTGTGATTTTTTTTATGTTGAAAATGTTTTCTAAAACTTAGACGACGAATAATATTATAGAGTGAAATCCAATCTGTTTTTAGCGGATAATACGCATTATAATAGTGTGGTTTACCAAAATATTCGAAGATTGGTTTAAAGGAATAACCTTTCAGAATTAACGCCTTAAATATTTTGGGTTTATTATGATAGGTATATAAGAGATAGTTATTATAATAACTAACCGATTGATTAAAATTCACTTTCTGGTCTATGAGAAACTGCACGAAATCATTATAAACACCTTGGGAATCTAAATTAACATAATCTTTTTCTGTTATGTTACTATTTTTTTCTAAAATAGTATTCTTAATAAAGTTAGAACTAACATTATTTAATTCTGACATATTTTCCAAGATAGTTTTTTGAACCTGACTAGATTGCTCCTTTAAAGGTCCGCAGTAAGAAAGTATTTTTTGAATGAATTTATCATACCAAAAGTAATTATTACATAGTGCTCTAATAACAAATTCGTAAAAATTAAATTGTCCTGAACACCTGTCTAAAAAGTATACCAGAAATTTATAATTATACTCTAACAAAATACAATTACATAGAAGAGTGAATTCGTTTTTAGTAGTATTCTTCGGATAGAAGATATCATCATAGTATTTTTTAAAGAACCACTTTTTTAAAGGTATATCATCTAGAGGACTAATCTCACATAGAATAATATATTTAATATGTTTGATATCTACGTAGTTATATAATAATTTTAACTTCTGTTTCTTATTATCTGTCGAAAGTTCGAATTTCAAAAATTTAAGTTCTAAATCCCCATAATTATATTTAAAGGTTTCAAGAAATTTTTCTAAATGATTTTTCTTTAAGTAATCAAAGATATATTGTGATACTCGGATATCACGGTTACAGAGACTATTATCTATTAGATCTCCTAAAATAGCAGATGTCAAATTTCCAATTATATCGGATAGTTTATTATCTAGAAAGAGTAATGTATCATAAGAACCATAACGTAACAATGTATTTATTATTTCCGTATTATTATATAAATGACCCCAATGGTCTTCCAATTCTAATAGTTCAATAATTTTAATTACCTTCGGATATTTTAATAGACACGATAGTAAGGAACAGTTATAATTAAAACCCTTACAATCTAACATATAATTTTTAATATACTCGAATGAGTCAGTATGATTTTTTATATACTGTAACACATAATAGATTTGTTGTGTTTTTTTTAATTTTTTCTTATACTTATCCGTATATTCTATTTTAAAATGCGATTCTAAAGCTTCGTTTAGGTAATCATACCAGAAATTATTATCTATAAATCCTAACACATTATTCCTAGAATAATTGTGATTAAATAGGAATTTTACGACTCTGGTTTCTTCCTGATACAAATAATATTGGAAGAGTTCATAGAGAAACTTATTTTTATTATTACTATTACTTTTATTACTACTAACTATAATTTGTTTTATACATAATATTACAATTTCTGGGTCTACTAAGTTCTTAAAAATAGTAGTAATTTCTGTTATTTCGTAGTCTAGGTGTTGAGTAATATTATCTTTTTCAATTACCGCAGATAGTAAATCTTTATTTTTCCGATTCAAAGGAGGTATATAAATATTATATAAATTCTTGAAGAAGGAGTGATTATGTTCCATAACTAAATAATGTAAGTTTTCTATTTTACGCGAAGCTTGAACTAATGAATAATTTTCTACACCGTAATAACAATAAGTTAAGTCTTTGTTAAAGAGTTGTGGTATTTTGGAAAATAACATTTTAACGTGTTTTAATTCTAAATGGTAACAAGCAACGTTAGCCATATCCAGATAGAATTTGTTAGAATAACTATCTAACTCATGATTTACTTTGGGAATCTGTTCTAAAAGACTCTCTATTATTTGATATTTTTGTTTTTTATCTAGGAGTTTGTCATCCTGATATATTTTAATTTTGTTATAGTTTAAGGATTCACAGATTACTTCTAAATAAGACCTTTTCAAAAAATGATGATATTGAAAGTAGGTTTCTTTAAGAGTTTTATGATCTTGTAAGACAGTTTCCAAATTATCATAAATTTGGTATTTAGGTTTATGGTGTAAAATTAGCATTTTATATTCTGCTCTTTTTATTTTATTAGAACACAATTCAATTTTTCTAAAATAAATTTAAGTATTGGTAAAATATAGAACTAACTAAAAGTAACTAACAAAAAATAAACAATAAAAAATAAAAAATAGAACTAATAGCTAACCTTGGCATCCGAATATCATAGTTTTAATTTCCTTAATACCTTTGTCATCGCCAGTAGAGACTAACACTAACATAGATAATAATAGGGATAGGAAAATGGAACCTACAAATAGAACAAGACCGTAACCATAGTATTTCATAAATACTCTTTTCCACGATTCACTGCATTCGCATTTATTATCCTCCAACATTTTACTATAATTAAATATAACGTAGGCAGCAAGGAAGTGAACTAATAAAACAAGACACCTAATTAAATTGCGGAATATTCTAAAAGGTGGATATTGTAGATAGAGTATGAGTCCGATAATACCGAAAATAGCAGTGAAAATAAAAGTATATCCGTAATACTTAATATACTTGCGTTTGCGGTCATTAGAACAGGCACACTCTTTACTTTCTAATGATTTTATATAACTGATTAGTATATAACCAATACTGAGTGGCACCATTAGGGAGACGAAAATTAGAACCATTAGTATAATATCGGTATTCATTTTAGACTAACTTAATATTAATATATGGTTAGAAAATTAAAACATAAAAATAAAACTGACTAAATGTATTGGAATTAATTTGGATAGAAACATAATTAAAATGTTAATACATTATATATGAAAGAAACAAAAACAACTAAAACAACTAAAAAGAGTGGTTTAAGTAAGAAGATTAAAAGATTTTTTTTCCCAAAACATACAGACGAAAAAGCAAGTATTGCTACGGATAAAGATGAATATGTTTATTCAAAAAAATGGAAAAACGGTATATATGGATATAATGTTCTTTTAAAAAATATAAATAAGGATAAGAATGATGATTTTTTAATTAGAAAGATGCCAAATAAAAAAAAGGTTAGTGGATTTGACCCTAAAACTTTTTTCCTAAATGAAATTAAATTTTTGGAAAAGAATAATAATTGTGAACATTTAGTGAAGGCGTTAGTTGCGGATTCCAAATCAAAAATATTAGTGTTAGAATTTTGTAAAGAAAAAGATTTGTCAATCATATTATTAGATGAACAATTACAGGATATTAAAATTACTAATAATAAAATTATTACGGATGTCTTATCTGGTTTAAATTACATACATAAAAAAAATTTTATTCATTTGGATTTAAGAATACATAATATTCTCATTTGTAATAATTCGAAGGAAAAAGACAGTGCTATTGCTAAAATTTGTAATTTCGGTAAAATTATAAATAAATTAGAGTTAGATAAGAAACCAGAAATATTTTATGATAAGGCAGTGTATATTTCATATTTAGATCCTGGATTATTATATTCCATAGACAATAAAAATGCGAAGCAACAATATAGTTTGTTAAATAAATATAATTACTATATTAATGACATTTGGGGTTTAATGTTAGTATCTATGCAACTTTTATGGTATCCAAATCATCTATTTTTTTCTCGTGATTATCAAAATCAATTAAAATTAAATAAAGAAATATTATTATTAAATGATACTTGGGTAAAAAATATTTTTTCTATTATGAATTCTTCTATTTTAGAAGCAAGTAATAAAAAAGTTTCTCAAAAAAATATAAGTATAAAAGAAGATTCCGCAACCTACCATCTTATCAATTTTTGCACAGAAAATAGATTTAAAACTAATACAAATTATACAGCATTAATTAATAAGTTAAAGAATAAAAAATGTATCACTTCTATCAAATATGAGTTTTTATAAATAAATAAATAAATAAAATTATTTCAAGTTATTCTTAATATTACTTTTAATACTACTTTTAATACTTTTACTTAAATTCTTATCCATTCTAGGATGTCCCATTAACATACCTATAATATTAAGACATGATAAAAATACCATTACACCTAATACATAAGAATGAATCTTCATTGCGTTTGGTTCCCAAGTCTTAGAAGCACACCAACAGTTATTCTTCTTATCGAAGACAAACTTTTGGTATCTATATAAAGAGAAGGCTATTAAAAAGGAGAATCCGACAGACATAATTAACCGAGTATCTGAATTCATATAACCATTTAAACTCTTCTTAGATATTATGAAAGACGAAAATATTAACACTATAATAGATACGTAAACAAATGCGGAATAAAACTTAATAAAGTTTCTATTAAATCCTTCCGAACAAGAACAATCTCCGGATTTCTCTAACCTATCAATATATCTTAAATAGAAAAAAGGTAAGACTAACGCTAGTAATAATATACCTATTAATAATATAATTAGAATTAAACCTAATAATTGTTGTGTCATTTATACTATATACTATTATAATATTATTTCTATTTTCTAAATTTTTATTTATTTTTTGCTGTAATCTCATATACTTTCCCAAACTTATTCCGCTCTTTTTCTTCTGTCGTAAGTCTTAATGTTTTTATTGCTTCTCTAATAGTATCTGAAATAATATAAGGTAGGATTGGTTGACACTCCCATAGATAATACTTATTAGTAGTCTCTATTTCATATTCCTTGGGGTAATATTCGATAATATCCGACATAGGATCCACCATTAACGACTGATAACTTTTAGGTAACAACTCTCTACTCTGAGCCGGTAAAACCATTAGTAATTGTTCATAGGGTTTAAAGGGTCTCGATTTGGGTAGTTCTATATGATTAATATTGCTAACAAAGTTATTGAGGTAGTTATAGATATCGTTAAAACTAGGAGGTTGTGAATAGGGATAATTCCAATCCCATGCTATACAACCATAGTTATAGTAGTGAAAATTCCAAAATACACCCTCTAAATACTTATGACATATTTTATCTATCTCATACTTACTCTCTACTTGAAATATTTCCGGATAGAATCTATCGCGCCAATCCAAATTACCCTGGTCTATATAGACTTCTCTTTTCCGATTAAACTGGGGATATAAATTTAATAGATCTTTTTGTCTATCATATTCAGTATCATACACCTTATTGGGTGTTCTTTTCTTATTGCGTTTTTTAGTGAATGTTTCTAGAAGTCCATCCTCCATCATACCCAAGTCTCGGAAAATGCTTTTTAGGAAATCGTGGTTAATCTTCTTAAGTTCATTACTAACTAAGTTAGTTTTATATTCTTCGTAATACCTAGCATAAATATCCAATATTAAGTCTATACCATCATTCTTAATAGATAAAGAAGGAGTATGTGGAATGAAATCATTACCTAATAGGAAGGAGAAGAAGATATAGTCATCTAAGATATTACTTCTTTCTTCATCAGACATATTATGCCGATCCATTCTAAGTAAGATTTCGTTAGTAAGATTATACTTCAAATTATCTATTTGTAAATATAAGAACTTATAACCATTTATATGTATAGTATTATTAAATTCCACTGCTTCTCTGAGTAAAAGTATCTTATCTTTTTTAGAAGACATACACAACATGATTAAATCCGCATCTAAACCATATATAACGTTAATATCCTCTTTTTCCGTATTTTCACGGAGGTGATGAAGTAACTTATGCTCACCTTCACCCGGAATGTTAGAGTCGGAAATAATAATTTGTAAGTGCTGAAAGACTTTATCGGTTTCTAAATTCTGTTTCAGTGTTTTAGCCAATTTGTCCATAAATTGAGTTCCGGGTGTAATAGCGTTAGTGTCCCATATGTCTACTTTCTCTTCTACTATCTTATGTTTGTTTTTTAACTGTTGTGTTTTATCTTGCTCGTAGAACTTCTTAAAACGACGTTGTCGCTGTTGGACCATTTTTGCCTTGGGTGCGGGACCGTCTATGGCAATAAATAATAGTTTTTGCGGTTGGGAATAATTTACTAGGAGTTTAATATACTTAATAACATTTAATATCATTTTGTGTTCGATACTGTTATGTTTCTGCTTACTATAAGGGTTCTCTTCGAGAACCTCGCGACAACAATAGTGAATTGCGCAATTTAAATCCAAGTATAGATTAGTTGAAGTAGGGAATTTATTATTTTGACTAATAATATTATCATAATTTTTAATAAGATATCGAAAATATAAAGGAATACCCATAAATATAAGTTTAATAGTTAATAAATGAAAAAAACTTAAATCAAATTTTATTTATTTTTTGTTTTTTTGTTTTTTTATTTTTTAATTTTTTGTTTTATTACCTATATTATAGTTGTTAATTAATTATTTATTATTCTTCATCAACATCTGTATCATCATCTTCACTAATAATACCGAAGTCTTGTGTAGAGAGGTTATTGCCTCTTGATTGATAGGTTTTCTTTTTATTATCTTCTGGAAAGAAGTCTTCTTCTTCTACGAATTCCGAGAATTCATTATCTTCGTAGGTTTTCCCACTGGATGTACTAGCCCCCGAATTATTATAGAGTTTTATTATCTCGGAATTAAGAAGGTCACGCTTTCTTAGTTCATTCATCTCTTCTTCTTTATAGACGTGAATTATATCCACCTTATCTTTCTCGAAGTCTCTTTCGGAAATAATAACGATATTTCCCGATTTAACCCATTGCTTTTTCTTCCGCAATCTCCCACTAATTACACCCATACAATTAATGAGTTCCTTATTATCTTTAACATATGATAGAGTAACGCGACTATTACCGAGTAGTTTATTGACTATGGCATACTCTTGCATATCTTCGGGTTGTTCTAAAACACGATTCTCTTCGAGATTGTGCTTCATTTTTTTGAATTTTTTACCTCCTTTAGTGTTTTTGGGCATATTGATAATTATTAGTAATTCAGTATTATTCAGTTAGATAAATTTTTTATTTAATCAATTTTTTAGTAATTAAAAGTTTATTAAGAGTTATAATATCTAAAATTATTTATTGATTAATATTATGGATTTGTTAACACAATATTCCGACGCAGATATCCATAATATTACTATTATTCAAAGATTAATTAAAGACAATTTCGCCAAGATAAGAAATCTAAATGATAGAATGAATATTACCTATAATAATGTGTATAGTATTATGAAGAGAATTAATAGTAATTTTGTATTGGGTCTCATAACACAATATGAATATAATTCGGAGTTAAACAAGTTAGACAGTCAACTCAATAATTTAAAGAGACTACCACGTCCTTTCACTTTCTATGATAAGTTAGAAAATAGTATGGAAACTATTACTTATATTATTAATAATATTAACGATAATTTATTTGAAGTTGCTATGAAAACGGGAACCGATAAGATATTTGACGCCATTCACTTATACTATCGCTATACCTTAAAGGATTTGTTTCAGGAAATTAGTAAGGAAGACAAAAATTTAATTTATTTCTACCATAATGTGTTTATTCCAGAATCCATAGACTTATATCATCTTAATGAAATAGATTTATCTAAAAAAGATAGTATAGTTCCATATAGTAGTAAAACCAAATTAAGTAGAAAACAATATGATTTTAAGAATATGATTACTTGTAAGAGTAGTGCTAAATGTTTTTACATGTTTAAAAAGAATAAGTCTTTTATTGAGAAAATTAGAGGTTCCCGATTATACATTCCTATTAAGAATGATAAGTTAGGAATAAATGATATGATAGTATTTGACGGATATTTTTTGGAGGATCCCTTAAATATATCTCGCGTAGGTGGCGTGTTAGAGAAGAAAAATTTAAATTTGTTAGAGAAAATAGATTGTTTAGATATTAATAATTATTTTAAGAATGCTTTTATTCAGCAAATATCTATTCGTGATTTTATTCTCTATGATACTGATTCTTTAATTGATAGGTGTAATAAAGCATATACTGAGTTACAGAATTTAAAGAAAAAAACTATTTCAACATTAGTTAAGGAGTTTTTACTATCGGATTTTCTCAAACAGAGAGATATACTAACATTATTTCTACTTATGAAAGATGATGTGGATACACAATATTTGGCTTATTTAATGTATGATATGATAACTAACGAGTCCTATTTATTAAAACCCCAACCTTTGGCAGAGCAGGTATTCAATAGTTTACATTGGTCTGTGCAGAAATTATTTAAGGTTGCTATTAAAAGAATTAATAAGAACACTAATAAACTACTAAACTTCAATGAAGAAGAGATTTCTTATGAGAAAAGAATATTTTTAATGAGAACTAGTGATTATGTAAAATCTAAAGCAATGGAAAAATATAAGGAATATTGTAAGAGTGGTGAGGCAAGTGCTAAATGTGTTCAATATATTGACGGTATCTTAAAGATTCCATTTAGTATTTATCGCAAGGAACCGATTCTAGCCTTTCTAGACGAATATCGCAATTCCCTCAATACTTTCATAAATTCCTATTTAATAGAAGCAAAGAAGACTATGGATAATAACTATACTAACAAAAGTATCATTAAAAATTATTCTTTATGTCAGGAACTAAGCACAAATAGTTTAATTAAGAAGACATGTGGTAATGTATTAGGTAATAAGGATAAGACTTTAAAATCACAAGAAATAGATTATTTTATTAATCAGTTTAATTCCAATATGGTAATAGAATCAGAAGGACAATTTGATATTGATAATATTATTAAATATTTTAAGAAAGAAAAAAAAGAGAAGTTAGTGGATTTTGTTAGATTAATTAACGAAGATTTATTAAAAAAAAATAATGGTGGGAAGAATAATGTGATTAATGAGAGTCTAACTAAAACTAAAATGTTAGTAAAATTGGGTAGTTTTATTACTAATCCAGATAATAAGGATATAGTTCAGAAATATATTAATTATTTGGACGAAGAAAGAAAAAATAAAATTCTATCCGAAGATTACGAACACGTTGCTAACTTAAATAATAATTTTTTCTTTCTCAATTCGGAATGGTTCGACTATAAAAAAGACTATAAAAAATACCTAAATGATTCTAACAAAATTTTGGATGACGCTGTCTACCACCAAGAAGAAGCCAAAATACAAATTAAAAGAATTATTGCTCAGTGGATTAACGGTGAAATGAAAGGTTACTGTTTCGGATTCGAAGGACCGCCTGGCACCGGTAAAACGTCTCTGGCAAAAAAAGGTATCTCCAAATGTTTAAGGGACAATGACGGTGGTGAAAGACCCTTTGCTTTTATTGCTTTAGGTGGTTCCAGTAATGGAGCCACCATAGAGGGTCATTCTTATACTTATGTTGGGTCAACATGGGGAAGAATAGTGGATATCTTAATGGAGACTAAGTGTATGAATCCGATTATTTATATTGACGAGTTAGATAAGGTAAGTAAGACGGAAAATGGAAAGGAAATTATAGGTATCTTAACACATTTAACTGATCCTTCTCAGAATGACGAGTATGTGGATAAATATTTTTCGGGTATTAAGTTAGATTTATCCAAGGTATTATTTATTTTTTCATATAATGATTATAGTTTGTTAGACCCTATTTTGGCAGATAGAATTCATCGTGTAAAATTCCAAAAGTTAAACAAATATGAGAAAGTTCATATAGTCAATAATTATATCTTACCGGAATTATTGGAAACTATTGGTTTTAACAAGGACGATATTATTTTTAGTAAGAAAATATTGGAGTATATAATAACTAGTTATACACAGGAAGCAGGAGTTAGGAAGTTGCGGGAAAAGATATTTGAAATTGTTAGAGAAATAAATCTAAGATATCTAATGGATAGTGAAGATAAGAAAATTACTATACCCTTGAAAGTTAGTATCGAATTTATAGAAGAAGTTTTTCATTCCAAACCCAAATATACAGTCAAGACTATTGCACCTAAACCCTTTATAGGTTTAGTGAATGGATTATACGCTACTGTAAGTGGAATAGGTGGTCTTACTATTATAGAATCCTTTAAGACTCCTAGTGATTCCAAGTTATCTTTAGAACTAACAGGACAACAGGGAGATGTTATGAAGGAAAGTATGAAAGTGGCAAAAACCGTTGCTTGGAATCTACTACCAGAAGAGATAAAGAAAAAAATATATCAGGAAATGAATGATAATGGAAACTTTGGTATTCACCTACACTGTCCGGAAGGAGCAACTCCCAAAGACGGTCCTTCAGCGGGGGCGGCAATTACTATGTCAATTGTTTCTTTACTAACAGGTGTTCGAGTATTAAATACAATTGCTCTTACGGGAGAAATAGATTTAAATGGTTCTATACACGAAATAGGTGGATTGGAATCTAAGGTAGAAGGAGGTAAAGTTGCCGGTGCTAAGAAGATATTATATCCGAGACAGAATGAGAAGGATATTAAATTG
>Ga0209533_1004811_pt1 | contig 11626 bp, 10 predicted proteins | sample COG_04_FD_184748 | JGI IMG/M metagenome (GOLD analysis project Ga0209533, IMG submission 184748) | Pelagic Microbial community sample from North Sea - COGITO 998_met_04 (SPAdes) (version 2) | ecosystem: Environmental > Aquatic > Marine > Neritic zone/Coastal water | place: Helgoland, sampling... | reverse complement strand
ATAATTAACAGCTTGAATAGCGTTTGTATTAAAATCTAAATCCCAAAATATTTTACTTTCCCTTGGAGCTAAATCATTATTTAATACAGCATTAAAATCAGAATAAGCTAAATTAGGTATATTAATATAAGGATCTAATAAAACTTGAGACGAGTTAACTGTACCTGATAATACGTCACCTGATGCTGGGTTTTGGGAAACAATGGGATAAGAATCCTCCTCTAAGGAGATTCTAAATTTCCCATTCCCTATAGGGGTAATACTTTGTATAGTTCCAGTTTGTGTTATAGTGGGCATAATGGATTATTTTTATGGTGGTGGACCAATTGTATAATTAAGATCAAAAGTAATTTTATCTCCTGGGGATAAATTACGGATAGCTGAATCTGAATTAACTCCATTTAGATCTTCTTCATTAATATATATTTCAGTAACGTAATAATCTCTATTACTTCCAGCACCTGGGTTAGAACTAAATTCCCAAATTAATTCACCATCAGCAGGGTTTTGTGCAAGAGAGCCTGATGTTTTATAATTTATAGTTATGGTGTTTGGTTTTAATATTGGATTATTAGGATTTAAACTTTGAGTAGTTACTATTAAATCAGAACCACTAAATTCACCATCTATAAATTCAAGAGCATTATCTTGGGTAAAAGTTTCAAAACCAAATGGGGTTTGGTATGAACCTTCCCAACTTTGAGTAACGTTTACTATTTGATTTAGTGTATAGTTAACATCTTTTGCTAAATTAGGTAATGTTCCTCCTTGAGAACCTGTAGGAACTAAAATAGGAAAACTTTCATAATTATTAGAAGCTGAATAAATACGTTGACCATCTAATAATCCTGGGATTTGTTTAATACTTCCTGTATACTTGTGATCAGAATATGATGCTGATGGTTCAGGGTATTTTTGTCTTTCTAATAAATGTTGTTTTATTGTAATTCCTGATGCTAAAGAAGTTTTAGCAGGGACAAAATCTTTAATTAATTTAAATAATGAATTATCAAAAAATTTAATTAATCTAATAAAATCATTCCAATCATAATTACCAGTATATTTTAAGAAATATTCATCTCTTAAAGCATCTAAATCTGGGTAGCTGGTAGAACCTGAAATTGTTTGTCTAGGATCACCTATATATTCCCCAATATTTAAATAACCAATTGAATTAATAATATCATCATTAATTTGATTAGTTGGTGATAGGGATACTTCTAATAAATCTACGTTAGGAGTATATGAATCTGTTTCATTAAATACATCTTGTTGAATAGATTCAATATTGGATAATTGTTGAGCGCCTTCAGGTAAATTTAAAGGAATTTGCTTAATTTTATCTGTAATACGATTTTTGATACCAACTGCGGGTTGGTCCATAAACACATATTCTCTGTTAGGTGTAAACCTACCCTCTCTAATAGTAAAACTGTTACCACTACTAAATGAAGTAATTGGAGTCCAAGATCCTGTTACTTTAGGATGTATAGATTCTGAACCTGTATATAATTCTCCACCTAAAGATGCTCTAAATACTAATCCATCAGGTGCACTATTAATAGTATTACCTTCAATTGATTGAGGATTCATTACATAATCATCAAATATACTTTGGGATAATGATGGGATATAATATCTAATTTCCTGTAGAGAGCCGCTAAATTTATCAAATGTTGATATATTAGCAAAAGTTGAAGTAGTCCCAGAAATATATTCAGCTTTGGATGAGGTGAAGGAATTGAATCCTGTAAATCCAATTGATGAACCATCATTACCATTATAAATACTATTACCTGCTAATAATTTATAAGTATTAAAAGCAGGATCAGGGTCATATGCTTCTCTATTAATTTCAACTGACCACCAATTCCCATCAAAAAATGGTAGATATATACTTCCTGAGGTTCCATCTACGGATAATATTAAGTTAGCATATTCATTTTCGGAGTTTGAAATTGAACCACTATATGAACCTGAAGTAAATCCTGAACCTGTATACTGGAGATAAACTTCTACATTTGTATCTAATCGCCATAAACTTTGAGTTGGAGATGAAATAGCTGAACCTAATCCAGGGGTTTTAAATCTAAATTGTACTGTATTTGGGACAAACTCACCTGAAGGATCTGACCAGTCGTTGTTTAGACTAAACTCTGATTCTATATACCCACTTTCTAAGGTATCAAATTTATAGTTAAACTGATTGAACCAGTAATCCCAATCGTTAGTATTATCTTTATCTTTACCACCAAATTCATCAATTCTAAGTAATGTATTTGGAATACCATAGATTGTAGCTAGTGTTCTAATACCATCAATTGTACCTTTTTTCTTATATAAGTAAGGTAAATTATTATAAATACGTTTGTATAAACGTTTATTTACATCATCTTGAGGTAAGATTTCATTTGAACCTGTTATAGAAGCATTTACATATTCAAACCCACTTGGTGTAGGTAAAGAACCTGTCATATCAGGAAATGGAAAATAACTACCTGATGGAGTAATTCCTAAAATAGAAGAATATATATTAAATGAACTAAATTGGTTTTCATATAAATTAAAACCTAAATCACGTAATTGTTGCGCGATTAAATCGCGTGAAATTCCTGAATCAATACGGTTATCATTATCCCATTTATTTGTAATATCTTTAATGTATACCCATATATTTTCGTCATAAAAATGACCTACCATATTACAGAATGCTACATATTGAGCATTTAATGAATCTTCTCTTATATATTCTGGAATAGAATAATAAATCCAATTTACATTATTAACATCATAATCTGAGCCAGAAGTAAGACTTGAAGTAATCCAAGTTTGGGCTTCTGAACTTGTTGTTGGGGATTGTTGATAGGGTTGGGTTGAATTAGTTTTTGGATAGGTTGTTGATCCTGATGAATAGTATAGATAATATTCAAAATTATCAAATTGATCTATAGTTTCATTAATTTTATTCTGAAAAAATGAAGTTGAAGAAGATATAGATGTTACATTTGTAGTACCCCCACCTGCTAAGGATTGAGTAGTCCAAGATTCAATTTGTTTTAATTTATAAAAGAAATTATTTATCCTAGATTCTACAGAAGAAAAATTAATAAAATTACTATATTCATTATAATCTACGTTAATTTTTAAATTAGGATCATTAAAGTAACTATTTACTTGTTGAGATGATGATGTTAAATCTGTACTAGTTAAACTTAACCAATCTTGACCTTCCTGTGAGTTACTAATTTCATCTTTTATATTAAGATTAAGATTAGGACCTTGAATTTTTATAGTATTATCTACTTCTATAACTTCAGGAGTAAATGTTACGTTATAAGCTTTAGGTTCTGCTACTTCTTCAACAATGTAACAAGTTGATTTTATATCAAATTGAGGGGGTAAAGGTTCGTATAACTTAATTAAAATAGTATTACCATCTAAAGCAATATTATTTGCTATAAGAAGTTGATTTTCACCAAAATTTAAATAAAAATCAGGGAAAAATAAGTCTTCATTTCTTTCTTCTATAAAACTAGTAACACTAGGGATTATATCTTTTATAGTATTAGAAGTTAATCTAATTTCAGTACGTGTAGTTGAAATCTCTGAAATAAAGTACCTATTAGTAGGACTAGAATTACACCTATTAGATAAAAAATTATAAAAAGTATTATATACTCCTGAAAAGAACCCATTATTAATTAAATCATTTTCAGGGTTTAATACTAAATCATTATCTTCTAAACTATAATTTGTATAAGAAGTTAAAATTTCTTGACCTACAGGATATAGTAAAGTTCCATCTAATCCATATACAAAATATTCAATATAATCTGTAGATGGAATAAATGTTGAAGTAGCAGAAGAGTTGCTTATAAGATTTAAATCATTAAAGGAATAATCTTCTAAAGATAATCTTCTAGGATCAATATTTAATATATTAGCTGCCATTATGCGAATTGTTCTCTGTCGTTAGATTGATCTTCTTTGGTGAAGGTGGTTGGTGTTGGTCTACCACCACTATTTACTGGTCGGGGAGCTCCTAAAAGCCTTTCTACAGCTACAGCCCTTCTTTGTTCTTGGGATGGTGGAGATTGAGGTGAGGGTGGTGCAGGTATACTTATATTTGGGACTTTTTCTGTTGAATTAGCTTGAGCTAGACTTTCGTTTGCTATGCCCGAGGCAGTGGTTGTAATATCGTTTAGTTGAGCACGTAACTCAAGTAATTGTTCTCTTAAAAATGTAATTTCTTGTTGTAAAGCATCTATTTCTAAAGATTGAGGAGCAAAACCTATATATTCAGTACTAGCTTCAATTAAAGTAGTATGTGAATTTTCTCCTGCCTTTGGGATAGTAAAAAATAAAGCACTATAATCATCAAAAAATTCATTTACAGTTGGTAAATTATCTTCTAAGGTTAGGGGGGTTGGTGGTACTAATTCCGAAAAATTAGTATCAATTGTATTAATATAAGACCCACTTTGAAAATTTATTTTAATTAAATCTACCTTGCTCATCCATTAACTACTTTAAAATAATAGTTATCATCATAAATTGTTGTACTTCCACTAGCAACAACTTGAATTAAAATTTTATAATATCTTTCTGGTTCTAAACCATTCATATATATATCAAAATAACTAGAAGTATAATCAGCACTAATTTGAGTGTAATTATTATCAAAATTTACTACATATTCATCTGTGTCTAAATCTTTAATAGCATAATAAGATGAACCAGATGGTAAATAATGTTGTTTAGTATACAAAGAAGAAGTTGCCCAAACACGAGCAGGATATTTAGGTCTACAATTTAATCTAAATCTATTAACACTTTCTGAATAGAATATACCTGGGTTTTCTGCTAGTTCAATAAATGCATTAGGTTGAGATAAAACACTAATAGAGGATGTTGGATTCCATGTTGAATCATCCCATCTAATTTCTAGTTCTGGTGGGTAGATTGTATTAGTATCAACACTATAATATTGTAATACAGGTTGTAATTGTTTGTCTGTATTAAATTCAGGGCCATTAGCAAATTTTATTAAAAACCCATTATTATTCATAGAACCACTATACCATTCATGAACCACAGTAGTAGCATCTACGTTTAAATCTTTTTCTGTACGTGGACCAAAACTTTGAGTTACTTGAAAACGTGTAGTAACACTTCCTTCTGTTTTTCTTACAAACCAACTTCCCCCACCTTGTGGAGCATAATCATAATTATTATAACTACTAATTACATACGAACCAGACGTTCCAGAAATATCCCATACCCCATCTTCTCCTGATTGAGGAGATGTCCAACAAGCTCCATCTGTTGTAATAGGTTGATCTAAGTAAGTACCTGTACCTTGATTCCAAGATTTATTAATAGGCCAAACTGTTACATATGTACTTTCACTTATACCTTGAGCCGTAGCTATATATGATTTTAATCTTGAATCCCAACTTCCTGTAACTTTATTATTAATAGTATCTCTAATTTCATCTGTATCAAATGCAATTAAAGTTCTTGCTACAGAAGGTAAACTATCAATTGAAAAATTTAAATTAGACAATTGATTAATAGGATCTATCCCAGTATTCATTGAAGGAAACATTGAATATAGAGAAGTATCTTTATATGGGAATAGTTTATATACTGCCATTTTATTTTTTATTTATAAGGGTCTATAGCCCTTGCTATTAAGGTTGGATCTTGTAAACTATCTGTATACGTCCTTTGGGGTGTATAAGGTTGTGTTGTAGGAGATGTTATAATTTCTGCTCCTACTTTTGTTATGTAAGGAACATTAATTGGACCTCCTGCTGGTTGGGGGTTTTCTAGATCTAAACTAGAACCTTTAAATTGAGCTTCGGGGTTTCCTTGTTTTGCTGGGGCGATTTCTGGGTTTTCGGAAGCTAATCCTACCCCAGATGATACCCCTTTATTATATCTATCTAAGAGACTCATAATTTTATAAATTTACTATTTTACCTACTATATCACTATTAGGGAATTTTACTTCAAAAATCATTGGATCTATTGATGGGTATAATACACCATTTACAGTAGCACCTTCTGTATCATATGAATATTGAGAATAACTTCCATCTGCTTTATTAACAATTTCTAATGATTTTACTGTTTGAACTCCATTAACTTTATCTAATAATATATTTAAATCTTTAATAATAATTGGTTGATTAATTTGCCAATTAAGAATATTAAAATAATTTTGTAATTCAAGAATACACTTACGTAATACTTCTGAGTTGTTAAAATTAGGTAATGTAATAATTTCAAAGTTTATTCCTATGTTAATAACAAAAGCATCTTTTATTGCTATTGAATCACCTATAGTTCTAAATTGAGATAAATACGTAGATAAATTTTGTTTTAATGTAGTATTAGCTGAAGTAAGATTACCACTATTATTAAAGGCTAAAGTATACATATCAATATTAGCACCACTATTTGAATTAGCTTTAGCTTTTTCAGTATAAACTTTTGCTAATTTACCATATTTTGAAGGTAAGGATAAGGCTCTTACAGTATAATCATTTGGTGTTACTGCACGATATTGAGTATTAAAATTAGAAATGATATTTTGTTTCATTTCTTCTAAACTATCTCCTCCCCTACCTCCAGAAGCTGCAAATGGGTTTACTACTGCTAAAGAATCAAAAGATGATTGATATAAACCACTTGGATCTGTTGTAGCATAATTAACAAAAGTTTTGTTTATACTTTTAATTAAAGTTAAATTATTAGCAGGAACATTAGATGATACCCCACCTCCTGTTAAGTATCTTATAGTTAAATCTCCTGTAGGAGCAATACCGTAAGTATTTGTAAATATAAAGTTAGTAGGAGAATATGCAGTTGTTAATTTATCTTTTTCAAAAGGTAAACCTAAACCTACATTATCTGTATTTGGGGTAATTTCTTCATCTACATTTAAAGTTGTTCCTGCACCAAATTGAATTTGTAGTGAACCGCTGTCTAAAAATCTTGTTGCAAATCTACGTTGGGTTTGTTTTAATTGTAGCAAGTAGGGTGTTTCACCTTCATTTGAATAATTATTAGGATCATTTGGGTTAGTATTACGAATAGAATCATATACCATTTCTTCTGCTAAATAGGGTACTTCAGACCATACATTACCATCAGCATCTACTATATCTAAAATACCTACAATATTAGGAGCATTTATAGTTGTTGTAAAAAATTCTTGTGGGCTTGATCCTGCAGATATAATTACTGTATTAACTGCAGATGAAATTGATGAACGTGATTTTTTAAGTAAATATTGTGTAGGATTATTACTTCCATCTACTTCATATACTGTTGTAGATGTAGGATCAGTAGAACTAGATACTGTGAAATCAATTGGGTCCTCTGTTAAAAAACTAACTGAGGTAAATGAATTAGATCCGATTTCTGCATTTTCTCCTATTAATAAAGCATATCTATAATCAGGTTGGTATACATCTACACCTGAGGTTTTTGCTGGTACTGTTTGGTAAAAATCTAATTGGGAGGTTGCAACTCCTGTTACTTTAGGTTTATAACCCATAACATATGCTAATTCAAATAAATTATCAATATTATTAGCATATTGAATAAAAGTTTCATTTATTTGATTATCTTGATAAAATGATAAAACATCTCCAATATAAGCTGACATTTCCATAAACATCATACCTGGAGAGGCTTCACTAAAATCAGTATAAGTTGATGGAAAATAAGTTTTGGAATAATTAATTATTGCTTGTCTTAATCCAGCAAAGTCTTTATTTAAATATTTTATGTCTCTTGCTTGTGCCATTATCCAAATGTAATTTCTAATTGGTCATCTACTGACTGATTCTTTAATGAGTAATATAATTTTACTGTAATAGTTTGGCTATCAGCATTACCTATTACTTGTAAATCATTTATTGTTATTTGTGGGAAATTTCTTGTTATTGCCCCTGATACATCACTTTTAATAAAATCAAAACTTTCTTGTTCGATTTGGCTAAAAAGATATTTTCTAAATCCAAACCCAAATCTTGGATTATCATATCGACTTCCGGGTTCAGTTAATAAAAAATTAAGTAAATTGCTTTTAGTTGCTTGTTTTGAAGTATAGGTAGTATCAAATACTGCCCCATTTGAAAATGGAATACCTACCCCTAATCCAATATTAGGATAAAAATCAGTACGTGGTATTATTTGATAATCAAAAGCCATTTATTATTTTTTATTCATTAATCCCATAATTTGATCTAAACCTACATTACCTTCAGGTAACTTAGCACCTTCCCCTGATGTATTCATGCCAGGTTGGACTTGTAAATTTCCTCCAAACCCTTGAGCTTGGGTAGAGTTAAAACTTAATGTGTCTTGACCGGGTTTCATTCCATCTAAGACTCCCATCATATTTTCTCTTAATTTAGCTTTATCAGTTTCTGGAAGAGATTGTGGTTGAGATTGAACGGGGTTATTTCCTGTTACTACAGTTTTGGGTGAGCGAACTGCTTCAAGTAGAATATCTTTTAATTCTTCTTGGATAGCTGCTTTCACTTCTTCTCTAATTACTTTTCTTAATTCGTTTAATTTCATGGTTATAAATATTGGACATTAATAAGTTGATAAATTTTCTGCATCAATCCTAAATTTAAGTTCTCTAATTAATACATTAGGGTCAGAAGCAAAAGAATAATTTGTTTGGATTAATATAATTCCATTTTGATTTTTTCCTACTGCTCTATTTTGATTTACAGTATCAGTATAAGCTCTAGTTTCTATTTCTAATCTAAATCCTTTATATAAATTTTCTCCTTCTAATTCTGAAGATAATTCAACTACAACTGTGGATAACACTTCAGGGCTAAGAGATTCTAATTCAGCATCTGGTCTACATAAAGAAATTAAATCATCTATATCTCCTAAAGCAAACACAATTTGGGTAATTAATCTATTTAGTTGGTTTAGTGGAATATTTACATTACTAACTGCTTGTTGGATAGGTGGGAGTCGAGGTTGGTTTTTATTGTCTACTAAAATTGTTTCTCTAATAGTATCTAAATCATTAATAATGGATACTACAGCACCTGGGATTAATGGGATTACTTTCGCTGCTTGATTCGTTATAAATGTTGTTAACTTAATAGCTGTAGCTGTTGTTAATAAAAAGTTAACAAGTTCTCCACTGGCTTCTACAGGTTTTTTTAAATTATTTATTCTATCTTGTTGTTTATTTAAAAAATCTACCATATTATTTCTTTGAGAAATAACTCTATCTAAAGTTTCAGAAGTGGGACAAAATGCATTTTGAAGATCTTCAGGTGAAATATCAGCATTATTAGGAATACCTAATTGTTCTCTTAGTTCTTGTTCTTTTTTATCAAGTTGGTCTAACCCTGATTCTATAAAAATAGTTCTTAAAGCTGTAAAAAAGAGTTTTGCTATTTGTTTTTGTAATACTTGAAATAATTCAGGAAAAGATTGTATACCTTTTGCTTTTAAATCTTCAGGGGTATCTTTTGCTAAATTTTTATTTTTATCATTAATAAAATTGTTATATAACTCTATTAACTTATCAAAACGTTTTTTATTATCATCTACTTCTTTTTTAGCTCTTCGTATTTTTTTAGCTTTAGATTCATTAAGATTTGTTGTTGTAGATTCTATTGTGGTTTGAAGTCTAGCTTTTGATTGAAATTTTCTAACATCACTTTGGTATGCTATAAATTGAATTTCAGTCCATTCTTCAGGATTAATAAATCCTAAATTTTCATTTTTAGAAACTCTGCCAAATAATTCTTCATATTCAATATAAAATTCTAAAGCTTGAGTACGAGTAGGTAAAGGTATTTCTATACCTAATGACTCTAAAACAACTTCTGAAAAGGATTTATCTTTTAATGCTAATAAACTATCAGCTCCTTCTGAAAAGTCAGCAATTTGTTGTAAAGAATTTAATCTGTTACCAGCTTGAACTCCTTCTTTAATATTTTTAACTGCGTTTTGTATTAATTTCTTTACACCCATTATTCTACTTTTACAATATTAGATTTAGCTTTTTCAAGCTCATTACTATATACATCTAAACTATCAGCAGCTCCCCTAAAAGCACTACCTAAAGGTTCAAGAGGTACACCATTATTTCCTAATTGAGTAGAAGCGTTTAATAAAGCTAAACGTAAATTACTAGTAATACCTTGTAAGGTTTCAATTAAAGTATCGCCTAATATAGCAGATTCAGCTGCTAAAGAAGATCCTAATTTAATATCTGAACTTTCAAAAATAATAGGACCTAAGGTATCAAAATTTATTGATGAGATTGAATTTAGGTTTATTGATTTAGCAGAAGAAAATAATATATGATCTTGGGATGAATTAAAAACTAATCTTCCTGAATTTAAAATAATTTGTTTTTGGGTATATTGATTAGGTTGAGTTGGGGGTTCTAAACGATCATATGATAAATAATCATTAGTAGAAGAAACTTCAATTGGAATTTTTTGGTTTGATGTTAAATATAAAGAAGAACCATCTATATTTATATCTTCAGTAATAGAATTATAGGAAGGTTCTTTATAATGTCTATTATTAGATATAATAGTTATAGGATCTCCAATACTACCTGTAGTAGACCAATTATTATCTACAAATGTTAAACCGTTTGTAACTGTATTTCCTAAGCGAATACTATTCCCAAATCTACCATCAATAATATAATCACCTTCATAAGGATAAAGTGGATTAATATTTCCTTTTTCAATAAAATAAGTACCTACTTTAAAATTAGTATTATCTCCTGCGGATGGTTTATTAGGTACACCAACAGTTTCTACTTCTTGATATCCTCTATTTTGAGTTGATGGTGTTATTGGGGTTAATGTAGATGGGATGGGGTTTACGTGGTTTGTATTCCATAAATTTAAGGGAGATAAATAATAAAAAGTTAAACTATTATAGTTATTTTTGTATTCTTTATTAGCTAATCCTATAATTAAAACCACTTCATTTACTAAAGGATAATTTTTTATATTAGGAAATAAAGGGTAAACATCTGTAACTATTTTACTACCCCCTAATGATATTTCTTCTAAAATTTCAACTACAGCAATACCGTTTTTATTACCTTTAACTTGATTAATTCCAACAATTTTTGCAGAAAGCATTCTACCAGTAAGGGCTTTAATTGCATTACTAGTAGATGAATTAGTGATTTTACCTACATCTTTATATTGAGCTAATCCTGTTTTTAAGGTTTTTGCCATAATTATTTAGTTTGGAGTTTTTCCATTTCTTCAAGTAATTGGGCTTTTTCCTCATCACTGATACCTAAACCACCATCTTCACTAGTAGAATTTAAAGCACGTTGTACTAACGTAGCCATTTTAATTAATGCATCATCATTTTTAACACCAATTTCCATGTATTCTTTAATAAGTGGTACAATAAGTGTGGCATCACCAATGTCGGAAACCATTGGTTTTAATTCAGATATAAGCGCTGTTACTTGTGCTTCGCGGCGCTTTTGGTTATTATAGATTTCCTCAAGTAAATCCGAGAATTTCTTATTACCAAATACTGTTTTTTCGAATTGTTGACTCATATTTATAGTGTTTATTCATGTATA
>Ga0209533_1004808_pt1 | contig 11630 bp, 6 predicted proteins | sample COG_04_FD_184748 | JGI IMG/M metagenome (GOLD analysis project Ga0209533, IMG submission 184748) | Pelagic Microbial community sample from North Sea - COGITO 998_met_04 (SPAdes) (version 2) | ecosystem: Environmental > Aquatic > Marine > Neritic zone/Coastal water | place: Helgoland, sampling... | reverse complement strand
TTTTGGGTCTTCCGTATCAAACAACTGTAATTGGTGGTTGTCTGTTGGAACAATCCCCGTAAGAATCACTCCAGCTTTTTTGTATTGAATTCCTTTTTTATAAATCGAAGCGACAGCTTTAACGGCATTCGCACTTAGAGTTAAACTAGAATTGGTAGGAAACGGAATGTTCACCACTACACTGGCACGGTGCTGCTCGGCATCTTTTTTATGGTAATCACTTCGTAAAAAAATAATCATCATATGACAACTAGACCCTTGTTTCCGAAGCTTTTCAGCGCCACTACAAGCAAATGTAGAAATGCGTTCTTTGATGTCTTCAAGGTCTTTAATGGCGGATTCAAAACTACGCGTGGTGGCAATGGCACGTTTGTTTTTAATGGTTTCTGTCTCTATTTTAGAGATGCCTTCCAAATCTTTTTTTAATTTCCATTCTGTAATAGAAAAGGTTTTACGCACCCACATATCGGGGAGTTGTACAAAGTCATAAGCCGTTTTACACTGCTTCACCGAAAGGCGTTTGTGTAGTGCTGGACCGATCCCCCAAACATCTTTGAGCTGTGTCCATTTCAAAGCTTTGATGCGTTTTTCTTCGCTGTCAATTACATAAACACCCCCTGTTTCTTTAGGAAACTTTCGGGCAATTTTATTGGCAACTTTACTCAAGGCCTTGGTGGGTGCAATTCCAACACAGGTAGGGATGCCAGTCCAGTTTAAAATGCGTTGGCGCATCTCAGTTCCGTACGTGTGTAAGTCATAAGCATCAAATCCGTTGAGTTTTAAAAACGCTTCGTCAATACTATACACTTCTACATCAGGTGAGAATTGTTCTAAAATGCGCATCACACGACTGCTCATGTCGCCGTAGAGCGCATAATTGGATGAAAACAATTGAATGTTGTTGGCCTTGAAAAATGCTTTAAACTTAAATGCTGGTGCACCCATTGGGAGTCCCAGTGCTTTTGTTTCGTCACTGCGCGCAATCACACAGCCATCGTTATTCGATAAAATGGCAATCGGTTTTTGGCGTAAACTCGGGTTAAAAACCCGCTCACAGGAGGCATAAAAGTTATTACAATCAACAAGTGCAAACATGGTATAAAGGTAATGTATTTGCTGTTTTTATTGTTCTTAACAAGTAAAATGTTTAAAGTTATTTATTTGGTTTTATGGATTGAGGTATAAAAGTATTTATATATTTACACAATAATTTTGACCAAATAAAACTAAAATTCTTATGAAGACTAAATTTTGTTTATCACTATTCGTACTTAGTGTTTTTTCATCTCATAATGTATGGGCACAGCAACCTTCCGAGGCGCAAAAATTAGATTCCATTACGATTACTTCGACGGCGATTGAATTGCCATTTAAAAAGAATTCTCGCACGATAACAATTATTTCATCAGAAGTTATAAAGCAAAGTCCTGCGACTAATCTGGCGGAACTTCTTCAGCAAGAAGCGGGCATCGATGTAAGGCGTCAAGGCGTCAATGGAATGCAAGCAGATTTATACATTCGTGGAGGGAGTTTTGATCAAACACTACTTTTGATTGATGGGATTAAAGTTGAAGATCCTCAAACAGGCCACCATACATTAAACATGGCACTGCCTTTAGAGGTCATTGAACGAATTGAAATTATCAAAGGGCCTGCGGCACGTGTTTTTGGACAAAATGCTTTTACGGGGGCGATTAATATCGTTACAAAATCAAAGGCTGATAATGTGAATTCAGTGGGGTACAGACTTGGTTCTTACAATCAGCAGCAAGCTTCTGGAACTTTAGGTACCGACTTGGGGAATACGACGCTTATAGGACATGCGTCTGTAAATACTTCTGATGGCTATCGACATAATACCGATTTTGAAAATCAAAATTATTTTGTAAAAGGACGTTTTAATACCAGTACAAACCCTATTGATGTGATTGGTACTTTTTCAGAACGAAAATTTGGTGCGAATCAGTTTTATGCCGTTGAGAGTGGCCACGATCAATATGAAGAAACACAAAGCAGTCTTGTGGGAGCTTCTACAAAATTTAAAACTGAAAACTTTAAAATAACACCGCGCATCTATTGGAAACGTAACCAAGATATGTACTTATATGTTCGTGAAAGACCATCAGTTTATAGAAACTTACACATCTCCAATAAGGTAGGGGTACAAGTGAATGCCTCTTACACTTCAAGCGCTGGAATTACGGGTTTTGGAATTGATGCTGCAAAGGTGTTTATGACCAGTACCAATTTAGGGGAACGTGACCGACTGATGGCAAATCTATTTGTTGAGCATCGATTTTCTTTAGCAGATAACACTTTAGATATTACACCAGGGGTCTCGGTAAATTATTTCTCAGATTTTAAATTTCATGCCTTTCCGGGTGTCGATGTTGGCTATGCTATTAATGATGCATTTAAAGCCTATGCAAATGTGGGCTATACCTATAGAGTACCAACCTATACCGATTTATATTATGTGGGAAGAACGGATTTAGGGAATGCAAATTTAGAACCTGAAAAAGCACTTTCTGAGGAAGTTGGATTGAAGTATTTTGGAAAGAATCTCAATGCTTATGTCGCCGTTTTTAATCGCTCTTCTAATAACCTGATTGATTATACCAAAGAAAATGTAGATGATAAATGGCAAGCTACAAACCTGAAAAGCTTAACCTCAACAGGGGCAGAATTGAATCTATCTTCCAGTTTTAAAGCTGGGCTCTACACTCAAAACATTAGTTTAGGATACACGTATTTAAATGAGAATTTAAACGACGTCAAAACTGCCTATTCTAAATATGTCCTCAACGCTTTGACGCATCATTTTACGGCGACGGTGCGATCGCAGTTTTTGAAAAATGTGTCGCAAAGCATCGTTTATAAATTTGCCGAACGCGCTTCTGGAAGCAGCTATAGTGTGGTGGATGTGCAAGCCACTTTGAAGGTTTCAGGTCTTGAATTTTCTATTATTGGAAATAATATTTTCAATACGGAGTATGTGGAAACAGGCTTTGTGCCGATGCCAAAAGGAAATGTTTTGGTAGGGGTGAATTACGCGTTTTAAAACTAGTTGACAAGCGCATTCACCTTGTCATAAACCAAGTGAGATTCCCATCCTCTGTAAAGAAGATAGTCGGCGAGTTTTTTCTTTTTTTTCCACGGATCGGTTTCGGTCAGTGTTGCTTCTTTTTTTTCTGCTAGTGCGTGAAATGTTTCAAGGTAATCGTTAGGGTCAATTTCTTGAAGGGCAACCTTAATAATATACTTAGACAAATGGCGTTGTTTAAGCTCTAAAGTCAATCTTACTTTACCCCATTTTTTGATTCTAAACTTTCCTCTTACAAACGCTTTTGCAAAACGTTCTTCGTTGAGGTGACTGTCTTCAATTAATGCTACAATGATAATTTCAACCGCTTCGGGAATCATTCGCATTTGTTTGAGTTTTTGCTCAACTTCTTTGTGACAACGGTCTTGATAGGCACAATACTTTTGAAGCTTCGAAAGGGCTTCCTCTATGGTGTAACTCTTATGTGTTTGATACATGCTTAGAGCTTATAAGTAACGGCTAAAACAAGATTGGTTCCTGGAGCAGCGATCCCTGAAGAGTATGTTCTGTAGCGTTGATTGGTGATGTTTTCGATGGCGCCTACAACAGAAATTGATTTATTAAAATCAAATTGCGATCTTAGATTAAGACTGTACCATGACGGCGCATAAGGCATGCCTTCCGCATCTAAAGCAAATAAGTAATCCGCCAATTCCGCAGAAATATCTGAGCCGCGAAGCGCCCCATTATAATTTATAAACCCATCCATTTTAAGTTTGTTGTATTTCCATATAATATGCGCATTTCCAAAAACAGGAGCCACATGCCTGACCGGCAATTCCACACCTGCAGTATCTTCTTGTACTCCATGCACATAACTATACTGAGTAGTCAACTTTAAGGCTTTTGAAAATCGAACTTTTAAGCCTGCTTCAAATCCATAAATCCAAGATTTAGAAGCATTTTGAACGGCTTGAATCTCGCTTATATCTCCGTCGTAATACATTTCTGATGCGCCACTGACTGTAAAACTTTTACGAACCAATGCATTTTCTAAATAGGTGTAATAGGCCGAACAATCAAAAATAACCGATTCTTCTATATTGACCGTGACACCAAGTTCTCCTCCATAGGCATATTCAGGTTTAAGGTCACTGTTTGGCACCACAACCAATCCTTCTTGAGAGTCGAAAATTTTACCGATATCATCAATGTTTGGTGCTCTAAAAGCAGTGGTCGCATTTAATTTCCAAAGAAAGGTGTTGTTCGGATTCCAACTAAAACCAAGGGTACCTGTAAGCGCGCTGGTATCTAGGTTCGCCATTTTAAAAGGAAGATTGTAAAATGCGTTATTATCCGTTAAGTCAGCATCAATCGTCACGTAATTATAACGTATTCCAGATTGTACAGTAAGCTTTGAATTGGGCTTGTACTTATGACTTAAATAGGCGGCTAAGGTTTGCCATTTTGAACCGTCTGGATAGCGGGACGCAATGGTTTCTGAAGCGTTGGTATCAATATTTAATTTATATCCCGACGAACCAACTCTATTGTATATATACTCTGTTCCGTAAGAAATATTAGAACTGTTTGAGAGGGATTTATAAAAGTCAAAGTTAAGTGACAGTGCATCCACATTTTCTTCTCGAACTTTACGGGTATCCGAGTTGAATTTTCTGTTGATTCGACTCTCTTTAAAATTCTGATAGGCGGCAGATATTTTAATTTTATCATACAAGCTAGAACCGCTACTTAGTTTTGTCATTTGTAAATTGGCAAGGAACCAATCTTGAGGGCCATAGTTCCATTCTGCATAGTGTAAAACCCCATCCGATCCGTAGGTGGACAATCGGTCGTATCTTGGGTAATCGGAGGTGGTGGAATAATGAAGTCCGAGATCAAATTTTAAATCGTCATTGGCTTTGTAAAGCACTTTTTGAGACAGGTGCATTTGACGGAAGTTAGTAAATTTTTGAACTCTTGGAGTTGTATTAGAAACCATGACATCTTGCCCGTTTACATTATCAATGTAATGGAGGTTTAAGTAGTCGTCTGGGCCATGTGCTCCCATCTTTAAATCTCCAAAATCAGAAACACTCACACTGCTGTGAAATCCCCATTTTTGGAATCCTAAATTAAAATCCAGATGGGCCGTTTTTTCATTATTTGCAGAAGCATATCGAACCGTACTTCGAGCCGTTAAATTGGGTGTGATGGACTCGGATAGTTTTGGGGTGGTGGTATAAAAATTCATCACTCCTCCAATGGCATCACTACCATAAATAACAGATCCAGAACCAAGAATGATTTCTGTTTTCTCAACATTAAAAGGGTCTAATGATAATACATTTTGAACATTACCCCCTCTAAAAATGGCGTTGTTCAGACGTACCCCATCTACGGTAATTAGCAATCGGTTTGTAGAAAAGCCACGAATCATAGGGCTTCCTCCTCCTAACTGACTTTTTTGGACAAAAACACGTCCGCTGTTGTTTAGTAAATCGGCACTCGTTTGTGGGTTGGATAATTGAACATCTTTGGAGCTAATGCTAATAATATTTTGGGGGACTTCTTTTTTGTTTTGTTCAAATTTGGAAGCCGAGATTACAATCTCATTTAAGCTTGTGGCTTTTGGAGACAGAAAAACGGTGTCTTGAATAGACGATTTAAAAATAGAAAATTTATGATAGGATAGGTGTTGAAAATAAATTTTATCACGTTGACTAAATTCTTCAACATCAACAGATCCATCAAAATCGGTTATTGCTGTTTTGGTTTTAAGGTCGTTAAAAACCGCAACTCCTGGGATGGGCTGATGATCAGATTCGTCGACCACAACAGTTTGTTGAGCAGAACTGCCCAATGTATAAAACAGAGAAATACAAAGAAAAAAACGACTCATCTTAACTGTAAACTTGATTTAAAACGGTTAACGATCGGGGGTGTTTAAAGGCGTGTAAATGTAATTTAAAATAGTCTAAAATCATATTAAGTAACTCATGCTTTTGTGAGGAATTTAACTCCTGAGTCATTGTTGTATCAAATTTTGTGCCCAAAAACGGTTTTAGTAATTTTAATTTTGCGCCTGTGACACAATGTTCTCCATTTTGGAGTTGAAAATTCCCGTTTTCTAAATTAAAATAAGGGAGAGATTCATTGGTTGTATCTGGGTTGATTCCTAAAAATTTTGTCAGACCCATTAAAAATTGTTGGTGAAACGTTCCTGTTTTTTCTACAGCATCAAACCATAGCAAAGTGGTTTCAAGGTATTCAAAAAGGGGAGGGTTTGCCTCTTCTTCATTGAGAATCATGGACAAAATCTCTGCTAAAAATAATAGAACTGTAGATTTAAAAATATTGGTATGTAATGATTCATAGGGTTTGTACAGTCGGACTTCTTTAAAATAATGCAAGCTGCGATTGTCTTTGTGCTCTGCTTCGATATCCAGTAGAGTTAGCAATTGAAAATAGGCGGGCTTTAGTTTTCCTTTTTTAGATTTAAGCGCATTTTTAATCACATAACTTTTCACCCCAGAGGATGCTGTATAGCATTTGACAATCAAATCGTTGTCGTTATATTTGATTTTTGAGATCACAATTGCTTTCGTAGAGACCACCATTAACGTATGATCATTATTTTTGAAACTTTCGTTTCAAACGTGTCAAAATCAGAAAAAAGCACCAAATACACTCCTGATGCCACCGTATTATTTGCTAAGTTTTTACCATTCCAATAGGCGGTTCCGCCATCAATTTCTAGGTTGTAATTTTTATACCTCAAATTAACATTGGATTGGGCTTCGGCAACCAAATTACCTTCTATATCCGTGATCTTAATATTGACATTTTCACTTATATTTTTAATTTTAATTTTATCCTCAGCCATATTAAATCCAGGGCGGACTGGATTGGGATAAACGTATATCTCTTCTAGAGATTCACTGGTGCTTGACCCACCCGTTTTAAAAGCAACCAAACCACGAGTGGTTCCAAAATACACAATCCCATTTTCGGAGTCTAGCGCCATAGCATTCACCCCATTTGAGGGGAGTGGAGAATTGTCTTTGGTAAAATGATGAATGGTTTTCTGACCATCTGAAGACACGTAAAAAACACCTGCATCCGCTGTAGAAATCCATTTATTGTTAGAACCATCAACGATGATGTCTGAAATGAACTGTTGTGCCAATAACTCTTGAGGGAGTCCGTCCTCAAGAATAATAATAGGTTCGGTTCTCACAATAACTCCCTCGCTAAAAAAATTGGAGGTATTATACAGAACTCTGAGCCCCCTGTAGGTGCCAATCCAGAGTACATTGTTTTTGTCTAAAGCTAGTGCTTTTACAGAAGTTGAAGGAAGGTTGGCAACATCTTTGTCGTTTATGTTTTTTAACAACATTCCATCTTCATTGAAACCAATTAAACCTGATCTATAACTTCCGATCCATTTGGTTCCATCTGATCCAATAGCAATATCGCTAAAGCCAAGTTCATCACCAATTGCTTCAGGAATTATTGGCGTGAAATCATAAGAAGTCCACTGATTGTTTTCAAATTTATTTAAAGGCTTTTGCACCCTTCCATTAGCAACCCATAAAGCACCATTGTCGTCAAATTTGCTTGCGGATGTCAAATAACGTTGTGGTATAAATGAATCAAGACTACTATTGTTTTCGTTATAAATATTAGCAATTTCTTCGTTTTTAATTTCTATTAATCCAGAATAATAGGAGCTTACAAATACCTGCTCTGTGTCAAAAGGATTAATAGCTATGTGAGATATAAAGTCCGGTGATGATACCTCTGAACTTATAAATTCATAAGGAATATTAAGCCATTCATTTTGGCGATATCGACTTATTCCTGAATATCTTTGCCCTCCATTCCAATCAAAAAACAGCCCGTACCCTCCAAAGGCAAGCCATAAGTCGTTATTTCTTAATTCAAGTGAAAAAGGGGTGTTTAACAAGGGTCCGTCAGGATGTATTTCTTCAGATGTACCACTGTTTGTTAAAGTTGTTTTTAGAACTCCAAACCCTGATCGTCCAGTAGTTAGATTACTGCTGGTGCCAATAAAAACGTGACTTCCAAATGTAATTGTACAAGAATAGGAAGCTGGAAAATCAGTTGTTGGTACGATCGTATGAGCTATGTTAAAACTTGTATCATAAAAGTTAACTTTAGTGGGAAGTGTTTCTATAAGATACTCATTAGAAAAGTATAAATCTTGGGGTAAGGTTGGACTCACAAACAATTGTGTTAGCGAATTATCTGCATTTATTTTTGAAGTCACAGCGTTAGAAGACGTGACAATTAAATTCGTGTCGTTTGCAATTAAATTTACAAAGCTCCCCGTCACAATAGTCGTCCACTGCTGGAAATCTATTAAATTTGGATTGCTCACTGAAGCAGATTTAATACCTCCATTTCCTCCACAGTTAGCATAAATCTCATTGTTTTTAATCACCGTTTGATAGACAGGAACTTGACTGCCGTTGAAACCGATGTAATAGGTGTCTCCAAATTCTAAGTTTTCTAAATCGTATGTTGAGATTCCATAATCCGTTGCTATATAAATAAGTCCATTCAGTTCATTGAAATGGTTGATGTTTTTGTTGTTTGGCGGAATGGTTGTTTTATTTACAATATCTATAACTTTTAGAACATCCTTGTCCGACTCTTTAAAAACTTCTATCAACCCGTTTTGATACCCAATTAACAGTAATTGATAATCGCTACTGTAATGTATGGTGGTAATGAGCTCACCTGAAAGACCGTTAAGAGTTGTAATGGTTTCAAGTTGATTGGTACTTGGGTCATACGAAAACACAGCGTTTTCAGCGGCAGCATAGACTTTACTCGTGGCGTCCGCTATTTCAATTATGTTTAAATACGAGAAATGGCCTTCCCAAAATTCAGTAAAATCTTGAGAAAAATTTAGGGTTGGAAATGAAAAAATTATAATAATTGCCAGTCTCTTAAGCATACATCGTTTTAGAGTTTTTAAATACATTTATATCAAGTACTAGTTGATTAAAGTCTTATTATTCATGGTTTATATATCTACAAACAGAAACGTTCCTTTTGTGTTAATCTTATTTTATGACCTTAGTTTCTTTTGTCTCAGCCTTCTACTTTTTGATAAATAGGGGATTTCGATTAAATACCACGATAATATAGCCAATAGTAATGTGATCGTCAAAACGAGCGTGCAAATAATAAGCGGGGGATATTTATTAAATAGACCTAAAAATACAAATAGCTGGATCACGGGGAAATGATAAATATAAATCCCGTAGGTAAAATCTCCATATTTGCCGAAATTATTTAAAAACCTGAAACTATATGCAATATAAAACACCATGAATCCAAATGCAATTGGTTTTAGTATTTGGGTTTTTAAAATATAGTGTTCTAAAACAAACAATATTAAACATGGAATAATGATATAATCTTTCCATTTATGTAAGAGTGAAAAGTTTTTATAAAACACAATTCCTGTTGCAAAAAAGGCTAAAGCGCCTGGAAGTTGTTTCGCTATCCTATAATTATCCATAGAAAGAAAATACATATAATAGGTTACCGATAAGATATATACAATGGTAATTAGCACATAAAAGTTGAATTTTTTAACCCTTACAAACCAATAAAATATAGGCACTGAAAGATAAAATGCTTCTTCCAACTTAATCGTCCACAAGGCACCATTGACTGCGCAAAATTTATTTGATTCGAACACCCCTGGCAAGCAAGGTTCTAAATAATTTTGAAAAGATAAATTGGCAGTGAGGTATTTCCAAAATTGAATGTTAGAAAAATAGTCGTAAAATGAATACGTTGAAATAAAACTAAAGAGAAGTGCAGAAAGTAGGATTACAACAGCATAGGCCGGGATAATTCTTTTCGCTCTTCTAATGATGTATTCTTTTATGGTTTTACTGTTCTCATAGCTTTTCGCAATTAAAAAACCACTAACAATAAAAAAGCCATCTATTGCTAAACGCGTATTGAAATAAATCTTTAAAGGTTTAAGGACTTCAAGATCGCTTAATTCAATTAAATGGGCGAATGCCACTGTTAACGCAAAGACAACTCTTAAGAAATCGAAATTGTTAGTATTAATTTTATTCAAATACCTTGTGTTTTATTTATAAAAATCCAGAATGTTAAGCATAGAAAATAATTGAATTGAATTCAATCGTCAATACAAATATATTTATTACAAACGAGAAATGAACTCATTATTGTACTTAAACAAAAAAAGCTTTCAAATCAATGAAAGCTTTTTGAGCGTAGGTTTGGCAGTTATTACACCACGCCTTGAGCGAGCATTGCATCGGCTACTTTTACAAAGCCTGCAATATTGGCGCCTTTGACATAATCGATATACCCTGTTTTTTCGTCTTTTCCATATTCAATACACGCATCATGAATATTGGACATAATATCTTTTAGCTTTTCATCAACTTCAGCTCTTGTCCAGTTGTAACGTAACGAGTTTTGTGTCATTTCTAATCCAGAAGTAGCAACACCCCCTGCATTGGATGCTTTTCCTGGTGCAAATAAAATTTTTGCTTCATGAAATTTAGTGATTGCTGCTTTTGTCGATGGCATATTAGCTCCTTCACTTACGCAAATACAACCATTTTTCAATAACATTTCGGCGTCATTTTCGTTTAACTCATTTTGAGTGGCACAAGGCAACGCAATATCACATTTAACATTCCAAGGTGTTTGATTCGCTACAAATGTCGCATTTGGATACGTCTTAACATATTCACTTATACGTGCTCTTTTGACGTTTTTAAGTGTCATTACAAACGCAAGTTTTTCACTGTCAATACCCTCGTGATCTAGAATGTAACCAGATGAATCTGATAATGTGATCACTTTGCCTCCTAAATGAATCGTTTTTTCGGCAGCGTATTGCGCTACATTTCCAGATCCAGATATCACTACGGTTTTTTCTTTAAAACTATCGCCTTTCGTTTGCAACATTTTATCCGCAAAATATACGGTTCCATAACCGGTTGCTTCAGGACGGATGAGCGAGCCTCCCCAGGTCATTCCTTTCCCGGTAAGCACTCCTGTAAATTCGTTTCTAAGTTTTTTATACATTCCAAAAAGGAATCCTATTTCACGTCCTCCCACCCCTATATCTCCTGCAGGGATATCGGTATTAGAGCCAATATGGCGAAATAATTCACTCATAAAAGCATGGCAAAATCGCATGATTTCATTGTCACTTTTTCCTTTAGGGTCAAAATCACTTCCACCTTTTCCACCACCCATTGGCAGAGTGGTTAAGCTGTTTTTAAAGACTTGCTCAAACGCTAAGAATTTTAAAATACTCATGGTAACCGTCGGGTGAAATCGAAGTCCCCCTTTATAAGGGCCGATCGCAGAGTTCATCTGTACACGGTAGCCTCGGTTCACCTGAATTTCTCCTTTATCATCTACCCAATTAACTCTAAAAGTAATCGCACGTTCCGGTTCTACCATCCTTAACAGGATGTTTTTTCCGTGATAAATATCGTGTTTAACGATATAAGGAATCACTGTTTCTTCAACCTCTTCTACCGCTTGA
>Ga0209533_1004803_pt1 | contig 11635 bp, 8 predicted proteins | sample COG_04_FD_184748 | JGI IMG/M metagenome (GOLD analysis project Ga0209533, IMG submission 184748) | Pelagic Microbial community sample from North Sea - COGITO 998_met_04 (SPAdes) (version 2) | ecosystem: Environmental > Aquatic > Marine > Neritic zone/Coastal water | place: Helgoland, sampling... | reverse complement strand
ATTTAAAACCTGTAATAAAGGGAGGTTAGAGATACCGGTAGTTTGGGCATTTTGTAAAACATTAGAAGGGATTCCTGTTTGGTCATCTCTATATTGAATTTCAAATCGAAAGCCGTCTTGTGTTAGGGGGAAAGCGCCTAAAGCATACACATTTTTCATCATTAAACGCCAAGTAGGAAAAGACTCATCTACACCGGTAGTGCTATTTGGACGTTTGGTTTGTAAAATTTCTGAGCGCAATAATTTTACAGCCAAATTATTTGGTGCTTGAATTCCGTCATTTGAAAACTCACCAACTTTAAAAGAATTTTTTGTACTTCCGTTTACGTTACCAGCAACCGTATATTCGTAGGCAACTGCTAAAACTTCTCCATCATTTAATCTTCTGTTTAAAGATATAAAACCTAATTTGGAGTTTAAACGATATTCATTTTGATTTAATTTTCTAGCATTTTCTAAAACAGAATAATTGGTTCCATTTTGCATATTATAAGGCGATAAAGAACTGTCTACTGCAGAAATATCTCTAATGTTGCCGTTTTCTATAATTTCTGTACCAATTCTGTTAGCACCGTTAAACGGAAGATTTTTTCCAGATACTTGTGCTTGTGTAATAGAGTTATTTAAAACGATACCATTTTCATCAACCAAAACATTAGGTTCAGATTCACCGATATCTGCAAATGCAACAATACTTCTAAAATCTTCTGTACTTGCATTTCTATTGGTAATCCAAACTTCTACTCTTGTAATATTTAAAGGACTGCTTATTAAAGGATAATTTTTTAGCGAATTTGCATAGTTATCTATAAAGTACTGAGACAGGAAAAAGTGTCTGTCATTGTCATAATCTGTAGTTCTTAACTCAAATTCTTGAATAGAGGCACCACCTTCTGCAACCACCGTTTTACTTTCAGAATTTTGTTGAGAGAAAACAGCCGTAATATTTGTATTCCCAAACTGTAATTTTGTTTTTACACCAAATAAACTTTGCGCTCCGTTAATTAAAGAATTTTTAATAGGCATAGAAATATTACCAGCTTCGATTCCTTGTATAATGCCGTCTTCAGAAAACCCACCACCATTTTTATAAGCATCAATTTTTTCGCTAGCATCGCTCGCCTTACTTCTTATGTTGGATAGTTTATTACTATTTTTGTCGCCTAGTGCTTCAGATGCTGATGGTGGTATAAATTGAATTTTTACTAAATTTTGAAAATCGAAAGATGCCTGTGTATCATAATTGAAAGTAGCCTCTATGCGAGAACCAACTTTTGCACGAACACTTGCATTTATTTGTTGATCAAAATCAAAGGTTAGGTTACTTCTGTTTTCTTCTGAAATTTGTGGATTGTCTGTGTTCTGATAAATAAAACCAAGCTTTAAGTTTAAATTACCCGTTGGTGTTACTTTTACCTCTGTACCACCAAAAATAGTTTCAAAAAACTTATTATTTACATAATACGTTGGTAATAAATCTTTTTGAGCTTCTTTAGCGCCTTTTTTCTTGCTATTTGTTGCGCTTACTTTGTCTTTAAAGTAGTGCAACATGTCTCTTTTTAATCTATATTGTTGGTATTCTTTTGGTGTTAAATAAATAGGAGTTCTTGTCGCATAATTTCCAATTTTTTCAACAATAACGTAAGTATTCAGAAGCTTATCAAAAATAACTTCTTTTTTAGCTAAATCATCTAAGTACAATCCTCCTTTTTGAGTACTTTTAAAATCATACCGCAAATCTAGAGCAGGTGTTGTAATGGTAGTAGTATCTTTTTCTGTGTTATTTTGAGCGTGCGTAGCGAAACCTACTGTAAAAGTAATTGTAAGGAATAAAAAAAATCTTTTAAAAAAGGTACGCAATTGATTATAAGTTTTTTAGAGCTAATTTTATAATTTGTTCAACAGTAGCATCTGTATTTTCTTTTACAATAGAAGAAACTAATTTTTCTGATTGTTTTCTTTGAAAACCTAAGACTTCTAAAGCAGATAACGCTTCATCTTTATTTGTATTGTTTACACCTATGGAAATTGCATCAATATCAAAAGTCTTTAAGATTTTATCTTTTAAGTCTACAATAACTCTTTGTGCTGTTTTTGCACCAATACCTTTTACGGATTGAATAACGGCAACGTTTTCTGACGCAATTGCTTGCTGAATTTCTTCTGAAGTCATAGAAGATAACATGGTTCTTGCAATACTTGGGCCAACGCCAGAAACAGAAATTAAGAATTTAAAAATTGCTCTTTCTGTTTTGTTGATAAATCCAAAAAGTGTGTGCGCATCTTCTCGTATAGAAAGATGTGTATATAAAACTACGTTTTCGTCTGAAGGCAGTGCAGCATATGTATTTAAAGAAATATGTAATAAATACCCAACACCATTGCAGTCAACAACAACCTCTGTTGGATTTTTCTCAACTAACCTTCCTCTAACCTGTGTTATCATAAATTTTTATTCAGACTTCTAAAGTACTGTTTTTTATTTCTTTTTTTTCTTTTCTTTTTGTTGTGCATCTACAACTGCTAATGCAGCCATATTTACCATTTCATCTACGCTTGCGCCTAACTGTAAAATATGTACTGGTTTGTTAAAACCTAAAATTACAGGTCCAATAGATTCTGCACCTTCTACTTGTTTTAACAATTTGTAGGTAATATTTGCAGATTCAAGATTAGGAAAAATTAAAACATTCACTTTTTTTCCGTTCAACTTAGAAAAAGGAAACTCTTTGGCTAGCATTTCTGGGTTTAAAGCAAAATCTGCTTGTATCTCTCCATCTATTACAGTGTCAGGAAAATAACGATGTATATAAGAAACAGCTTCTCTAATTTTTTTAGAAGTTGCAGAATTTGAAGAGCCAAAATTAGAGTAAGACAGCATAGCAATATTTGGTTTCATACCAAACATATTTACAAACTTACCCGTCATTTGTACGATTTTAGCCAATTCTTTTGCTGTAGGATTTTCGTTAATAGTAGTATCGGCTAAAAACAAAGGACCTTGTTTTGTTAACATTAGATTACAAGCCGCTATTCTACTAACATCTTTGTCTTTTTCTATTAATTCTAACATTGGTTTTACAACCGTTGGGTAAGGTCTAGAATACCCAGTAATTAAAGCATCTGCTTCGCCTTCATTTACCATCATTGCAGCAAAATAATTACGCTCTCGCATTAATTTTTTTGCTTCAGAAAGCGTTCTTCCCTTCCTTTGGCGTGTTTTCCAGTATGCTTCGCCAAAACGGTTTATTCTTTCTTTTTCTTCGTCTGTTTTTGGGTCTATAATAGTAACTTCATCTAAAAAACCAATTTCTTCTTTCAGCTCAATAATCACATCTTTTCTCCCTAGTAAAATTACTTTCCCTAGTTTTTCTTCATGCACTCTTTGTGCAGCCTTTAAAACATCTAGATGGTCTGCTTCTGCAAAAACAATACGTTTTGGATTATTTTTTGCTCTGTTATGTAAAAGTCTAATTTCTTTATTACCAGAGCCAGAGCGCTCCATTAATTCTTCTCTATATTTATCCCAGTCTTCAATTGGTTCTAAGGCAACTCCAGACTCCATTGCAGCTTTTGCAATTGCTGGTGGAATTTCATAAATTAATCTTGGATCAAATGGTTTTGGAATAATGTATTCTCTTCCGTACGTTAAGCTCACTTCGTCGTACACAATATTTACTTGTTCTGGAACCGTTTTTTTAGCTAAATCTGCTAAAGCATGCACTGCTGCCATTTTCATCTCTTCGTTAATTTTGGTAGCTCTTACATCTAAAGCTCCTCTAAAAATAAACGGAAAACCAAGTACATTATTTACTTGATTTGGATGATCAGATCTTCCGGTAGCCATAATAATATCATCTCTAGTAGCTACTGCAATATCGTATTCTATTTCTGGTTCTGGATTTGCCATTGCAAAAACAATAGGGTTATTCGCCATTGTTAAAAGCATTGCGGGCGTTACTATATTTCCTGTAGATAAACCTATAAAAATATCTGCATTCTGCATTGCTTCATCTAAAGTTTCTAAATCTCTATCTGTTGCAAATTCTCCTTTTTGTGAGGTAAGGTTTTCTCTATCTTTTCTAATTACACCTTTGCTGTCGCACATGACAACATTTTCTCTTTTTACACCTAACTTTAAATATAAACGGGTACAAGAAATTGCTGCGGCACCCGCACCATTAACTACAATTTTTACTTTACTAATATCTTTTTCTGTAATATCGATGGCATTTTTAAGTGCAGCTGCAGAAATAATTGCAGTTCCGTGCTGATCATCATGCATTACAGGAATGTCTAACTCTTCCTTTAAACGTCTTTCTATTTCAAAAGCTTCAGGAGCTTTAATGTCTTCTAAATTAATTCCACCAAATGTAGGAGCAATCGCTTTAACAGTTTGTATAAATAGTTCTACATCTGTTGCATCTATTTCAATATCAAAAACATCAATATCTGCAAATATTTTAAAAAGCAATCCTTTTCCTTCCATTACTGGTTTAGAGGCTTCAGGACCAATATTTCCCAAACCTAAAACTGCAGTTCCATTAGAAATTACAGCTACTAAGTTCCCTTTAGCAGTATACTTATAAACGTTATTTTTATCTTTTGCAATTTCTAAACAAGGTTCTGCTACTCCTGGAGAATATGCCAATGCTAAATCGTGCTGCGTTGCATACTTTTTTGTAGGAACAACTGCAATTTTTCCTGGTTTTGGCTTCGCATGGTATAATAAAGCTTCGTGTCTTTTTCTAGAATTGCTCATAAATAACGTTTGTATTAGAACCAGCAAATATATGGTTTTCAACTGAAGAGAAAACGAAGAAAGAGAATCTTTTATAAAATGGATTTCTTATTTAAAACAAGAAAATTAATTATAAATATAGGTTGTTTCTTGTAAAGTTTTGCTGTTTTTAAACAGCCTTATAAAGTAAGAATAATTATATTTGATTTCATAAGTCTTAATAGTTTTCTTGTAACATAAACTTTATGTTTACGTCTAATGATAAAACGATCTATGAAAAAGAGTGTTATTATTTTATTATTGTGTTTTGCATGTACTATCAATGCTCAGATAAAAGGAACCGTGACAGATAAAGAAGGAGCACCTCTTTCTTCTGTAAGCGTTTATTTAAACAACACATTTACCGGAACGACTACAAATGACAATGGAGATTATATTTTAAATATAAAAAAACCAGGAAAGTATGCAGTAGTTTTTCAAATTATAGGATTTACCACCTTAAAAAAAGAGGTAAATATTACTTCTTTTCCGTTTGAATTAGAGATTGTTTTAGAAGAAGAGAATGTACAATTAAAAGAAATTGTAATTTCAACTAAAGACAATCCTGCAAACCGTATTATAAGAAATGTTATTGCGAATAAAGATAAGAATACGGATAAATATTCTAAGTACACAGCAAAATTTTACTCACGTGGGTTGTATAAAATAAAAGATGCACCAGAGAAATTTTTGGGGCAAACTATGGGCGATTTTGGTGGTGGTTTAGATTCTACAAGAAGTGGCATTGTATACCTTTCTGAGACTGTCTCTGAAATTAATTTTCAAAAAAAACCAAAAAAATTTAAAGAAAAAATTATTGCATCTAAAGTATCCGGAGAGGATAATGGAATTAGTTTTAATAGGGCAGAAGATGCAAATATTAACTTTTATGAAAATAGTGTAGAATTTGGGAATGATTTGATTTCGCCAGTATCTATAAACGCTTTTAATTATTATAAATTTAAGTTAGAGGGTTCTTTTTATGATAACAACGGCAAACTGATTAATAAAATTAAACTAATTCCGAAGCGTAAAAATGATAGAGTCTTTAGTGGTTTTTTGTACATTGTAGAAGATGATTGGGCTTTGTATGGCGCAGATGTTTCTGTTACAGGTGCGCAAGTAAATATTCCTATTGTAGATGTTCTGCATTTAAAACAAAACTACAACTACTCAGTTGAAAATGATGTTTGGGTTTTAATTAGCCAAAGTATCGATTTTAAAGTAGATGCTTTTGGGTTTAAGTTTGATGGACGGTTTTCTGCAGCCTATTCAGCGTATAATTTTTCTCCTAATTTTTCTGAAAATACATTTTCAAATGAAGTTTTGTCTTTCGAACAAAATGCAACAAAAAAAGATACTGTTTTTTGGAATAAATTAAGACCTGTACCGCTAACAAAAGAAGAGGTTAAAGATTACTTAATTAAAGACAGTATTAAACGGGTTCGGAAATCTAAAATTTATTTAGATTCTATAAATAAAAAGCAAAATAAATTAAATTTACTTTCGCCAATTACAGGCTATACATACAGAAATTCTTTTGAAAAATGGTCTTTATCTTTTAACGGTTTACTTGGTAATTCTAATTTTAACACCGTGCAAGGTGTAAACACCACTTTAGGTTTTAACTATTTTAAAAGATTGAATGATAAGGGAGAACGTTGGAATTCGGGTGTAAAAGCCAACTATAGTTTTTCTGAAAAAAGAATAAGACCAACCTTCTTTTTTACTAAAAAATGGAATTATATTTCTAGACCTCAAATAGGTGTATCTGGTGGAGTTACGACTGCACAATTTAACGATAGAGAACCAATTTCTGCTTTAGACAATACAATTAGATCATTATACTTAAGAGATAATTATTTTAAAATTTACGAAAAAGAGTTTGCAAAAATCAACTATTCAGAAGAAATAAAAAATGGAATTTTCTTTTCAACATCTTTAGAGTATGCAAATAGAAAGCCACTTTTTAATACCAATAATTACTCTTTTGCAAGGCAAAGTAAGAATGCTCCTTATACATCTAACAATCCTTTAGATCAAGCAGATTATGAGAACGCCGCATTTACAGCCCACAAAATAACAACTTTAAATATTGGTGCAACGTTTATTTTCAATCAGAAATACTTATCATACCCAGATAGAAAGTTTAATATGGGTAACGATAAGTACCCTTCATTAACTATAAATTATAGGAAGAATTTTAGAGCGTCAAATACTGCCTTAAATTCAGATTTATTTACAGCAAATCTAAGACAAGATATCAGTGCAGGTAATTATGGAGATTTAACTTATAATGCTAGAGGAGGATTATTTCTAAAAAAGAAAGATATTGCTTTTATGGATAATTTACAGGCCAATGGTAATCAGTTAACTTTTGTTATGGATTATCAATTAAATAGTTTTGGACTTCTAGATTATTATAAGTTTTATACGAATGATAAATACGCTGAAGCACATATTGAGCATAATTTTAGAGGAGCTATTTTAAGTAAAATACCATTGCTTAATAAATTGAATTTTCATTTGGTTGGAGGAGCAAAGGCTTTATTTATGTCAGATAAAAACCCATATACAGAGTATTCTGTTGGATTGGGCAATATAGGTTTTGATAAATGGCGTTTTTTACGAATAGACTACGTGAGATCTTACCATTCAGGAATTAAAAACGATGGTTTCTTGTTTAGATTAAGTTTGTTTTAATTAGTTTTGAAGTATGAATATTAAAACTCTTTTCTTTGGTATTACTGCTGATTTAATTGGCGCAAGTGAACTTGATGTAGTCTTAGTAAGTTCCATTTCTATTGGCGTATTTAAAACCTTTTTAAAAGAAAAATACCCACAGCTAAAAAACATAAATACGTATGCCATTGCAGTAAATGAAGCTTATGTAGAAGATGAACTATTGTTAAGAGAAAATGATGTTGTTGCTATAATTCCACCAGTTAGTGGAGGTTAAAAGCTTTCTTGATCTTTTTACAAAGTAAAAAATAATTTTAGTTCTTAAAATTCTTTCGTCTTTATAAATTTTCTTGTTTTCTAGAAGTAATACAACGTATCTATTTCTGTAAATATTTTTTATCTACATAAAAAGTACCAAAAGGAATGATAGAGGCAAGCAGAACAACTCCTAAATTTTTTAGATTCCATTGCATTTTCTTCTGAATAACAATAGCCATAACAACATAGCTCATAAACAAAATTCCATGAGGCATCCCTAGCATTTTCACGTAAGATACGTCTCCTTGAAAGTATTTAATTGGTACCGCAATAAAAAGCAATAATAAATAAGAGACGCCTTCTAAAAAGCTAATAATTCTGAATATATTTTTCATAGAAATTTTTAATAATATCAGTTCGAATGATTTCACTTTTTTAAATGAAATTGTATCGAGAACTTTTGATTTTATAGTAGAACACAAAAATACAAATTTGTTTTCCTATTTTTGTTACACAATGCAGAGAACTTCCATAAAAATAACTTCAGATAAATTAAATTTACAAGAATGCTACCGTTTTGTAGAAGACGCTTCTTGTGGCGGAATTGCTGCTTTTATAGGAACTGTTAGAAATGATACGCAAGGAAAAGAAGTAACACAATTAGATTTTTCTACATACAAACCAATGGCAATTAAGGAAATGCAAAAAATCGCAGCACTAACTTTAGAAAAGTTTGATATTTATAAAATTGCTGTGCATCATGCAGAAGGAGTTTTGAAAATAGGAGACATTCCTGTTATAATTACGGTTTCTTCCAAGCATAGAAAAGCAGCTTTTGCAGCTTGTGAATTTGCAATTGATACCTTAAAGGAAACGGTGCCAATCTGGAAAAAAGAATATTTTTCTGATGGCGCGGTCTGGGTGAATGCGCATCCGTAGGTTTTAGTATTCAGCATACAGTTTTTTACTGTGGTGTTGTTAGTCGTCTTACTTTAAGTACTCGTTTGCATTATAGTGAGAAGCTGCTATTGCCGACTGCTACTGAATACTATTTTATTTTGCATACCGATTCTGCAGCCACAAGTAAAATTGTAGTCCGAATAAAAGTGCACCTGCTAACAAATGGATTGCCTGCGTACCAATAGGAATTTCTGCATAATACATTAAAATACCTGTAATTGCTTCTAAGAAAATTAAGAAAACAATCCAATTTACCAGAGTATACCCTAGATTTTTAATTTGATTTATATAGAACATTCCTAAGTTTACTAAAACAATAGCAATGGTAAAAGACCTATGAAAGTAAAATTTAAAACTAGGATTCATTAAACTGTGGTTCTTGTTTTCAAAACCATATAATTTCACTTGTTCGTCTATAAATTGCCTTACCTGTGTTCCCATAGCAATTTGTATTAATGAAAAAATTACAGAAATAATTAGTAATTTGTTAAAGAGTGCGTTGTATTTGTAGAGTACCTTTTTATTAGTAACAATAAATCTCAACCATAATAAGAGTCCAATAATTATTAAACCAATTACCATGTGAACCGTAATAATTGCTGGGGTTAAATTAGTATCTACAACTGTTTTTCCTAACCAAGCTTCAAACAACATTAAAAAGAAAGCACCAAAAGCTAATAACGGAATTCTTTTATCCGTTTTTCTAAGTTTAAAGGCACCGTAAATAAGAAATAGAAATACAAAACCAGCTAAAACAGAAACGAGTCTATTGATGTATTCTGTCCATGTATGGAATTTGTTAAATTTGTTATAATCGTGTTTTGTATAGGTAGACCAGTTTTTTTGGTTGAATGCTTCGGCTGTTTTTAAATCATGTTTGGCAACAAATAAAGCTTCTTCTTTTATAATAATAAAACCTTCTTTATAAGTTGTATTGGGTTTCCAGGTAATTTGTTCTTCAGAAGTTGGCGGAATGTAATAACCAAAACATTTGGGCCAATCAGGACACCCCATTCCAGAACCCGTCATTCTAACAATTGCACCTGCCAAAAAGATTAAATAAACAGAAATAATAGCAATTTTTACTATTTTTGGAAATCTATTTTTCATTGAAAAAACTTTTTACAAAGATACTTCAAAAATGAATGAGCAAAAAAAAATTAAAACACTTCTCGCTATGTATAAAAAATCTAAATAACACCTTTTAAAAAACGATTCTATATAAATATAATTTTTATATTAAAAAAAAATTTTTCAAAGTACTTTTTAGGAATGTCAGCAGTAGCAGGAACTTAGCTTTTTTTATCGATTTAAATACTTGATAATGAGATATTTATAAAATTATTAAATTTTGTTGTTTTTTGCGAAAAAAGTCAGATTGTTAAAAACTTCAAGGGTTTTGTGAATAAGTATGGCTTTCATTTAAAACTTAAAAGTCCAATCTTTGTAAGACCCTATTTAATTATTAAATAACAATATTTTATCGTGGAAATTACTCATATCATAAAAAGAGACTCTGAAATTAGTGTTTTTGAGTTAGAAAAAATTACAAAGGCGATTGAAAAAGCGATGCTTTCAGTGAACAATGGTTCTAAAAGTGACGCTATTCAAATATCTTATAGTGTAAACGAAACTTTGTTAGAAACAAAGTTAAAAGAACCAAAATACACACCCACAGTAGAGCAGGTTCAAGATATTGTAGAGCTTAAACTAATGAACAGCCCTTTTCAGGATGTTGCGAAAGCCTACATTCTATATAGGAACGAGCAAACTAGAAGCAGAAAAAGAAATGTTTTTGAAAAGAGACTAAATCTAAAGCCTTATGATTATCCTGCTTTAACGGATTATGTAGATGCTATTAGACACTCTTATTGGATTCACACAGAGTTTAATTATACAAGTGACATACAAGATTTTAAAGCGACACTTACAGAGGTAGAACAAAGTGCTATAAAAAACACAATGTTGGCAATTTCTCAAATAGAAGTAGCGGTTAAAACATTTTGGGGAGATATTTATAAGAAAATGCCAAAGCCAGAAATTGGTGCGGTTGGGTCTACATTTGCAGAAAGTGAAGTACGTCATCATGATGCATATTCGCACTTACTAGAGATTTTAGGGTTAAACAATGAGTTTCACAACTTAAAGAAGAACCCAGTAATGATGAGGCGTGTAAATTATTTAGAAGGAGCTCTAAAGAATGTGAAAAGTGAAGACAATAAAGAATTTTCTGAATCTATTATTTTGTTTTCTTTATTCATAGAGCATGTGTCTTTATTTTCTCAGTTTTTGATTATAATGGCTTTTAACAAGCATAAAAATGTATTAAAAGGAATTTCTAATGTGGTAGAAGCTACTTCTAAAGAAGAGCAAATTCATGGAGATTTTGGTATCGATATTATAAAAATTATAAAAGAAGAAAATCCAGATTGGTTTGATGAAGATCATAGTTTAATGGTTCAAGAAACTTGTAGAGAAGCTTTTCTTTCTGAAAGTAAAATAATTGATTGGATTTTTGAAAAAGGAGAATTAGACTTCTTACCTAAAAAAGTAATAAAAGAATTTGTAAAAAATAGATTTAATAATTCGTTGGCAAGCATAGGCATTACAAAAATATTTGAAATTGATGATGTTTTGTTATCTGAAACAGATTGGTTTGATGATGAAATTATTGGAACCAAACACGGAGATTTCTTTGTAAAAAGATCTATTAATTACAGTAAAAGAACTAAAAGTATAACCAGCGACGACTTATTTTAAACCTATGAACCAAACTGAATCTAAGACTACCCACCTTACAGAGCACGAACAATTAATTCAAGCAGCGAATACTGCAAGAAAAGAAATTCTCGAAAAACAAAAAGAACCAGAAATTAGTTGGTTAACAGAAAATAGTCGCAAATTTTTAGAGTCTGGTTATTTAACAGGAGATACAACACCAGAACAAAGAATACG
>Ga0209533_1004802_pt1 | contig 11637 bp, 11 predicted proteins | sample COG_04_FD_184748 | JGI IMG/M metagenome (GOLD analysis project Ga0209533, IMG submission 184748) | Pelagic Microbial community sample from North Sea - COGITO 998_met_04 (SPAdes) (version 2) | ecosystem: Environmental > Aquatic > Marine > Neritic zone/Coastal water | place: Helgoland, sampling... | reverse complement strand
CTTTTGAAGCTCTTAAGAGATTGAATATGCGCCTGGCAGCTTGAAGAGGCTGTCCCTAACAATTATCAAACGAAGCTTCATTTATAACAGGATATAATTTAATAATGGATGGTTGTTGGACAGTAATTTAAAAATTAAAATGCTTAAAATTAATATTAGAAAAAGGAAAGTAAACAAAAAGTGTATTCAAAATATTTCTTTGTTATTAATAGCGCTTGTTATAATGTTTTTTCAAATAAAAAAAACGTATAAATTTTCTAAAAATGAGAATCCTAACGAAACCGCATATGTAATTAGTGATTATGATGTACTTTTAGATTATTTTCCTGTATACAAAGACAGTATTTATAATATATATATAGCTACAATTTCTAATATACCTAAAATTATTTTTTTAAAAAAAAAAAGGATAAATAGTAGGCAAAAAGAAAGTAAATTTTTTGTACACATTTACCCAAAAAACGATTCTCTTTTAACAGCAAATCAAAGCTTTATAGGTTTTGATTTTAAAAATAACACTAAAGAGTATAATCTAAGAGGAAAGAAAGTGTATATTTCAGAATTGGCACTTCCAAAAATAAACATTAAGAAAATAAACACTGGACAGTATGGATTTAGGGGCGATTTAGAGATTAGTTGGATAGTAGAGAAAATATTAACTTCAGAAGAAATAAGAAAGAACTTGTATGCAAATAATGAAAAAGGGATTTACTTCTTTGAATTATAGCGATTATTTTAAAAATATGATTTAATGCTTAGTATTATAAATAAGATAAGATTTGATATTAAATCTGACCGAATAGGACCAGACTGCCCATATACACATTGGAGGCTTTTTTATGAAAAAAAGATGCTTAAATTATGTAAAAATAAATTTGGAGCTTTTGGAGAAGGCTCAGAGTTCAGACCATACTCATATGCCATTACTTGTTCAAAGATATTTATTGGCAAAAGAGTCGTAATAAGACCAAATACTATGATATTTGCTGATCCTAGAGAAACCGATAAAGGGAAAGTAATTATTAAAGATGATGTCTTAATTGGCTCAGGGGTACATATTTATGTCGCAAATCATAAATTCGGAAAAAAGGATACTCCAGTAGTAAATCAAGGGCATTTCAAACCTCAAAACACTCTCATTGGAAGTGGTTGCTGGATAGGAGCAAACGCAATTATATTACCCGGAGTTGAAATTGGAGATAATTCAATTATAGGAGCGGGAAGCGTTGTTACAAAAAGTATTCCTTCTAATGTTGTTGTAGTCGGGAACCCAGCAAGAATAATTAAAGAAATATAAAATTTTGAAAAATAGTGTAGAAAGTATTGCAACGAGAGGGTTATCAATTCTTTCTAAATTTTTTTTAATAGCTTTTTTGGTTAGAGAACTTTCGCTTTATAGCTATGGAAATTTCCAATTAGTAAGTTATTTCGTTCTTTTTTCTACTACAATTTTTGGGCTTGAATATTATAATTTAAGTAATAGGGATGTTGTATCTTCTTCAGGGAAACATGAAGTATATAATTTTCACTTTCATTTTTTCTTATCTACTCTAGGTATTCTATCACTTGTTCAAATCATTTGTTTTTATACTATTTTGCCAACAGAATTAACAACTGTTTTTAATTTCATAATCATTTTTGTCATTGGTTTTTGCGACTATTTATCTCAAGAAATTTATAGATATTTAATGATTAACAAAAAATTTAGAAAAGCGAATCTTCAACTTATTTATAAAAGTCTTTTCTTTTTTATACTAGTTCTAACCTATAAATTTATTTTTAATGAATTAGAGTTTAGAAATGTTCTTTTATTAATGTTAGTGTCTTACATATTACTTTTAGTGTTGGCTATACTCACTTTTAAAAAAGTATTGCTTCATAATCATAGATTTAAGTTTAAAAAGTTAAGTTTTGAAAAGTTAAAAGAAGTATTAGTAAAATTAATGCCTTTTATTACCTTAGTTCTATTTGTTAAAGGGATAGAGTTTTCTGATAAATTTATTATTGGAAAAATTTTAGGATCTAAAGAAGCTGGAATTTATTCATTTCTATACACTATTGGTTCTGTCATTAATATTTTTATAATAAGTGGTTTTTACCTTATATATTTGCCAGATTTGATTGAAAAATATAAGACAGATAAAATTAATTTTAAGAAATCTTTACTAAAATTTAGTAAGCTAAATATTATGTTCAGTCTGCTCTTATTAATTGGTATAAAAATTTCCGAAGGATTTGTGATTGAATTAACCGGAAAACCTGAGTTTTTAGAGTATACAGATATGTTGACAGTAATACTATTAGGTTTTGTGGCTTACAATATTTCCTTGATTCCACATATTTTTCTTTATGTTTCCAATAACGAAAAAAGCATTATGTATATTACAGGAATAGCCTTAATAATTAATGTATTTTTAACTTTTTATTTTATTGATGTTTTTGGCATCTTTGGAGTGTCATATAGTTTTATTTGTACATATGTTTTTATATTAGTTAGTAAATCAGTTATTGGATATAGAATATGGAAAAAAGTCATTTAGTTATTTTCGAAAGATCTATGAACACAAGGTTTATCGAACTAGCTGTTGCCAACAACTTGTCTTATTCAACGTTAAACATGGAAAACGTTTTAGAAGGAGGATTTTTTTTAGGGATGATTAGCAGAATAGTTAATAGAAAACATTTAAAAAACAAAATTAATACTTTGATTGATTTTATAATAGATAATAATATTGAGAATGTTTATTTGTCTAATATTGAAGGTTATATTGGCTATTCTGGAAGTAGGATCTTAAAGAGAAAATTTCCAAATATAAAAATCATAGTACTTCAACATGGGGTATTTCCGTTAGAGTACAACATGTTGAAAAATAAAATAATAAAAGGTATAAATACCATAACCTTCTTTTGTATTGGAATAGGCGTAGTTGGTGAAGGGTTTGGAAGCTTGAAAGTTGGCAAATATATAGTTTATGGAAACCCTGAAAAAAAATACTTAACTAATGAAAAAAAATGGAACCCAAAAAATATTGAAGTTAACCTGAAATTTCTTAAATCGTATTTGATAGAGAATCGTAAGGATTCTTTGATTAGTACTAATTCAGAAAATCACGCCATTATGCTGTTGCAAAGTTTATCTGAATCAAAACTTTGTAGTGAAAAAGAAGAGCAAATACTAATAAATAAAACCATTGACTATTTATCTTTTAAATATGACAAGGTCTATGTAAAAGAACATCCATTTTGTAAAAACAGAATTCAAAACATAAGACTCCCCAGAAATGTGGAAATCATAGATGATATGATAGAAGGTTTTTATAAAAGTAAAACAGCGTATAGTTTTTTTTCAACAGCCTTAATTGATGCTAAATTTTTTGATTTAAAAACATTCGCGATATTCTCTGAAAAGATAAAAGTTAAAAAAAGTATTTACCGAGTTTTTGACACTATAATTAATTTTGAAGATGAAATTAGCGCATAAATCAATATTATTCTTAATATTATTAACTATTCCTTTTAACTTTATTGCTTTAGAAGGCATAGGTAACGTTTATATATCTACTATTGTATTAATTATGGCATTTGTTTTTATTCTCATTAAAACTAGGGGACATATTTTTGAGAAACCAAATATTCTTTTATCCGTAATACTATTGTTTGTAATTCTTATAGCAACATTTATAAACGTGTTTTTTAATAGTGTTAGCGATTTTAAACCCCAATTAGTTGCATCCGTAATTTATTTTCAAAATTTTTCAGCATTTATAATCTTTTATTATATTCATAACAAATATTCATATGTTTTTTTTCTTAAGTGTTTTTTAGTATTCACTATTTTTGCTTGTTTAAGAGTCATATTTGAAGAACCTGAAAAAATATTATTACTCAGTACACGCAGAGGAGAAAGAATAGAAGCTCATTTTATTGGTGCGATGAATAACTTTGCTTTAATATGTGGATTAGCTTTTTTTATTAGTATTTTTTATATAAAGAATAATATAATTAAGATTTTCACGTGTTTGTTTTTGTTTTTTATGATTGCAATCAGTTTATCCAGAGGAGCTTTTTTAGGAGTTTTGTTGACATTATTTACAGTAGCAATTTATGATGTAAACAAGAAAACGCTGAAAGTACTTTTAAAGAGTTCGCTTGTCTCAATACTAGTTGTTATGATTGCCATTTTTTATTTTGACAAATCGGGTGTTATAATAGAAAAAATTCAAAATCGTTTTTTAAGTTTGTTTTCTGGAGAAAAAGATACATCTACATTTTCATCAGGCAGACTTCTTATTTGGGAAGATATTTTAACAAGATTCTTTGAGTCTAATATATTTGAAATACTATTTGGTTTAGGAGTAGGTAGTATAAATTTTAGAGTAGTTCAATCTCTCTATCACTCGTCACACAATTTTTTTATAGATTTGCTTTATAAAAATGGTTTGATAATACTAATTGTGTATATATTCATTTTAGGTTTTACTCTCAACGCATTTTTAAAAAATAGAAATAGAAAAAAACTGGGGTTATTTGCCATATTTGTTTTTTTACATTTTGAAATAATGTTTAACCCTTTTCCATTTGCTGCTCAAACAGGATGGTTATATTTTGTCTTTTTAACATTATTTATAAAACAAAATCAATTAATTGAATGAAATTTTTTAAAACAAACAACCTTTTACCAATTTCCTTAGCTGTTTTTACGATTTGTTCAGTTTTTTTTTCGGAAAAGCTTATACCTTTTCTTGTAGGTTTGATTTTACTTCTTTTTTTTTTAGAAAAACAAAAAAAGAAAAACTTTCTGGATTACTCTAAACTTTTAGTTCCATATATTCTTTATGTAAGTGCTTTCCTAATGTATACACTGGTTTCTAATGACTTAAGCCAGGCGTTAAAACTATTAGAACGACAAGTGCTAGTTATAGTTTTGCCGATAATTATTTTTTCATCTGATATAACTAAGGAACGAAGTATAGTTTTTATAAAAACGTATGTTTTTTTAATTTTGCTAACAACAATTATATCGGTATTCAAAATAGGTGAATTTTTAATTATCCATGAAGAATGGATAAACGTAATGAATGAAAAAAACGGGAACTTTACTTACGTACAATTTAAATACCCACATTTAATGGGGGTACACCCTACTTATTGGGGATATTTATTAGTTTTAGGCAATATTTTATTACTGAACAATAAAACATTAAACATTTTTAAAAACACTAATCTTGTTAAAGTTCTATTAGTTTTATTTAATATTAATCTTTTTTATTTATCCGCAAGAACACCAATATTTATCAATATATTGTTACATTCTTTATCAGCTTTCTATTTTTTTAATAAAAAAAGTAGAAAAGAGTTATTAGTCTATATGTCTGTTTTTTTTAGTATATGCTTTGTTTTTCTTATGCAACCTCTAATGTTTTTTAAATTATCAGCGACAATCATTGATGATAGATTTTTCTTATGGCCAAAAGCATTTGAAATAATTAAAAATAATTACTTTATTCTCGGAGAAGGACTTGGAGCTGGGAATAATATTTTGAAAGACTATATATTTGAAATTTATGACACAAGAAGTAATTACTTTGGAATAGACTTACATAATCAATATTTGAAAACCTATTTAGATATGGGTATCTTAGGTTTTTTGACTTTAATCTATGTAATCATATTTCCTTTAGTGCTTAGTATTAGGTCTAAGACAAATTTTATTGTAAACTTAAGTTTTTCTCTCCTTTTCCTGTTATGTGTAGTAACAGAATCAGCACTTTACACAATTAAAGGGATCATTATTTTTACTATTTTTTCATCACTATTGATCAAAATATTAATGGTTTCGAAGCAATTTATATATACCAACACGGACGGATAATGTCTGTATTTCACAGAAACAACAAAGTTGACGGTTTACAATTTATCCATTAAAATTAGCATGATAATAATACAGCACTCATATTATAATTAATTTCATATAGAATAAAGGGGAGGCTCATTATCTTTGTATTAATCTTTAAACTTAATAAAATTTAGAAGTTATAATTAAAGGAATTAATCTTAAAAAAATAAAACTTTGAAATCAATTAATACAATAGAAAGTTCATTATTTTATAGCTCTATACTTCTTGGCATAGTTATTTGGTTTTTCTTTTTCTTTGTTACACCAATAGAAGTTAAAAATGAATTGTCTTCTTTTACTACATGTTTTATTATTTTAAACTATATAGCTTTAGTTTTTGGTTTTGCATTACCCTTATTTCCATTAGGTGTTTTTGAGAAGTCTGAATGGATAAAAACAAATAAATTAAGGGTACTAGAAACACTTATAACAATTGTTTTAATTTCTTTTTTATTTAGATATTTTGATTTATTTCACAACAGAAACCTGAGCTTATGGAACTCCATTAAATTAAATAATGACAATGCAGCTAATCATTTTTCGATTGTATTTAATTTATTATCCGCGTTTCGTGTAATATATTTTATCCCTTTGATATATTATTATAGGGGCAAAATAAAGAAAAAGAGACTATTGGTTTTATGTTTTTTTCTTTTTTTGTTGCCATTAATAGAAGGTTATTTAAGGGGCTCAAGACGAATAATATTTGAATCTTTAGGGTTCTTATTTTTGATTTTAATTTTATCAAAAAAAATCAATTTCACATCACTTAAGACCTACGTGATATCTTTGCCAATAGTAATAATTTTTATTGGTTTTTCTTTTTTTGTTGTTCAAAGTAGGACTGATTTTGATTCTTCAAATGAGTTTTACAAAAAAATAATCACCTCCGAATACAATGATTTTGTTCCTCCAAATAGAACAGCTTTAAGATGTTTTGAAGAAAGTGACAACCCTTTCTTAAAGAAAGCGTTGTTCACAGAAATTCACGTAGGACAATATATTGTTCATGGCGTTTATGAAATGGATTATATGGTTTCCAACCATGATAATCACACCTATGGTATGTTCAACTTTTATTTACTAATAAAGTTTTTCAACAAACTAGGAATTACAAACATTGATTTAGATAACCTCAAGAATCCAACAGGAAGAAATACGTATATCACTTTTTTTGGAGGACTATATAATGATTTTGGATGGTTTTCTTTGATAGGTATGTTTTGCTTAGGATGGCTTCAAAAACAATTGTTTACACTTCGCAAAAGAAGCTATCTTGTAGAGCCCTTAATAGTCGTCTTTCTTTTTTCAAATATATTTTTATTAATTTTCAACTTTTTCAGAGCTAATCTATTGTTGGCAATAGGAGTGTATTTATTATTTTTAATTAATCTCAAAATATTTTTAAAATTAAGAAGCACTCAAAGTGAATAATTATTATTGAAGTCAATTCAAAATAATATAGTAAATTTGATATTTAATATTTTAGTGATCAATTAATGAACAAAACAGCTATAATTTTTGGAGGTGCAGGATATATTGGTTCTAACTTGCTTAATTATTTAATAGATAACAATATTTTTGACAAATATTACGTATTTGATATAAAACCATTAATTAATTTTGAAGATGAATTAAAGAGTAATAAAGTAGAGTTTAAAAATATTGATGTAAGACATGAAATTGATGTTTATTTAGACGGGATAGATAAAGTAAGTAGTTGGATTTTTAATTTTGCAGCAATTCATAGAGAACCAGGGCATGGCTACAATGAGTATTTTGACACCAACATCCCTGGGGCGGAAAATGTTAATGACTTTGCAAGAAACACAGGAATAAAGAATATTTTTTTCACAAGTAGTATAGCTCCATACGGCAAGTCTATGGAGGAAAGAACAGAACAATCTGCGTTATATCCAGAAACAGCTTACGGGATCTCAAAAGCATTTGCCGAAAAAACACATCAACAATGGCTGGCTGAAGAGAATGATAGAAAATTAATAATAGTGAGGCCCAGTGTCATATATGGACCAATGGACCCAGGTAATGTTTATAGAATGGTTAAGTCTTTGACAAAAGGAACTTTTGTTTTACCAGATGGAGGTCAAGTTATCAAGTCTTATGGATATGTTTTTGGTCTCATCGAAAGTATGTTATTTACAATAGAACAAAAGAAACGTCTAATTATTTATAATTATGCAGAAAACCCTGTGATTCCTCTGCATGAAATGGCAACAGTTGTAAAAAATGAATTAAATATAAAAAAACCGACCTTAAAATTACCTGTATGGTTATTAGCAATCATTGCAGGTGTCTTACAAATAGGTTTTAAACTTTTAGGTAAAAAAAGCGATATCCACCCTGTTCGGGTGAGGAAGGCGGGGTTTCCCACAAACATAAAACCTCAATATTTGATTGATAATGGATTCAAGTTTAAATACGGATTTCAAAAGTCATTAAAGCATTGGAGGGAAGTTTCACCAAAAGATTTTGAGTAATATGAAAATTGCAATTGTACATGAATGGGTGACTGTTATTGCGGGCTCCGAAAGTTGTTTTAAGGGTTTTACGGAAATCTATCCAGAAGCGGATATATTCCTTTTAGTTTCTGACGAAAAAAGCCTTGAGAAATTAAATATCGATCCTTCCAGAGTGACTAATTCTTTTGTACAAAAACTTCCTAAAGCCAAAACAAAATGGAAAAACTATCTTCCGCTTTTTCCTTATGCCATCGAACAGTTTGACCTGAGTGCGTATGATCTAATTATTTCCTCCTCACATGCCGTTGCTAAAGGAGTCATCACAAACGCTAGTCAAACACACATATGTTACATTTACTCCCCAATAAGGTATGCGTGGGATTTGTATCATCAATATCTAAAAGAAGCCAATTTAACTAAAGGCATTAAAGGGTTTTTAGCAAAAAGTATTCTACATTATATAAGAAGATGGGATCTTGGCACAGCCAATAGTGTTGATGAATTTATTCCAATATCTAATTATATTGAAAAAAGAGTTTGGCGTACCTACCGAAGAAAATCCTATAAAGTAATTTACCCACCTGTTTCTGTTGATGATTTTACATTAAATGAAGACAAAGAGGATTTTTACTTAGCAGCATCGCGGCTTGTACCCTACAAAAAAATTGACCTTATAGTTGAAGCATTCTCCAAAATGCCTAATAAAAAACTAGTAGTTATTGGGGACGGCCCCGAATTCAAAAAGGTTAAAAGTAAAGCTGGAAGCAATGTTAAAATTCTAGGACGTCAGGAATTTGAGGTGCTTAAAGACTATATGCAACGCGCAAAAGCGTTTGTTTTTGCTGCGGAAGAAGATTTTGGAATCATCCCTATCGAGGCACAAGCATGTGGGACGCCTGTGATAGCTTTTGGAAAAGGGGGCTCATTAGAAACTGTTAAAGGAAAATTTATAACTCAACCCATAGAAGCTAGTGACACAGGCGTTTATTTTGATAAGCAAAACATTGATTCATTAACGAATGCTGTTTCTTATTTTGAAGAAAACCACACCAAGTTTAATCCAATTAAGATTAGAGAGTTTGCTTTAACATTTGATAAAAAGAAATTTAAAGTCAATATTAAAAATACATTTGCTGAAATATTAGAAAAACATAAAAAATGAAAAAAGCAATAATAACGGGTATCACCGGACAAGATGCCGCCTATTTAGCTGAACTCTTATTAGGGAAAGGCTATGAGGTTTATGGAACTTATAGAAGAACAAGTTCAACTAATTTCTGGAGGATAGAGGAACTAGGTGTCGATCAACATGAAAATTTAACTTTACTGGAATATGATTTAATAGATTTATCGAGTGCTTATAGAATTATCAATGAAGTAAAGCCCGATGAAATCTATAACTTAGCAGCTCAGAGTTTTGTAGGCGTGTCTTTTACTCAGCCAATAGCGACGGCAAATATTACTGGAGTAGGTGCATTGAATATTTTAGAAGCGATTAGAACGATTGATCCGACCATTAAATTTTATCAAGCATCTACATCAGAAATGTTTGGAAAAGTTAAAGAAATACCACAATCCGAAGACACCCCATTTCACCCTAGAAGCCCTTATGGAGTTGCAAAAGTATTTGCACACTGGTCAACACTAAATTATCAGGAGTCTTATAACTTATTTGCTTCTAGCGGTATATTGTTTAATCACGAATCACCCCTTAGAGGAAAAGAATTTGTGACTCGCAAAATCACAGATTCTGTAGCAAAAATATCATTAGGACAATTAGATGTTATAGAGCTAGGGAATCTTAATGCAAAAAGAGATTGGGGTTTTGCAAAAGATTATGTTGAAGGCATGTACCGAATCATGCAAGCAGAAAAATCGGATGTATTTGTATTGGCAACTGGGAGAACAGAAACGGTTCGTGATTTTGTTGAAATGGCTTTTAGAGCCGTTAATATTCACTTGAGATGGGAGGGTGAAGACGAAAATGAAATTGGAATTAATGCTGAGTCAGGAGCCGTCTTAGTGAAAATTAATCCGAAGTTTTATCGTCCTGCAGAAGTAGAATTATTAATTGGAGACCCTACTAAGGCTAAAAATATTTTAAATTGGGAAGCTAAAACCACCTTGGAAGAATTATGCGAAATGATGGTAAAAAGTGACATTGAAAGAAACAAAAATGGAGACACCTTTTAAAGAAAAAGTATTTATAACTGGAATTAACGGATTCACGGGGAAACATTTAGAAAAACACCTTACAGGAAAAGGCTTTCAAGTGTATGGTTCTACTTTAGATGAAACGAATGTCTCCAATCATTTTAAATGCGATATTTTAAATGAAAACGCCCTGTTTGATGTATTAAACAAAGTTAAGCCAAATTATGTAATTCATTTAGCAGCTATATCTTTCGTGGCTTCAAAGAACCAAGAAAATATTTACACGGTTAATGTTTTTGGCACCATAAATTTATTGAATGCAATAGAGAAACTTGATTATAGTCTTAACAAAATATTGATAGCAAGTAGCGCCACAGTTTATGGAAATGTTGAAGGGGAATTAAATGAAACAATGTGCCCTAAACCGGTAAACCATTATGGCAACAGTAAGCTAGTCATGGAAAACATGATTAAACCATATTTTGAGAAATTAAATATCATTATTTCAAGACCATTTAATTATACAGGAATTGGCCAAGAACCCCATTTTTTAGTTCCTAAAATCTTATCCCACTATAAGCTTGGTAAAGAAAAAATAGAGTTAGGGAATATTGATGTACTGAGAGAATTTAATGATGTTGATTTTGTAATTAGAAGCTACACCGAACTTATGCTTTCTAACACGCGTTCAGAAATTGTAAATGTTTGTAGTGGGAACGCTATAAGTATCAAAGATATTTTAAGCGCAATGAGTAATATTGCAGGATATACAATCAAAGTAGATATTAATCCAAAATTCGTAAGACCAAATGAAATTAGAGTCTTGAAAGGATCCACTAAAAAAATGACTCATATAGTTGGAGATTTTACAAATAATTTTGACATTGAAGATACGCTAAAAAAAATGTACCAGAGTTAAGCAGCGTTGTAAGAATGGTTTTTTAGAGTAATTTTTAGTATCAACTAAAATTTAAAAACAGTCTCAAGCTAACCTTGGAATAATATTTTCTTACCTTTGTACATTATCTAACGAATTTTATGCCCAAGACCGTACTTATCACCGGAGCTTCAGGATTTTTAGGGTCTCACCTATGTGATCGCTTTATT
>Ga0209533_1004800_pt1 | contig 11637 bp, 12 predicted proteins | sample COG_04_FD_184748 | JGI IMG/M metagenome (GOLD analysis project Ga0209533, IMG submission 184748) | Pelagic Microbial community sample from North Sea - COGITO 998_met_04 (SPAdes) (version 2) | ecosystem: Environmental > Aquatic > Marine > Neritic zone/Coastal water | place: Helgoland, sampling... | reverse complement strand
TGCAAGCGTCCATAGGGACATGCAATTATGCAAACTTGTTCTCTAAACCAAGCAAAAATAAAGTAAAAAACGCCTGTAAAAATAAGTAGAGAAATAAGTGTGCTTTGATGTTTTAAAGGCCCATCTGAAATATAACTTAACAGTTCGTCGCTCCCTATGAGGTAAGCAAGAAATACATTGGCTATTAGTAAGGAAATGATAAAAAACACCAAATACTTGAGTACTCGTTTTTTTATTTTTTCAGCGTTCCAGGGCATTTTGGATAAGCGGATTTGTTTGCCTCTATCTCCATCAATCCAATATTCAATTCTTCTAAAAACCATCTCCATAAAAATGGTTTGTGGACAAATCCAACCACAAAAGAAACGCCCAAAAGCGACTGTAAATAATATGATAAATACCACACCTACAACCATCATAATCACAAATATGTGAAAGTCCTGTGGCCAAAATGGAATCCCGAAAACATTAAAACGACGCTCCAGTACATTGAACATCAAAAACTGATTGCCTCCTATTTTAACAAAGGGAGCTGCAAACAAAAAAATAAGTAAAATATAGCTCACGTATTTGCGATAGTCATACCATTTTCCATTTGGTTTTTTGGGAAAAACCCAAGCACGTTTTCCTTCGTCGTTTAAGGTTCCAATTGTGTCTCTGAAATTATCCTGCCCCTGTTCTGCCATTATTAGGTTTCGTTTGATTTTCTTAAAAGGAGTAGAAAAATGGCATCAAAAACACCCATTATAGAATGCTTTGTTTCAGAAGGAATATCAAAGGAATCAAAACGTTCTAATCGATAACTAGAGGTGGCAGTGTTAAAGTCAATTTCTCCCTGAATCACCATAATTTTCGCTTTGGAGGTAGTAAGGTTTTCTGACAATTCAACTCCCCTGCGCAATCCTATTACAAAAAGTGTTTTCCCTGCTTTATCATAGATTTGTTTGATAAGTGGTTTTTTGCTTTTTGAGAGCGATTCTGATATTTCATTTATAACTTGCATTGGGTTGTTTTAAATCCTCATTACAATTTTAAGTTTATAGCGCTATTAACGATTTCTTTAATTTCGTTAAAATTGATTTTTTTCATTCTACATCTACCCATAATTCGCCTTCTGCTTCTTTAGATTCGGTGGGATTGGTCCCTTGAAAACTCAGGACATAACTGGCTACTTGCGCTCTCTCCAAAGGTTTTAATTCGTTTTTCCAAGCAATCATTCCTTTTCCACTTCGGCCTCCTTCAGAAATGGTATTGAAAACATTTTTAATACCCCCTCCCAATATCCAATGCGGATCTGTTAGGTTGGATCCAATTCCACCACTGCCATCTGCTTTGTGACAAACCGCACAGTTCGTTGTAAAAATAATTTTTCCCGCTTTTAAGTCACTTGCGTCTGTGAGAAGCGTTACCGTACTAGCATCTACTAAATTTTTAGCAGTTTTCTTCCATTTTTCAACTTCTATTTTAGCATCGGCTACAGCTATTTCATATTCTTCTATCTGATTGTATTCGTTCAATACTTCAAATCGAACGAGATACACAACAGCAAATAAAATGGTGCCATAGAAACCATAGACCCACCACGGTGGTAGTTTGTTATCTAATTCTTGGATGCCGTCATAATTATGGTCTAAAATAATATCAACCTCTTCTTCGATGGCTCTACTACCTAGAGCAGCTTTGTATGATTTTTTAATCCATGTGAATTGGTTTGCTTTTTTTAAAGCAGCTTTTTCGTCATATCTTTTTTTTGCTTCAGGAGATAGTGTTTGGTACAGGATTCTTTGCAGAGCGCCAATACAGACTTCTCCTGCCACGTGCACAAACACGATGAATGCATAGATGATCCACAACCAAGGTTGGTCAAGAACGGCTGTGTTTTCTCCGGTATTTCCTATCCAGTTCAAAAATAGAAATCCTAAGATGGCCACTCCAAAAACTCTTAAATATGATGCGGTCGTTTTCATAATAGTGATTGATTTGGGTTGATAGTATCGTCATTTAAAGGGATGTTACTCACTTCGTCAATGTGTGCTTTGTTTGCGGTAGCGACCCACCAGAACAACACCACAAAAAAGATGAAGAATATCAGTAATGAAATCATGGGGTAAACTTGTACGCCATCAATGTTTTCTAGGTTTCCTTTTACGTATTTTAACATAGCTTATTTATTTAAATCTATTTGGGATGTAGCTCCTGTTTGTATTTTTATATCGGTTCCAAGACGTTGCAAATAGGCGATAAGCGCGACCACTTCTCGATTGCGCATCTCAATAAATTCTTCATCATTTTGCTGCGCATATTTTTTGTCCGCTTCATACGTTTTTGCAAAATCGGGATCGCTGTATAAATTCCGCTCTATTTCAGTGCCTTGTTCCAGCATCCATTGTTGAGCACTTTCTATTTCCTCTTCGGTATAAGGAACCCCAAGAGAGACCATCGCTTCCATTTTTGCTTCTGTATAACTCTTGTCTAATTCACTATTAATAAGCCATTTATAAGCAGGCATAATAGAGCCTGAAGAGGTTGTCTGTGGGTCGTAGAAATGATTCAAATGCCAGTTGTCGCTGTATTTTCCACCGATCCGTAAAAGGTCGGGCCCCGTCCGTTTGCTTCCCCAAAGAAAGGGGTGATCGTACACAAACTCGCCCGCTTTGGCATATTCGCCATAACGCTCAACTTCACTTCTGAAGGGACGAATCATTTGTGAATGACAGCCCACACATCCCTCTCGGATATAAATATCTCGACCTTCTAACTCTAAAGGTGTATAAGGTTTAACACTCGAAATTACAGGGATGTAATCATCCACAATTAGGGATGGAATGATCTGTACAACCCCACCAATGAGAATAGCGATGGTTGCAAAAATAGTTAATTTCACAGGGCGTCTTTCCAACCAAGTGTGGTAGGCTTCTTTTGAAGTTCGTTTTTTAGTTACTTTTTGAAGCGGTGCAGCTTCGGCAAGTTCGTCGGTAACTTTAGAGCCTGCTCTAGCGGTTTTTATAATATTGTAAACCCCCATCAAAGCACCAATAATAAACATGGTACCTCCAATAGCACGCATCCAATACATCGGGATGATTTCAGTGACTGTTTCTAAAAAATTACCATAGGTAAGTGTTCCGTCTGGATTGAATTGTTTCCACATAGAAGCTTGAACAAATCCTGCCACATACATTGGAAGTGCGTACAAAATAATCCCTAGCGTCCCGATCCAAAAATGCCAGTTAGCAAGTTTTGTGGACCAGAGTGTTGTTTTGAATAATCTGGGAACCATCCAATACACCATTCCAAAAACTAAAAATCCGTTCCATGCCAAGGCACCAACATGAACGTGTGCAATGATCCAATCACTAAAGTGAGCGACTGCGTTGATGTTTTTAAGCGAGAGCATCGGGCCTTCAAAAGTGGCCATTCCATAACCGGTGATGGCAACCACCATGAATTTTAAAACAGGATCGGTACGGACTTTGTCCCAAGCCCCACGTAAGGTGAGCAGTCCATTAATCATACCTCCCCAAGACGGCGCAATCAGCATGATTGAAAAAGCAACGCCAAGATTTTGTGCCCAATCGGGTAGGGTAGAATAGAGAAGGTGGTGAGGTCCTGCCCAAATGTATATAAATATTAAAGACCAGAAATGCACGATCGATAGCTTATAAGAATATACAGGTCTGTTGGCGGCCTTTGGCACAAAATAATACATCAGCCCAAGAAATGGGGTGGTTAAAAAGAATGCCACCGCATTGTGTCCATACCACCATTGCACCAAGGCATCTTGTACACCTGCGTACATCGAATAACTTTTGAGCGCACTGACAGGAACTTCCATACTGTTAACGATGTGTAAAACGGCAACCGTTACAAAGGTTCCTAAATAAAACCAGATGGCGACGTATAAATGCCGTTGTCTTCTTTTTAAAATAGTTCCTATTAAATTGGCGCCAAATGCCACCCAAATTAATGCAATTGCAATGTCAAAGGGCCATTCTAATTCTGCATATTCTTTGGAAGTTGTGTAGCCTAACGGAAGTGTAATTGCAGCTCCGACGATAATGGCTTGCCATCCCCAAAAATTTAAATTACTCAGCCAATCTTTCCACATACGGGCTTTGAGCAGACGTTGGGAGGAATAATAGACGCCTGCAAAAATGGCGTTTCCAACAAATGCAAAAATCACCGCGTTGGTGTGTAAAGGACGTAAACGTCCAAAACTCAACCACGAAATGCCATCTGTGAGATTGGGAAATAAAAACATAAAGGCCAATAAAAGCCCAATACTCATCCCTACAATACCCCAGAGCATTGTGGCGATGATAAACTTACTTACAATTTTGTTATCGTAATAAAATTTCTGTAATTCCATAGTTACTTTAGTTGATCAGTCATTAGTGTTTGTTCGTTGGTTTTGGTGTTGATTTGGGGCTTTTCTTTGATAACTTCATCTTCAAAAAGCATGCGCACAGAGGGGGTGTAAGTATCGTCATACTGACCACTTTTTACCGATATGATAAAGGCCACAAAAAAGAGGAGTGCGACAATTACACTTATTGCTAGAAGCAAATAAATAATACTCATAGTTGTTTTAAATTATAATGTAAAATTACTGTGGGTGATTTTTTTAAAAGATGACTTTTGTCAACTTTGCTACTTTTTTCTACAATAGTTTTCATTTTTTATTTATATTAAATTTTCTTCCAAGGATGTACGTATAAATGGTGGTAAATAAAACAATACTGATGGAGCTTAAAGGCATCAAAATGGCAGCGACAATTGGCTCTAGATGACCTGAAATAGCAAACCCTAGTCCGATAAGATTATAGCACAATGAAAAAACAAAGGCATACAGAATTACTTTTTTCCCCTTTCGAGACAGGCTGATGAATGCTGGAATATCTTTAAAACGAGTGGCATCTAAAATACCATCACAGGCAGGTGAAAATACATTGATGTTCTCTGAAATGGCCAGCCCAACATCGCTCTGCGCCAGTGCGCCCGCATCATTCAGACCGTCACCAACCATCAGTACATTCTGACCTTTTGTTTGCAGTGCTTTTATATAGTTGAGTTTATCGATTGGTTTTTGATTGAAAATAAGATCGGTATTGGTAGGAAGTATCTCTTTTAAATAGTTTTTCTCGCCCTCATTGTCCCCAGAAAGCACCACAAGTTTACAGTCTTTGGCGAGTAATTTAAACACGTTTTGCATGCCTGTTCGATACTCGTTATAAAAAATATAGCAGCCTTTATAAGTATCGTTTGTACTGATATGTACGCTGGTTTGATTTTGAGTGGATTGATTACATTCAGATTGTGCACTCGCCACAAACGCATAGGAACCAACTTTGATTTTATTTTGATCGAGTACCCCAACAATTCCTTGTCCAATTTCTTCCTGAAAATCATCGAGGGTGTGAATGTTGTACTGCTGAAGTAAATGATACAAAGAACGACTTAAAGGATGGTTGGAAGCACGTAGGGTAGAGGTCAACAAGGACTGTTCTTCTTCTGTTAGTTCGATGCCTTCATAGGTAATTGCATTTTTATAATTTGTAGTGAGTGTACCTGTTTTATCAAATACAACGGTATCGATATTGGCGAGTTGTTCAATCACCCCACTATTTTTGACATAACATTTTTGGGTGCCAAAAATACGTAACAGATTCCCAAGTGTAAAAGGAGCTGCAAGCGCAATGGCACAAGGGCAGGCAACAATGAGTACGGCTGTAAAAACAGTCAGTGCCAGTGAAGGATTGTAAACCAACCAAAAGAGGGTTGCTAAAAGTGCAATGCTCAGAATGCTGATTGTAAACCGTTTGCTGATTTGATCCGTGAAAGTTTGAAAACTGCTTTTGCTATTTTTATTAAAAATCTCATTGGACCACAGTTGGGTGAGATAACTTTGCTCAACAGATTTTAAGACGTCCATTTCAATGACGCCACTTTGCTGTCGCCCTCCCGCAAACAAGTGTTCTCCGGGTTGTTTAGAAACAAGTTCCGCTTCCCCAGTGACAAAACTGTAATCTATTAAAACACTTCCTTTAATCAAGACACCATCCACCGGAATCAATTCGTTATTTCTAATGATGATTCTATCGCCCGCCACTAAGTCATAAACTTGTGCTTGCTCCTCTTGGACACCTCCTTTTTCTTTAGATTTGCTATGGGTTATCAATCGGGTTACGGCAATCGGGAAGTAAGATTTATAATCTCTTTCAAAAGAAAGAAAGGCATAGGTTTTTTGCTGAAAAAATTTACCCAACAACAAGAAAAACACCAACCCTGCCATACTGTCCAAAAATCCAGAACCCCAGTCCATTGTAATTTCAACAGCCGATCGAAAGAACAGCACCAAAATACCGATGGCAATTGGAACGTCAATATTTAATAGTTTAGAGCGGATACTTTTATAGGCCGAAACCAAATAATCACTCCCAGAATAGAAGGCGACAGGAAATGAAAACACTAAAATGAGCCATCTAAAAACAGGCTTGTAGCGGTCCAGCCAAAACTCGGAGACTTCAAAATATTCAGGAAAGGACAAAAACATAATGTTTCCAAACGCAAAACCCGCAACCCCTAATTTATAAATAAGACTCCGATTTATTGTCGGTGTGTTGGCATCGGAATCGTTTAAGGATATATAGGGTTCGTAGCCAATTTTACAGAGTAAAAGAACCAATTGGTGAAGCGTTAGTTTTTCTGAAGCGAAGCTAATCCGAACTGTTTTTTTGGGAAAATTTACCTGTGTGGTTTTTATGTCAGGATTTAATTTATGTAAATTTTCGAGGATCCAAATACAAGAACTGCAATGGATGGAAGGAATGACAAACGAGACTATTTTTGTAGAGAGCTCGTTAAATTCTAGAAGCTTATGAGCAATCGTTTCATTTTTTAGATAATCAAACTTGCCATCAAATTTTGAAGGAATACTTCCCGGCGATGTTTCCAACTCGTAATAATACGAGAGGTCGTTTTCATTTAAAATATCAAAAACGGTTTTGCAGCCATAACAACAAAAACAATGGTCTTGGTGCTTGATGGTCGTACTTGTACATTCATCTCCACAATGGAAACATACATCCATAGGTTATTTGAGTTAGGTTATAAGTTCATGTACAAAGATGTTGATAAGCATTTTTAAAAAAGATGACTTTTGTCACTGCTCTAAATCGAAATAAGTTCTCTGTTAACGCTTATTATTTTAAAAATTTAACATTTATTTCTTCTTAATTATATTAATAATCTTACTTTTATTACATGGAAAACTATAAAGATGACCGATGTGAGAATTGCTTAGTGAGGCAATTAAACGCGCTGAAGTCTCTTAATAAGGACCAATTAAAGCGTATTTCAGACAGTAAAATTTCTAAGTCCATTAAAAAAGGAGAGGCTATATTTGAGGAAGGCGAAAAGCTAAATGGTGTTTTTTGTGTTCGAAATGGGGTGTCCAAACTTTCTAAAATGAGCGATAATGGAAAAGATACCATCATTAAAATAGCCACTCGTGGAGAAGTCTTAGGGCAACGCTCCGTGATAACAGAAGAAAAAACGAACCTAAGTGCTGTTGCTGTCAACGATATGGAAGTCTGTTTTATTCCTAAAATCCATCTACTGGAAAGTATTAATGAGAATCCAGGTTTTGCAAAAGCAATACTTCTTCAAATGGCAAAAGATCTAAAGTTTGCAGATAACGTGATTGTCAATATTGCACAAAAAACCGTCAAACAACGTTTGGCTGAGGCCATAATATACCTTCATGAAAATTTTGGTGTCGATGCTGAAGGTTTTATCGCAATGACACTGACCAGAGAGGATATTGCAAATATTGTAGGGACTGCCAAAGAAACTTGTATTCGAACATTGACGAGTTTCAAAAAACAAGGATGGATTGTTACAGAAGGTAAACGCATTAAAATAGAAGACCAAAATGCGCTTTTAAAACTTGCAGAAAATAGATAGATATTAAAATTTAACATTCACTTCATTAATGAAACACAACACACAAGATTTAAAATCATACATCACGGATGTTCCAGATTTTCCAAAAAAGGGAATTATATTTAAAGACATCACTTCGTTACTCGAAAGTCCAGAAGGTGTACAGCTCTGTTTGGAGTCGCTTTTGTCGGAGCTTAAAAATAAACAAATTGACAAAGTTGTGGCTATTGAAGCCCGCGGATTTTTCTTTGGAATGCTTTTAGCACAATCTTTAAACGTTCCCTTTGTACCCGTTCGAAAATCAGGGAAGTTACCTCGTAAAGTGATTACTCAATCTTTTGACTTAGAGTATGGATCGGATGTGTTGGAACTGCATGAGGATGCGATACATCCGGGAGATAAGGTCTTAATTCACGACGATGTATTAGCCACCGGTGGCACTGCTGAAGCCGTTTGTAAATTGGTAGAATCTTTAGGCGGTCAAATCGTTCAATGTAATTTTATCATGAAACTTGATTTTCTTGAAGGTTCTAAAAAAATAGAGCCCTATCCTCTCTATGCTGCGCTACGTTATTAATCCAACGCATTTTTGGTAACATAAAGCCGCCACCCAAATAATGCCATCTGAGATTTAGAGGCTTTGCTAAGGTCAACACGTTTTTTCGTCAAACTTGGAAGTAAGTATTTGTTTAGCCTTGCTAAAATTTTAAAACCTGTTTTTGAATTCATGCTTCAAAAATAGAAATTCTTCTTCTAATTTTACACAAATTTCATATCTTAGATTTATCTTCGTAAAAAAAACACACGTATGGATATTGTTTTGATGCTGTTAGGATTTGGCCTTTTGGTTATAGGAGGTGAATTTCTGGTACGTGCATCTGTTGCCTTATCGTTCAAACTCAATATTTCCAAAATGGTGATTGGACTCACCGTCGTGTCTTTTGCCACCTCGCTTCCAGAACTTTTAGTCAGTTTAAACGCCGCTTTAAATGGATCTCCCTCTATTGCGATCAACAATGTTATTGGATCTAATATTGCCAATATAGGATTGGTGCTTGGGATTACCGCCCTCATAGGAACGATTTATGTAGATAAAACATTCTATAAAATCAACTGGCCTGCATTGATCGTTTTTTCGCTTGCCTTTTATTATTTCTTAAATAATGACCAACAATTAGACGCTATTGAAGGTGCGGTTTTATTCCTTAGTTTACTCTTATTTATTATCTATTCACTTAAAAATTCATATGGAATTGAAGCAGACGATTCGATGGATGCTTTGATAAAAATCTCTAATTTCAAAATTGTAATATGGTTAATCATCGGAGGCGTTTCTTTGTATTTTGGAGCTAAATGGTTGGTTGATGGTGCGATTGTGATTGCTCAAAAAATAGGCGTTAGCGAAGCGGTCATTTCCGTGTCTGTTATTGCAGTGGGAACCAGTATTCCTGAACTTGCCGCTTCAGTGATTGCTGTGCTTCGAAAAGAAAAAGCCATCTCTTTAGGGAATCTAATTGGTTCTAATATTTTCAATATAGGCTCTGTACTTGGACTGACAGCGATGATCAAGCCTATTGTGGTTGAGGATTCTGAAATTCTTTCAAGAGATATTATTTGGATGCTGGTATTTGCGGGGCTTTTATTCCCTTTAGCATTGATTTTTAAACGGCATGAAATTAAAAAAATAGAAGGATTTTTACTGGTCTTTCTGTATGGTGTTTTTATTTTTTCCGTATTTTCATAAGCTCAAAATAAACTTAATAAAACAATAATTTAAAACGAAATACTATGAATACTTACGAATGTAAAGAATGTGGAATGGCTGTCAAAGCGAGCTGTGGAAACTGTGATGTGCCTTTAGAAAATGGGATGATAGACCTTCCAGATGGTTCACAGGTTCAAGTGTCTAAATGTCCAAAGTGTGAGGGGAAAATCAAGTCGCCAATGTGTTGTGGTGCTGACATGAGTTGTAACCTTTAAGGACGAGTAGATTTCAAGAAAATTACTTAAAAAGATTAATTGATCATATAGCTTTTTAATTCTTCTACACTCGTTGTAGTTGATGAAGTTGTGACGGTGCCCGTTGCGCCTAACTGTTGGATCAGTGCAATGACTTCATTACTTAATTGAAATTCTTGCGTAGTTTCAGCACGAAGAAGACCAATGTCGCCGCCATAATAATAACGGACGGTCAAAACATCTTGAGGTTGGATAACGTTGATGGTTTGGCTCGTTCCAAAAATTACAACAGTACCAGTGACTGATATGTTAAGTTTTAAGGTTGCCTCATATACATTCGTGTACGTCATACCGTTCACAGATGTCGTTGGGTAAAAATTTTCTTTGGTAGTGCTTAAGGCATAGCTTATTTCAATCGGAACCATGTTGCCTTGGATGTTAAGTGTTTCAGAAAAACTATCTGAAATGTTCGAGAGAACATCCCCGTCTGCGGCGTCTAAATCTAGAACTGTTAGGTCGTTAATAGCAGGCATTTGAGTGAGAGGGATGTCAAGAGGGATTTCTAATGTTCCTGTATATTTTAAGGTAGTCGCTGAATTGGACAAACTCCCGTTTACTAGAAGAGCATTCATTGTTCCGAGTGCAGCCATGCCACTGTTTGCTTGGTATGTAAAAGAACTCGCCGTTGAGGTTGCTATATATAAAGAATCGGTTCCTGTGAAATTCATTGCAGGAGTATCTGCACTTGTACTTTCCACGTCATAAATCCAATAATCTCCTAGTGTGTTTGGAGTGTAATTTAAAGGGTCTGGAACAGGATCTGGATCAGTGACGTCGATGTCCGGATCGTCACTCTCGTCGTAGGTTTCGTTTGAACAACTGATAATAATACTTAATGCAAATAGGAATAAAACAGGTTTAAGGGCACTCATAATGTTTTGAATTTGATGTAAATATAGAAAAAAAATCAAAACAAGAAATCTGAAAACTAATATTCTGCTATTTTAAATTGATATAATGAATACTTCTTAAAAACAAAAAACCCACTCATAGTGAGCAGGTTTTAAAAATTGTAAGGATAATTTTTTTTATTTTTTATTAACGTTTTGAATGTATTTGTTCAAAGCCATTGTCATTGAGGGCATTTCAGTAGTTGGTGCTGAGATATCCACACGAAGGCCTTTATTTTCAACCGCTTTTACGGTTGTATTTCCAAATACAGCAATCCGTGTATCGTTTTGTTTGAAGTTCGGGAAGTTGTGAAATAAAGAATCAATTCCAGAAGGACTGAAAAACACCAAGATGTCATAATACACATCTGCTAAATCAGATAAATCACTGATGACAGTATTGTAAAACACCGCTTGTTTCCACTTCACACCAATTTCATCCAGCATAATCGGAACGATTGGTTTTAATTTATCAGAAGAGGGTAATAAAAATTTCTCTTCTTTATATTTTTTGATGAGTGGAGAAAGATCCTGAAAATTACGTGTACCCACATAAATTTTACGCTTGCGGTACACTACATATTTTTGCAAGTAAAATGCAACCGCTTCCGATTGGCAAAAATATTTCATACTATCGGGCACTTTAAAGCGCATTTCTTCTGCAACTCTAAAAAAGTGATCGATAGCATTTCTACTGGTCATAATGATGGCAGTATAGCTTGAAAAATCAACTTTTTGTAATCGTACTTGTTTGGCTGTGACACCTTCCACATGAATAAAGGGA
>Ga0209533_1004798_pt1 | contig 11641 bp, 11 predicted proteins | sample COG_04_FD_184748 | JGI IMG/M metagenome (GOLD analysis project Ga0209533, IMG submission 184748) | Pelagic Microbial community sample from North Sea - COGITO 998_met_04 (SPAdes) (version 2) | ecosystem: Environmental > Aquatic > Marine > Neritic zone/Coastal water | place: Helgoland, sampling... | reverse complement strand
AAATAAGAAAAGATGCATTATTTAAAGTAATTAATATTTATCAAGAAATTAAAGATAATTTTGATGATTATTTAGTTATTTATGATATAAATAAAAAAGAAAAACCATTATTGAATATTGAATTTTTAAAAACAATATATAAAATTGGACATGAAAATGAGGATGATTGGATGAAAAATGATGTACAAAAAGAGGTTGATAAATATTTAAGAGGGTTTATGGACAATCGACAGAAGGAGAGTGAAAGTAAAATGAGTGAATATGAAATTCAAAAAAATCGATATACACATACACATATGGCAAGTCCATTTCATCCATTATTTAAAGATTATCAAGAAGAAATAAGAAGTTTAGATTATAATAAAAAATATGAAATATGGAAAAATAATTATTATAAACAATTTTTAGGGATTGAAGAAGAAAACAATGACACAAAGAAGTTATTAAATAATTGTGTAGAAAATTATATTGAATCTTTATATTTTACATTACAGTATTATTATATTGGATGTCCTTCCTGGAGTTGGCATTATCAATTTCGAATTGCGCCATTATTAGGAGATGTATATCATTATTTAGATGAAAATAGTAATAAAAATATTGAAAAGTCAGGTAATTTTGAATTAGGATCACCAATGACACCTTATCAACAACTTATGTTTATTTTACCTCCACAAAATGACACAATATTACCTGAAGCATTAAGACCAATATTTCATGATAATGAATTGGGTGCGACACAATATTATCCAACAGAAATTAGAATAGATGCAGCATTTGGTGGTAAAACAATGTACAGTGAGGCAATTTTACCAGAAATAAATGATGAGGAATTGTTGGTAATTATAAAAAAACATGAAAAAAATTTAACTGAATCAGAAAAAATAAGAAATTGTATTCGCACAAAATCATATGGTAATTAATTTTTAACTTTTTTTTAATATAAAAATATAATACTATAATATTTATAGTATTAAATGTCTATCCAAAAAGATATATTTATACCTAAAGTAAAAATTCTTCAATATAACAAACGTATTTTTAAAATAATAGAAATAAATAATGAAGAAATTTTATTAGGAAATATAACAATATCAAATAAAGCATCACCAAGTGACGCTGCAAAGAAATTATTATTATCAATCGCTCATTATAAAGGATATACAAAGAAAGATAAAAAAAATATGGATAAAGTAAATTTTTTAATTCAAGAATTTACAGAAAATTCAAAACAAAAAGTCTATGGACCTTATCAAGGATATTATTATAGTTATAATGAAGAAGAATTAAAAAAAGCCCAAATAAAAAATGGAAGTCAATTATTTAAAATGAAACCTGTAATTAAATTAATTAAGACATAAAGATTTATGTAAAATATAATTCTTCATTTTCCATCTCATATTTTTTTAATTGATGATTATAATTAAAATTATATAAATAATTATTTTCTTCATTTTTATTAATATTTCTTGCAATTTCAATCATATAATCATTTTTAAATAAAATATAATCAAAAGAAGACCACCATAAATGAGTCTTTAATTCTTTAATATCTAAATTATTAGGAATATAATAATAACTAATAACTTCATTAAATGATACATTTTTTTTAGAGTACATTTATATTATTATACTATAAAAAATTCTAATATAAACAATTCTTATAAGTTACTGGAAAAGGTAAAACATCTCTTATGTTTTTCATTCCAGTCATTAACATTAGAAGACGTTCAAATCCTAAACCAAAGCCACCATGAGGACATGAACCATATTTACGAAGATCAATATAAAACCCAAAAGATTCTTCATCAATATTATTTTCTTTCATGTTCATTAATAATTTTTCTAAATTATCTTCCCTCATAGAAGCACCAATAAGTTCTCCAATACCATAAGGAATGAGTAAATCAAAACTTTCACAATTTTCATTGTTTTCACATTTTTTCATGTAAAAACTTTTAATTGCTCTTGGCCAATGTGTACAGAATACACCAGTATTATATTTTTGTGTGATATATTCTTCATGCTTTGAACCTAAATCATCACCATCATTTAATGGTTCAAGATCTATTTTTAATTGTTCAATATCTTGATTAATTTCATTTATAATTTCGTGATATGTTTTTCGAATAAAGGTTGAATTTTTTAAATGATTCAATCGGTCAATTAAACCTTTTGAAACAAAACCATTCAAGTTTTTAATGTCTTCTTCACATTCATTCAATACACGTTCAATACAAAATTTAATATTAAATTCACCTATTTGCATTAAATCATTTAAATTAATATTAATCATTTCAATCTCTAAATGAGTAAATTCTGATGCATGTTTATTCGTATTTGAATGCTCACTTCTAAAACTTTTATTAACCGTATAAACATTGCCTAAACCACAACAAATAGCCTCTAATTGAAGTTGAGAAGAAACAGTTAAATAAACAGGTTTTCCAAAATGATCAGAATTCCATTCATATTTACCATTTTTATATTTTAATTGATGTTGATCTGTTAAATCTTTTTCAGTAATTTGAAAAACACCTGCACCTCCTTCACATTCATTATTTGTAATAATATTAGGATCAATATGATGAAATTGAAGTTGATGATAAAAATCATGAACTGCTTTCATTAATTTAGAACGAATTCTAAAAACACTACCAAATACATTTGTTCTTGAACGTAAATGTATATATTGACGTAATGTGTCTAAATTCATTTTTGTTTTAGCAAATGGATAAAATTGATCTACTTTACCAATAACCCTATATTTTTTTAATTTCATTTCATATGTTTGTTTTCCTCCAATACTTTTTACTAATTCACCTTCAGCTTCAATATAAGCACCTACTTTAACTTCTTTTTCAAATAAAATAATAGATTCTTGATCTATGAAATCTGTACTTAAAACCAATTGTAATCCATTTACATTTGATCCATCATTAATAACACAAAATAAAAGTTGATTACTTGAACTTCGAACTGTTCTTACCCAACCATAAACATAACAATTTTTATTTTCATATTCTTTATTAAAACAATTTACAATTGATTTTATTTTCATATTTCTAATTAGTTTTTTGTTTTTAAATTATTTTATAATTAATTTAAAAATAAATTATTAATAATAATTAAATGAATAATCATAAAAGATTAGTATTAAATTTATATCGTTCTAAAATAAAAATATGCCATGAATATGGTTATACATTAGGAAATTATAAATATAATATTAAACCTAATTTTAATTTAGGTAATGCTTTAATAAAATGTAATCAAATAGAAAATGAAGAAAATAAAATTACATATGTAACAAATCATATACGACAATCTTATAAAGATCAAAAATATTTAAAAGATAATTATTTAATTAATTTTTATATAGATGAAGGATTTCGTGTGTTAAGAAAAATTGATGATTTATTATTTTATAGTGATGATTATGATGATTATTTTGAATAATAAAAGTTTTATTTATAAATTTACAAAGTTAATTTTTTTAAACTACATGATGAATAATGATTAGTGTCATATTTTTCGGGTTTAGTTTTAATAAATGTATTTTCATCATTGGCAAATATTATTTTTTTAATTTTTGATTTTTGAATAAAAGTTAAACATTCTTTACATGGGGATGAATTGATGTATTTCCCTGATTTATGATGACGTGCGATATATAACGTCGTTTTCTTACAATAAGCCTCATAAAAGGCACTCTTTTTCTTTCCAATTTTTTCCCTTCTTTCCCACCAACTTCCACAAGTTTCTCAATGCATCAATTTCAGCATGACAAGCATGACAATGATGAATGAAACCATCACTTGAATAATTTCGAGATGAATTTTTACCTTCAGAAACAATTTTACCATTCATAACTGCAATTACACCATGATAATGACGTAAATATTCACCATTAAAATTAGAAGGGTGTGCTTTTTCCAATGCTATATTTAAAAAATTTGAATTCTTATTTGACAACATCTTCGTTTTTTATTATATTTTTTTAATATTTTTATAAAATTCAATTTTTATTATTATTGACTTGGATATCCACTCATTAAATTAGTTAATTTAATATTCATTGTATATCCAAAATTTTTTGTAATTATATCAATATTTACATTTGTTTCATTAATTAATTCTATAATGGATTGATATATATTTCTAATACGTGTTGTTTTTTGTTCATTACTACCTTGTGCACTAGCAATCTCCCAAAAAAACAATTCTACAATATCAAAAGTACTTCGAATATGTGGATAAATTTGTTTTTTAAAATTATATTTTTTAATACGAGCATGAAGTTGAGATTTGAAATGTTTTTCTGAAATAGATTTATTTAATTTTCGTAATCTAAGATCTTCATTTAAACTTCCATCTTGAAGTGGATCATTTTCAATAATTTGGTTATATCTATTACGATAATAAGCACGAAATTCAGCTACTCTTCTATGCATTGTTCTGAATATTGGAACTAAATCAATGGGTAAATTATCACTTAATATGAAAAATTGTGGTATATGAGCACGACAAGCGCCATTATTATTAATACCATTAACATCATTTATATACAATTCTCTTGCTTCAGGATTATTTTGAAAATATTGATGCGCATGTGGATTATGAATAACACCTTTTTCGATTATTCCTGTTTTCCATGAAAAAGAAGTTCCACATGTGACACAAAACATTTGATCACATCCACTAATTTTTGAAATAAATTCTCCACATGAGGGACATGGTTTTGCTTCTTCTTTTATTTTTTTAAATGTTTCAATTTGCTCAGGATCACATTCATGTGATTCTTCATTTTCATTAATTATATAACATTTTTTACATGTTGTCTTATTACATAAAACACATATGAAATTATTATTTAATATTCCACTACATTCTTTATCAGGACACTGATAATTGTAATCAAACATAACTTTTTTTTGTTTTTTTTGATTATCACGTTCTTCATTAATTTGATTATTAATTGGTGTTACTTTTAAAATTTGTTCATCATGAATTTCTGTATTTTTTTTTAGATTTAGTTTATTAATATCATCTATTTTTTTTTGTAAATTTCTAATTTCATTATATATAGGTTCTGTTTCTAAACTATTATTATGTGTATTAATTCTTATTTTTTCTCGATAAAATCTATTTATTTTTTGTTTTTCATCAATTAAATTCTGAATTTTTTTTTTATTTTCAATCTTTATTAAATCTTGAGTAAATCGTTGTTGTTCTATCTGCATTAATTGAACTTCACGATGAATTTTATATTTACCAAATAACCATTCTTTTGAAAAACATTGTAATTGTTTTTCAAATGGTATAATGATTCTACATGACATACAGTGAGGTTCTTTAGATGATTCTAATAAATATTTTTTGTAACAATTAATACATGCATGAAAACCGCATTTTTCTTTAGATTCTAATATTTCATTACACAAATAATGATTATCAATACATTCTTCGCAACAAACGATGCACTCCATATTAAATAGATAAATTTATTGAAAAAAAAAAATCAATTTTTTATAAAAAATAATATTTATAAAAAAGACACTAACTATTATTTATGAAGCAAAAACTAAAAAAAGAGGATATTTCATGTTTATTATATATATTAAATCAAACACTTGATGGTTGTTATTGTACTCAAATCTACGATGGTAATAAAGATAACACACGAAAAGTTGTTTTTAAATTTAGATATAAATCAGAAGTAGAAGTTAAATTTTATTATTTAATGATTGAATCGGGAATTAATATGTATATATTAGATGAATTTCAAAGTGTTCGATCTTCACCATCAAGTTTAGTGTCAAAATTACGAAAATCATTTAAAGAAAAACGTTTATGGCCACTATGTCAATTAAATAACGATAATATTATAGATATTCGATTTTCAAATGAGTATCATTTTATAGTAGAATTATATGATAAAGGTAATTTTATCATAGCAAATGAGAATTATAAAATTATATATTTAATTAGAAATTATGAAAGAAATCAACAAAAAATTGAAATAAATCAAATATATCCATTTGACGCTAAATGTGAAAATTTTGATGAATATAAAGATAATAAAGGATATATTATAAAAAATAATACATTTTCACCTTTTCCAATAGAAGGATCTGATGTTATTGAATTTAACACTTTTAATGAAGCATTAAAAGAGTATTTCAAAAATGAACAAATAATTAAAGAGAAAAAGATTAAGAATAAAACAAAAAATAATAAAAATGATCATAGTAAAAAAAAAGTACATGTTGAGACACAAATAAATAAATTAGAATTAAATGAAAAAAAATTGATGAATAAAGGTGATACATTTATTGAAAATATACACTATTATCAAACTATTATTGATTTTATACAAAATTATATTATATATACGAGAGATTTTAATGAATTAACACATATTTTAAAAGATAAATATCAAAAAGAATTAAAAGTAACACATGAGAATTTATTTATTGATGATTATGAAATTGATTATACTAAATCTGCTTTTGAAAATGTAAAACCAATTTATCAAAAAAAAAAAGTAATGACGAAAAAAAAAGAAAAAGCAATACACATATATGATCAAATAAAAATAAAAAAAGAGAAAAATAAAGAAATTGAAAAAATAGAAATGAAAAGAAAAATACACAAATTCGAAGAATATAATTGGTGTATAATAAATAATTTAATTATAATATGTGGTAAATCTGCCGATGAAAATGAGAAAATATTAAGTCAATGTGATAAAAATGATATATTAATTCATGGTCATTTTGATAAATCACCATGGGCGGTAATTAAGAATCCAGAAAAAAAAGAAATTTCAATAAAAATAATTGATTATGCAGGTCAATTTTTAGTTCATCATAGTTGGAATTGGGTTGAGAATTGTACAAATAAAGCATATTATACTTATCCAGATAAAATATCTAAATCAGCACCAAGTGGCGAATTTATGGGAAAAGGGTCTCGTATGGTACATGAAAAACATATACTTTCAAATGCTGATATGAACTGTGCTTTAACAATATTATTTTCAATAAATGGTGAATTTTGTGGTAATCCAAAAAAAGAAGATATAATAGATTATGCAATGGTAATGTGTTGTCCTTATCAAGTTGCAAATGATTTTATATTTAAAGCAAAAATAAAACCAACCGGAACAAAAAAAGATAAAGGTCGTAAAAAATTAATAGAATCTATTAAATCAAAATTTATGAAATTAAAAATCAATAATGAAATATTAAAATCATATATCAAAAGTATTCCCCAAGATGAATGGGATAAAGTATGTATTCATTATTTTTCTTTGAATTAACAACATAAACATTTTTTTAATTGATCAATAAATGATGTTTTAATATCAATAGATGAAGTTAAAAGATCAATACATATATCAATAATTAATAAAACTTGATCTTTTTTATCAACTTTTAAATAATCAAGTTCAATAGTAATAAGTAGAACATTTTTAATGAAATGAATAGAATCTTCAATTGTTATATTTTTAACGTGTTTAGATAATTCTTTATTATCATTAAATTTTTTATAACTATTTTTCATAAGAACAATTAATGCTGGAATATCATCGGTATTAATCATTTTATCTTTGTATATTTCTAAAATAGAATCATTTAAATCATCAAATAATGAAGGAACTAATTCAGACACTTGTTGTATAAATAATAATTGTTTATCTTCTAATTTCAGATCAACTTTTATTTTTTCAAGTTGTTCTTCACTTAAAAATAAATCAACTATCATATTTAACATCGTTGAATTTTTTTTTTCATCTTCAATAGTTAAGTCAATATCAGATAATTGAACAGATTCTTCTATATTTTTTTCAGGTTTAGAATTTGATTCAGATGAATCATTTTTACTCATTTATAAATGGTATAAACAAAAAAAAATTTATATTTAATCGCGATGCATTTTATCAAATAAATTATTTAATTGTTTTGGCACATCACTTGATGAAGTAATAAATAAAGAAGGAATTAACGCGTGAGTAAATGCTTTACATGAACATCCTATAAAGTATAACCCAAGACTTGTACTAATAAAAAAATGTTGCATATAAGTCATTTTATTTTCTTCTGGATGTTCAAAAAATATATTATATATGAGAGACATTATTATTTAATGTATAAAATTAAATTTAATTTCGAGAATTTTAAATAAATTAAATTTCTATATATGTTTAATCATAAATCCACCATGATTTTTTTCTTCATAATGAATATCATAACCTAACTTTCGATAATAATTACGAGTACCAATACCCGCAATAACCATCATTCCATCACATTTAAAACATTTGGCTAAAATTTCCGCTTCTTTCATAAGTTGCTTTCCAAATCCAAGATGTTGTGATGATTTATGATTATCTTTTGAATAAGTATCATTCACTTTACCATAAACATGAAGTTCTCTAATTTTTGCTTTATTTTGATAAATTGATGAAAAACAATTTTCATAATTTTTTTGATTAAATCGTAAGCGTAGAAAACTATAAATTTTATTTTCATTACCACAACCATAATAACTATAATGAATACCAATTAATCCTAATAAGAAAGATATAATTTGATAAAAAAAATATTTAAAACAAAATTTACAACTACACGATTTATGACTCAAAAATATATCATGACCATCACTCCCTTTATAATCACATCTTATTAATTTTGCTTGATGGATATAAGTAGTATCACTTTTTACCTCATTCCATCGAATTTCTTTTGATTTAAAATTATTTTTATTCATTTCAGCATCTAACATTTGACGTAAATTAGTATATTTATTACCACCTTCAATATAATTACCAGGAAAATCACGTTGAATTCGATTAATACGAATCCAAGGGGGTGTAGATTGAAGTACCCAAATAAGCATATTAAAAAATTCTTCAAAATGAGTTTCTGCATAAGGAACATATTTACCAGAATCATACCATTCTTTAATTTTTGTAAATTCTAATACATTACATGGATAAATTTTCCATTGATCTGCCTGATAATCAGGATCAAAAATAATTTTATGAAACATATCATAATCTTTTTTTATATTTGAATCAGGTAAATCAGGCATTAAATGTATATCAACTTTAAAACAATTGTCTTTTAATAATTTAATTGCTCGAATAATTTGTTTTTGATTACATTGACGATTTAATTTATCTAATAATTGATCATCTGTATGTTGAATACCAATTTGAACACGTGTTACACCATATCTACGTAAATTACGCATTTGATGCTTAGATATTTTATCAGGTCGTGTTTCAATCGTAACACCAATAATATGACATAAAGCATTTTCATTTTTAATAATTTCTTCTTCAAGACTACCACATAAAGATAAATTCATTTGATTTGAAAATACATTATTTGCAGCATAATAAAGTTGAGTCATGAAATGTTCACTTATTTTGGGATCATAACAATCAAATGTACCACCTAAAATTATACATTCTACCTTATCAATATTATGACCATTTATGAAATAAGATAATGCTCGATCATAAAATTGTTTATAACCATCAAAATCATTTTGGGCTCCGCGCATAACTGTTGGCTCTCCATGATAATAACTTCTACTATAACGAGGATCATTTGGACAATAATGACAATCATATGCACATGAAAAATTATCAGGTGGCATAATTACTGAAATAACTAATACACCCGATTCAGAACGCATCGCTTTTGAAATTAAATGTTTTTCAAGTGTGATATTAGGAGTAATTTGTTTTTTATATTTATATAATCGATATAAATAATATAATTGCGATTTTTTTGGAACCATTTTATATTTTCTTTTTAATGTAGTCATCATTTCTCTATATATTTTTAAATTTTCTTTTTCATCTTCTTTAAATTCAATGGTTAATAAATCTTTTGTAAAATTTTCTAATTTTTCTCTATCACAATCAGGAATAATAGAATTTTTTCTAATTTGAAGTGAATAATCACTCACGATTTCTTCTAAATCAATAACTTTATTTTGATCTTCAGAACATATTTTTGCTTTTTGAAAACCTATCATTTAATTAATTTTAGTATACACATAAACATATCATATAGATTTTAAGTATATTATTTTTAAACAATAGTATATATAAATGAATAAAAATAATATATTTATATGATATTTTATATATATAATATTTTTTATATAATAATATGTTTAATACATTTTTATTTATTCAATTTTAATGTATTTATAGTGCATGTGAATTATTATATTGATTATATGTTAATGAATATATGTATGAATATAAATAAACTTTATTTTTATTATCATTTAATTGAAGAAATAAATAAACGCAAATTTTTTAATAGATTTCAATTCATAAAATATAATATTATAACTAAATTTTTATGTTATAATATAAAAAAAAAATAATTATAAAAATTTTATTCACATATATTAGAGATGTTATTTAAAACATTATTTACTGATCATTTTAAGAATCATCGTTTATTATTAATTATATATATTATTATTTTAATGTCTATTTATCCGTTAGAATCAGTATTATTATCGAAATTATTTAGTAAATTATTTGAAACTGTAAATAATAGTAAAAAATTACCAAATTTTAATAATATATATCAAAATATTATAAAACAAAATGCTTCTGGTTTAATCATTATGATATCATTTGTATATATTTTACTATATTTTATATTTTTAATAAAAAATTATTTTGAATCAATTATTAATCCAGATTATCAACGTTATTTGCGTACTACCTTTTTTAATAAAGTCATTCATAAATATTCAACCCAATATAAAGATATTAAAATAGGTGAAGTATTATCTAAAATTGTTGAATTAAATTATGCTGTTATGTTTTTATTTTCTAATATTGTAGAACATTTTTTACAAACAACATCAGGTTTAATTGTAATATCTTTTTATTTTTTAAGTTTAAATAAGGATATAGGATTAATTTATATATGTAGTATATTATTAATAATTTTTATATATATGTTACAGTTTAATAATTATTTTAATAATTCAGTAAAAAAGATGAATATAATTTATAATAATAATGAAGTAATTAATGATAAATTTAATAATTTAATGAATATTTATTTAAATAACGAAGAAAAAAAAGAAATAAAAAATTTTTATAAAACGGAAACAAAATTAAGAGATACATTTAAAAAAAATATTATTATTGAAAAACAAGCCATGAGTTCATGTGATTTTGTAATTTTATTTTCAACTATATCGATAATAATTATTTCATATTATTATTTAAGAATAAATAAAATAAGTTCAACAAGTTTTGTAAGTATTGTTATTAGTGTGAGTGCTTCAATGATTTATTTATATCGATTAAATAGACAAATGTCGGATACTATCTATTATTATAGTATTATTATGTCAAATAAAAATTTCTTAACTGATTTATTTATTTCTAATAAAAATAAAAAAAAAAAAGTAAATTTAAACAAAGGTAAAATAGAATTCAAAAATGTATTTTTTAAATACGATGATAAAAAAGATTCAAAATATATATTAAAAAATTTTAATTATGTGATTCAACCTAAATCAAAAATTGCACTTTTAGGTCAATCTGGAAGTGGTAAATCTACAATCATGAAGTTACTTATTCATC
>Ga0209533_1004793_pt1 | contig 11649 bp, 7 predicted proteins | sample COG_04_FD_184748 | JGI IMG/M metagenome (GOLD analysis project Ga0209533, IMG submission 184748) | Pelagic Microbial community sample from North Sea - COGITO 998_met_04 (SPAdes) (version 2) | ecosystem: Environmental > Aquatic > Marine > Neritic zone/Coastal water | place: Helgoland, sampling... | reverse complement strand
TCAACCAGCTTGCCACGGTTCCTTCTTCCATGGTATCGCTTAGTCGGGGCATATTAACTATGATTGCCATAACTTATAATTTATGTTGTAAAAATGGATAATCTTCTTGTTCGTATACGACATCGTACATGACACTTTTATCTGGATATGGAGATTCGTCAGCGAATTTCTCACATTCAGCAACCAATTCTTTCACACGCTTATCAATCACTTTAATATCGTCTTCAGTAGCATATTCCTCACGAAGAATCACATCTAAGACTTGAGTAATCGGATCAATTTTTTTGTATTCTTTAACCTCGTCTTTGGTTCTGTAGTGTTGTGCATCACTCATCGAATGTCCTCTGTAACGGTAAGTTTTCATTTCTAAGAATGTTGGACCGTCACCTCTTCTGGCACGTTGAATGGCTTCGTCAAAAGCTTCTGCGACTTTGATAGGGTTCATTCCATCTACAGGTCCACAGGGCATTTCATACCCCAAACCTAATTTCCAAATATCAGAATGGTTGGCGGTTCTGTCTACAGAAGTTCCCATCGCATAGCCATTGTTTTCACAAACAAAAACGACTGGAAGTTTCCATAGCATAGCCATGTTAAATGTTTCGTGTAACGAGCCTTGACGGGCTGCACCATCGCCAAAATAGCAAAGGGTTACGGCACCCGTTTCGTGGTATTTATCTCCAAACGCCATTCCAGCGCCCAAAGGTATTTGTCCACCAACGATTCCATGACCGCCATAAAAACCTTTTTCTTTAGAAAAAATATGCATCGAACCTCCCAATCCTTGAGACGTTCCAGTGGCTTTTCCAAAAAGTTCTGCCATGACACGACGTGGATCAACGCCCATCCCAATGGGTTGCACGTGATTTCGATAGGCAGTTATCATTTTGTCTTTGGATAAATCCATCGCATGTAAAGCGCCTGCAAGTACGGCTTCTTGACCGTTGTACAAGTGGAGAAATCCTCTTACTTTTTGTTGAATGTACACAGCTGCAAGTTTGTCTTCAAACTTTCGCCATAGCATCATATTTTCATACCAATCAAGGTAGACTTCTTTAGTTATCTTCTGCATGCGTTAACAGTAATTGTTTTTATTGTAAACACAAAAGTAATACTTTGATTGATAACCTAAAAAGAGTAGGAGTTAATTTTTTAAAAAAACGTTATAGTACGGTTTTGTCAAAGATCCATGGAAGGATATTTTCGACGGAATTTGAGACGGCTATTTGCCCAGAAGTCCCCATAAAGTAGAGCTCCATAGGGGCGTTTTGTTTCACTTCATACTCTGATAGCGCCTGTCTGCAGGCACCACAAGGAGGAATGGGTTTGGTGGTTGGATTGATGGTAGATCCCGCCACAATTGCCATGCGAATTATTTTTTGATTTGGGAATTCAGCCCCTGCATAATATACTGCGGTGCGTTCTGCACACAATCCAGAAGGGTAGGAGGCATTTTCTTGGTTGTTTCCAGAAATAATTTCTCCATTTTCCAATTCTAAAGCGGCACCCACTAAAAATTTAGAATAGGGTGCATAGGCTTTTTTTCGTGCTTCTGCTGCTTTTTGTATTAAGTTTTGAATCGGTGTGTCAAATTCTTCAATTGCATCATACACATCAAAAGAGGTTTCAATTTTTACTTTTTTCATAATTCGTATAGACAAAAAAACTATTGCAATGTGCAATAGTTTTTATTAGTATTTTATCAAAGCGATCGCTTAGTATTCGCTGTATTCGCCATCTCCTATATTAAAAGATAAAGAAAAACGCAAGGTGTTTTCTAAAGGACTTTGTACTTTGGAAGCTGAGAATAAATACGACAAGTCAATATTGATCGTTGTGTATTTGAAACCGGCACCCATGGCGAAAAATTTACGGGCGCCTTTGAATTCATTTTCATTAAAATAACCGAGTCTTAGAGCAAATGAATCTTGGTATAAGTATTCTGCTCCTAAGGCCCAAGTGAACTCATCGAGCTCTTCGCTGAACCCGCCAGGGGCATCGTTGAACGATTGAAATACACCTGCCATAAAACCAACTTCTGGATCTTGTCCTTCGATAATTACTTCAGTTTCGCTAATTAACGTGTCATCTGCAGCTTCGTAAGTTCCATTTCCATTTAGGTCGTTAAAAACAGTTTCTGTCCCAAGAATTGGAGGAGTTGGCACCAATAGTTTAGTAACTTCAGCGGTGACATTGACCCTGTTGTATTGGTCAAAAATAAAGTCAAATCCACCACCCAATCTTAAATTGGTTGGTAAGAAATTTTCTCTCCCACCTTCGTCATATTTAATTTTTGGACCTAAATTTTGAATGGCAAAACCACCTCTCCAACGGCCGTTAAAACTGTCGTAGGCTTCCTCTTCACTTTGGTAATAGCCTGTGATGTCCACTCCAAACGAACCTGCTGCTTTGGCATTGACGTCGATTGCTTGAATTTTTAAATCTGAACGGAGGTAACGCAAGGCCACTCCCATGGAAAACTCATCTGAAAGTCTTAAAGAGTAAGAGGCATCAAAGGTCAATTCATTGGGTTTTTCAATTAAAGCTTGTGAGAATTCATCTGCTCTTAATTCAATTTCTCCAAGAGAAAAATACTTCAGGCTGACGGCAAAGGCACTCCGTTCGTTAAGCCTGTTAAAATAAGTGACATTTCCTAAAAAGATGTCATTGACTAATTTGCTCAAATAAGGGGTGTAACTAACTCCAAACCCTGATTTTGCTTCTGAAAAGGCATATTTTGAAGAATTCCACTGCTGAGAATAGGTATCTACCGAGGTTGCGACTCCCATGTCTCCCATACCTGCGGCACGTGCATCAGAAGCAATAAGAATAAACGGGACTCCCGTGGTAATCACTCTTGAGTCTGGACTGGGTGTGATGATAGTTGTTGTTTGAGCCGCTGCTTTGGTCGCAAATAGGGCGATTAAAAATAGCACACAAATGGATGTTATTTTTTGGTTTTTTTGAGTTGGAATCATTTTAAATCTTAGTGTTATGAATTAACAAATATAATGTAATATTAAAGGATTACAAGTTTTTCAATTTTTTCTGCTTGCATTCCTGTGCTGGACGAACGTACTTTTAATTTATAGACATAAACGCCTTTGCCGATTTTGCCGCCAAAATCATCGGTGCCATCCCAAGTGATATCTCGAGAGACAGAACTCGTTGTTTTCGAGCCGGCATTGGTTTGTCCATTAATCGTTTTTATCAATTTCCCAGAAACGGTGAATATCTGAATAGAAACGTCTAAAACATCGGAACTATTGTGGTTGAACCAAAATTCTGTGTAATTCACAAACGGATTGGGGTAATTCAACACATTGGTAAGCTCCAAACTAACGTCTTTATCAAAGACCACAAATTGAATGTCTTGCGTAGAAGCATTGTTATACACATCCCATGCTTTTAGGGTTAAAGTATGTAAGCCAGGGCTTAAATCTCTCAGTGGATAACTCAAAGAACCTCTTTTGTAATCATCGATGGCTGCGACATAATAGTCGTTTAATTTGTAAACATTGGTTTCATCACCATCTAAAATACCGGTAATATCATGTCCAATCCCACTGGCGGTGTTGATGCCGTTTTCGTCGTATAAATTTGCTAAAAGCGTCGGCTCTTCATTGGTGATGCCCCCGGAAACAAAATTTTCATCGTTCATATATAGATTGATGTTCGGTCCTATATTGTCTTCTGGGGCATTGAGATTGACGCCTCCAATTCTAATATCATAATTATACCCTCGGTTGTCCGATAACGGAGCCTCGGATTTAGAATACAAGCTTATTTTTCCGTTTCCTTCCGTGACTGTAATGTCTCTGGGGACAATAAATTCAAACGAAAATTGCCCATTGGTCACACTTGCTTGTCCTCTAAAAATCACTTCTCCTAAAGCATCAAAGTCCATTAAGATGAGATCGCCTGCTGTATCTGTTGTCCCGTCGTTTCCAAGGGTAGAGCGTTGAAGGTCTTTGTCATAGATGGTTGCGGTTAACACCCCGTTGTAATTGTTTAAAATAGTTCCTTGTGCATCGGTGATATTTCCTTCGATTTTGGCAGGCCCCAAAGCTTTTAGAACTTGAGTATTGGTGTTGACATCTTCGTCATTTATTTTTGTAACTCTGATATCTGGTTTTGCAATCGGGAGTTTGATGGCAGGATCTCCAATATTAAAAACCAATCGTCGTTGTGATTGGTTGGAAATCGCAGGATCGTTTTTAGTGCGCCTGAGTGCTTCACCAATACTCATTGTTTCGTCACTTCCGTATGAAAATAAATATTGACTTAAGGTTTCATTAAAAGCGGTGCCGACATGTACATAGATTTTTCGAGTGGTGGTGATCAAGTTAATAGCGCCTCCTTTTTTATTCCAAAATAAATACTCACCAGCTGTCTTTCTAAAGGGATTGTCAAATTTGGTGTATTCACAAGTGACGGTTACGAAGCAGTTAAGCTTGCAAGGATTGTTCAGCTCTTGCGCATTGATTTTATCAAAAATGCGTTCTCTGGCCAATCCATCTTCGCCACCATGCCCAAAATAATTAACCACAATCGCTCCGACTTCTAGCGCATCAAAAATAGCTTTATTCACCAAGCTATACCGTGCACCCCCAGATGAGGTTTCTTGAACGTAGGAATCTGCATGAATTTTTTTGACATTTAAAAAGGGTTTTGCGGCTTTGACATCCTCAGCAATGTCTTCGGTTGTGGATTGAATGATCTCGTCCGATTCCTTATCTACATCATCTGAGATGAGTAGGAAATTATTCCGCCAACTTCCATAGGTTTCGGGCATATAATAGGATTCTACCTTGTCCACCATTTCTTTGGCTCGTTGGGAGTTTTCCGCCAAAATCCGTCCAACCGCAATGTCTAACTTATTGTTATTGGACATGGTGCCTTCATTGGAATCCATCATCCCAAAATAGTCGTCAGATATGAAAGAATTTATCAAACTAAAACTTTCTGTGGAATACCAAGATGGAACAATGTTGGTGTTGTTGGAAACGCGGTCTTTATAGTCAAAAGAGGCATCGCCAAATAAACATAAATATTTTAGTTTTTTGGAAGGCGTACTGGCATTGTCATACACATATTTTACAAAATTTCGAATGCCGCCAATATCTTGCATCCCCGAACTGAATTCTTGATAAATGGATTCTAAAGTATAGACTTTGACGTTCAAATTGTGTTGCGTCCGATTGATTTGCGACAGGCGTTCTGCTTGCGCACGTAAATAATTGGGTGCGACGATTAGATAGTCAACGTCTTTAAACTCCCCTTGAGCGTCCAAAAACACCGTCCCTTTGATATCTTGATTTGGCACATTGGTGGTGTTGGTTTTTCTTGGGACATAAAAATCAGGCCCCACCGCTTGGTAGGTTTTTAAGGTTCCCAAACTTGTTTTGAAACTAAATTCAGATGCAGCGTCTGTATTGTTGTAAAATTGAATTTGATACGGATTGCTGATGTCCCAAACTTGAGAAATGGAAGCGGCATTTGAAATCTCAAACTGACCAATACCAGATTGGGTGGAGCTGCCATTGTGTTTAAATTCAAATTGAGTTCCGAGGCTCGTTAAAGCACACTCAGCTTCTATGGAAATATAATCTAAATAGGCGGTCGCAGACGGATTCCCATTGTTGTTGTAAGATAATTCTACGCTGATTGTTTCTGAGGCACTTGAAGCTGACCCACTGAAGAAACCTGACCTTGCGAGAATGTTATTGTCAATTGCTGGATATGTGAAATTACTCATATTAGATCCATTCACGTTGAGCTGCATCGAAGTGTCCGATTCGGAAACGGCAGCAGTATAAACCCTTAATGCAACAGGGCTGCTTGTGATTAAATTTGGAAAATCGAAACTAAACGCTCTCACGTTTTCCACATAGAAACGATGGCCAAACCAACGCCTTCCCATTTTGGCAATATTATAAGTGTCAGATTCTACAAATTTATAGTTGTGAAAACTGTTATACGTCACATCTGCGTCGCCACTGGGTTCTGATGCCGCGGACATTCTGGTGCCATTTCCAAGGCTGATATTTACATAATAATAACTCTTATCACTATAAGGGTTGATGTGTGAATTGTGATCGTAATTGTATTTTTTAGGACCAATGGCATACATCAAAATATAGTCACTGTCATTAAATACGCCATCTTCTTCGCCAATCACTTGAATGGTGTTTTCAATCAAATCATTCGAAACGGTATCTGAATTCAATAAAGGAAGCGATTTCCCTCCATGACCATAAATCTTAATATTTTTAGGATTTAAGTTATTAGTGTTGATTCCTAAGCTGTTCAAAAAGTTTCTACTGAGTTTATGAACTCCCGTAGTATCAACGGCAAATCGGTACCAATCGCCTGACTTTAAATTAGAACTAATAAGAGATGCTGAACTAGAAGCCCTTCTGTTTTGCGCGTTCATTCGATATGAAATCGAAAATCGTATTATTTTTTTAAGAATTCCATTTTCATAAAAAATAGGTGAAATTTCCACATGACCTTTAGAGGAATCTCTATAAACGGCATTTGTAACTTTTAAAGAGGGCGCATTTGGAATGGAGGATAGCGGCAGTTGTTTCAAATCCGATTTGGAAATTTCAATACTTTCAACAGATTCAAGTTCCGCCGAACGTTCTTCCAAACGTCCGTTCAAATTCCATTGTGCTGAAAAAGTAAGTCCATTTTTTCGAGAAAAGCTGTAGTTTTTTGAATCAAAAGAAGGGAGTTCAATAGAACTGTTGTTAGTGCTTAAATTGGTTGTTCCATCCCAGTTAATATCAAAACTTTGAGTTTGAGAGGTTCCAAAATAAAAACAACATAAGGCTACAAAAGGCAACAATCTTTTCATGTATCTTTGTTTATTGATTTTTAAGGGTCACATGGTACATCCATATCGTCATTTTCCTGAGTATCAAGTTTTGGTTATGGATGGTTCATAGTAAAGAAACGCAATGTTTTGGTCATTAGTATCGATAAATAAAAGCTAATTTCAAAATTACAATAATAAATCAGAAAATTCAGCGTTTTTAATCAAAGTAATAGAAATAATAAAACATAAAAATAGAATAAATCCCTCTGCTTTTTTATTGCATAATAATCTATAATTACTATATTGCGGGACTTAATTCAATTGCGTTTTACCAATTATAAGTTGAATATGAAAAACATGATAACAATACGAATATTACTTCTAGTAGCATTGTCCACATCTTTAGTAGGATGTAGCAAATCATCAAAATCTGGAAACACCTCGAGGGCTACAGGTTGGAAAATAAACGCCAAAGAAGGTGGTTTCCAATACAATACAAACTTCAAAGAACAAGAAACAGCGCCAGGCTTGGTTTTTGTGGAAGGGGGAACCTTCACCATGGGAAAAGTGCAAGACGATGTCATGCACGACTGGAACAATTCTCCGAACCAACAGCATGTTCAGTCCTTTTACATGGATGAGACCGAAGTTACAAACATGATGTATCTTCAGTACTTAGACTGGATCAAGCGTGTATATCCACCAGACAATCCAGATTACAGATCAATTTATAACGGAGCCGTGCCAGATACACTCGTATGGAGAAACCGTTTGGGTTACAGTGAAGTGATGGTCGAAAATTACCTTCGCCATCCTGCTTACAGAAACTATCCAGTGGTTGGAGTTAGTTGGATGCAAGCCGTTGAATTTGCAAACTGGAGATCCGATAGAGTTGCAGAAATGGGCCTACAAGAAGAAGGCTATCTTAAAAGAGATTCCAATATTCTAGATACCTCTGCAGAGAGTAATTTCAATATAGATACTTACGTAAATGCTCCAACAAGTACGTTTGGAGGGAACGAAGAAGTTCTTAAAGGTGGAAAACGAAAGATTAAAACCGATGAAGAGGGCAATGAAATAAATGTTTATGCCACTCGTGAAACAGGTGCTATCCCCTTAAAATACCGTCTCCCAACAGAAGCGGAATGGGAATATGCAGCATTGGGACTTACAGAACTTAGAAGTTACAACGTTTACAGAGGTCGAAAAAAATATCCTTGGGATGGTCAATACTCTCGATCAGGAGATCGTAAAACAAGAGGTGATCAATTGGCAAACTTCAAACAAGGAAAAGGAGATTACGGTGGAATTGCTGGATGGTCTGATGATGGTGCCGATATTACAAACGAAGTGATGTCATACGAACCCAATAATTTTGGAATCTATGATATGGCGGGGAACGTTGCTGAATGGGTTGCGGATGTATACAGACCGATCGTTGATGATGAGTTTAGTGATTTCGGATACTACAGAGGTAATGTCTATACCAAAAATGCCATCGGAGAAGATGGTGGAGTTTCAGTGATCGGAATTGACGACATTGAATATGACACCCTTTCAAATGGAAAAGTAATTGCCACAGGGCTTCCAGGTCAAATCAGTCAAGTACCGGTGGACGAAAATGAAACCTACTTACGTACTAACTTTGACGAAAGTAACAATATTAACTACCGAGATGGTGACGTGAAATCTTCACGATTCTTTGATGATTTTGAAGAAGATGATTCTGATAATGCTGCCATCACGCGTAAAATGTACAACTCTCCAAACCACAAGGTATCTGCAAATGATTCAGGACTGGACAGGCAATACGACAAGTCAGATGTGAGAACATCACTTATCAATGACGAAGTAAGAGTCTATAAAGGGGGATCATGGAAAGATAGAGAATACTGGCTCGATCCAGCTCAAAGACGTTATTACCCAGAAGATATGGCAACAGACTATATCGGTTTTAGATGTGCAATGTCTAGAGTAGGGTCTAAATCACTTTCAAAAAAGAAACGAAAAAATTAATTTTTTTTACCTTTCATAATTTTAAGTCCTATCAATTTTAATTGTTAGGACTTTTTTTTATATTTTTAGGATATGGAATTAAACCAAATTCATCACTTATTTTTGAAGAGCTCCGGCACTTCTACCGATACACGTAATATCAAACAGGACTCTCTATTTTTTGCCTTAAAAGGCGCGAATTTTAATGGGAATACATTTGCGCATCAAGCCCTCAAAAGCGGCGCGAGCTATGCCGTGATTGATGAGGTTGTGCATCCCGCAGACCAGCGTTTTATTTTGGTCGATGACGTCTTAGAAACCCTCCAAGCATTGGCCCGTTTTCATAGAGAACAGCTCGGGTTGCCCATTATAGCACTGACAGGAAGCAACGGAAAAACCACCACTAAAGAGTTGATTCATGCCGTATTGAAACCACACTTCAAAACCGTGGCGACCGTTGGCAATCTCAACAACCATATAGGTGTGCCTTTAACGCTTTTAAGCATGACGGCTGACACTGAAATTGGCATTGTAGAAATGGGGGCTAACCATGCAAAAGAAATTGCCATGCTTTGCGAAATTGCCCATCCAAACATGGGTTATATCACCAACTTTGGCAAAGCCCATTTAGAAGGTTTTGGATCGGAAGAAGGCGTCGTAAAAGCCAAAAGCGAATTGTATGATTATCTGAAAATCAACTCAGGATTGATCATTCTAAATTCTGAAGATGCAAAACAAGTCGCGCAAGTTGGGACTTACGATAATGTTCATGCCTTTTCTCAATCTCTGGAAACGTCTCTAAATGTGAAGCTTACGGCGACACAACCCCTTTTGAATGTCGTACTAAAAAACACAACCATTAAAACCAACCTTGTTGGGGCTTATAATTTCTGCAATGTAGCAGCGGCTTTGACTATTGGAATGTATTTCAAGTTATCACCCTTACAGCTAAAAAATGGAATTGAAGCTTACATCCCAGCGAATAATCGATCTCAAGTCATTCAGCAAAATTCCAATGAAATTTTATTAGACGCCTACAATGCCAATCCGAGCAGTATGGACGTTGCGTTGGAAAACTTTAAAGGCATCCAAAATCAACACAAACTCGCCATTTTAGGCGATATGTTTGAGTTGGGAACGACCACTGCTAAAGAACATTTAGCAGTCGTAAACCAAGCAATTTTAACCAAGAATTGTAGTTTTTACTTTGTGGGAACTCACTTCTTTCAACAAAAATCAGTGCATCCAAAACTTCTATTTTTTGAAACCTTTCAAGACCTTCAAATACATTTAGAGAAAACAACCATTTCAAATACGAGCATCTTAATAAAAGGATCTCGTGGAATGGAATTGGAGCGGGTATTGGGGTTAATTTGAAAGAGGCTGTCTAAAAGTAGCAAATCTGTTATTCTGAACCTGCCTGCCGGTAGGCAGGTTTATTTCAGAATCAGAAACGAGTTCAGATTGACAAAGCATAGTTTTTTGAGACAGCCTTTTATTTTGTGGGTCATACTGGATTCGAACCAGTGACTTCTACCCTGTCAAGGTAACACTCTGAACCAACTGAGTTAATGACCCTTTTTGTAATAGAACGTAAAAATACTAATATCTTTTAATTATGTATCTTTATTTTTTAAATTAAAATTAACTAATATTTAGAACCTTGATACTTTTAGCCAATCAAACTTTTCCCAACTATATTATTAAATTCATGTCCGATGAATGGATCGTCAATAATTGCACTGTGTTAGTGGTTGTTATTTTCATCTTAGGACTGGGTCGTTTTTTGTCGCGACAACAGAACGTGAATGTCACTTACCTCATGGGAGGTATTATGTTTTTCACATCGGTGGTGACTCCTTTACGGACGGTTTTTAATGGACACTGGAACGTGATTACCGATTTGCCATTACATCTTTGCGGAATCTCAGGGTTGATCTGTTCGTTCCTTCCTTTTTTAAAACGCAAACAAGCCTTGTTTGATTTTGTGTTTTATACCGGAGTTATTGGGGGCATCATGTCCGTACTCACCCCTCAAATGAATGGGTTTGACGGCAGTGATTTTGCGTATATGGAATATTATTTAAGACATGTAGTAATCTTTTTATTGCCCCTGTATATGCTCCAGAATTTAAGCATCAAACTCTCAAAATACTCAGTCCTCACTTCCTTCGGTATTCTGAATGTGTTATTGCTCTTCATCATGCCTCTAAACTTTTATTTAGGTTCCAATTATATGTATTTGGCAGAACCACCGCAAGCCGAAAATCCGTTAATCATTGGCGCATGGCCCTATTATTTATTGTGGTTTGAGTTATTCGTTATTATATTAATGGCTATTTTTTATGGGCTTTCGACATTAAAATTTAATCTAAAAAAAATAACTAAATAATCTTTAGAGAAGACTTTAGTATCTTAGCTTATAAAATGAATTAACACCAAATCCCATGAAACTCAAAATCCTACTGTTAGCCACTCTCATTCTTCAATCGTGTACTTCAAATGAGCACGAAGAAGTACAACCTCAAGAAATTCGTGATATTGTTGAGTTTCTAGCCTCCGACGAACTCAAGGGGCGTGAAACCGCCACTGAAGGAGAATTGCTATCCGCTCAATTTATCGAATCAAAATTTATAGAAGCTGGCATCAAACCCTATTTCGAAACTTATTTCGATACATTTGAATCCAAAGGTTTCAAGGGCATGAATGTTGTTGGGTATATCGAAGGCAATGATCCTAAATTAAAAGACGAAGTAGTATTGTTAGGCGCACATTACGATCATATAGGTTATGGAGAAACAGTGGAAAACGATTCCATTGCCAATGGTGCC
>Ga0209533_1004792_pt1 | contig 11654 bp, 4 predicted proteins | sample COG_04_FD_184748 | JGI IMG/M metagenome (GOLD analysis project Ga0209533, IMG submission 184748) | Pelagic Microbial community sample from North Sea - COGITO 998_met_04 (SPAdes) (version 2) | ecosystem: Environmental > Aquatic > Marine > Neritic zone/Coastal water | place: Helgoland, sampling... | reverse complement strand
AAACGGCGAATGTAAAAATTGTGGCAAAATGTTTACTCGTCGGACATTGAAGAAATATGAAGGGAGTTGCGGAAGATGTTTCAGCTCCATAAACGGTATAACCAAGAAAAATATACCAAGAATTATCAAAGAAGCTGTCTGGACGACATATATAGGTAATAAACTGATTGGTAGTTGCTATATATGTAGTAAAGAAATTTCCGCGTTATCATTTCATGCAGGTCATATTGAATCAGAGTATGGTGGAGGTGAGATAACAGTTAAAAATCTGAGACCCACGTGTAGAAGTTGTAATTCAAAAGTTGGCGTATTCAACATGGATGACATAAAAAATGCTCTAGGTCATCAGAATAGGAGACATACCATCGGTCATACACCTGACCCCATTATAGAACGCGAAGAAGGCGAAGAACGCGAAGAAGGCGAAATATCTGACAGCGACGATTATACCGACGAAGTTGCAGAGGAAGCAGAAGAAGTAAAAACAGATTATGTTTTTGTATTTGGAGAAGAAGGAGAAGAAGGAGAAGAAGATATGTACAGAGAGATCAGAAGACAAAGAAAAAGGAGTTGGATAAATAAATTATTTAGTTTTGATTTTTTAGGTAGTCAATCACATTCGCCCAAGGAGAGGAAACCTAATGCTATTCAGCGATACAAAGAGAAAGCGCTTAGTGATAAAAGAGAAAGGACAAGACTAAAAACAGTTAGACGAAATATACAAAAGGAAAAGGACAAAGAAGCTAGAGATAAGGCCCTGAAATTGCGTTTAGATGCATTTAGAGTCGAAGCGGAGAATAAATTATCTCACAAAATCGAAGCTATTCGCGAAAAGACCGAGCATAAAATAAGCAAGCACGAGAGAAGAATACAATGGAGATCAAAAATGTATAATATGTTTTGTAATTAAATTCAATCATACCATGGGTGGGGATTCACCAAAAAATAATTTTGTAATATATTACGACATTATTTTGAAACAAACAACAATTGATTTATTCATTATCATGCCTGTCGTCAAAAAGTCCAAAAAGAAATCCACCGAAGATAAAAAAAATGTAAAGGGATACACACATCTGAGACTTAGTGAACAGATTCTACATCGCCCAGATACATACATTGGAAGTGTAGAAAATGTTCCTGTGTCAGACTGTTGGGTTCTGGGTAATGAACAGAAGGCTTTCGAACAGAGAACTGTGAATATCAACGAAGGTATTATTCATCTATTCAATGAAATACTCTCGAATGCCATTGATAATGTATCACGTAGTAGGGCGAATAAGGTCCCGACTAAGTATATCAAAGTGGAATTCAATGAGGATACACAAGAACTTAGTGTCAAGAATGATGGGATTGAGATTGGTCTTGAGGATCATATCGACAAGAATGGAAATAAGATACCTCTTCCTCAATTAATTTTCGGAAATCTGTTGACTTCTAACAATTACGACGATAGCGAAGAGGAACGTAAGACAGGTGGTAGAAACGGATACGGAAGTAAACTAACAAATATCTTTTCGACTAAGTTCAAAGTTGAAATCTTCAACAGTAGTGCAGGTCAGGTTTATGTTCAAGAATGGAACAAGAACATGTCCTCTATGAAGAAAGAGAGACGAAGGGCGAAGGAAAAGGGGATGGGTTATACAAAGATCTCTTGGATCCCCGATTTTGCCAGGTTCAAACTAGAGAAATATTCACGTGATCACATTGACATACTCAGAAAGAAAGTAGCAGATGCTTCTATGATCACGGGTATCACATGTTATTTCAACAAAGATAAGTATAACTTTAAGAAAATCTCCCAATATGCTATGTATTATCATCCAGGTAAGGATATGTCGTCTATTATTAATGTATCTTACAAAGACACAGATATTGCTATTGTATTCAAACCAAGTCGAGGTTTCACGCAGATATCCTTTGTAAATGGGATCAATACACAGAGAGGAGGAGCTCATATTGACAAGATTTGTGAGCTCCTTTTTCGCCCTATTGTCGAAAATGTCAATAAGAAAGAGAAGAAGATATCTCTGAATGATGTTAAGAAACACTTTGCATTATATGTCAATACATGGGTAGATAAGCCTCAGTTTTCATCTCAGACTAAGGAGTATCTTACACGCCCTGTACCTGTTATCGAGATTGCCAATACTATCAAGAAGAAGGTTTTGAAATGTGGAGTATTAAGTGCCATTAAGAACATTCTGGAGAGAAAGGAACTGAAGGCCATCTCTTCAGAAGATAGGAAGAAGATGAAGAGGAAGAAGCGTTCTGTGAATATTGATGATGCTAATAAAGCCGGTAGTAGTAAATCGAGAGATTGTCTCTTGGTTATCACAGAGGGAAAATCAGCTAAGACATTCGCATCTGCAGGGATCGAGTCTGGTATTCCATTCAATGGCAAGAAGGTCTGCGGTAGAGATTATATTGGATTTTTAACACTAACAGGTAAGATTTTGAATGTTGAGAATGCCGGTATGAAACAGATCAGTTCTAATACAGCAATCAATGAGCTGAAACAGGCACTAGGTGTAGAGTTATCTACGGATTATACCAAACCTAATAACTTTAAGAAATTAAGATACGGAGGTGTCGTCATCTTAACGGATGCTGATGTGGACGGAGATCATATCAAGGGTCTTCTCCTATTGGCTTTCAAGAAACTCTGGCCTTCTCTATTAGATATTAATTTTGTATCCAGTATGTTGACACCTATTGGACGCATTATTTTCAAGGGGAAGAAGAAAAATCTAGTATTTTACAACGAGGGGTTGTTCAGGCAATGGATCGCTAAGAATGTGAACTCATCCCTAAAGTTCAAAGTAAAATATTACAAGGGATTAGGTACTAGTTCGAGCGACGAGGTATTGGATATCTTTGGTAGGAGGATGGTGTACTATAAGAGTGACGATAAGTCTGATGAAACATTCACCAAGGTATTTAGTAGCTCCCAATCAAATGCAAGGAAGGACTGGATCAGAGCTGCTACCGGAAAGAGTGAAATTATTAAATCTAGTGATTCTGGAGGTTTAGATACCCAAGACTCGAGTGAGAAACAAACACATTCAAACTTCCTCGATAAAAATCTCATTAATTACTCAATCTCATCATGTGAGCGTTCCATCCCATCTGTCGTTGATGGTCTCAAAGAGTCAACAAGGAAGATTCTATATGGCGTTTTACAGAAGGATAAGGAGATTAAGGTATCACAACTTGCTGGTTTTGTAGCTGAGAAATGTCATTATCAACATGGTGAACAGAATCTACCATCTACCATCATTGGATTGGGTCAGGTATTCGTAGGAAGTAATAATATCCCGTTGTTATATAGAGGAGGTCAATTCGGTAGTAGGATCTCGAACGGTAGTGATGCAGCAAGTGGGAGGTATGTGACAACTAAGCCAGATGGACTTACCAGGAATATCTTCCTCAAATCAGACGAGCCTATATTGAATAATCGAGTTGTTGATGGCGAATGCGTTGAGCCTGAATTCTTTACTCCGATACTTCCTATGATTCTGGTGAATGGTATTACTGGGATTGGAACTGGTTGGTCATCAACTGTCCCCTGTTATAACCCTAGGGATATAATATCAAATGTAAAGAAATGGATCGAGTCAAGGAAACGCGGAGAAGAAAACTTCTATACAGATATGACACCGTGGTATAGGGGGTTCGAGGGAACTATTGAAAAGGATAAGGATAGTGATGTTAAGTATGTATGTAGTGGTATCATGAAGAGAATCGATGATAAGAGAATCGAAGTATCAGAGATCCCAATTGGGATGTCAACGGATCAGTTTAGAGAGCATCTTGAGAAACTCAGAGAGAGAGGTAGTATCGTTTCATTCGATAATAACTCGAATGTAGTGGATGTGAACTTCACTATCAAGCTTCCTCCTGGCTCTAAGGATCTTACTATGAAGGATCTGAAGCTTCAAACATATATCAGTACTAATAATATGACAGTATTTGACGCTAAGAAGAAGATTTGTGAACTCAAATCTCCCCGTGAAGTATTTGAACTGTTCTGCCCCGTACGACTCGCACATTATAACATGAGAAAGAAGTTTGAAGTAGAAAGATTAGAGGAGAAACTAAAGAATGTATCAAATCGTTTCAGGTTCATCACAGAAATTGTAGAAGGGAAATTAGACATAATGAAAAAGAAGAAGTCTGTTATCGAAGAAGAACTAGAAGAGAAATTATATGATAGGAAGATTGAGAAGGTTAATATAGATAAGGTAATGGCACAGGGTACACTTGATGTAAACATTGATGATGCAAAGAAAGGGAGTTATAAATACCTCTTAGATATCCCCGTGAGGTTCTTTACCGAGGAGGAGATCGAAAAACTTACAGCGGAGAAGGGAAGGGTTGAAGTAGCGTTAGCTAAGCGCCGCAGTCTGCTACCCGAAGAAGACTGGCTCGGGGACCTAGAGGAACTCAACAATAAGTTGGGGCCTTGGTTCAAAGGTTTAAAATTAGAAGACGATAAGCTCCGTGGAACAAAGAAGAAAGCATCAAAGAAGAAAGCATGAATATACGGAGTAAATATAACATAGTATGTTGAGTCATGATTCATTCATCGAAAGATGAATTATGACTTTTTTGTATCTATATCTACTAACATATTATCATTGAACATTTGTCGAAAAAATATGTCATAGCTTCTCATTAATTCAAAGCCTATATAATAATATTTAATTCACTAACGATGATATTAGACGTATTCGTCTCATTCTCGATATAGAACTCGATGTAATCGTTTTCTACTAAATTCACAACGGTTTGATTAAAAGTATTTTCTCTCTTTCCGCTTCCGTTTGTCGTGCAAAAAACTTCACTACTATTTATCTTGGTGCCATTCTTGGCGAAATGCAACCCTACCTGAACATTGTTTCCACTTACAGTTTCCAATGTCGACGTTTAGAAATTTGTTTGTTCCCATACCTTTAGTTTTTTATATATATAATACTACATATAAAAAAAATTCTATTGCTACGCACGCCTAAGGCTATATCTCAACCCCACTCACAATCAAGTCTGTGCAAGTGATATTAGAATTCCCAGATTTATTAACTAATTGTGAACGGAACACATCGCCTTGCACGGCTTCACCTATAAGTGTAAGTGTGACGGATTGAGGCACAGTTCCACTGCTTGTCAATGTGACGAATGAGTTAATCCCTGTATTAACACCATTCTTACTCACAGTTAGGCCGACACGCTGACCACTACCTCCATTATTCGCAAGTAAGTTGGCTACAAAGGTGACTTGAAAATTAACTGGTCTTGTTCTTTTATAAGTGACACCACCGCCCGTTCCTACTAGGACACCGAATGATGAAAAGGGGACAAGTAGGTTATTCAAGTTTATGTCTGCGGGTGTTGCGCTGGTCGCAGTAGTGATGGTATTGGCAGCTGACAATTGAGCCCCTACTCTTGCTTTCAAGTTAGGCAATAAAGTGTTGGCCTCGGTAATACCCTTCTGGTCGTAATCAGCATTACTATTCGTAACCAAGATGAGACCTACAGTTAAACCCGCATTTACAAAGGTATTCCCCGTGATATTCACGCCTGCCCCAAAAGTAGCCGCAGTATCAATATCAATTCCGTTCTGTGCTACACGCGGGTGAATAATATTGTTGGTTATTTGAGAAGCCCCGTTTGCTCCTGAAATGTTAATCATATTACCAACAAAGGGGTTGGTATTGGGTGGTTGTCCAAATTGATACCACCTGATAAACTCACAACTATTAATCTCTAACTTGCTGACATCAATACAATTAACACCAATACTTGGTCCCAAGGCACCGCTCCTGATATAAGTCAACACATTATTTTGAAAATCAACCAAGTCATAACCAGTAATTTCCATCACTTGGTAAGCCTCCCTGAACTCACAATTCTGTATAGTAAGCAGTTTATCCTTGGCTGCATTCGTAGCATCCAAGAAATAACCTGCCGTGTTCGTGCAAGACCATCCTAAATCCTGAATAGTAAGGTTTTGGTCTGTGCTGGTGAAGAGAGCGCCAGATCCAGTGTATTCTATAGTGCTGTTCTCCCTACTCATTCCTTTCAAGGTCACCGTTCCCGCTGGTAAAACGATAGGTGTGGCCGTGCTTCTTGAGCCTAAAAAGATATAGGTTCTATCCGCAACGAATGAAGTAGGCATTGTTCCATCTGGCACATAAATCACATTCGTATTGAGGCTCGTTAAAGCCACATCTCCCGTGTTTAAAATATTGTTGTTGTTCATATCTAAGTTTTGTAAAAAGGCAATTCGTGTTGGAGTGAAGGATGCAATATTCGTTAAGCCCTGCTGTATTGAGGCCGCACTAGATTGGAAAAGCATACTCATATTGGTAGTGGTCTCGCCTATGCTCGCAAGCCCTCCCTGAACTGCTGCCGCTCCAGTCGCACTTAAAATGGCATTTCCTCCACTAATCTGTGCCCTATCGCTTCCGGCCTTAATCTCAATATTATTTCCCACCCCGCTCTGCAATTCTAGGCCACCGCCAACATCAAAGTCAATAAGATTACCATTACTCTGTCTTACAATCACACTCGCATCCTTAATATCATTACCATTCATATCGAGATCAGCGTCAGCCGTGGATACGAAACCAGTATTATCGTCCACGTACGCCTTCGTCGCAGCGTCTTGACCTGATACCGGATCTACCACGTTGTTTATGAGATTTGTATTCATATTTATAGGTAATCTCATATCTATTTCTGCGCTAGTAATTACCATTCTAGTATTAGATGATGTCTGGCAAACTATCCCATCGCCGTCTAATGCGTTAATAATCATAGGGTCTCGTGCTGCTATCGTAATCCCATCATCACTATATAATACCATATCTTGGCCGGTATTCCCTTCAATGCGAGTGACATTTACAATATCATTATCATTCATGTTCAAATTCTTATTAGCACCTATTTCACTTGATAATGTCAATATATTTCCATCTGGTGTATTACTAAATAGATGGCTACCATTACCTGCGTTATAACTTGTCCCATTTGTTGAATTCAATCCTAAACCAGCACCAGACGAGACAAGAAGTTCTTTATTTGTCCCACTTTCAATAGTCAACGCCCCTGAAACTACAGAGCTAATGTATTTATCTAATTCAATTACATTACCGTTTGAAGCCCTAACGATTACATTTGCATTAATAATATCTTGTGTATTCATGTTTAGAGGCACGAATGTTTTTAACTCTGTATTACAGACAAAAAACCTATCGATACTAGCAGATGATCCAACCCGGAATCTGATACACCCCGATGAATTGAGTGCCCTTAAATTAACATCTTGTGTTTTCGCTGTTAACGCCATAGTATTCCCCGTTAAGAAAAGACTATTTTTGTTTGATCCGGAGACCCTAAAGACGTTGAATATCTCTGAGAGTCCATCGTTCCTCATATTTATATTGTCAGTATGGATAGTTTCTAGGGTATCCGAACTGCTACCTATAGTAACAGGCGTCGTTGATTGAAATAGCATACTTTCTATATGCGGGCCATAGACTAAACTATTGTCAGATGTATTATTTACTTCACGACCGATACACACACTATCGACACCACTATTCACAGCTTGCATACCGATGCACACACTGGATTCACCATTTGCCTGGGAACTATCTCCTATACTAATACTTTGGCTAGATGATATTGTATTATGGCCTATCGCCACACAACTCACGTCTGTAATAGAGCTAGCTTTTGCATCATTACCAATTACAACTGAGTTGCCATTTGATATAGCTCCCGATCCTATTGAGACAGCTGAATCGTTGTGTGATGATGCGTTATTACCGATAATCACCGATCCATTTCGATTCACGTTATCTATAGCGTTTGATCCCACAAGAACTGATGTATTAGATATATCAATGTGATCAACATTATTTAAACTGTTATTATTCATATCGAGATCAGCGTCAGCCGTGGATACGAAACCAATATTAGCGTCCACGTACGCCTTAGTCGATGCGTCTTGATCATTGAGTGGATCTGCAAGGTCAGTGATGAGATAATTGTTAACATTAATATTACCCATAAACATACTCTCAGTCCCTGATATGTCTATGCCGTTGTTGCCAGCATCCGCTATTAACACGACGTTTTTACCAGCCACCGCCTCCATAGTAATACCCGTACTTGGCGATGAATTCACGGTAATATAATCACCACTATTACTATTAAGCCTGAGATCAACATCGACGGACGACGTAATGGTATCTACGTTAATGATGTCGCTGTCGGCCATATCCAGGTCCTCAGTAGCAGGGTTATCCATTGTACCACCGCCGCCACCGCCGCCACCACCGCCATTTGAATATAAATTTAATATTCCACTAGGGAAATAATTACTCACAGAGGAATCATCCTTTAGGGAGAATGAATTATACATGGAGTACTTTATTGCAACGAATATTTTTTTATATTCATTTGGAACCAAGTCTTTGTAGAGGTTCGAGATTATCTGATGAAATCGACGACGACGAAAATTTGAGCGATAGTCCACACGAATATTAGTATTATTTTTGAAAACAATACTAATACATAATCAAAAAAATGGATACAATCCCATTAAATTATGAAGTTCGTCCATAAATTGACCCGATTGGTCATTCTGCAAATTCTGATCTCATCGTCTTTCCTTACACGAGGATGGTGTTGTACATATCTCTTTCCGATGTCGCCGCGCTTTATATTAGGATGGATTCGACTTACTCAGAAACAGAATCACTAGAAGAAGAAAACTTAACTCCAAAATCTGACAATTCTTGGTGACCATTTCTTATGTCGTCACTGTGCTTTACACGAGGATACATTCGTACAGATCTCTCTCTGGCGTCGCCGCGATCTTTACTAGTAAAGAATCGTAATAAATCTTTACGGCCTTCTGACAATTCTTGGTGACCATTTCTTATGTCGTCACTGTGCTTTACAAGAGGATGCATTCGTACAGATCTCTCTCTGACGTCGCCGCGATCTTTACTAGTATCGAATCCCGAGTTTGCTGTTTGCCTCGTTAGCGGCACGTGATAGGGTAATAAATCTATACTGTCTTCTGACAAGTCTGGACTCTCTTTACTAGTATCGAATCCCGAGTTTGCTGTTTGCCTCGTTAGCGGCACGTGATAGGGTAATAAATCTATACTGTCTTCTGACAAGTCTGATCTGCTGGGTGAAATATAAGGACCAACTCCTGATATGGCTTTACTATTTCCTCTTGATCCGGGGTCATGATAACCTCCTGCACCGATTTTATCTCTGCCTATTGATTTGGGATTTCTAACCGATAAGGGACGACTAGGACTTTCCGTTCTAGCCACTTTTATTTCATTTCTCAATATTTTGGAATACAAATCAGAGGCGCTAAAGTCGCGCGAGGAAAGGGGACGAGCCATGGTGCGATCGCGCGATCCATCCAATCTACTTCTCCTTCTTGATACCGGATCTTTATTCCGCGCAGGTTTTACAGGCGAGTCGTTATATGGTATATCGCGATTCTTACCATCGTAGTTCATTTCATGACCTATGTTTGTATATAATTCTTTCGCCATTTTTTCATTGAACACATATCGTTCGACTCGACCGATCTTTCTTGTCTTGTCTTGAGAGAACGTATTATCAATTGAATTATCTTCTATTTCTACTAATGCAGGGAACGTGACGTCCGGAGCTAGATGACCATTTTGACAAAATGTTTTTGCATACTTTGTCAATATATCTAAGGGGGTGGATACACCATCTGATGGACGGTAATCTCGAGATAATATCATAGCCGCACTTTTGTCGGCTTTTTTCTCGTCATCATAAAGTATAACAGACATTGCCCTCTTAACAATTTGAAATCCAATACAAGTGTCCATCGATGGATAATAATGTCTTAATAAGAGACCAAAAATTTTTGCTACGTCCTGACCTGGTGAGAATTTATTACATGCATTAGGACAATTCCAATCATTTGCCAAAAATGGATTTTTCCCTAATCCTCCCATGTATGAACGATCAAAATCATATACATATATATACATTGACGCGTGGGGCATAACAAAAACTTTATCGCCATAGTTGTATTCTACACGTCTCTTTTTGCCTTTCCATACCATGATATTCCCGAAATGAATATCATTATGCATAAATTTCATCGTGGACATAACATAACATGCCGCCATCAAATGGAAGATAACCTCATTAAATTCATACTTGTTTTTATATATCAATCTACGATCTATATAATCATATAAAGTGATTGCACTTTTTGGAAATGGCGTCACAGCTATAGCGTCAAATTTAAGTTTAGTAAATTTATCTCGGTTTCCGTATAAAAAATTAAGACCTTCGGCATCTACCTCTTCTGTCTGTAGCACTTCCCGAGTTACCGGCGGTCTGAAACTACCGGAATCTGGAACGGTTACTAATCCATCCAATCTGTGATTGTGTAAAATATTCCTATTCAAGCGCATAGCTATCTCGTTTTTATGTGTGTCTCCATCTGGTGCTGCTGTTAAAATTTTTAGAATTTTTTCGTAAGAACAATCCTCCATTTCCAAAATAGATCTCGTGAAACTCGGAGATATATTTGTCTCCCGTATCCTATTCATAATATATTTGTATATTCTCATTTCATAACGTAGACCATCTCTGAAATCCTTATTCTCTTCCAACTCTAATTGGTCTCCGAGTACGTCTTTTATATCAATAGAAGGGGATACAAATACCTTTATGAACGCCTTTTCGTGATTCAGTTTGTCAGAAAGCGTTAGAATCCATTGATCCGATGCGGAAGCACTATTACTCGGGAGTCCTTCGACATCGGTTACAAATTCATGGATCTTACACGGTTCGATTCGAGTCAACCTCTGCAGCATGACTTTTACTATATATATTTATTTATTTATTACTATATTAATCAAAATAATTATGTTAAAATCATAAGTAATATATTACTTGAAGCATTACACCTGTTTTCATTAGCGATGTTATATTATAACCATTGGTCAGATTTTATACACTCGCGTCATTCACAGTTAATATTGAAATACAGATCAGTTATTATATTATTAATCGATTCTTAACTTGAATAATAATTTTATTTTTATTCGGTATAATAAAAATAAAACACAATGTTCCAAAGTACTATCAATTCCTTTCGCAGTTCAGGCAACGACGAACTCCCCCCTAATGATCCAGAAAGGTGGGGAAGAAGGACCGGTCAAACCGGGAACCTTCCCAATTTTTCGTCGCAGGGTAACGACGATAGTGATTTAGGATTAGATAGTGATAGCGATGATGACACTTTCAGTGATTTTTATCCAGAAAGGTCTCAGTTGGAAAACCCCCCTTTGACGAATATGAGGACATCTCCGTTGGACAACCCAGAACCACCTGGCCCTCCTCTCCCTCTTAATAGGAGCACGACCACTTATCGCGGATATCCTGAACCTCATAGATATCGTAGCGGGGCCTCTACCGACAATCCAGAACCACCTGGTCCGCCACTCCCTCTTAATAGGAGCACAACTACTTATCGCGGATATCCTGAACCTCATAGATATCGTAGCAGGACCTCTACCGACAACCCCCCTTTGACGAATATGAGGACATCTCCGTTGGACAACCCA